>Ga0310695_10001542_pt1 | contig 54062 bp, 37 predicted proteins | sample RumenRJG_04DNA_FD_203882 | JGI IMG/M metagenome (GOLD analysis project Ga0310695, IMG submission 203882) | Bovine rumen microbial communities from Lethbridge, Alberta, Canada - RJG_04 (v2) (version 2) | ecosystem: Host-associated > Mammals > Digestive system > Stomach > Rumen | place: Canada... | reverse complement strand
CATTCCAAATTACACCTGTAATGGAAAATTACAGGTGTAACGGCGAGACAAACTCAGTGAGCAGCATTGAAGAAATATGGGACAAACCTGGTGAACAAAAAAGGGACAAAATCAGGAGTCTTTGACAGCGGGAAGAACCATTCGTGTCGCGAAACATTTTGTAATGGTTCTCTTAAGCTCTGTTCCTTTTATTCCTTTCTTCGATGCTGGTATTTCGGCAACCCAATAACAATATCCTTTTCAACTGTGTGATTGAAAGGATATGGGAATGTTGTGCTCATAATGTAAAGTATTGCATTGACAATGTTTTACATCAAATATTATGATTTACGTTGACTTTAATCGAGGGAGATGAGTGTTAATGACCACCGCAAACATCAATGTACGGGTAGACAGAGAATTGAAATCCCAGGCAGAAGCGCTGTTTGCAGATCTTGGGATGAACATGTCTACAGCAATCACCATGTTTTTGAAGAGCGCAGTGAATCATGATGGTTTGCCGTTTGAAGTGAAGAGATTCGTGCCAAATGCGGAGACGCGGGCAGCTTTGTCTGAATACGAGGAGATGAAGAATAATCCTGCGGCGTATAAGAGGTATGATTCCTTTGATGAAGCAATAACAGAGATCCTGACAGATGTTTAAAGTTGTAGTCTCAAACCGATTCAGAAAGGATTTGAAACTTGCTCATAAACGGGGACTGGATCTTGAACAGCTGAATATCGCCGTAAACATCCTTGCTGCCGGAAAAAAGCTTGAAAAGCGGTACCGTGACCATGAGCTGACGGGAGAGTTTGCAGGATTTCGGGAGTGCCGTATACACCCTGACTGGCTTTTGATTTATCGTATCGAACAGGATGAACTTGAGCTTTTTCTGTTTCGTCCCGTTACGCATTCGGATCTGTTTTGAGGTATCGGGGTGGCTTTCTTTTGCAGTCAGCAATTCAATTCTTACAATCTTTCGGAACCATCCTGATATCTGTTAACAGCGTGCCGGTTAAAACATCCGGCCCGTATATTTCGAAGAACCGATAAACATCCTGTCAGATTCCCTGCTCTCCCTGGCTGCTCCTTTTTCCTGCTCTTTTCCGGGGATTTTCGTGATTGCCCGTGCGAATTCACAATCTCGGCGAATTTCAGAGTGCCGGCGGCGGCATTCGGTATAAACTTAAATCCGGTACTGTCCGGCGGGACAGGGAAGCCTCCGGACATCAGTCCCTTTGTGAAAGGAGCCGGAGTTTTCTTTGCGGTTCCGCGTTATGCGGCTGAATTGACAGCCGGAGCATTCAGGGAGATCGGTTTATATGAAGTATCGGAGAACAGTTCAGGGAATTTTGCTGAGCATCCTTTTTGGGCTTCCGGTTTCGGTTCCGGCTCAGGCGGAATATGAACTGGAGGCTTCGGGGAAGAACGAGACGGCCGCTCTCGGAAACCTCAAGATGAAGGCTCTCCGTACGGAAATGGCCCGGCATCTTTCTCCGGACGAGCTTAAAAGCAATGCCAAAATCATCCGTACGGAAATCTTTCTGAAAATTGATGATTACGTATCTCCGAAAGGGGATATTTCCTACCGACCGGAGGGGGACAAGATTGTTGCCGCCGGTCTTGTGACAGTGGATGACGGCAGACTTCTGGAAACTCTGGGAAAAACGCCTCTGGCCAGGGCGGACAGCGCTTCCGGAAAGGCTTCCGCCCCGGGATCGGAGGAGAACTCCTCCGAATCCCCGGAAAAGCCGGTGCCTCCGGCTCAGGCAGATTCTGAAAAATCTGCCGTGCCGGAGACTGACCGGCTTAAGCCTTCTTCGTCTGTTGAGACCGCCTCCGGCTATGAGGCCCTTAAGGAATACCGGGGCAGCACTTCCGCCGAGGATGACAAAAAGTTCCGGGATCTGCTTCTTAACGGTTTTGCAAAGCCGGAGGATGTTCTTAAAGCACTGGAAAATGGTGCCAATCCCAACGTCATGAGCAGTATGGATCTGGGGTACAGTTCAAAGCTCAAAAAGCAGCTTTCGGCGGAGGTTCCGCTTCTGTACCGCTATCTCAGCCGGAAGAACCCCAGTCCCGAGGTGGTGAAAATCCTCGTGGAGCACGGAGCTTACTACAACTGGGAGAATCCCGAGGGCACAATATCCCTGGCCGCGCTGTTTCTCAAGGGATCGGAGGATATTCTGGAGTACTGGCTCTCCCTCAGGCCGGATCTTCGGAGACTGAGGAATCTTAATGTCTGGAAGGCTCTTGACGGGGAAAAGGTCCGGGATGTTCTTCTTCTGGACTGGATGAGCCGGAAGGATTCCCTCAAAAAGCTGGATCACTATCAGGTCTTTACCGGGCTTCTGGACCTGGGACTTCCCGCAAACGAAAAAATTGACCTTCACAACTGCTATCTTACCTTCAGGGTTTATGAAAAGGGCGGAGCGAAGTACCTTAAGGCACTTTTGGATCACGGTGCGGATCCGAACCTCTTTACCGCATTTGAAACCAGCCCGCTCTACATTGCGGCGCGGGAAGGGGATGTCGATCTGTTCAGAAGCGCGGTTTCCCGCGGTGCCGTTTTAAATCCTGAGGGGGTGCCCTCCTTCCTGCTTTATTATCTTGACCTGGTAAGTTCCGCTGCCGGAGGAAACAGATCCTACAGTCTGGATTTCATAAAGGCGATCACGGAGGCCGGAGGAGATATTAACTACGAATCTCCGGACGGCAAATATTCCGTGGCCCGGAAGCTGTTCAGCAGCAGGAGCTCCCCGGATATTATCGAGTACTGGCTGAGTCTCAGCCCCGATATCAAAAAGATGAAGTCCTTTGAGAAATTCCAGGAGGAGGCCCTCTGGTCCTGGCTTAATTTCAAATCCGTCGGGGAGAAGCGTCATCTCGATCTTACCGGAAAGCTGTTTGACCTGGGTTTTGATCCCAATGCCCGGAGCGGAAAATCGCTTATGATCGAAAAGGCCTACGAGAAGGGCGGTATTGACTATGTCCGGCTGTTTCTTGAGAAGGGAGCCGATCCCAATGCCCGGGATGGCTATGAGAAGCCGCTGCTGTTCCTGGCTGCGGATACCAAAAATCCCGATTTCTTCCGGCTCCTGGCAGAATACCGGGCGGACCTCAATATCCTGAACAAGTACGGCGAAAGCATTCTCTATACGGCCGTGGACGAGGACGAGCCGGATCTGGAATTTATCCGGACGGTTATTGAAAAGGGAGCCGATGTGAATTTTGTGCGCAGCAAGAACGGCCTATCGGTGCTGATGCTGGCGGTGCGGGATCGCAGTGTCAGCAAGGATGATGTTACAGATCTTCTTCTTAAGAGCGGTGCCAATCCCAATGCCGCGACACCGGCGGGACGCACTGCGCTCATGATGGCGGTGAGCAAACCGAAAAATCCCAGCCTTAAGACCATTGAAAGCCTGATTAATGCCGGAGCCGCGCTGGAAACCCAGGATCGGGACGGTGCCACGGCGCTGACCTTTGCCATTGCCTCCAATCATCCCGCGGCGATACGGCTTCTGATGGAAAAGGGCGCGGATCCGGAACGGGCGCTCAGTGTGACTCACGAGGTGAAGGGCAGGGATGGCAAAAAGGCGGTCAAATCGCTCAGGGAGCTTATAAATGAAGCCGACAAGCCGGAACTCAAGGAAATGAAGGAGCTTCTTGCCGGATATCTTTAGCATTTTTTGAGATGAGAGAGGGGCGGGTGTTGCGAAGGGAACTCCGGGGGCTGCGGGGGAGGTCCTGAGGATATAGGACGGATACGGGGGAAGCAGAGGGAAGCAGAGGGAAGAAAGGTATGGCGAAAAACCGAATTTTGATTGTGGATGACGATGCCAGGCTCAGGGAGGCCATCACCGACACCCTGATGCTTTCGGGATATGAATGCATCGAGGCCGCGGGGGGATCCCAGGCTTTGGACATTCTGGAGAGAATGCGCATCGGCATGGTGATCTCCGATATTCAGATGGAGGGCATGGACGGACATCGCCTTCTTAATGTCATTCATGAGAAGCACCCTCAGATTCCGGTGCTGCTCATGACCGCCTATGCCAATATCGACGGGGCGGTGAAGGCCATGCGGGACGGTGCCGTGGATTATCTGGCCAAGCCGTTTGCCCCCGAGGTGCTGCTTAATCAGGTTATAAGATACGTACCTCAGGAACATGCAGACAGCGGGGGGCCGGTGTATGGCGACCCGAAAACCGCGGACCTTCTGGAAATGGCCCGGAAGGTGGCCCGCTCCGAGGCCACGGTGATGATTACCGGCCCCAGCGGATCCGGAAAGGAGGTGCTGTCCCGGTTTGTTCACGACAATTCCGAAAGAAAGGCGGGGCCGTTTGTGGCCATAAACTGCGCGGCGATTCCCGAAACCATGCTGGAGTCCACCCTGTTCGGGTACGAGAAGGGGGCTTTTACCGGAGCGGTGCAGGCCTGCCCCGGGAAGTTCGAGCAGGCCCAGGGCGGCACCATTCTTCTTGATGAAATCACCGAGATGGAGCTCTCGCTGCAGGCCAAGCTGCTCCGGGTGCTGCAGGAGAAGGAGGTGGAGCGGCTTGGCGGCCGGAAGACCATTTCCCTGGACGTGCGGGTTATTGCCACCTCCAACCGGGATCTCCGGGCGGCGGTTCAGGAAGGGAAGTTCCGGGAGGATCTCTATTACCGGCTCAACGTGTTTCCTCTGAAATGGCCCGCCCTTCGGGATCGCCCCCTGGACATCGTTCCCCTGGCCCGCTTTATGCTGAAAACCGCTTCCGCGGAGCAGAAGCTTCCCGAAAAGCCCCTGACTCCGGACGCGGAACGGAAGCTTCTGTCATACGGCTGGCCCGGGAATGTCCGGGAGCTTGGCAATGTGATGCAGCGGGCTCTTATTATCGCCGGTGCCGAAATCACCCCGGACGCTCTGATTTTTGATGACGAAAGTCAGTTTATTGCGGAGCCCTCCGCACTGACACCGGCTCCGGATTCGGCTTCCCCGGGAACTCCGGAACGGCCTTCCGGCGCCGGAAATCTCGGTGAGGAGATGAAGCTTCAGGAATTTCAGATTATACTGGATACCCTGATAGAGTGCGGCGGCAGCCGGCAGGAGTGCGCGGAAAGACTTGGCATGAGCCCCCGCACCCTCCGCTACAAGCTCTCAAAAATGCGGGAGGCCGGCTTTGTGGTTCCTGACTAGCGGCGGGCGCCGGAAGCATGATGCGGAAACCCGGCGGCGCAGGATATAGAGGTTTAAATGAAAATTCTGGTGGTGGCCCCCTCCTGGGTGGGGGACCTGGTGATGGCGGAGAGTCTCCTCATTACCCTGAAAAGGCTTCATCCCGAGGCGGTGATTCATGTGCTGGCCCCGGCCTGGTGTCTGGATATTGTCAAAAGAATGCCCGAGGCGGAAAAGGGGATTCTGATGCCCATCGGGCACGGCAGTTTTGATCTCGTGGGCAGGATCCGGCTGGGACGGGCTCTCTCCGGGGAGCGTTACGATGAGGCCTACATTCTTCCCAATTCCTGGAAAAGCGCCCTGATTCCCTTTTTTGCGGGGATTAAGAGGCGTATCGGCTGGAAGGGAGAAATACGCTACGGCCTTATCAATGTCATGCGCAAAAACAAACAGGATTTTCCGAGACTGATTGCCCGCTATTCCGCCCTGGCCTGGCCCCGTGACAAAGTGGCTAGGCAGGAGGATCTGGAGTTTCTGCCGTATCCCCGGCTGAATACCCGGGAGCCCGACGCCGCGCTTCTGGGGAAGTTCGGGATCCGGAAGGACAGAAGTCCCCTGGGACTCTGTCCCGGAGCCGAGTTCGGCCCCGCCAAGAAGTGGCCGCCGGAGTATTATGCCGCTCTTTCCTCAAAGTATCTTGCAAGGTTCCCGGATCGGGAGATCTGGATCTTCGGTTCCGGAAAGGATCGGGATACCGGAGAGGAGATTAAGGGACTTGTTCCGGAGGATTTTCGGGAACGGGTGCGGGTACTGGCCGGGGGCACATCCCTGGAGGAGGCCATTGATCTTCTGGCATTATGCGCTTTGGTGCTTTCCAATGATTCCGGACTTATGCATGTTTCCGCGGCCGCGGGGGTCAGGCTGGCCGCGGTGTTCGGCTCCACCAGCGCGCAGTATACGCCTCCTTCGGATGACAATGCCCTGGTCATTGAATCCTCTGTGAGCTGCCATCCCTGCTTCAAAAGAGTCTGTCCCAAAGGAAAGCCGGAGTGTCTTTTCGGGCTTAATCCTGATTTTGTCTGGGAGAAAATCATTGCAAAGTGGCCGGATCTTCAGGATACCGGCGTCGGATAATAAGGATTTCGCATGTCCGGAATTTCATTCAGGGCGGCGGTGCCGGAACTCCTTTACCGGGCCGCCGCATCAGTGCTGGCTCCGCTGGCGGCGCTTTTTATCAGATTCCGTTCCAAAACCTCCTACGGGGAGCGCTGGCGGGAGCTTCTCGGTCATGTTCCCGACAGGGATTACGGAAATCCGGTGTGGTTTCATACGGTCAGTGTGGGAGAATCCATGGGGGCCCGGCCGCTCATCATGGAGTTCCGGAAAATCCGGCCGGATATCCCGGTGGTGGTAACCACCACCACGGTCACCGGCCGGGCTGTTTATGACAGCGTCGGGGATCGGGTGACGCACCTTTATGCCCCGCTGGATTCCCCCCGGGCGGTAAGGAGGTTCCTGGAGCGGGTACAGCCCCGGCTTTATGTGACCATGGAAACGGAGCTCTGGCCGGTTCTCCTCTCGGAGCTTGAAAAGAGGCGGATTCCGGCCGTGGTGATGAATGCCAGGCTTTCTGATCGCTCCCGGGATCGCTACCTGAAAACGGGGGAGATTTTTCAGGAAGTAATCGGAAGCCGGCTCTCAAGACTGGTATGCCAGACTCCCGCTGATGCCGCGAATTTTGCAAAGCTGGGGATTCCGGAAGCAAAAATGGCGGTTTCGGGTTCCGTCAAGTTTGACATCGCGCCGGACACCGCAGCCTTCGGGAAGGGGCGGGAGCTTCGGAAACGGCTTTGCCTTACGGTGTCAGAAAAAGCTCCTGCCAGTGGAGAGCCGCTCTTTCTGGCGGTGGCCAGCACGCACCGGGGGGAGGAGCTCCAGGCACTGGATATTTTTCGGAAGCTTAAAAGCACTTTGCCATCACTGGTCATGATCATTATCCCGCGGCATCCGGAGCGGTTTCAGGAGGTCTGGGATCTCATGGAGACTGCGGGCTTCAGGCATAGCCGGCGCACTCTTCTTGAAAAGGAGGCGGCGGCTTCCGGATTTGTCTGTCCGGAGCTGATTCTCGGGGATTCCATGAATGAGCTTTATCTCTATTTCGGGATGGCGGATCTGGTTTTGATGGGCGGGAGTCTTGTGGATATCGGCGGGCATAATCCCCTGGAGCCGGCCTCCCTGGGCTGTCCGGTGGTGACCGGCCCCTTTATCAGGAATTTCCGGAAAATTTATCAGGAAATGGCCGCCCGCGGGGCCAGCAGGGTAATTCCGGCTGCGAGTCTTCCGGACGATCTTAAGGAGCTTCTCGGAAACCCCGGGGAATTACAGAAACTGGGATCGGCCGGAAAGAGCTTTATTGACGCAAACCGCGGGGCCCTGAGAAAAACCCTGGAGGAAATAACCCGGGTTCTGGATGAGAACGCTTCGAAAACGGGATCTTCCCGTTCCCCCGCCGGGTCCTGACAAGGTTTCGGAACCAAAAAAAGAGAGAGCCCGGGCTCTCTCCTCGCAATTAATGAATCCTTTTTCCGGAGCGTTTCCGCCCCGGGATTCTTATTTCACAAACTTGTACGCGCTTCTGGCGATAACCAGCTCTTCGTTGGTGGGTACCACGATGATTTTCACCCTGGAATCCGGAGCACTTATGAGGCCGCGGCCGCCCAGGTAGGCGACAGCCTTGTCGTTAAGAGCGTTGTCCAGCCGGGCGCCCAGGATTTCGGGCAGATACTCGATTACCTGTTTTCTCATGATGAAGGAGTTTTCGCCGATACCGCCGGTGAAGACGATGGCATCCACATGTCCCAGGGGCACGTAGTAGGAGGCGATGAACTTGGCAGCCCGGTAGCAGAACATCTTAAAGGCCAGGGTGCATCTTTCGTCGCCGTTCTTGTAGCCCTCGCAGATGCCGCGCCAGTCGGAGGTGGTGCCGGAAAGGGCGATAAGGCCGGACTTCTTGTTAAAGATTTCCCGGACTTCTTCCACTTTGTAGTGAAGCACATCGCACATGAAAAATACCACTGAGGCGTCGATGGAGCCGGTGCGGGTGCCCATTACCAGACCGTCCAGCGGAGTAAGACCCATGGAGGTGTCCATGCACTTCCCGTTCTTAACGGCCGAGATGGAAGCGCCGTTGCCCAGATGGCAGGTGATGGCATTAAAGTTGGAAACGTCATAACCCAGTTCTTTGGCAGCCTCGTGGTATACGTAGCCGTGAGAGGTGCCGTGAGCTCCGTAGCGGCGGATTCCGTGCCTGGTGTAGAGCTCCTCCGGAATGGCATATCTGTAGGCCACATCCGGCATGGTCTGATGGAAGGCAGTGTCGAACACGGTAACGTGCGGCACTTTGTTGAAGGCCTTTCTGGCTGCTCTGATGCCGATAAGATGGCCCGGATTGTGAAGCGGGGCGAACGGAATGCATTTTTCGATTCCCTTCTCCACCTCGTCGTCCACCAGGGTAGGCTCGCTGTAGAGCTCGCCGCCCTGCACGATGCGGTGGCCCACCGCACAGATGGAGTCCAGGAGATCCTTTCTCTTCGAGAGAATGTTGTCGTTCAGGAAGGATACCGCCACATTATGATCGGCCCCGGCGCCGAGATCCGCGCTTTCCTTGTCAAGCCCCTCGAAACGCCATTCGATGCGGGCATCCGGCAGACCGAGCTTTTCGGCGATGCCGTTAAGAAACACATGACCGTCATCAGGGTTGATGATGGCGAACTTAAGGGAAGAACTGCCGCAGTTAATTACCAGGACAGTTTTTTCAGCATTAGAAGTCATTTGGGAATCCTTTAATTATCAGGAAGGGTATTCCTGCTTTTAAAAGTGCTATGGACACGCTGGTACAGTGTTTTTCTGAATTCGGTTAATCTGAAACCGGCAGCGGGAATTCTATCACAAAAAGGGGCTCTTTAACTATTACGAATCCCGAACCACCGGGGGGTTCTTTTCAGGTAGTCCCGGTATTCCGGACAGGTTTCTTCGAGAAATTCCTCCTCCATGAGAATCTGGCGTTTCAGGAAGTATCCGATCCAGATGACAGTCAGGGGAAGCAGTTCCGGGGAGAAGACGAGTCCCCATCCGAAAAGCAGAAAGAAATGGGAAAGATACATGGGGTTCCGGCTCCGGCGGTAGATTCCGTCCGTAAACAGCCGGTGCGGGGTTCGGGAAAGCGGATGCGGGTTTATCCGGTACCTGACAAAGGGAGTCAGTGCCAGAGCGGCGATAATTATTCCCGGGATAATAAGGAAAAGCCCGGCGGCGGTCAGGGGCAGGGCGGATTCGGAGAGCAGATCTCCGGGAAGGTTCCATACCCTTTCAGCAATCATGGTGCATGCGGGCCCCTCTTCCGGGAATCCGGGGCCTTCCGTAAAAAGAGGGCGGATCAGGTACCAGGTGAGATGAGCCAGCAGACACTCCCCGGTAACTGCCGGAGGAATAAGCAAATAAGTTCTGATAGTACTAAAAACAGATTCTGACATGATTATTTCTTATTGGTATTAGCTTTGGGACAGACTCGTTTAAAGGCTTGTTATTTATTGATTCAAATGTAACAGGAAGGCTTTGTTTTCATATCCGTTTTCAGGAGAACGAATAGTTATTGTATTTTTAGTGGTTTTTTGCCGAAAATTGTTAATTTTTTGTGATTAAGTGTGATATAATTCAAAAAAAGCGGAAAAGGTTTTCACCTTAGAATTACTGATTACACCCGACAACACCTGGACGAAAGATGCGTTTCATTTTTTCACTTGCCCTGGGCCTGCTGATTCTGCTGTGCGCTCCGATCGCATTCGGAGAAGTTCCTGTCATTTATGTCACCGACAGCAATGTTCAGATGGATATTTCGGGAAGGATTCAGGTAAACCGCGAATCCCCCAAGGCACTGTGGCCATGGGAGGTTAACGGCTCCTGGCAGAATTACAGCGTCGAGCCAGTCAGGTGGGCGGGCAGTGACAACCGGGTGCGCTGGTTCCGGTTCCGGGTGGAGAACCGCAGCGGCGACAGCACCAGCCTGGTGCTCAGCGTCAACAATATCTTCATTAATAAGGTCGATGTATTTGTTCAGAACCAGCGGGGACAGCTTGTCAATGTCTGGCACACCGGCATTGACCGGGGACTCAGCTCCAAGTTCTACCCCTCCAGCGGCTGGGATTTTCCGATTTTCACCCGCAATCATGAATACAACACCATCTATGTCAGACTGATCTCGAATCTTGATACCCAGTTCAATTTCGGGCTGGTGGATGTGAAGAAATTCAATTTTCAGGACACTGCCGACAAGGTAATAAACGGAATTACGGTGGGCATCATGCTTATCGTGTTCATTTCCTCCCTGGTATTTTTTATCTTTCTGCGGGAAAGGCGCTACCTTTACTACACTGTTCTGGCGCTTTCGGTTACCGCCTGCATCTGGATCTCCGGCAGCTATCTTACCCTGATATCCCGGTTTTTCAGCGGGAACCCGGATCTGGTCAGGAATTATGTCTGCGCCGGTCTGCTGGCCCTGGCGGGGTTTTCGGGATCGGTGTTTACCTTTCTGCCGTATTTCCGGAAGGCGTTCTTCAGATATTATCAGAATGTTTTCACGGTGCTGGGGCTGGCCGGTGTTCCCCTGGTCTGGTTTCTCCCGGAAAAGGCCGGATTTTTCTACATGCTGTCCTGCTATGCGGTGACGGCTGCCATCGGGGGCTTTTTCATTTACAGGGCACTTCGGGATCAGAACTACATTCATTTGTGCTATGTGTTCGTGGCAGAGCTGTTCCTGGCGGGGGTATCCGTGCCGAATCTGGCTCTTCTGGGATATCTGGGTTTTGAGGCTGAGACCCACCGGTACTTCTGCATGATTTCCAGCGTTCTCGGAATTATGGTTTCCATTTCCATGGGCTACTGGGCCTACTATGAAAGGACCCGGGGCGAGGAGGCCTCCATCAGGGCTGCCGAAAACAGCAACCGTCTGAATCAGTTCCTGAATCACAGCACCTCCGGAATTTTCATTATGTCCTGGACCGGGCGCATTCAGGAGGTTAATCCGGCCTTTGTCGCCCTGGTGGGCAATCCGAAGAGTGACGGCTCCGACGGCAGGAACTTCTGCTCCTTCTCCAGTCTCTGCTGCGAGCCCGATGTTTTTGACGATTTTTTCGCCAGACTGGTCAGCAAGGTCAATACGGTGCTTGACGGCATGCAGAATGACAGCGTTCCATCGGTCAGCGACGTCAGAAACCTGAACATCAGAGGCCGGGAGGGAAAGCCCGTGCCGGTAAAGCTTACCCTGACATTTCTGCCCACCTATGATCTCAGGAGATGTCTTAACTCCCGGGGGCAGGTCAGCAACAGCATGTACCAGTTTATCGGCGAGTTTTCCGATATGAGCCAGGATGAAAACTATCTCAGCCAGCTCCGTTTCCTGGAAAACAATGATCCGGTGACCGGCGCCTACAACCGCAAGTACTTCATGGAAGTGCTGAATCAGGAGCTTGGTCAGGAAGGGGCCAACAAGGGGGTGCTCTGCTTCATCCGGATTCAGAATCTCAACTATATCAATGACGTGTCCGGACATACCTACGGCGACGAAATTCTGCGCCGCATTGCGGAATGTCTGAAGTCGGACATCAGGCCCGAGTTTGACGTGTTCAGGCTTAACGGCAACGAGTTTGCGGTTCTGATGCGTTCGTGTTCCGCCAGGGATGCCCTGGAATATGCCAAGGAATGGCGCCGGGAGCTTATCAGTCTCCGGCTCAATGTTGCCGGAAATATGCATGTCATCACCATGAATATGGGGCTGGTGCTTATCGATACCGCACGGGGAAATATTTCCGCGCTTCTTTCCTGCGCCAATGCCGCCTGCCGGATTGCCATGGACATGGGCCCCAATACCTGCCATCTCTTTATTTCCGACAGTGCCATAAACCGTCTCCCCGTCTATACCGAAACCGTTTCCCTGGTTACCAGGATTCATCAGGCCCTGGACAGCGGTTCCATTTTTGCGGTAAGACAGAAGATTCTGAACATGCGTTACCGGAACCGGAAGTGCTACGAGCTTTTTGCAAGAATCATCGGAGACCGGCGGGATGTTATCGAGCCCTCTTCCTTTGTAACCCGCTGCTACGGCTTCAATATCATGTCCCGAATCGACAGCTGGATGCTGGAGAGCCTTAACAGAATATACCGGGATAATCCGGAACGCTTTAAGGACATTGACGTGGTTTTTGTCAATATCAGCTCGGAAACCATTTGTGACCAGGACTTTGTGTCCCGGCTTCGGAATCTTCTTAACAACAATCTTGCGCTTACCAGGGTTATCTGCTTCGAGATCGACGAGGATGATGTCAGCCATCATCTGGATTCGGTACTGAGCTTTATGAACAGCTTCCGGAACAGCTGTCTCGGCTTTGCCCTGGACAATTTCGGGAAGAGCGGCTGTCTCGGCTACATGCTGAAGCTGTTGCCGATTTCCTATATCAAGTTTCATCCGGACTTTACCCGGAACATCAGCCGCGACGAAAGCAATCTCATTATCATCAGGTCGCTGATTCAGATGGCCCGGGGGCTCCATATGCATACTATGGTGTCCCAGATTGAAAGTGAGGAGGATTTCCGGATTTTCCGGGAGCTGGGAGTGGATTTCTGCCAGGGCTGCTATATCTCCCCTCCCAGCCCGGTAAGTCAGGATCTTCCGGCAACGGAGGCTCAGAATGACGTTCCGGAGGAGTGTCCGGAAGTCGGTGCGGTAAGAAAGGCCTGAAGTTCCGGCCAGCCTGCCGGCTCCCCCGCCGGATTTTTTGTTCCGGCTCTCAATTGTCATTAAAGTCTGAGATAAAGTATAATCACCGGCAGTTTTTGCCGGTTTTTTTGTTGCGGAGGAGCATTTCCCTCCGGTACGGATGAAAGAGGAATTTATGAGTGATTTGAATGAGCTGGTGAGTCAGGCTCAGGCCCGGATTGCCGAGGCCGGAGACGAAGCCGCCCTGGATGCCGTCAGGGTTGACTATCTGGGGAAAAAAGGCCTGTTTACAGAACAGATGAAGGGGCTTTCAAAGCTTTCTCCGGAAGAGCGTCCCAAAATGGGAGCGGTTATCAATGCCGCCAAGTCGCAGGTAACCGAGGCTCTCAACGCCAGAAAGGCCGCTCTTGAAGCTGAGATTCTGAACCGCCGTTTGGCTTCGGAGACCGTGGACGTTACCCTTCCCGGCCGGAGATCAGAGTCCGGAACCCTGCATCCGGTCACCCGCACCATCAGAAGAATCGAAGAGATTTTTGAGTCCCTGGGCTTTACCACCGAGTCCGGTCCGGAAATCGAGGACTGCTTCCATAATTTCGATGCGCTCTGCATTGAGCCGGATCATCCGGCCCGTTCCGAGCACGACACCTTTTATTTCAATGACAATCTGCTTTTACGCACCCAGACCTCCGGCGTGCAGATCCGCACCATGGAGAAAAAAGCTCCGCCCATCCGGATTATTGTTCCCGGGAGAGTCTACCGTCCCGATTACGACATGACCCACACTCCGATGTTTCATCAGGTGGAGGGACTTCTGGTGGATGACCACAGCACCTTCGCCGAACTCAAGGGGGTGCTCCACAGTTTCCTGGTGAACTTTTTCGAGGAGGAACTGGAGGTGCGGTTCCGTCCTTCGTACTTCCCGTTCACCGAACCATCCGCCGAGGTTGATGTCAGGAGAAAGAACGGCAAGTGGCTGGAGGTTCTGGGTTGCGGTATGGTAAATCCCCGCCTCTACGGCAACGTGGGGCTGGATCCGGACAGATATCACGGCTTTGCCTTCGGTCTCGGAGTGGAGCGTCTGGCAATGCTGCGCTACGGCGTAAACGATCTCAGGGCGTTTTTCGAGAACGACATGAGATTCCTGAAGCAGTTTGGCAAGTAAACGGCCCCGGTCAGAATTAGGAGATATTTTGAAATGATTTTCAATAAACAGTGGCTGGACGAGCTGGTGCCGAACAGCCTTTCGGCAGATGAGGTTTCGGACATGATTACCATGGCGGGCCTCGAGGTTGACTCTGTGGATCCCGTAACCGGAGAGTTTTCCGGAGTGGTGGTGGGCGAGGTGCTGACCTGCGCCGATCATCCGGATTCCGATCATCTGCACGTTACCACCGTCAGAGTCGGCGAGGACGAGATTCTGGACATTGTCTGCGGGGCTCCGAACTGCAGGCAGGGGCTCCGGGTGGCCTGTGCCAAAGTGGGAGCCGTGCTTCCCGGCAATTTCCGTATCAAGCCGGCCAAGCTCCGGGGCGTGCCGTCCAACGGCATGCTCTGCTCCGCAAAGGAGCTGGGGCTCAGCGAGGAAAGCAACGGCATTATCGAATTTCCGGCCGATGCTCCCGTGGGAACCGATGTTCATGATTATCTCGGACTTGATGATCAGGCCATTACCGTGGATCTCACCGCCAACAGGGCCGACTGCCTCAGCATTCGCGGCATTGCCCGGGAATTCGGGGTGCTTTCCGGCACCGACGTGCGTTATCCGGAAATTCCCGCTGTTCCCGCCGCCATCGGTGATACCTTTCCGGCAAAGGTTATTGATACCGAGGGCTGTCCCCGCTATCTTACCCGGGTTATCAGGAATGTGGATCTTTCCAGAAAGAGCCCGCTCTGGATGCAGGAAAAGCTGAGAAGACTGGGCATGCGCAGTCTGGATCCGGTAGTGGACGTTACCAACTATGTCATGCTGGAGCTGGGACAGCCCCTGCACGCCTTTGATCTGGACACCCTTCAGGGCGGCATTACTGTAAGAAAGGCTGCTCCCGATGAAAAGATGGTGCTTCTGAGCGGACAGGAGGCAAAGCTTTCTCCGGATACCCTGGTGATTGCCGACGAGGCCGGAGCCGTGGCGCTGGCGGGAATCTTCGGGGGGGAGCGTACCGGAGTGAAGGCCGGCACCGTCAATATCCTGCTGGAATCGGCGTTTTTCAGTCCGAAGGCCATCAAGAACCGCGCCAGAAGCTACGGGCTGGATACCGAGGCCGCCCACCGTTTTGAGAGAGGGGTGGACTACCGGATTCAGACTGCAGCCATGGAAAGAGCCACCAGATTCATTCTGGACATTGCCGGCGGCGAGGCCGGTCCGGTAACCGAGACCGTCACCTCGGAAAAGCTGCCGCAGCCTGAGAGAATCACGGTTCCCTTCAGCCTGATAAAGGAAGTTCTCGGGGTGGACATTGACAGAAATGCTGTTACGGACTACCTGACAAGACTGGGCATGGAGCCGGAGGTTACAGGGGATGCCGTCACCGCCGTAAGCCCCAGCTGGCGTTATGACATTGCCATTCCGGTGGATATCTGCGAGGAAGTGGCCCGGATGTACGGTTATGACCGGATTCCGAATGTCGATCCGGTGGCACCTCTCCGCATGATTCCGAGACACGAGGCGCAGGTCTCCTCCTGGGATGTGAAGTCCCTTCTGGCGGATTTGGGCTATCATGAGGTGGTAACCTACAGCTTTGTGGACGACAGGTCCCTGTCAGCGCTTAATCCGGCGGAAAAGCCCATTATCCTGCCCCATCCGATTACCTCGGAAATGAACGCTATGAGAACCACCCTCTGGGCCGGACTGGTGAATGCCGCTCTTTACAACATTAACCGTCAGGTCAGCGATCTTCGGATCTTTGAGACCGGCCTTACCTTTATTTCTGATCCTGCTGCCGAAAACGGCATCCGGCAGGAGGAAATGGCCGGCGGCCTTATCACCGGAGGAAGCTCCCGGGAAAGCTGGTATGAAAAGCCCCGGGCTCTTGATTTCTACGATATCAAGGGCGATGTGGAAAGACTGCTGGAGATTACCGCCGGGAATGCGGAGTTCGATTTTGTTCCGGGGACGCATCCGGCGCTCCACCCGGGGGTTTCTGCCGCCATTCTCAGGAACGGCGAGCATGTGGGGGATGTGGGACTCATTCATCCTTCCGTGCAGAAGGCTCTGGGACTGAAGAAGAAGGTGTTCCTGTTCCAGATCAAGATGCGGGTTCTCACCACCAGGGGCATTACCGAATATGCCGAATTTTCGAAATTCCCGTCTATCCGCCGTGATTACGCCATGGTGATTGACAGTGAGGTTCCGGCAGCGAAGATCCTGAATACCGTCAGGAAAAATGCCGGGGCTCTCCTTAAGGATGTCAATATTTTTGATATCTACGAGGGCGAGAACATTGATGCCGGCAAGAAGAGCGTGGCCTTCAGCGTGGTGCTGCAGTCTCCGGATCGCACTCTTGAGGACGGGGATATCCAGGAGGTCAACGACAGGATAGTGACCAGTCTCAGGGAAAGCCTCGGAGCCGAGCTTCGGGAATAATCTTTCCGGAAAATTAACGGAGACAGTCTGATAAAGGGGAGACGGGGTTCTGTCTCTCCTTTGTTGTTTCCCTGTTGTCGGAACGGAAACGGAAAGCCGGCCGGGCCGAAGAACTCGGGGAAATTGCCTGGAGAATGCAGATATGAAAACTGATTGCACTGATTATGACGACGGCATCCGGAGTGCCGGCTCCGATTTTTGCGAGGAATATATTCCGTTTTCGGAGGCGGAGATCCGGATGTTCGGGAGTACGTTCGGAACGGCCGATCCCGAATGCGGTTCGGGGTGCCTCGGGGATGCGGATTTTCCCGGAATTCCGGAGGTCATTCCCGGCGCCGGAAGGACCGGGAGTCTGAGGAGACCGGCGCGGAAACCCTTTCCCGCTCCCGAATACGGGAATCCGGCCCGTGATGACAACCGGAGTCGGGTATATCTCAATGTGCCCTATTCCGAAAAGGATGCCGCCAGGGGGTATGGGGCCCGCTGGGATGCCGCCCGGAGAAAGTGGTACGTGCCGGATGGTACGGACCTCGAACCGTTTCAGAGATGGCTGGATCCGCGCTGAACGTTTTCGGGAAAGAGTATCGGGGATGATTCGGGGAAGGTGATTCGGAGGAAGTTTTTAATGGATGAAAGGAAATATCTCTACAACACCAACAAGACGCTTAAAAGACTGCGGCATCTCACGGGAGATGCCATCAGGGATTTCAATATGATTGAAGCCGGTGATCGGGTGATGGTGTGCATGTCAGGTGGCAAGGACAGCTATGCGCTTCTGGACATTCTCTCGAATCTTCGGAAGAGCGCTCCGGTGGATTTCGAGCTCATTCCGGTGCATCTTAATCCGCATCTTCCCGGTTATCCCCAGGGGGTGATGGAGAAATATCTCCGGGGCACCGGGCTCCCTTATCGCATTATTGACGAGGATGTCTACGGCATTGTGCGGGAAAAGATCCCCGACGGTCACAATATCTGTTCCCTGTGCTCCCGGCTGAGACGGGGCATTCTCTATCGCGTGGCGGGGGAAATCGGGGCCACCAAAATCGCCCTGGGACATCATGCTGATGATGCTCTCGGCACCTTTTTTCTGAATCTCTTTTATTCCGGCTCCATCAAGAGCATGCCGGCGAAGCTTCATACCGACGATGGCCGGCATATAGTGATAAGACCTCTGGTGTACTGCCGGGAGCGTGATATTATCCGGCTGGCGGAGGGCCGGGGTTATCCCCTGTTTCCCAAAAATCTCTGCGAGTTCGGAGAGAACAGAATGCGGGGGGAGATCCGGGAGATGATTGCCTCCTGGGATCGGAAGTATCCGGGAAGAAGCATGAATATGGTCAGGGCCATGGGACGGATCAGTCTCAGTCATATGCTGGATCGCCGGCTTTACGATTTCGACAGCGATGAAATCATCCCGGGGGCCCGGGAGGAAGCGGAGATGTCGCTTCCGGAGAATTCCCGGGAGGACGCGGCCGGCGAATAACTCCGGAAACAGAACCGCTCCGGATTCCGGGGCGGGCAGGAATTCCGGAAAACCGGAACAGGATTTTCAGAGCTTTTCGCTCTTTTTCAGCACCAGAAGGTCGCAGTTAACCGCATCCACTATTTCCTCACAGATATTGCCCACCAGTGCCGCGGCGATGCCGGTGCGTCCGGTGTGCCCGATGAGCACGGCGCAGGCACTGAGATCCGCCGCGATTTTCGGGATCACGTCATCCGGCTGTCCCTCAATCACATGACAGTCCTCCGGGGGGATCCGGTGTCTGGCTCCGAAGGCCGTAATCTGTTCCCGGTTGTGTTTCATTACCGCTTCCGAATAGATGTCCGGAGTGAAGCCCGGGATTTCCACAATGGAAACCGGCATCAGGGGCGGGGCGGCGTTAAGCAGATGGATGCGTCCGCCGATAAGCCGGGCCAGCTCCTGGGCGTTCCGGAGCAGCCTGATGTTCATCAGTCTGATATCACGATCCGCAGTGTCGGAAAGGTTAAGTGCCACCAGAATGCTGGCTCCCTCCGGCCAGGGATGATCTTTGGCGATCAGCACCGGAATGTCGGAAGTCCGGAGCAACTGCCAGTCCGCGGGAGTGAAGATCACTCCGTCCAGAATGCCGTGACTGTCGGCGCTTTTAATCACGAGATCGTAATTTCCGGATTTGATTTCGGCGGCAATGGCTCCGGGCAGACTGCGGTGCCACACCACCTTGCCGGTGATGGAGGCTTCCTCGCCGTGTTTTGATTTAAGCTCGTTTTTAAGCCAGTTTTCGCTGTTTTCCAAAATGCTGCGGCGCATTTCGGTCTGTTCATCGATATTCAGCAGGGTGGTGATATCGTAGGAAAAGTCGTAGATGGCAAGAAATGCGGTGATCCGGGTTTCCGGGGAGAAGCGGGCGATTTCCAGAGCCCGGTCCAGGGAAGGCTGATCGCTGCGTTCGGGTTCAATGACCGCCAGGATATTCTTAAATTTGCGCATGGGATACCTCCACAATTTAAGACGTATACTCCGATTGTAGGAAATTATCGGAAAGTTTTCCTTGCAGTACTTCAATTAACGGCAGGAAAACCGGGGCGATCACGGGGTATTTTCAGATTTTGCGGCCTGGCACAGATTTCCGTTTTTAACATCCCGGAGCATTGTCTGATCCAGAATGGTGATATAGCGGCCCCTGACGGTAATGATGCCGGCGTCATGCAGTCTGGAAAACAGTCTGCTGATGGTTTCCACGGAAAGGGAAATGCAGTTTCCGATTTCGTAGCGGGTCATGGTCAGCTTTATCTGATCCGGCGAGAGGTTGCGCCTCTCCTGTGCCTCGGAAAGATGCAACAGAAAGGAGGCCAGGCGCTGCGGTGCGGTTTCCCGGGAGATCATCATGAGAAGCTCCTTCTTGACGGAGATTTCCTGACTCATGAGTCTCATGAAGCGCATGTTCATTTCCTGATGACGGTACAGGGCCCGGGAGAGCTGAGCATAGTCGATTTCGCAGATGGCGGTGTTTTCCAGAGCCTGAGCGAAGGATTTGTGTTTTTTTTCGAAAATGGCATCAAACCCCACAATTTCTCCGGATATGGAAAATCCGGTGATCTGCTCGTCTCCGGCCTGGCTCAGGGAATATATTTTAAGGCTGCCGCTTTTTATGGCGTAAAGTCTCTGCAGGGGATCTCCAGCTTTATAGAGAATCTCCCCTTTGTTAAGTCCCCGCCTTTTATCTATAATGTTGTTGAGAGCCGAGAGATCCGAGGATGTCGGGCTTTTTCCGGGAAGGCAGATTTCGCAGTAGGGGCATTTATCGCAGGACTGGCATTTCTGGTCCGGGAGATTTTTAACTGACATGGCAACCTCTGTTTCGGGATCCCGGAGATTTTAGCATTTTTCAGGGGATTTTCCATGCCGTTGTTGATTGGGCTTTCTTCAGGGGAGCTTTTATGAGTTTTCATGAAAAAATCTGGTTTCAGGGAAGCCCTCTTATGTGGCTCCTCTGGCCCTTTTCCCTGATATTCGGTCTTTTGTCCGGGCTGAGACGCCGGCTGTATGCCCGGAATGTGCTGTCAGTGTTTCGGAGTCGGGTTCCGGTGGTGGTGGTGGGAAACATCATGGTGGGCGGAAACGGCAAAACCCCGGTGGTGATTGCCCTGGCGGAGGAACTCTTGGTCCGGGGCTTCCGGCCCGGGGTGGTAAGCCGGGGTTACCGGGCGCACCCTCCCGCATATCCCTATGAGGTAACTACGGATTCTCCGGCAGATCTGGCCGGGGACGAGCCTCTTCTTATCCTGCTTAAAACCGGAGTCCGGATGGTCATTGATCCGGATCGTGCACGGGCTGTCAGGTATCTGGAAAACGATACGGATGTGATTATTACCGATGACGGGCTTCAGCACTACGCCCTCGGGAGAGATATTGAAATTGTGGTGGTGGACGGCAGGAGACGCTTCGGAAACGGGCATCTCCTTCCCATGGGGCCGCTCAGAGAACCCGTGTCCCGGATCCGGGAGGCAGACTATGTGCTAAACAACGGCGGGGAACAGGACGGGGAGTATCCGGTGAGACTGGTGCCCGGCCGGGTGTGCCGTCTTGACGGTACGGCGGCGGATCTTCCTGAGGGCACGGAAGTCTGTGCCCTGGCGGGTATCGGGGATCCGGAACGCTTTAACAGAACTCTTCGGGAGGCGGGATTCCGGGTTATAAGGAGCATTTCCGTTCCTGACCACGGCTTTGTTCCCGAAAAAGAGGCCCGGGAGATTGCCGGCGGTCTTCCCGTGATTATGACCGAGAAGGACATGGTCAAGTACGGCAGAGGTCATATCGAGGGGTTTTACAGTCTGGGCGTCCGGGCGGAGCTTCCGGCGGAATTCTATGACAGACTTGCGACGGATATTGGCAGAATTCAGAAAGAAAGAGGTATCAGATAATGCATTACACGGTTATTATTCCATCACGCTATTCCTCGTCACGGCTTCCGGGGAAGCCGCTTTTGGACATTATGGGAAAACCCATGGTAGTGCGGGTGGCGGAGCAGGCGGTTAAGGGCGGTGCTGACAGGGTCATTGTGGCAACTGATGATGCCCGTATCAGGGATGCCGTTCTGGCTTCGGGGGTTAAGGCCGAGGTATGCATGACTTCTCCGGATCATAATTCCGGCACCGAGAGAATTGCCGAGGTGGTGAATGTCATGAAGCTCTCGGATCAGGAGATCGTGGTCAATGTTCAGGGAGACGAGCCTCTGATTCCCCCGGAAAACATTGCCCAGGTGGCGGACCTTCTGGAATGCTCCCAGGCTCCCATGGCCACGCTGTGCGCCAGGGTTACCGGCGAGGACGTGTTTGATCCCAATTGCGTGAAGGTGATCATCAACCATCAGGGCGATGCGCTTTATTTCAGCAGGGCGCCGATCCCCTATGAGAGAAACAACTTCCGGGAAGGGAACCGGCAGGCTCTCAGAGGCCATGCCCGTCATATCGGCATTTATGCCTACAGAGTGGGCTTTATCAGAAAGTATCTGACCCTCCCGCCCTGCGAAATCGAGGCCATGGAATCCCTGGAGCAGCTTCGGGTGCTCTATCACGGCTACCGGATTGCCGTAACCTATGCCGAAAAGGATCCCATGGTGGGAGTGGATACCGCCGAGGATCTGGAGAAGGTCAGAAAAATCTTCAGTGAAATGGCAAACAGGTAGTTTCTGATCCGGAAGAAGGAGGACGCGGGAGGGTTCTCCTTCCGGACAGATTTTTGGTTCTTCGGACCCGGCAATTCCGGAGGGGCTGTAACATAAAATCACATAATGGCAACGGGGAATCCGTTAAATACTTTTCAAATGTGGTATATTGCATACGGTGTTTTTTTTAAGCTGATTCCGGTCAGCCTTGATTAATTTAAGGGATAAAAACATGAGTTACAACTATTCGAATCCGGTGACTTCATCTCTGGGGAAGAATTCCGAAATTCTGGCTGGAACCTCCGGCCAGCTGATGACTCTTGAGGGAACCGCCAAAAAAGCCGTAATGCTTATTTCGCTGTGTCTTATAACCGGCTTTGTGATGTATTTTAAAGCCGAAAACATGGTTGCCGATGTGATAAACGGCGGCTCCGGCGGCGGACTGTACGGAGTTACCACCATAGCTCTTATTGTCGGTGCCGTGCTGGGACTGGTGGGAACCTTTTTCCCGAAATCTGCCAGGGTGGTGGCTCCGATATACAGTATTGCCGAAGGCATTTTCCTGGGCGGCGTTACCGCAGTATTTGAGACCAGATATCCCGGCGTCGGGTTTTCGGCTCTAAGTGCCACGGTGGTGACTGCTCTGGCCATGTTTATTGCCTTCTCCACCGGACTCATTTCGGCCACTCCTTTTCTGAAGAAGTTCCTGATGATGGCCGGCATTGCCATTGTCCTGACATACATCATCAATATTGTGATGCATCTCTTCGGGGGCAGCGGCATTGAGACCATTCAGGTTGAGAATCATTCCCTGCTCAGCTACGGCGTACAGACTCTGATCTGCATAGTGGCTTCCCTTTTCCTTATTTGGGATTTTGACAGCATCGCCAACAGCCACGGCCGGGTGGGCAAGGAATATGAAATGGCCTATGCCATGGGACTTCTGATGACCCTTGTATGGATGTACCTGGAATTCCTGAAGCTGTTTGCAAAATTCCAGTCCGACAACTGAGGTACTGTTTTTAAATTCGGCAGTACGACTGCCGGCTGAAATATAAATCGGGGCGGGGTGATACCTCGCCTTTTTGTTTCCGGGCCGGGAAGCCGGAAACAGATGACGGGCGAATGGATGAAGCCCATGGTGGTGGTCAGGGCGGAGCTTCCCGGCGTGAGGACTTGCATAGCTTCCCCGGTTTTTGTCCGAAAAAAAAAAACGGGAGATAACCTCCCGTTCATTTATATCTTCAAAATGCTGCCATCAGCTTATCTGATGTTCTGAGGAGTGCCTTCCAGCAGGTGGTGATGCAGCTCGGCGATAGCCTGCTCTGCCTGTGACTGGTCAACCAGGAAGCAGAGGTTGTGTGAGCTGGCGCCGTAGCAGATCATCCTGATGTTTACATTCATGATGGAGGAGAATACGGCAGCTCCGGTTCCGGAAACCTGGCTCATGCCGTTTCCGATAAGAGCAATGAGGGCAAGGCCTTCGGTAACCCGAACACTGCAGATGCTCTTGAGTTCGGCAAGAAGCCTGTCGCTGAGAACGGACTGACCGCTGGACTGAGATCCGGTGTGGTCGAGGGTAATGGCCACACTGACTTCCGAAGTGGTTATGAGGTCAACGGAAATGCCGTACTTGGCGAAGATACTGAAGATATTTGCCAGAAAGCCGCAGGCGCCAATCATGTTCGGGCTCTTCAGGGTCAGGAGGATCTGATCTCTTCTGAGAGCCACGGCTCTGAATGTCGGCTTGGTGTTGGTCTGGGATCTTACCCAGGTGCCGCCGGATTCCGGATCCCTGGAGGATCCCACAAATACCGGGATGTTGCGGCGCACGGCCGGGAAGATGGTGGCCGGGTGCAGCACCTTGGCGCCGAAGGTTGCCATTTCCGCAGCTTCGGAGAAGGTGATTTCCGGAATTACATGAGCTTCCTTGACCAGTCTGGGATCGGTGGTGTAGATGCCGGGAACGTCGGTCCAGATCTGAATGGCCTTGCAGTTGCCGATGGCCTCGCCCAGCAGAGCTGCAGAATAGTCGGAACCGCCGCGGCCCAGGGTGGTGGTCTGTCCGATGGCGTTTGAGCCGATGAAGCCCTGAGTTACCACAATGTAATCATCAAGAAGCGGGGTCAGGAGCTCTTTTGCGGTATTACTGAGCACCTCGATGATCGGGGTGGCCTTGCCGAACTGGTTATTGGTGCGCATTACGGAACGCACGTCAAACCATTTGGCGTTGTAGCCCTTGGACTTGAGAACCTCGGTGAAGATCTTGGTGGACATGATTTCGCCGTAGGAAACGATACGGTCGGTGAGCGCGTCGTCATGCTCGATAATGGCATGCTTGGCCAGATCGCGGATTTCGTGAATGAGCTTTTCGATTTCCGAGGTAATTTCGGCAGGGCGGCCGAGATCATCGAGAATGGAAAACTCGATATTGCAGATCTTTCCCATTCTTTCTTCTATGCTGGACTCATCGAGAGTTCCGGAGGCAAGTTCAACAAGAAGATTGGTGATGCCGGCACTGGCGCTTAATACCACCAGTTTGGTGTCCAGATTGGAGGTAACAATTTTGACACAGTTGCACATGGCTGCATAGTTGGCAACACTGGTGCCGCCGAATTTGGCAACGCAAACCTGATTCATTTAAATCTCCTGATAAGATAAGTGGTTTTTGTTTGAGTTACCTAAGGAAAAAGATTTGGAGGCGGGGAATACTGATATCCGCCAGAAGCCCTTCACCTTAGTGTGACAGCCTGAAGGATTCAGCCTTCATGGCCGACAGCCGCACCGTGTTCCAGCAGTGTTGCCGCCTCGGCTTTTCATTCCCTCTCCGGCCGAACTGGAATTCCCGTGATGCCGGATACCTAAGAAAAGCGCCTCTTCTGGTTCAAGTAAGAATTGGTTAGCAAAATACCTTTTTAGGGGATTTTTGTCAATACCTGAGACAGCTCACAATTTAAAGATTTTGGAAACGTGGCAGTGTGTCTGAATTTGTGGGTGTTTGCCGGAAGTTATGTGTGAACTGCCACGTGAACAACGGGGTTCCGCAGTCAGGGAAATACAGCCCCCTGTGCAAAAAAAAGGAGCCCGGGCTCCTTTTTCATGTATATGTTCATGTATATGACAAAAACGATCAGTAATTGATCTTTCTGAAGAAAATCTTGGACATTCTCTTGTAGTTGTAATGCTCCTGCTTTTCTTTCGGCAGATCCTCGATATTGCCGGACACGAAGCCCTTTTCCAGGAAGAAGTGCGCGGATCTCGTGGTGAGAACGAAGAGGTATTCCATTCCCTGTTCCCGGGCCAGTTCTTCGATTTTGTTTATAAGCACGATGCCGCGGTTGGATCCCCGGTAGTTCGGGTTTATGGCCACGCAGGCCAGCTCGGCCTTTTTTTCCTCCGGATAGCAGTAGATGGCTGCCGACGCGATAACCATGCCGTCCCGTTTGATAATGACATAGTGATCGATGTCCATTTCCAGGTTTTCCCGGCTGCGATGCACCAGAATTCCCTGCTCCTCCAAAGGCCTGATAAGCTCCATAAGGGACGGAATGTCGTTGATGGTGGCCCGGCAGACCGTTTCGGCGCTTTCCCGGACGATTTGGGTGCCGATACCGTCTCTGGTGAAGAGCTCCTGGATCAGCGCGCCGTTCTGCTCGTAGGATACCAGATGACACCGTTCCACGCCTTCCTTGCTGGATTCAATGGCGGCGCTTAAGTAGCGGCAGGTGGAATTGTGGGTTTCCGGATCGATCTTCTCGAGATACTTTTCGGCATCGCTGGGGAACATTTCGGCAATCACATCGCCGTTTTTGTCTCTGATAAGTTCTTCGTCAGAGCAGTAGGTGATGAGCTTGTTGGCTTTTATGGCCACGGCAACGGAGGCTGCTATCTGTTCACTGTTGATGCAGAAGGTTTCGCCGGCAATGGAATATCCCACAGGAGCGATGAGCACCACGGAATTGTTGTCCAGTTCTCTTCTGATATTTTCCCCGTCCACCCGTCTGACCATGCCGCTGTGCATATAGTCAATGCCGTCCACAACGCCGAGAGGCCTGGCGGTTACGTAATTTCCGGAAACCACATTGAGACGGCTTCCCTGCATCGGGGTGTTGATAAGTCCCATGGAAAGCTTGGTGGTCAGATCGATGGACATGATGCCGCAGACTTTTTTGATAACGGCGAAGGTTTTGTCATCGGTAATGCGGATGCGCTTGTGAAAACGCGTCTCGATTTTTTCCCTGGCCAGTTCCTCGTCAATCTGCTCCTTGGCTCCGAACACCAGTACCAGCTTCATGCCGAGACTCTGAATCAGGGCAAGATCGCTGATAATGTTGTCGATCTGGGAGCTGGCAAGAACCGATCCCGGAAGAAGAACCACCGTGGTGGCACCTCTGTGATGCTTGAGATACGGGGCACTGTGTCTGAATGCCTCCACCAGGCTGTCATTGTTAACTCTCATGTTCATGTTCCTTAAAAATGAGGGAAAAAATAAGGACAACTCCGCAAGAAAGACATATGCCTTTCAGGTTCTGCCTATTGTAAGATAATTTGAGATCAGTGTCAGAATTTTTGAGCCTTTTGCCATTAATAACGGTGAAGGTCCGAAGAGACGTTCCGAGAGGACGGGAAATCCCCGTCATGATGCCGGCAGGAAGGAGGCCGGGAAGTTTTCTGAGCGTGTTTACGGGAGGACAGGGTTCATTTCTGAGAAATGCGGAAAACAAGAAGGGAGACGCCGCGGCAGTCTCCCTCCCTCCTCAAAAACTGCTTATATTCAGATGCTATTCGATGGAATCATCCCCGGAATCGTAGGATCCGTCTCCTTCCTCATCTCCGCCGGAGGCAGTAAGATCATGAGTCTTCCGCGGGCTGATTTCCTTCAGGTACTTCTTGAATACCTTGGCGTAAAGATCCGTGGGAATGCTGCTGCTGCGGATCTGGGCCAGAAATTCCTTCTCGACGCTGTCTTTGGGTTTTCTTTCGCCCTTGTAGATTTCCATCATGGCGGTACCGAATTCTTCAAGAAGCTCAGATTCCTTTACAGAAAAGCGTCCGCTTCTGCGGATTCCGCGGGGAAAATTGGTAAAGTCGCTGAAGGACTTTTCTGATTCAAAGCTCATATTTTGTCGTACTCTCTTTAGTAAAAATCATAACCGCAGCCGGTAAAATGCTTCGGATCCGGCAGTCCGGCGGCAGCGATTGCTTCTGTCGGGGATCTGCTTTTGTGGCAGAACGCTGTTTCCGAGGATTGCATGACGTCTGCCTGGAGGTATTGCCGAAAACCCGGGCAGCTAAAACTGCGTTACGGCTCAGGATCTCTTTTGAAGCTGTTTCGGAAAATCTCCGGAAAGCCCCAAGTATTTCCGAAATTATATTATCTGTCGGAGTTTTCATCAAGAAAAAGACTATGGAAGCCGATCCATTATACGTGTGGCAACCTCGAGTTTCGGGGGATTTTCGGAGATTAACAGGGGGTGGGAGCATCAAGGGAATTGCTGGAATGTTCTGCTGAGATGACAAAGAGATACCGGCTGACCGTCATTTTTCCTGTCGCTTTTCTGTCGTAAGTTGTTGTGCTTTCTTGGGTTCGGTTTTTCCTTGCCAATTGGAGTTTTGCCGCTGGGCAGCCCGCAGGTGGTGCCGTCGTTATTCAGGATTGTATTCTTCCTGGTCAGCTCGTTATGAAGCCGATCCGTTTCACGAAATCTAGGTTAAGGGAAAGAAGCAAATTCCGGTACCAAGGCATAAGGAAATCTAAGGATACACTGGCACAGAAAATCTTAGAAGACGCCGAAGGCTGACATACCACAAGCTCTCGAAAGAGGGCTTTATAAGAATGCTTTCAATGTATGAGTGGAGTGCAAAAAGTCCAAAAACACCATTTTTGCCAAAAACGGATGGCTATTTTAAAGGCTTCGTTGTATCGGACTAAGGCAGAAATCGACTTTTTGCACCGGACTCATATTTGGTGTCAAATCTCCTAATGAAAGAGCTAAAGAACTGTATGAGTATTGCAAAAAAACATGTCCGAGCATTCAAGAGCACTGTAAACTGATTCCTTTTTCAAGTACTTTTTTTGACAGTTTTGGAACTCAATCTGACTTATAAGGAATCCTCTCTGACATCTTGGGAACCTTGTCTGACTGGCCCTGGTGGAATGGAGAGCCCGGGGGGTTGGAACCGGCCCTGGTGCGAGGGAGAGCCCGGGGGGTAGGACCGGACCTGGGTGCGAGGGAGAGCCCCGGATGAGGCTGGATTTGAGTTCATCTGCATTAAATACAATCAACCTTTATGCAGAAGCAATGTTTTATATGCATAAAAACAGACACTGCTTAATGCAGATAGTAGTTGATTTTCTGCATAAAAAGATCTATTATTTTATGCAAAAAGGAGTTTGTACCATGCACAGATTTGACTATTCATTCCTGGAAAACGGAATGCTTCCTGCGGGCCTACTGAATATCACATCAGATATTTACACGCTTCGTGCGGTGTCGTGGTCGAGAAAGGATCGGTTTGCAGATGTTTTTTCCGGGCTGGTGGCGATTGCGAAAGTTCAGTCTGTAAAGAGTTCAAATGCAATTGAAGGAATAGTGACAACAGATGATCGCATCAATGAAATCGTGAATGGAAACAGTGAGCCGCTAAATCACAGTGAGCAGGAAATTGCGGGATACAGGGATGCCCTTGCTGTTGTTCATACGAGCTACGCTGATATGGATTTGCGCCAGGCAGATATCATCCGGCTTCATGCAATCATGATGAACATTGCCGGGTATTCTTACGCCGGAAAATACAAAGAAACTGATAATGACATCATTGAAGAGGATCAGTATGGGCGGAGAAGAGTTCGCTTCCATCCGACATCTGCCTTAGATACTCCGGATGAGATGGAGCAAATGATTCTCGCGTATCAGGAGGCAAGGGACAATCCTAATATCAATCAGCTTCTTCTGGTCCCCTGTGCAGTACTGGATTTCCTTTGCATACATCCGTTCAGGGATGGTAACGGGAGAATCTCACGTCTGCTTTCCCTCCTGCTTCTGTACAGGAATGGATTTGATGTCGGGAAATACATCTCCTTTGAGGAACAGATCAACCTCAGGAAGGGAAATTACTACGATGCCCTGAAGCAATCCTCCAATGGATGGCATGAAAACCAGAGCGATTACTCTGCATTCATCATGGAGTTTTTGACAACGCTGTATATGTGCTACAAGGAGCTGGATAAACGCTTTGCGGTCATAGGCAGCAAGAGAGTCACGAAACAGGCAAGAGTAGAGGCGACTGTTCTGAACAGTCTTACACCAATCTCAAAGGCTGATATCGGAAAGATTCTTCCGGATGTCAGTGCAACGACCATTGAGGCAGTTCTGGGTCAGCTGGTTCGGGAAGGTCAGATCCGGAAAGTGGGAACTGGAAGATCAACGAGATATGTTAAACTTTAACAGCTCGAGAATGCGGATTTCCGCGGTTTTTCTCATCAGTTTCGTATAAACGGTCTCCCACCACCCAGTTTAACTACTGGGCCGTTGTTTTCATGGAAGAGTACTACGAAGCACACCCTCATGAGCGATATAAAAACGGAATGAGCGAAAACGAATGTAAACACGAGACGGAGAAATTCAAGCAGCTGATGCACCTTACAAAAACAGAAAAGAAATAGAGTTCGATCTTCTTTTATAAAACTCGAGTTGCCTGTGGCCTCATGGACAAGGGGGCCGGAGCCTGCTCAAAGGAAATTCCTGTAGGAATGATTCATTTTTGAGCATGGTCATGGCAAGAAACGTCCATAATCTTCAGGAAGAAATACTCTTCATCAAGGCCCCCGTAACCAGTACTCTTATCTTTGCTGGTTCTAATCCTAATAATATTTCTGCACAGGGCAGTACAAGGGGGGAAGGGGAGAATCCCCTTCAATCATTAACAGGAAGGCGCCGCAGGCGGCTTCCCTCATTAATCAATAACTTTCGATTCTTCAAACTGATCCAGATCCCTGCTTGATACCGGGTATATCGCATTGGGTAAAAATTAACCGCCTACAGAAATTTCCGAAGAACCCAAAAAATTCGACCCCATTTTCAGACTCCTGAAAAACCCCAAATCTGCTGAAAAAAGGGTGCTGGAATCACAAAATCAGGGGTAATTTTGGGTTCTGAAAGCTTTAATGTCAAGGTTTTGGGTGTATTGAGAATGATGGATGGTGCCACTTACAGGAATCGAACCTGCGACCAACTGTTTACGAAACAGCTGCTCTACCGACTGAGCTAAAGTGGCGTTCTGAAATAAAGAAGGAACTTCTGACAAAAGAAACCGCCACAAACAGGCGGTTTCCCGAACGGTGGTGGATTATACCACAACGCCGCAATTAGTCAAGAGGACAGCCGATGCGACGGGCAACTTCCTCGTATGCCTCGATAACACCGCCGAGATCCTTGCGGAAACGATCCTTGTCCAGGGATTCCTTGGTGTTCTTGTCCCAGAGACGGCAGCCGTCCGGGGAGAATTCGTCGCCCAGAACCAGCTTGCCGTCATAGAGACCGAATTCAAGCTTGTAGTCAACGAGAATCAGGCCGGCATCGTCAAACAGTTTCTTGAGAACATCGTTAATCTTAAGGCTGAGAGCCTTCATTTCATCGATCTGCTCCTGGGTGCCCCAGCCGAAGGAAATGATATGGGAATCATTAACCATGGGATCATGGAGAGCGTCATTCTTCAGGAAGAACTCAAAGGTGGGAACCTTGAGCTCCAGGCCCTGCTGTACGCCAAGACGCTTGCAGATGGAGCCGGCGGTGACGTTGCGTACAACGCACTCCACAGGAACCATTTCGAGCTTCTTTACCAGAATTTCGTTGTCGTTGAGAAGTTCTTCAATCTGGGTAGGAACACCGGCTTCTTCGAGCTTCTTCATGATGAAGTAGTTGAACTTGTTGTTGGTCTTACCTTTACGGGCGAGCTGCTCGATCTTAAGGCCGTCGAATGCAGAGGTATCATCTCTGAAAGTGATGATTAAACGCTTTGGATCGTTAGTGGCATAAACAGTTTTTGCCTTACCACGATAAAGCTCTTCTTTCTTTTCAACCATTTGAAAAACTCCCGAAAATTACTCGAAATGAGGTATTGGTTAATGTTCTGCATTGTACCACAAAATAAGTGAGCGGTATCACTTTCCTGCGGTGCGGTTCAAATAAAACTGCACGTTCAGAGATGAGGCGAATCCGCTGTACATTCTGGCGGTAACCGAGGTGTTTACCGGCTTGTTCTTGTCGTCATACATGGTGATGGAGGTCTTACCCTGGAACACGCCAAGCTTGAAGGTATATTTCCCGGATTCCAGTCCCCAGGATTCCACTCCCTGGGATTCCCAGAATTCAGGATCCGGCTCGCTGTACTTGATAGTGACCTCGCCGGAGGTGGAGGAGTATTCCTTAATCTTGATTTCGTAAGCCTTAAGCAGATCCACAAGAGCCTTGTAGGTGTCATCGAACCCGGCATCCACCAGCCAGCACGGCAGATCATTGTTGTCCCTGCCGAGAGCAATGGCCACATAGGCGCTTTCGCCGCCGCTGTGCTTTTTCTTCATATCCAGGTTGTATGACCACATCAGTCTGTTGGCCATTAGAGCCGTGAACCTGGAAGGCTCGAAACGGTTAAGACCGGCCTTGAGTTCGGTACCGTCAGTCTGTTCGATGATATTGTCGGTAAGCTGAATGGAAACCCCGGGAGCACCTTCGGTGTTCTTTCTGAGGCCGAAGGCATAGCGCTGCCGGTAGATAAGAAAACCTTTTTCCATGGCCTCGGGACTGTAGGGGGTGGCAAATTCCGTGGCGTCATACCAGTCGGTCTGAATGAAGCTGTTCATGGCATCGATGGTATCCACGCTGATGGCGGATCTGGTAAACATTCTGAAAAGTGTGGCCAGAAGATCATTGGAGGTAATTTCATTGCCTTCCTCGTCGGGATAAAACCAGACGTAGGCAATATCGCCGTCCTGTCCCACGGCCACGTTGCTGTTCAGCGGAATCAGCTTCTGCGGGGGCCGGACATCCACAGCCTTGCCCACCAGGGCGGAGCGCACATCGTCAAATTTCATTGCCGGGAGATCGAATTTTCTGGAATAGCTGATGGGAGTGGTACCTTCGGGCTGAACCATCCGGCGCTCCACCGGAACGGTGTCCAGATAGGCGAACTTGTTGTTGGCCTGTCTGATGTCATTGTTAACATAACTGGAACGGCAACCGGACATCAGGCCGGCAATGACCATAACGCCGGACAGCATCATCAGGCCGGCAACGTTCCTCTTGTTAGGCATAGCGCATGGATTCCTTTGTAAATTATTTTGCATATTCTGAAAATCAAACGGCATCCTGTCAACTGTGATTTGTCCCCGGAGGGACACGGCAGCACGGATTCTGTTTGCAGGGAATTGCCGGCGGACATATCCGATCCTGACAGGAACGCTGTCCGGCAGTGGCCGCAGGAAGAAATTGAAGTCCCGGCTTTCCGGACAGCGAAAACCGGGCATTCCGGAAGCGGAATATCGGAAGCCCGCAGATCCGGATTCGAAGAAAACGGATCTGCCCGCCGCCGGCACGCCGGGAGTTCGGCAGTGCGGATTACTTGCAGGCACGGGCCCTGTCGGAGGGAAGGGCCTTTTCGCCTTCCTGAAGGGCCTGTCCCAGGAACTGGCGGTATTTGGTAACCAGCTCTTCAGTATTGAAGGTCTTTTCGTAAACCTGGCGGCTTACCCGCATCATGTGAGGCTTCTGATCGATGCTGTAAACCTGGGCCAGACACTGCTGGGCGTTCATGAAATCCTTGTTCACGGAGATCACGGATTCCTGATTCTGCAGGTCAATATTGGCAATCATGTCCAGGCTTTCGGCATACTGAGTAACAGCGCGCTCCTGACGGGCGTTCAGGCCGGCACCGGAAATGAATCCGGAAACATCGGAGCTCACGGCTGCAGAAGCACCGGCGGAAACCGCAATACCGGCCAGAGCCAGTAATAATTTTTTAAAAAACATAACAGATCCCTTTTGAATGGTTCAGAAAATTTAAAGAAACTTTATCCCGTTAATTTTATCTGTTAATAACCTTGCTCAGATAATTAGCCAGGTTATCCACAACCTTTTCAAAAACCTTCTGGATGTCCCGGCACTCTTCGGCGCCGTCTCTTACCGGAATGGCCTGGCTCAGATTGCCGTCGGCATCCTGATAGTAAAGCTCGATATGAGTAAAGGTCATTTCGATTTCCAGATCCGAAATTGCCAGAGTGCTGCGGAATCTGATGTAGCGTACTCCTTCGGAGGCAGAGTAGTCAGGGTCCTTCATTCTTTTGATGAATGAGAAGACCAGATCATCCTTGTCTTCCCGCAGAATTTCTTCTGGGCGAACACCTTCATGAAGCCAGTGTCTGGTTCTCGGAAAAATCTGCTGAAAAACATCGCCTTTGGGAGCTCTTCTGCTGAGTTCGACCTCAAAATCATTGTCAAACTGACCGTCATCGGCCACTTCATCGGCAACTTCAGTATCGTTTTCGTATAAATCTTCGCTCATAAAACTTCCTTAACAAATTAAGACTGCGCCTTCTGGGAATCTTCCTTGAGAGCCACTGTCAGATTAAATACCCTGGCGGAATCACCGGTGTACTTGCTGTCAGGGCAGAAATACCCGGTGCGTTCAAACTGGAATGACTGGCCGGGAACGGCATTGGCCAGAGATTCCTCGAGCACGGCATCCTTCACAATTTTCAGAGAATCCGGATTGATGGTGGCCAGAAAATCCTCCTGGGCCCCGGGATTCGGCACCAGGAAAAGTCTCTGGTACAGCCGGATTTCGGCCTTTACATGGCGTGCGGCGCTGACCCAGTGAATCACCCCCTTGGGCTTGTGATCCGGGATATCGGCTCCCAGGGACTCCGGAATGTAGGTGCAGTGCACCCTGACGATATTTCCGGCCGTGTCCTTTTCGCAGCTGTCGGCCCTGACAATATAGGCATATCTCAGGCGCACTTCCTTGCCCAGCACGAGGCGTTTGAATTTCTTGTTGGCTTCCTCGCGGAAATCCTCGCGTTCTATGAAGATGCGCTTTCCGAAGGGGAGTTCTCTGCTGCCGAACTCCTCCTTCAGGGGATGGTTCATGGCGGTAACCGTCTCCTCCTTCCCCTCCGGATAATTGTCAATAACAAGCTCCAGAGGATCCAGCACGGCCATTCTTCTTTCGGCGTTTTCGTTGAGATCCTCGCGGATACAGGATTCAAGAGCGCTCATTTCCACGGTGTTTTCCTGCTTGGTAACGCCGATGCGGCGGCAGAATTCCCTGATGGATGCCGGAGTGTAGCCGCGTCTTCTGAGGCCGGAGATGGTGGTCATGCGGGGATCGTCCCAGCCGTCAACAATGCCTTCCTTTACCAGAAGATTCAGCTTTCTCTTGGAGGTGATGGAATATTCCAGATTAAGACGGCTGAATTCATACTGGTGGGGATGATGCTCAATGGTGATATGCTCCAGAACCCAGTCGTAGAGCCGGCGGTTGTCCTGAAATTCCAGGGTGCAGATGGAGTGGGTGATGCCCTCGATGGCGTCCGAGATGCAATGGGTGAAGTCGTACATCGGGTAGATGCACCACTTGTTTCCGGTGCGATGATGGTCGGCAAAGCGGATTCTGTAGATTACGGGATCCCGCATGCACATAAAGGGGGAGCTCATGTCGATTTTTGCCCGGAGACAGGCCTTGCCCTCGGCGAACTCCCCGTTTTTCATCTTTTCAAACAGGGCCAGGTTTTCCTCAGGAGTGCGATCCCGGTACGGACTGTTTTTTCCGGGCTCGGTGAGAGTACCGCGGTATTCCCTGATTTCATCCGGACTGAGCTCGTCCACATAGGCCAGTCCTTTTTCGATGAGCTCCCGGGCATAGCCGTGAAGTCTGTCGAAATAATCCGACGAGTAGCGGGGTTCGCCGTCCCAGTGGAATCCCAGCCAGTTGACGTCTTTCTTAATGGAGTCGACATACTCGGTGTCCTCCTTGACGGGATTGGTGTCGTCAAAACGGAGATTGCAGGTGCCCCGGTAACTTTCGGCAATGCCGAAGTTAAGACAGATGGATTTAGCATGTCCGATATGCAGATAGCCGTTGGGCTCCGGAGGAAAGCGGGTCTTTATAACCTGATATTTATGCTGAGCCAGATCTTCGTCGATAATCTGAGTGATAAAATTTGCCGGGCGGTTATTATCAAGTTCACCGGTCATGAAAATACCCCTGAAACATCTAATATTAGGAACATATTCCGGTATTATATTCCAAATGGCGGGGGATACACCATCTTTTTGAACAAAGAGATCACAGGACCGCGGGCGTCCGGGAACGCCGGTCTTTTCCGTGCCGGATCCTCTCGGAGGCTACTGCCACTTGAAGTCGGTGAACATCACATCCTTGACGATGCGCCTTCCGACACAGTCATCCATCAGACGCACCACGGCTTCACGCACTTTGGCGAGAGTGGCGTTTCTGCTGCCGGGCTCCGAAACCCGGTCATAGGTTTCCGCTCCGAGTACATCGGTGATGGTATCCTTTATCATGGGTTCGTGCTTCTGAATGAGCTCGTAGTCCCGGGAATCGGTGAGCGAGATGGTGATATTCACGGAGATGTAATTGAGCTTGTTTCCCGTGGAGCTCAGATTGGTGGTAATAGCCCCCTTGATTTCATAGTAGCCGGTTACCGGTCCCGAATGCTGGGCGTCGGAGCTGCCCTCCGAGGCGGCTGCGGGAAGGGAAGCAATCATAAGTGTCAGGGCGGTTGTCAGCGCCGCCGCGGTTTTAAGAAATCCTTTCATAAATTCTCTCTCCTGCGGGAAAACTTCCGGCTGTTCGTTTTTTTTTCGGAATATCCCGGATTATACGTTATCCAGACTTTTCCGGATCTCCTCGGGCAGAAGCGGTCCCACGGCGTTGATGAGCTTTTGCAGTTTCACCGGATTTTTGGTATAGGTGCCGTCGATCTCGGACACATATACGTAGCGGTGTCTGACAAAGGTTTCGCTCATTACCCGGAAGGTTATCGGGTCCGAAAATTCCGGAGAATTGTTGGTAATCGCCTCCGGCAGCCGGTGGCACAGCCGGACGCAGCTTTCAATAAACTTTTTCTGATCGCAGGTGCCGTTCTGGGAGCGCTTTACTGCTTCCACCCCGATAACATAGCGCATCAGGTTGTCATGGATTGAATTGCTGAGAATATCCAGGAGGGCGCGTCTGGAAGGATCCGGATTCAGCTGGTACAGGCTCTTGTCCACAATGGAGAAGTACTCTCCCAGCTGAAATGCCTTCACGTAGGATCTGATGGTCTGATCCAGCACATGCTCCCGTACCGGAGCAAAAAGTTCGTGCCTGAGGAAATAGAAGACGTTTCTGGTATGCAGTACGATATCCGCCATGGCCAGATGCCGGTGCACCGAGACGATGGTGGCAATCAGGGCCGGCAGGACAAAGAAGTGCAGGATGTTGTTCCTGAAGTAGCTGAGGTAGATGATCTGCTTCTTGGAGGGCACGGCCCATTTTTCTCCGCCGATTTCCTCAATGGTGAACGGCTTGAGCTCCAGGGCCTGCTGGAGCAGCACCTGTCCCGGAATCTGTGGCAGAGCGCTTTCCGCGATGCTGCGGGAGCTTTTCAGAATAAAAATATAGAAGTTTATGACGTTCTGAAGCGCAGTCAGTGAGAGCCGATGCTCCTTTGCGGACAAAAGAGCGAGAGCGGAAAGATTGAGTCCGTTGGTGGTGGCGGAGCTGTTAAGGCGCATGACGATTTCGTCCGACAGGGCGTTTACGGTGTCGAACAGCCAGGCGGGTCTGGAGAACTCCCCCGGGGTGATGTATTTTCTCCAGTCGGGAACCGTCTCCCTGAGGAATGTCGGAAGCACAATCGGTTCCCCGAAGCTGACATAGCCCCGGCCGTAGTACCGGAGCCTTTTGTAGAAATTCAGAAGCTGCCAGGGGCTTTCCTTGGCCTTTCGGGCACCGTTAAGCTCCTTCATGTAGGAGCTGACCTCCAGAACCTTCTCATAGCCGAGATAGATGGGAACAAAGGAGATGGGCCGTTCAATGCCGGAAAGCTGGGCCTGCACCGCCATGGCCACGATTCCGGTGCGGGGGGGCAGGGTTCTTCCGGTACGGGATCTGCCTCCCTCAATGTAGAATTCGGCACTGTAGCCCCGGCTGAACAGGGTGTAGAGATACTGCCGGAACACGGCGGTGTAGAGCTCGTCCCCCTTGAATTTCCGGCGGATAAAGAAGGCCCCGCACTGCCTTAGAAAACGGTTTATGGGGAAGAAGTTAAGATTGTTTCCTGCAGCAACGTGGGGCATCACCAGTCCTTCGTTGAAAAGGGCATATGCCAGGAGCAGATAGTCCATATGGCTGCGATGGCAGGGGATGTACACGATTTCGTGCCCCGAGCTGATAAGCTCCCGCACCCGATCCGCTCCGAACACGTTGATGCCGTGATAGAACTTGCTCCACAGAGGATGCAGCAACGCCGCGAAAAATCTCATGGTGTGATAGGAATAGTCGGCAGCCATCTCATTAAGCATTCCGTATGCTTCCGCCTCGATCTCGGAATAGTTTCTCCGGGTCTCGTCGGCCCGGGACCTGATGGCGCTTTTCACATAGTCGGAGTTGAGCAGCTCCTGAATCAGGTGATCCCGGTTCAGGCATTTCGGCCCCACGATTTCGTTGTGACGTCTCTCAAAATGAAGGCGGCATGCCCGGGCGATGCTCTCGGTGGCATCCTCGTCGGCGCTTCCGCGGTGCTCCAGAATGCTGGAAATCCGGATGGGTCCGGAAAGCACCGTCAGGTTGTCATACCCGAAAAACAGGATCCTGAAAAATTTTTTCAGTTTGGAATAGGGCTGATTAATGGTGTCCCGATAAGGCTCGCCCTCGTATCCGGGATTTCTGCTCCAGAAAATGGTTACCGGAACGATCTGAATATCGGTATGATATTCCTGACAGTAGTCAATCCACTGCCGGAATACCTTCTGGTATCCGTAATCCCGGGCCTTTCCTCCGATAAACGGCACTTTTTTCATAAAAACCGTGCGGGTCAGGGCCTCTCCGAGACTGGTTACCGGCACAAAGGGATTCGGCAGTCTGCTGGTTCTGGTAAGCTTTTCCAGGGTGAGCAGGTTGCTGATGGAGTCGGACTGCATGACGTAGACCACGGGAATGTCGGCATCCAGTTTCAGGCTTTCCCGGGGATTCTGGGGTTTCTGGTTGCAGGAGGCGAATATCCGGACCGGGAGATACCACAGATATCTCAGCAGAAGCAGTGTATTCATAAGAGCCTCCTGACATGCCAGACCACGATCGCTATATTTTATTAAATCCCGGATCCCGGCGGTGCGATCCACCTAGAAAATGCGTTATCAGTTCAGCGCTTTTTTTTAATGCAGGTCAGGATTTTGGAAAATAATCTTTGTGCTACAATCTCCATACTCCGTGCTCCGTGGCCTTCCGGAAATGCGTTCCCGTCGCGGAAGGCCCGGGGTTTCCGGACTTGCGGGGCATGCCGGAGAGCAGCAGTTTTTTTTCGGGGAAATGCGAGAGACAAGTTTATGAACGATTCGGACAATTCGGATAATTTGGAATCAGTCAGCCGTACCAGGGATTATGCCCGGCACGTGGTTTTTGCCGGATTTGCCTCGGTATGTGTGGCGGGAATTCTGATTGCCGCCAAGCTGCTGGCTCTGGTGCTGACCAATTCCGCTTCCATGATGGCCTCGCTTACCGACTCCCTGATGGATGTCATGGCCTCGGTGGTGAATCTGATGGCGCTGCGCTATGCGGTGTATCCTGCGGATGAGGAGCATCGCTATGGCCACTGGAAGGCGGAGTCCCTGGCCGGTCTGGTGCAGAGTGCCTTTATTATCGGGTCCTCGGTGTTTCTGCTGATAAACGGCTGCATCAGCATTGCCAGCCCCCGTCCTCTGGCCAGCCTGGGCGCCGGGATCTGGGTTACCGCCTTTGCCATGGCGATTTCCGCCGTGCTGGTGTGTTATCAGACCTATGTCATCCGAAAGACGGCCAGCACAGCCATTCAGGCAGATCGGCTGCATTATGCCAGCGACATTCTGTTTAACGCCGGAGTGCTGGTTTCGCTGGTGTTTTCGTATTTCGGATTTTTGCAGGCGGACGGATTCTTTGCGGTGATCCTGTCGCTTTATATTATTTACGGCGGGATCGCCATCGGTAAAAAATCCCTGGCGGCGCTTTTGGACAGCGGTCTTCCGGCAAAGGATGTGAGCACGATATACGATCTTTTGCTGGATGTCCCCGAAATCAGGGGCATTCACGATCTGAGAACCCGGGCGGCAGGGCCCCGGATTTTTATTCAGGCGCATGTGGAGATTGCCAGCAGCGTCAGTCTGGAAACGGCTCACAACGCCGCCGATGCCGCCGAGGCCAATGTTCTCAGGGTTTATCCGGATGCCGACATTACTCTGCATATGGAACCGGTTCAGGATGATCTTCCCAAGAGTCCCTTCATGAACCCCCGGAAGGCTCCGGAGAACGCGGAAAATGACAAACACTAACATAACAGGAAGCAGTTTTATGATAATCGAGGAAATCTGGCAGATCATCCGTGACGAGGCCAGAAGCATGGTGGCCAAGGAGCCGATGCTGGGCAGCTATTTTCTGCAGGCCATTCTGAATCAGAAAAGATTTCAGGACGCCCTGGGGTTTCAGATTGCGAACAGGCTTGATTCTCCGGTGATGCCGGCAGTGGTTATCAGGGAGATCTGCGATGAGGCCTATGCCGGAGATCCCGCCATTGTTGAATCGGGAGCCATTGATCTCAAGGCGGTGCGGGAACGGGATCCGGCAGTGGTTTACTATTCCACTCCTCTGCTTTATCTCAAGGGCTATCATGCCATTCAGGGCTATCGGGTGGCCCACTGGCTCTGGGAGAACGGCCGCTCCGAAATGGCCTGTTTTCTGCAGAACCTGATTTCGCTGAAATTTGCCGTGGACATTCATCCCGCCGCCCGCATCGGCCGGGGGATTATGTTTGACCATGCCACCGGCATTGTTATCGGCGAGACCGCCGTGGTGGGGGATAATGTCTCCTTCCTGCATAACGTCACCCTGGGCGGTACCGGTCATGATCTGGGAGATCGTCATCCCAAGGTCGGGAGCGGCGTTCTCCTGGGGGCCGGATCCAGTATTCTTGGCAACATCACCATCGGGGACTGCTCCAAAATCGGAGCCGGCAGCGTGGTGGTGAAGCCGGTGCCGCCGCACTCCACGGTGGTGGGGGTGCCGGCCCGGGAGGCCGGGCGCTGTGCCGACAGGATCCCGGCCATGGAAATGGATCAGCGGATTTAGCGGCATTTCGGGACAGGGACAGAATGTGCCGGAGTTTCTGATAGAATAGCGGGCCTGAGTGTTTCAGAAGAGGTTTTTCGATTATGAGAGGCAAGGTCAAGTTTTACAGGGAAACTGATGGCTACGGTTTTATTCAGGGAGATGACGGCCAGGAATACTATTTCAACATGCACGGACTCCGGGAGTTTGACGGGGTTCCCCGCACCGGTCAGATTGCCGAATTTACCGTGGTTTCCGCCAAAGGAAAGGGCAGAAAGCCGAAGGCGGAGAATATTGCCATTACCGGGAATCCCGCCGGAGACGCTTCTTCCGGAAAGCGATCCGAAACCGATTACCGGATGATCTGTCCCCACTGTCAGAGAAAGATGGTGCCCAGGATGGTTACCAGGAACGGCGCCCCGTACCGGTCCTATTGTCCGTACTGCGGCGGTATGGTCAGACAATTCACGGCCTGCTTCATTGCCACTTCGGTTTACGGAGATCCGAGAGCTCCGGAGGTTATTGCCATAAGAAGGTTCCGGAACGAGGTTCTGGAGCCCCGCTGGTACGGCAGAATCCTGATTCGCTGCTACTACCGGATTTCCCCGCCCGTGGCCGGACTGATACGCGGCCGAAGCTTTGTTACCAGGCCTCTTAAGGGGATGCTGGATATCCTGGCCCGGCGCTACGGATAGCAGCAGGGAAACTCAAGCGAATCTCTCCGGTTACTGAGAACCGCTGTTTTCAGTTTCAGCTCAGGAGTTCTTCCCAGGGGTAAAGCCGGAGGGGGATTTTCCGGGCCCTCAGGTATTCCTCGGTAATGGTCTTCCGGAGGTCAAACTGGGTTTTCAGAAGCGCGGTTACGGCGCTGTCAGGTTTTCCTGCTTCGGATTTCCTTTTAAATCCTTCAAAAACTTCTCCGTCTCTCAGATCCTTGCCGTTTTTCCGGAGAATATCCCAGTCTCCGGGCGTCATTTCCGGAAGCAGAATTCCGCCTTCAGGGGCGGTACCGTGCAGCGCTTCCCGGGAGAGACAGCTGTAAAGTCCTGTCATCCAGCCAAAGCCTCCCGGATCGGGATCCCCGGCCATAATTACCGGGATTTCGGGAAAGCGCCGGAGCAGGGTGAGCATGATGGTGTTGCAGTATTCGCTTTCGGAAAACATTCCGTTTCCGGCCGGCATTACCCGGTGCACAAACAGGGTTTTCCGGTACCTGTCCGCAATTACGGAGGTTCCGGAATCCTCGGCAAGAACCGTCAGGCTTTCAAAATCAAAGAATACCGCCTGGTTTTCCGCCACCACAATCTGGGAAAGCTCCGAAACCTCCCGGGCAAACTCCGCCGATTTCGGAAAAAACGGCATTCCGGCAAGGTCGCCGAAGGCCGTGTTCCGGAATTTCACGTCCGTTCCGGCTCTGAGAAATACCCGGCCTTCGGTGGTGCGGATTCCGGAACGCTTTTCGTTTCCGGAGACGGCGTTGGCGATCCGATTTCCGGGAGCAGTCAGATCCCGGAGAAAATCCGCGGTAATGCCGTTTTTTTCCAGACAGTCCTGAATCAGCAGTCCCAGCTCCAGGATCAGGCGTTTTTTCTCCTCCCGCGCCTTCGGGGGGAATTTCCGGTATTTAAGAAGCACCCGGGCGGCATTTTCCGGAAGGTCCTCCTCCAGAAAGTCCAAAAGGGCGGCATGCTTTTTGAGGCCGGGATCCTGCGAGGGATCCCCGAGAATATCAAGAAGACACCCGGCGTGGGTTTTATGTTCGTTCAGGAAGCTTTTGAGATCCTGCATAATCAGTCCTCAGGATGTCTTTCGATAATGATGTCGTCCAGAATCATGTCGCCGTACCGGTATTCGGCGGAGCCGTCCGCGGCATCGATAACGGTATCTCCGGGAGTTTCGGAGTCTCCGCGGAGCCGGCGCAGTCTTTCGGTGTACGAGGGTATCAGGCGGCCTTTCGGGATGCACCGGTAGAATTCCTGATGCCCGCTGTCCATGTTGTCATAGTAGGAGCTTACCGCAAAGAGCCAGTGATCCGGAGAACAGGGGATTCCGGAATTTTCATCTCCGGGATCGCGTTTCCGGTTGTAGTATTCCAGGGCGCTTACCGGTTCACCGGCCTCCACCGCATACACGAAGAAATTGATGACATCGTCCTCGACTCCGGAATAAACGAGCTGTTCCTCGGCCGTTTCCGGAGGACTGGTAAATCCGGTGTCCTCTTCCTCCAGCGGGACATCCTCCAGCCCGGCATTTCTGGTTTTGATGCTTTTGGCAATCTCGACCAGCGTGTCCATATTCACGTCGTCGTCCAAAAAGGCATGTCCGTCCAGGGAAAGCGGGGCGGCCCGGGTGAATATTTCCGGAGGTACCGTCAGGGAGGCATAGTCGCCGGGATGGTAATTCTTGTTTTTGGTGCAGTGGTCGCAGTAGGCCTTGATGAGGCTGGTTTTTCTTACCTGCTGCCGGAACCGGGAGAGCATGTTTCTCAGAGGTCCCATAATGGCGTTGAGCTCGTTCTGGCAGCGGGTGATGGAGGTCAGAAGCTCGCTTATCAGAATCCGGTAGAGCCGGATGTCGTTGTCCGCGTTGATCACATACTGGTTGAGATCCTGATAGGTATAGGCCGTCAGGTTGTCCACCAGATCCGAAGCCTTCTGAATGGCAGCCTCGTTTTCGGCAATCTTGTCCCGGAGACTGTGGACAAAGCCGAATTCCGTAAGGAGCTTTCGGGAAAGTCCGTCCACGGCGATCTGGGCATCAAAGCCGATTTCGTGCACGAGCTGCATGAGATCCGAGAGCACCCGTTCCGCCTGCTCCGTGTTCCTGGATCTGAGATGCTCGATGTAGCTGTTGCAGAGAATGGAAATGTTCTTGAGACGGGCGGCGATATCGGTGTCGATATAGCTCCGGGTATCGATTTTCAGGATGTAGTTGATAAGCCGGCTCAGGTGCGGGTTTAGCCAGTAGCCGGTCACGGTGTCCATCAGAATGTTGCGGTTCTGGAGCGCCTGGAACAGGGCTGCGTTTTCCTGTGACACCGCCGTGAGTTCGCCGTTGTAGGCAGCGATGATGAGGTCAGACCCGTTACTGAGATCCGCGAGAATGGAGCGGATTACCCGGTTTTCGTTGCGTTCCGGGGATCCCTGACTGGAATTTTTCATGAGCTGAAGAGATCCTCCTCTGCCGGTTTCTGCTTCTCCTGTTCCAGCGCGGCCTCCTCCTCCGCCAGAATGTTCTCGTGAGCGTCAATGAATTCCAGCACCTCGTAAACATAATCCACCTTGCCGGTGAAGGTGAAAATCCTGGTTCCGGGAAGGTTTTCCTGCAGGATTTCGAACTTCACCATGCGATCGATAATGTTTCTGATGATCTCCGGAACCTCGATCTGGGGTCTTTTGCTGATGAAGGTGCTGATTTTTTTGGCACGGGTGGTCAGATACTGGTTATTCTGCACCCGGGCGGTGAGCTCGGCCTCGGTAACCTGGCTGCCCGGCATCATGGGATGATCCCGGGTGCTGGCGTCCATGACCAGAAGAATAAACTCCAGAACCGGCCGGAGCTGCTCCATAATGTTCTGAAATTCCCGTTTTATGGAAGCCCGATCCTCGGCAAGGTCCAGATTAATCCAGGTGGCGTAGTAGGCGGCCCGGTTGGCGGTTACCGATATTTTCCGGTTCAGCGGGGCCAGAATGGCTTCCACCCGGCTGCGGGTTTCCGGTTCTTCCAGATCCCGGTAGGCATCGGGGCAGGAGGTACTGCAGACAAACTCCCCCCGAAGCAGTCTTTCCGCGGTGTCTCTTATCATCTGCTGTTCTCCTCGGATTTGATGCGTTTTCTGATGGCCTCTCCCACGGGATCCAGCGCATCCTGGTTCACATATACCCGATCCCGGGTGATGCGGTAGATTCTGCTGAATTCCGAGGCCACTGCGGTGCTGAGATCCGGCGCGGCGGATACCATGACGATCCTGTTGCGCTGCATGACGTCCAGGAGCAGTCTGATATTCTTGCCGGAGAGTTTGCTCATTTCGTCCACCGGCCAGTGCACGGCGATGTTTCTGCCGGCACGGGATTCATGAATCAGGCTGATGTACAGGGCGCACAGCAGCAGGAAGGTGAGTCCGTTGGAGCTGACATCCTCCAGTTCCTTCTCGGTTTCGGCGGTTTTTTTCTTGCCGTTTTCCACCACTGAGAACACGATGCTGAACAGATCGTTGAGGTCGTTCCGGAGTTCGCCATTTATAAAAAGATTGGCCAGACTTTTCAGTTTTTCGGAGATCTCGGGATCAGGGAGTTCGGACTGAATCCGGCCCTCGGTCTGCCACTTCTGATAGAATCCGGAAAGATTTTCGATGAATTCCCAGCCGGCAATGTTTTTGATTCGGGGCTCCAGGGTGATGGAGAATTCCTCGAAGGCCTCGAACTGCAGGTTGTCGGACACGATTCTGGAGATCCGGCGGCTGAAGCCCCGGATCCTTTCGTCAAAGTCCCGCATCTGATCGTAGTACTGTCTGATCATGTGGAGCACGTCCCGGGCCTGATCCAGAATGCTTTTCCGATGCTGGGGCAAACCGTGATTCAAAAGTTCCTGCGCAGCCAGGGGGTAGGCGAAATTGTCGGCGGCATCGCGGTTTTTCTCGTCATTGGTGTCAATTCCGGCCAGCCGGGCCCGGTTTCTGGCGTCATTGAGACAGGAGACCCAGTAGTCCCTGATCTTGGAGGCCATGCTGCCCATAATGCGGCTGATGGTGGTGATGCAGCTGTCAAGATCGGACTGGTTTCTGTTCAGGCTGTCGAGAGCAAATCGGACGGCGGTGGCCACATCAGAGTATATCCGGGAGGGAGCATCCTGATCCGGGGCATCGGGATGCGGGAGAATGCCGAGATCCCCGAGCTCTTTCAGGAACTTTTCCGCACCGGAAGCGTTATTGTCAGAGGCGGCTTTCTCTTTTCTGAAGGCATCAAGTTCCCGTTCAATGATCTGCACGGCGGCGTCATGTTCTCTTTCGGCATCCGCCCGGCGGTTCACCGTGTCCTGCAGGACGGGTTCCAGGGCGCTTTCCCGCTGCCGGAATTCCGGAAGTTTGCCATAGCTGTTTTCCAGCCAGTCCCGGTAGGCCAGGATCTCCTTTCTGCGGCTCTCGATTTCGGTGATTCGCTTTTCCTTTGCGGTAATATCGTTCTGAATCAGATCAATGAGACGGTCATCCACATTTTTGTTGGCCAGCTTTTGCTTCATAATGGCTTCATATTCGGAAACGGTCTTTTTAAGTTCCGCCTCCAGATCCTGAATTTTCCGGCTGAGAGCCGCGGCCGCCTCTCCGTGAGCAGTTTCCAGATCGCTTTTGTTCAGGAGATAGTTGTCTCTGGTGCCGGCCGTCATGCGCTCGTACTCTGATTCCACGTCCCGGAGTGCGCTGCGGATCCGGCCGAGTTCCTTTTTGGCAGCGGCAAGGGCGTTAGTGATCTCCAGATCCCGATCCTTGCGGTAGGTTTCGATATTGCCGTCCAGAATGCTGAGCCGATCCCGGAGGTTTGCAAAGCTTTCCTCGGGAATCAGCCGGGATTCCAGACGGAATTTTTCGGAAAGAGCCTCTTCCAGCGCCTTCTGGGTCTTTTTCTGATTCTCTTCGTTTTCTGTCTGAAAATCCTTGCAGCTTCTGACGGTTTCTATCAGGTTCTGCTTTTCCGCCCGGAGATCCTGCTCGTTTTTCTGCGGAGACGGAAGCTCCCGGATATCCAGGGACAGGGGGCCCACGGCGATGCGGTGCGGCCGTTCCTCCGGAGATGGTATGAGCTCCGGGGCAAGATCGTTACGGGCCAGGAGATCTTCTCTGATAACCTTCCCGATGCCGTTCCGCCAGTCCTGACAGTATTCGTTGAGATATTCGGTAAGGATTCCGGAATCCGGATTCAGCAGGACTTCGATTTCGGAAAGCCGATCCTCGCTTTCCTTCCGGAGACGGGCATTTTTCGCGGCGGCGGCACCCTGGGCTGCCAGGGCCTTTTCGTGATTCTGAATGTCCTGACTCAGCCGGTAGAGCTGTGAATTCAGGTCGGAATTGGTCCGGTTGCATCTGTTGATTTCCTCCTGAATTTCGTTCCGGCTGTTCAGGAGATTTTCCGGAGGAATAATATTGCTCCTTTCCCGTTCCAGGTTTGCGATCCGGTTCTGGACGTCGTTTTCCTGAAGCCGGAGATCCGCAGTGCGGGACTGTCTGCTGAGCTCCAGTTTCCCCAGATTGTCCTTCATGGCCCGTTCCAGTTCATGAAGCTGATCCCGGTATTTCTGTTCGCCGGCACTGAGCTCCTGCCGGATCCGGGATGTTTCGCCGTCTATCCTGTTTTTGGCGGTCAGTTTCCGGTTTTCAAATTCCGTTTTGATGTCGTTGTAGACCGCCTTGACGGAGCCCAGCTTGCGCTCGTTTTCCTCAAGAGCGGTGCGGAGAGCGGAGAGACTGTCGTATTCCCGAAGCCAGCCGGCCATCTCCTGCTTTTCATAGGCGGCCTGCTCCTCCTCGATTTTCCGGATTCTTTCTCTGACTCCGTTAAGCTCGGACTCATGATCCGTCTGCTCCTGAGACAGTTTTTTGTCCTTTTCTTTCCAGAGATTATTCAGTTCCTCCTTTTTGACGTTGGCGCTCATGATGTCCTGTTCCAGCTTTCCGGAGGCAACTTCAAATCTGTGGTGATACCAGGAAAGAAGTCCGGCCTGTTCCCGGAGCAACTTTTTGTCGCCGGCGATCTTTTCGCCCAGGAGAGAGGCTTTTTCCAGAGTCTCCCTTTTCTCGTCCACTGCCCGGTAGTCATCGATGTCCGCGCACCATTCCAGCACCCGGGCAGGATCCAGGACGAGCGCCACCCCCGGGTGGTCCTGACGGAGAATCTCCCCCAGGAGCAGCTTTATGCTGTCAAACTTCACGTGTCCGGTAATGAGGCTGTGGGTGATGCTCTCAATGTAGCGGAGCTGCCGGTTGCCGCCGCTCAGGCTGTAGTCGTACCGGAGGTTGTTGTTGGCTCCGGAGGAAATGTTCTGAATAATCGAGCGGTACTGATCCACGGTGGTTACCAGGGGTTCCGCCCTGATGCCGCGATCTTTCAGGATCTGCTGATATTCACGCCATTCCCGGGCCCGGTAGCATTTCAGGTTTTCGTCGTATACCACGATGTCCTCCACCCGGAACGGTCCCTTCACAAAACGGTAGTTCAGGCTTTTGCTGTTCTGGCTGTTTCCGGCGTTGGTCATCATGACGTGAACGATTTCGGATCGGGAATTGCGGTATTCGAACACCAGGGCGCTGTCGGAACGCGGGAGATAAAATCCGGAGAAGCTCTTTCTGACGTTGCTGGAGCTGGTGACTCTTCCCGGAACCAGTCCGTAGAAGAGGGGGATCAGCTTGAGAAGACTGGTTTTCCCCGACCCGTTGGCACCGTTTACCTGGGTGTGCTTTTCGAAATCGAATTCGAAGATGCGGTTTTCCCGGGATCCGATGTAGGAGTCGATGAGAACAATGCGGATAAGGCCGGCCGGCCGGGGCAGTCCGGCGGGGGAGCCGGGGCTGTTACTGGTAGATTCGAGCATGCTTGTTGTCTGAAAAATAAACGGGAACGATAACGGAATTCTAACTGAAAATGCTTTCCCGTTCAATTGCGGAGGGGCGGTTTTACGGACGCTCCGGAACGGAACAGGTACTCCCGGAATGCCGTTTCCTAATCTTGCTCGGGAAGCCGGCAATAATTCTTTTCTCTTCCTCTGTCTTTGCTGTTGATTTTTAGTGTAAACGTGTTAAATTCTGAAACAGAATCTTCATCACAGAATTTCCAAATCCGTGGTGCCGTTCCGATCCTGCCGAATAAAGTCTGACGGCTTTGCAATCCTGGCATTGCAGGCTTTCGGTCTCAGGTTTGTCCGGAAGGTCCCGCCGGTGCCGGCCCCGATTATCAGAAAACAGGAAGCACATATGATCCCGCAGCTCTCGAAGGAATATTCCCTGGATCCCTTGTATCTCAGTTATTTCAAGGCAGTGGCAGCCGATGCCTCGTTTACCGGGGACGTGGAGTATTCCTATGCCGCCAGGCTGTCGGAAGCCACCGACAACAGCGTTTACCAGCTTCTGCCAGCAGGCATTATTTTCCCGAAAACTCCGGGGGATATTCAGACGGCACTTCGCATTGCGGCCCGGGCGGAATTCCGGAAGATAAAGTTTGCACCCCGGGGCGGCGGTACCGGGACCAACGGCGGTTCTCTTACCGGCGGGGTGATTATTGACGTCTCCCGGCATATGAGGGGCGTGGGAAAGGTGGATCCCGAAAAGCGCACGGTGCATGTGGAGTCCGGAGTCATCAAGGACAGTCTGAACCAGGACATAAAGCAGTACGGACTGTTTTTTTCTCCCAATCTGTCCACCTCAAACCGGGCCACGTTCGGAGGCATGATCTCCAATGACGCCTCGGGGCAGGGTTCCCTGAAATACGGCAAAACCTCCCGTCATATTCTGGATGTGGACGTGGTGCTCATGGACGGCAGTCTGGTCACCTTCGGTCCTGTGTCCGGGGACGCCCTTCGGGCCAAAATGGAACCTGATACCATGGAGGGGCGGATTTACCGGACAGTTTATGAAATAGCCACCGGAAAGCGCGACGAGATTGTAAGCACTTTTCCGGATCTGAACCGCTTCCTTACCGGCTATGATCTGAAGCACGTCTGGGATCCCGACACCGGAGTTCTGGACATCTCCCGGATTATCTGCGGTGCCGAGGGCACTTTGGGGTTCATTGCCGGAGCCACGCTGGATCTCACACCGCTTCCCTCATTCCGGGCCCTGGTAAACATCAAGTATGACAGCTTCGATTCCGCGCTCCGGCATGCTCCGGTGCTGGTGAAGGCCGGGGTGCTCTCCGTGGAAACAGTGGATTCCGTGGTGTTCGGCATGGCCAAGAAAGATATTGTATGGTACCAGGTAAAGGATCTTCTGACCGAGGTACCCGGCAAAACGATGGACGGCATCAACATCGTGGAGTTTGCCGGCACCGACGCCGATCTTGAAAAGAACCGGATGGACGAACTTGTCAGAATTCTCGATGCGGATCTCCGGGACGGCAATGATCGCGGGATTATCGGCTACCAGATCTGCACTGAAAACAAGGATATCCAGGCAATCTATGCCATGCGCAAAAAGGCCGTGGGGTTACTGGGAAATGCCGACGGCGATGCCAAGCCGGTGGCCTTTGTGGAGGATACGGTGGTACCTCCGGAGCATCTCGCGGACTTTATTCAGGAATTCCGGGCACTTCTGGACAGTCACAGGCTCCGCTACGGGATGTTCGGCCATGTGGACACCGGGGTGCTCCACGTCCGTCCCGCCCTGGACCTCTGCGATCCGGAGCAGGAGGTGGTGCTCAGAACCATTTCCGACAGGGTGGTGGAGCTTACAGCAAAATACGGCGGCATTATGTGGGGCGAGCACGGCCGGGGCTACCGGAGCGAGTACGGCCCGAAATATTACGGGGGGCTTTTTGACGAACTCAGAAAGGTCAAGGCGGCGTTTGATCCGGACAACAGGATCAATCCCGGAAAGATCTGCACCCCGTACGGCAATGACTCCGATACGCTGGTTTCCGTGGATGCTTCCAAGCGGGGCAGCTTTGACCGGCAGATTCCGAAGGGGGTAAGGCACAGCTTCAACCGGGCCGTGAGCTGCAACGGCAACGGGGCCTGCTTTTCCTTTGACATTACTTCTCCCATGTGTCCCACCTATAAGTTCATGGGGGATCGGAGGCAATCCCCCAAGGGCCGGGCGGGACTTATGAGAGAGTGGCTCCGGGAACTTGAGGAGGCCGGAACAAATCCGCTTCTCGAGGAAAGACTTTCCGAAAGCCGCGGGATTTCGGTGCTGGATCTGGCCCGGAAAACTTTGAACACCATTGCCAGGAAGGGCTACGATTTCAGTGACGAGGTGCTGGAGGCCATGAACTGCTGTCTGGCCTGCAAGGCCTGTGCTTCCCAGTGTCCTATCAAGGTGGATGTCCCGGATTTCCGGGCCCGCTTTTTCAATCTTTACTACACCAGATACCTGCGGCCCGCGGGAGATCTCATGGTCAGAAATTTTGAGATAAGCGCTCCCCTGATGGCCCGGGCTCCGGGGCTGTTCAATGCCGTGACCGCCCTGAAACCGGTAAAGTTCATGGTCAGGAAGGTGCTGGGCTTTGTGGACGTTCCGGTGCTCAGCGTTCCCACGTTGAGCGAGCTTTTAAAGGATCAGACCCTGGAGCCCTTTGATCTGGCCGGACTGGAACGGCTGACCCCGGCAGACAGGGAAAAGCGGGTGCTCATTGTTCAGGATACCTTTACCTCGGTTTACGATGCCGGCATGGTGCATGATCTGGTCTCTCTGGTGGCCAAGACCGGAAAAATTCCGGTATTGCTGCCGCTTAAGCCCAACGGCAAGGCTCTTCATATCCGGGGCTATCTCCGGGAGTTTGCCGTTACGGCGGCCAGGACTGCGGATTTCTACAACCGGGTGTACCGCCTGGGCATTCCCATGGTGGGAGTGGATCCGGCCATCGTGCTCTGTTACCGGGACGAGTACCGCAAAACCCTGGGAACTGCCCGGGGTGATTTTGTGATTCAGATGGTGCAGGAATGGCTTTTGGACAATTTGGAGCTTCTGAAGCCGCGCACCCGCGACGAAAACGAGTATTATCTGCTGGCCCACTGCACGCAGAAGTCTCTCAGGCCCGCAACTCATGATGACTGGGTAAAAATCTTCAGACATGCTTCCCTGAAACTGATTCCGATTCCGGTGGGTTGCTGCGGCATGGCCGGACTGTACGGTCATACTGCTGCCAATGTCGCCAGATCCGAGGCCATCTACCGGCAGAACTGGGCTCCGGTATTTCGGAAGTATCCGGTAAACCGCTGTCTTGTTACCGGCTTTTCCTGCCGGGAGCAGGTCAGAAAAATGGAGAATGCCGTGGTGCGGCATCCCTTGCAGATTCTGAACGAAATTATGTAGAGGGACGGCGGATCCTGCAGGCATCCCGGAAAACGGGATGCAAAACAGGGGTGCTTCGGCATCTTCCGGCCATCAGACAGAGATGCAATGTGTGCAGTCTGCGATTAGACGGGGCATTTCAGCATGGAAATCTGATGATTTCAGGACTAATACCAGCGATTATTTTTAAATTCCTATGGAAAATATTAAACTTGTTATCTGGGATCTGGATGAAACCTTCTGGAAGGGTACTCTGTCTGACGGTGAGGTTTTTCCGGTAGCTGAAAATATTAAGCTTGTCAGGGATCTCACAGACCGGGGCATTATAAACTCCATCTGCTCCAAAAACGATTTTGACAGGGCCAGGGCGGAGCTTTCCGGCAAGAAATTCGGTTCCGTCTGGGAGTACTTTGTTTTTCCGTCCATCGACTGGACCGGCAAGGGACATCGGGTGGACACCATTATTCGCAGCATGAATCTCCGTCCTGTTAACTGTCTGTTTGTTGATGACAGCCTGAACAACCTGAACGAAGCCCGGTTCATTAATCCTGAACTTCAGATTGCAACTCCCGGGGAACTCCGCACTCTTATGGAAAACGAAGCGGCCGCTTTCAGGGGCAAGGACGATTCCGCTCATACCCGGCTTAATCAGTACAAAATACTGGAAAGGAAAACCGCCGAAAAAAGTCGTGCCGGTTCCAATGAGGAGTTTCTGATTCAGTCCGAAATTAAGGTTGAAATGATTGAAAGGGATCTTCCCCTGGATCGGATCCACGAGATGATTCACCGGAATAATCAGCTCAACTTCACCAAGGATCGCATCAGCCCGGAGGAGGTTAAGGCGGTTTTCACGGATCCCGCCGTTCGGAGCGGCGTGGTTCATGTTACCGACAAATACGGGGATCACGGCATAGTGGGCTGCTATGCGGTCAGGGATAACCGTCTCCTGCAGTTTGTATTTTCCTGCCGGATTCTGGGCATGGGGGTGGAGCAGTATGTCTATCAGGAGCTGGGCTGGCCGGATATTACTGTAGTCGGGGAGTTGGCCTCGAAGCTTGTCAGGGGCGAAACCGTATCCTATATCAATGCCGTTCCGGGAGGGGCGGACGCTGCGGCTTCCCGTGAGGCCGGGGGCGGACAGCGGGAAACTGATGCTTCTGATTCCGCTTCGAAGGCCGGTTTGTTACCGGAACAGAAAATTCCCGGAAGACTTCTGGTTTACGGCTACTGTCCTCTCAGGCCGATATGGTCGTATATAGAGCATAAATTTGAGAAGGCAACATTTCATCTGATATCGCCCATGCCTCCGGTATGCAATCTCGGCGTTATGTTTCATACGGAGCGGGCACAGCTCGAGGAGTATCTTAAGGTTGCCAATACCCTGAACCTCAATACTTTTGACAGTGATTTGCAGAATGGAAAAGTCGATTATCTCCTGATATCCTTCATAAACGAGCTGCAATGCTGTAAATACACTTTCAGGAAGGACAGCAGCCGGTATTTTTATTCTTCAAGGATAGAGAATTTTAAAAACAGGAACTGGAAGGAACAAAATATCTCCCCGGAGGATCTTTATCATGAAATATCGGTACTGGCCTCAGGTCTGGGCAACGCTGTCACCATTTTCATCCTTATTTCTCCGGAGGTGGTATTTGAAAGCAAAGGCCGGAATATTGACTACGAGCAGCGTATCAAGTCCAACCTCATTGCCGAGAAGCTGGCAGCGCAGTATTCGAATATCAGACTTGTTGATATCAGAAAGTATGCCAGGTATGAATCCGATTTTTTTGAAAAGGTTGTCAATCACTACAACCGGGAAATCGGCTATGCCTGTGCCAAAGAGATTACAGAAATGATAACCGGAAGATTTTCCGAAAGCCGGGGTGCCGTAAAAGCTTCCTCCGGAGCGGAAAAGATTCCGACCGGTGCGGGACGACGGGCGGTTAAAAATTCCCTTAACGCCGATATCCGGTACACCGTATACATCAGGAATTCGGAACTGTATTTTGAGGTCAGGTGCGATGAGCTTCAGGGGGTTTCCTTTGCATACCGGGTTTACTGCGATCGTTATGAAGTTTGCCGTGTTAATTCGGATAAGAATTCGCTGACCATGAATCTGTCAGTTCCGGGAGAGTATTCTGTTTCTGCCAGTATTATCAGAAAAGGCCGAAGCATTTGTTCCTTTTCCACCGGAAAAATCAATTACTCGGAATTCAACTACATCCGGTACATTGATCCGGAGGCTCCGAACTATGATTTTTGCATAAACAGCATAGATCAGTTCTGGATGAAGAACTCCAGAAACCGGGAACATTACAGCCGAATCATTCAGCAGCTTCAGGAGCTTTCAGCAAAGGGCGTCAGTATCGGTGATTATTTTAAGGAACACAAAATCAAAAACATCAGCGTCTTCTTTGATAACGGTGACGTGGGACGGGCGCTGATTTCAAATCTGTGCATCTCCGGTATTAAAATCAGGAGCATTTTTACCACGGACAGCGTTAATTCGATCTATGTGCCGGCGCTTTCAAAATCCTTTCAGGTATCTGATATAAATGATGAGCTGCCGCTGAATAAATCCTCTTCCCTGCTTATCTGTCCGGTTCATTATCAGCGTCCGTATGTGAACAAGCTGTCCCGTACCGGTGCCAGATGTCATTATCTGGAATATATTCTTTCCGTTTTAATGACCAGAACATTCTTCCCGAAACTGAACAGTCGCCTGGTTATTGCCGTCCAGACATGCGGCTATATCCCGCATTTCTTTGCGATAAAAAGGGAAGAGGCGATTCTTCTTCAGGAAAAAAAGCATTATACCTTCACCAATGCCCGGGCACGTCAGTTGCTTTCCAGTAATAATCTGGCACCTTTTGCAGACTATATCAGGAATTCCAATATCCCCAAGCTTGTGGAAACCCTGAGAAAACCGGATACTGTTGATATTGGAGATCGCCAGATATTAAGGGATTGTCATGGCAAATACCTTAATATTGAGAACGGCTTCCGGAAAACGGTTGGAACACCGTCAGAATATACCGGAACCATTTATATTGTGGGTAACTGTCTCAGCTTC
>Ga0310695_10001541_pt1 | contig 54079 bp, 58 predicted proteins | sample RumenRJG_04DNA_FD_203882 | JGI IMG/M metagenome (GOLD analysis project Ga0310695, IMG submission 203882) | Bovine rumen microbial communities from Lethbridge, Alberta, Canada - RJG_04 (v2) (version 2) | ecosystem: Host-associated > Mammals > Digestive system > Stomach > Rumen | place: Canada... | reverse complement strand
GGGTTCCTTGTGTACCTTGGTCACCTTGGAGACCCTGGATTCCTTGAACACCTTGGACTCCCTTGGTGCCCTGAGCACCTTGAGTACCCTTGGTACCTTCAGTTCCTTTAGTGCCTTGATCACCCTGGAGACCATATGTACCTTGGTCGCCTTGAGTGCCTTTATCGCCGTTATTACCGTTTTGGCCGTTATCGCCTTGGGTTCCTTGTGTACCTTGGTCACCTTGGAGACCCTGGATTCCTTGAACACCTTGGACTCCCTTGGTGCCCTGAGCACCTTGAGTACCCTTGGTACCTTGAGTACCTTTAGTACCTTGATCGCCGGTTTCACCCTTGGTACCTTGAGTACCTTTAGTACCTTGATCACCATCAGGACCTTGCTTTCCTTGATCGCCGGTTTCGCCAGTTATACCGCTATCGCCATCTTGGCCAACATTACCTTGGGTACCTTGAATACCTTTGGTACCTACAATACCCTGGGTTCCCTGAACACCTTGAGTACCTTTAGTGCCTTGATCACCGGTTTCACCTTTGGTACCTTGAGTACCTTTGGTGCCTTGATCGCCATCAGGACCTTGTTCTCCTTGATCGCCATCTGCACCGGTTATACCGATATCACCATCGGTACCAGTATTACCTTGGGTACCTTGAATACCTTTAGTACCTACAATACCTTGGGTTCCCTGAACACCTTGTGTACCTTTAGTGCCTTGATCACCGGTTTCACCTTTGGTACCTTGAGTACCTTTAGTGCCTTGATCGCCATCAGGACCTGGTTCACCCTGATCACCATCTGTACCTATTTCACCAGTTGGACCAATTATTCCGGTAGTACCCTGCGATCCCTGAGCTCCTGTAATACCCTGAGATCCCTGAATGCCTTGTGTACCTTGAGAACCACGAGTACCCGTTGTACCTTGTGCACCTTGAGTACCTTTTGCACCCATAGTTCCTGGAAAACCTTCAGAAGTGGTCTCCTCAAGTATTTGATATGCCCAGATAGTAGGATATGAAGTAGTATCCACCGGTAGGTTATTTATAACAGATTCATTATATTCAACTATATGATCTGCCCCGTGAATACCTTTATATGTTTCAATAACATCGTTACACTCAGTCTGAGTACCTGTTGTTACTCGACGAGTAGAGAATAACTTATCGTCAGTAGAGAGTATATTATCACTTGAATGGATTGCATACTCAAGTACATAGAATCTGGTTTCTGTAAAATCAGGACCTTGTGGACCACGATCGCCGGGTTCACCCTGTGGGCCATCCTGTCCCATTGTACCCTGAAGACCTTGAATACCTTGTGCACCTTGGATACCCGGTTCACCAGGATCACCTTGAGTACCACGAGATCCCATATTTCCTTGGCTACCACGAATACCAGGATCTCCTTGAATACCTTGATCTCCCTGTGTACCTGTTGGACCTTGATTACCGGGATCACCTTGAGTACCAACAGTACCTTCTGTGCCAGTATAACCCTGGACACCTTGAGTACCTTGTGTACCTTGATAACCATCGAGACCCTTTGGACCACGTGTACCAGGATCACCTTGGGTACCATCCGGACCCTTTGGACCTTGATTACCGGTCTCACCTTGAGCACCTTGAGTACCTTTGGTACCACGTTCACCCTGATCACCCTGGATACCTTGATAACCCATAGTACCAAAATTACCTTGTGTACCTACATTACCAGTAGTACCGCGAGGACCATCCTCACCTTGCGCACCCTGTGTACCTGCATTACCGGTAGTACCAGCATATCCTTGAAGACCTTGCTTACCAGCCACACCTTGGATACCTTGTGCACCTTGGAGACCCTGAGTACCCCACCAACCGGCAATGACTTCTCCTTGATATCCGGGTTCACCTTGTGTACCAATAATGCCCTGCATAAGTATCACATGAAGGTCAACTTCGCCGGTCAAACCCTGGATACCTTGGGAACCATCTTGTCCGGCATTACCTTGAGCACCTTGAGCACCGGAACCCATAATACCCTGGGCACCGTCTTGTCCGGCACTACCTTGTGCACCTTGAGCACCTGGCTCGGCAGTAACACCTTGAGTATTATAATACACTCCATTGATATACAACCAATTACCAAAATCTTCGGCATCCTCTGAAGAGTTATCCGAACGGGTAGGATGGATTGCTGTGAAACTTGTTTTAAGTTTATCTACAAGTTCCTTTTGATCCTCTGCATCACCATATTTTGGTCCTGCAGTACCAGCTTCGAGATCTCTTAATAGGGCACGAAATTGATCGATTGTACCTGTAAAATCCTTGAAAAATTCAGGAAACTTGAAATCCATTAGTTTTTATATTTATTTCAATATATAGTTATTCGTTTTCGTAGGACATCTCGCGAAAAGTAAATGGATCAGGAATTATCTGATCTTCACCTTCCTGATTAGCTACTGTATAAGTATTACCATTTACATTGACAACTGTATCATTGAGGTCTACATCGCCACCTCCGCCACCGGCTGATGAATCATCCTCACCAGAATCCTTAACGATTGTATAGAACTCGGCGCCACATGCACCGGATGGATAGAATTTATTTTCCCATACATCCGCACTATACTGACCCATAGGTCCACATTCGGTCGCGTTTTTGATACCAACTGCCACGATTGCACGTACATCTGTTGATGTGTTTTGATTACCTTTATGATAAAGTACTGTAAAGAACTTACCAATCGACCACTTTGTATAGTTATTAAGATAACTAATAGCCGATGTACGGTTATCGAATGGTGTTTGGTAATATACAGAAGGTTGACTTGTTGGCATTTTATATATGAATTTATTTTCGCGGTCTTTAAAAAATCACCTTATTTATAATAATCGAATAAAATGATAAAATCGATAGGTTTGTCATCGTATTTTATTCAAAAGGATATACTTTATCCTCTTTCGTTATTCGAAAAGAAAAAATTCAAAGTATTATGAGCAAATGTAATATATTCAAACCATTAGCCTCAAAGACCGGTGAGTTCCTAATGTTCTCACAATATACAGAGGATATTACAAAGGAACAATCAATGAAGTCCACATACCGTGTGGTTCCATCCAAATTTGTGGCACTTGATTTGAATATTGATAAGGCCTTCAATAATCCAAATCAGGATCCTGCTGGTCCCCATCCATTTATTAAAACACCAACTGGTGATAATCCGGAATATAGGATGGAATGGGATGGATCCAGTGTTAGCGGTGTTAATACAATTATACCTCAAATCTTTCAATCATATTATGAAAATGCGGTGGCATATTGTAGGGATATTATGGGTGAAGATCCTACGGTTGGTGATGTAAATATTACAAAAAATGACCTTGACGATGTCGAATATGCCACCAACTCGTTATGGGATTGTCTTCGTAGATTCAATTTCATAACCGAAAAGACACCGACTGATAATGGTGGAAAGACCGATTATAACTATTATGATGAGGTGAAGTATATTGGAGATATTAATATACACTCCAATCGCAGCAAGGATTCTTTTAACTACGATGAAATTCTATGTTATATCCCAGCAGATGACGATGAATATTATTATCGGTTTGATGATAGTGAAGGACAATTATTCTTCCACGTAGATGAAGGTGTAAACATTATGGGTTGGAATCCTAATTCATATCCATTCAATTACCCATTAAGTATTAAGAATATAGTTGGTCTTATTCAACCCCAAGGGTATGTGGTAAGAGGTACCAATAAACCGATGTTGAATTTCGCTGGTAATCAGGAATATACACCAACACCGCGTCATAATGGACAAGAAAATGTTGAGTATAATATCAATGCTATAATAGTATTCTATGATGTATTGAATAGTGAGCCAGGAGAAGATCCTATATACCTCCATCGTAATCGTCCTATGGGTATTTATTTTACCGGTATGGCTGATTTTAATGAGGAAGATCATAAGGTTAAGGGTCTTAAGAATACCATTACCAAATATATTACAAATAACGATGCATATGGTCAGGGGTCCAGTTTTGCTCTCCGTATTATGTCTCGTTATGTACCTACTCCAAACTCAACCAATTACGAGATAGAGGTATCTACAGAATCCGGTGATTATGAATCCATTGTGGAATCTATGGGATTGATTGCAGATGCTATAGTTGAGATGAATCGTAATTATAGAATTACTCGTGAACATATACAGGTATTCAAAGATCATCTTGCCCAATTCCGTAATAATAGAACCAATGTCCCATATATACGTATGGTTAATGGTTATCCATATTGGTTCGTTAATGGACGCAATACGGGTCAACCGGCTGGTACTCAGGGTATCCAGGGATTACAAGGTGTACAGGGTGTTCAGGGTATCCAGGGATTACAAGGTGTACAGGGTGTTCAGGGATACTCCGGTGGAGGACCTATCCAGCGAGAAGTTGCTGTTGGAGAACATACCGTGAATGGTACAATACAAGTAATGCGAGATGTGGAGTTCAATAATATCTATCACTAATTATTATTTAAGTAAGGAAAAAAACAAAAAAATACTATGAAACTTACAATTGGAACCACTTACAAGGTGGTTGCTACACCTAATGACGGTTATAGATGTACAAGTATCACTATTACTGGTCTTGAATCACAACCAACAACAGATGTAGACGATAGAACAGGCGTCGGTACATGTACTTTTAAGATGACTGATAAAGTTGAGGCTATCGATGCTGAATTTGAGGTCATCGTGCCACCAACACCAGAAGAACAAGAAGTAACCATTGGTGATGGTAACGAGGAACCAGAAGGCACTGCTCTTTCAACAGATAAGCTTGGTAAAGTCAAAGTTGCACTGGCTAACGCATAACCTATGAAACCCCTACTCGCATATCTAAAGAATCCTGCCGAGAAGGCGCTGGAGATACCCAAGGAGGTGTTTGTGGTAGTAAAACCAGGATTCCTCAATAAGGCCAACCAGATCATTGATAAGTTTGCACGTAAAGGTTTGGTTTTCAAACAGATGCGTACTAAACAATTGACTCTCGGGGAGGCCAAGAGGATGTACTATGTACATAAGGATGAAGATTTTTACTACAAACTCTGCAAGTACATGTCGAGTGGCCCTTGTTTAGGTATTATATTTGATGCATCCGGCATTGCAGACCCGTTCAAGGTGACTGATGCCCTGAAGGATGAGATCCGGGACCAATTCGGTGAAGATGATATGCGTAACTGTCTTCATTCTTCCGATAATGTGGAGAATATGAATAAGGAGAAAACAGTATTCTTTTAATAGAATCGAAGCCTTATAAAAACACGGCCATTTCTTGTTAAGATTTGGCCGTGTTCCTTTATATATAAATGAACATAAAAAGAAAGAGATATGAACCTTCCAAAATCAACTTACTACGACGCATGCGCAATGGGAGACGAGTTCCTCCAGGGTCAAATCAATGAACTCAAACAATATTGGGGATGCCAACCAGCACGCACTCTCAACGACATCTGTACTTCAATCGCAAAAGTGTGGGCCAGAAAGTACGGCGATCCGGCTCCTCATAAGGCTCGAATGGAAGCAACCAGCTATGAGAAAGTCAGCTGGAGTGTGTATGGAATCTATCACTGCACCCCAGTGGAATACCTCCTCGAACAGAATGGCTTCAAATCAATATCAAAAGGCACGGAAACATATTGGTGGCCTGCTTCAAAATTCACCATCCGCGAAGTAGAGCATTGGCTCAACGATGACTTTCGCGGTACTATGGAAAACCCTTTCTAAAATTCATTTCATAAAAATTTTATTTACTTGGCCGGATAGAAAAATTTAAATCTGTCCGGTTTTTTCATATATTTATTCAACAGCGAAATGTAATGTCTAACCAAAACATATTATATTATGAATAGCGATAAATTATGGGAAACCCGTTTTAAACCAATGTTGGCTGAGGTATATGCGGAATCAAAAAGTCCAACGGATGCAGTGTGGCCCCAAAATTGGGAGAGCTGGAAGAAACATCCGGTATGGGGTTTTTATCATGATGAGGATGAACCGGTGATCATAATTCCTGCTGACATCTACCACTGTGACAGCGATAAGATGAAATCCATTTTGGCCAAGTGGTGTAAGGGTCTGCATGGGTTCTGGTATTATACACCAAAACTTGATTTCAAGGATCCTGAATATGAGAATAAGGTTAAGGAAATGGAGGACTTCCGTAAGTTCGAAGATGAGGTTTCCAAGGACAAATCACTCACATATGCACAACGTGCTGCCAAGATTAAGAAGGAGGCACTCGCTCATAACTTCAGATGGCGTTCCCGCGATAAGGAGTTCATTGAACATAATTTCTGGTTGGGTGTCTCTCCTACATCCAGTCAAGACAACGCTATGAAGGCCATTGTGATGTACCAAGCCATTGAACGGGTCTACAATCGGGGTGGATTTAAAAACACATACGTGGACTACACTCATATGCCGGAGTTCGAGTACAGGGATAAATTTGGACGTATTTGTCAGGCCAGGATGGAGAACATCCGTAAGTGGCTCGATAAGGACAACAAAATCAAGGAGAAGAAAATTGACGCCCCGGTTTGTAACCTGTATATAGATGGAATATTCGTGGATGACCTTTGGAACTACGAGGATGAAACCCGTAGGATGTCAGCCAAGACATTCCAGGATATGGAAACAATCTCCAAACCATTGGTGATCTCTATGTTACTCGAGATGGGGCACACCGAGCTTGCAAATGATATTGAAAAGGATGTCAACTGGATTAGTAAGGAGTATAAACAATGTCTTGCCTTGTTCATTAATCATCTCGATTATATGGCCCGTAAGTAACGGATACATAAAAATTCCCTAAAAAGTGTTAGGTTTGTGTTGAAAAAACTTAACACTTTTTTTCTGCCATTTATTTTTCATATAAGGTAACTCAAAAACCTGTAAATAAACAATATCTTTTATATGAATATGACAGAAGAAGAGAAAAAGAGAATGGAAGAACAGATCGGTAATGCCGGTGGTGAACCTCAAAATAATGATCCATCGTTTGGTAAACTCCATCATATTCCAGGCCAACAGGATGACCTTACTGAAGAGGAACAAAAGTCATTTGATGCATTTGATAAGGCAACCTCGCAGATGCATTCTGCCCGAGTGATGTCGTTGCGTGGTAATGATGTTCGTGATGGATGGATTCCTATTGACCGTAGTGAGATGGGTATTCGTTCGCAATTCTATCCGGAAAGTTGGCAATTCCGCGTACGTTGTGCCACCGTTGAGGCTATTAAAAACTGGTCATCCATTGACGAGGAAAATCTTGCGGTTATTAATAATGTAATGAATGAAATTGTCAAACTATGTGTATCCATCTTTGACACGGAAACCAATCTCCCAATTTCCTGGGATAAGATCAATTCGTGGGATCGTTTCTGGTTTATCCTTAAAGTGCGCGAATATACCTTCGTTAATGGTGAACAGGCTATGGAGTTCGATGAAGAGTGTGATAATTGTGGTGGTAATATCCATTACGTACTCCGCTCCGAAAGCCTATACTATGAATTTCCGGATGCAGAAGTTGTTGACCGCCATTGGGATGCAGCTAAACGTTTCTGGGATATTGACCCACGTGAGTATGAAGTGGATTGCCGTCCGGTTAAATTCTTCGTACCAACCATTGGTAAGGATAATGCCATTCTTCAGTGGCTCTATGCAAAGAATGAAGCTGGTAAGAATGTTGATGAGACATTCGTTAAGTTCCTTCCATTCATGCTTGAACGCGCCCCGAAGGATCCATCCTTACTTGATCGTATGATTAAAGAATGTCAGGATACATTCAAATCCTGGAACGCTGAGGAATTTATGTTCTTCGATGAGGTACGTCGTAACATCACTATTAACCCGTCTGAGAAGTTGACCGAGAAGTGTCCAAACTGCGGCGAGGAGGTGCGCAGCACCGTTCGATTTCCAAATGGTGTTAAGTATCTATTTACTGTTCAAGGTAAACATAGAAAATTTGGTAGCAAATAAGGTTACTATCTGTAAGAACTTTTATATACAACCTTCTGAACTGGAAAGAATGCCTTACTGGGAATACGAGATGACATTGAAGGAATGTGAAAAGATAGCCGAGGAGGAGAAGAAACGTCAGGAGGAGGAAAATAAACAATATGGAGGCTCATTTAATCCTAAAAGCTATCAACATCAGGCCAGTCGAATGATGAATAATTATTCGAAGATGCCATCGATGCCAAAGATGCCTCGAATATAACGATATGAAAGAACAGAACCCTAAATTTATCATTGTAGGCTTCAATGCGAGCGGTAAGATGCAGGTTGCCAATACGCTGCGTAATATGGATATCCGGGTTGGAGATATATTCCGTAGTACGGAGAGTACTGGTAACCTGTACTCATTAAGTACCGTGGTATATGATGTAAAGGAGATTAATAATCTCTTTGAAAATCAATCGTATCTATTTATTAAGGAATCAGTCACCAAAGGTGTTAATAGATATTATGAAGGTATCTCGTTTTATGAATACCAGAATAATGATGTATTTATTATGACACCGGATCAATTTAATATGGTTCCAAAGTTCGATGAAAACGTAATATTTGTGTGGCTTGATAATAACGTAACCCAACGTAGACAACGCCATAGATCCGAAAAACGTAAATACGATTTCACAAAACAGGAAAACATCGAGCATGAATATATACAGGACTTTATGGAACGCATTGGTGATAATGCCATCATGTACTTCTTTAATGAGGATCCGGATCGTGTGGCAACAATCATCTATAGTATCATTAAACATCCTGATTTACTTGATATTTACCTGAAAAATTTTAACAATTAAACGAAATAAAACATATATAATATTATGATGAATGGTTCTATAATGGATCTTGGTCCAGATACACCTCAACTTGAGGGCACCACTTGGTGGAAACCAGATGGTACAGATCATTTCACTATTCGCGATGTTCTTATGGCACCGGAAGGTTTTACTATTCGTACCACAGATGGTCGTATGATTAATGGTGATGTGATGGAAACCTATATTCAATCCGAAGTGCCAATTAATATTCCAAAACAAGCACCGACTCATAAGGTGAATATTAAGGATCTTGATGAAGTATCCCAGGTCGAGGAAGTTGATGATAAGGGTAATTTTGGTTCACTCAAATATAACCACGATGTACAATTTGCTGAACCGCCTGCCCAACGACATCATATAAAAGACCCTATCAATGATCCAATCGGAGATCCGGATCCGGCTCCTCGAATTAATAGCGTTGAACAGGCTATGATTGATCGTGTATTGGGTAGGGTTAATCTTGATGAATTGGTTTCCGTTGGGATTAACACCATAGAATCGGTCGAAAATGGTGTGGTGACTCTCTGCAATACCCTTAACGTACCTCGTAAGGAGATCAATACATATCTTACCAATCGTATTAAGGGAAAAATAGCATCATTGGTTCAACAATCTGTTGATGATTTTCTCAATACGGTCGTGCCAAATCCGGAGGAAGTTGCACCGGAAGCCGCAGAGTAAAAAATCTCCTCTATAAAAGACGATCTCACCGTCCCCCGTATAACTACAAAGGGACGGTGAGATCTTTTATTAGGGAGCGAATTATCCATAAAAAACGCATGATTATACATCATGCTTATCTGCGGTCATTTCAAAATCGCGTCCTTTTTTCTTACGACGTTTCTTTTTATGAAAAAGTCTGGTTTCGCCGCGAGGAATACCACCCTCAGGTGCTGATATAAGTTCATCAATTCCAGGATTACCCATACCAATAGTATTGGCCGGAGTGGCAGCTTCAGCACCTTCCTCCTCGAAGACACCCAGTAAGTAATCGTATAGACTTTGCATTATATGATGGTTTATTTATCGATTCTTCCAATTATAGTTATGAATATTTTGAAGTATATCCACATATTTCATCTGGAATATCAAGCTCTGTTCAACAATCTGTAGTACATATTGAAGAATAGGGTTCTTTGAACGGGTAATACGACGGGACATAATATGTTTTAATAGACCTTCCCGAGCGTAGTCGTATGGTCTATTCAACTGTTTTTCATACAGTCCCTTGTTATTATATCTTGTTCCATTAGGTTTGATGGTCATAATTAGATAATAATGTTTCTTTATAACTGTGTTAATGCTGCACCAGCAGGTGCGATGCTTGAAAGACCCATCAATGATGCCTCGACCGTCGGTATCTGCTGTATGTATGTCATTTCAACAGTAGGTGTATATCCGATCTTTTGACAGTTTGCCAACATACGCACTGATGCAGCTTTTACATCAGCCAATATAAAGAATGCATATCCGAATAATACATTACCAAGTGGTAAGGATACTGATGGTAGCATCGGTACAGGACCACCTCCATTGGCACCAATGGATATGGATGCAGCGCTGAATAGTATTGGGATGTTTGTAACCAAATAATTAATGGTGTTTACACCGGTTTTTATCAATTCGAAATCAGCCCGAATCATCATCATTTCCGGTTCCTGTTGTTCCTGGACCTGATCAATTGAACTCTCTGTATCATCGGATACCTGCTGGATGGTTTCCTCCATCTGGGTGGCCTCCTTAAGTTGTTTTTCAGCCTCTTTCTTTGCTTCCGGTGTGGGTGACTCATCAACTTTCTTTTGAGCCAGTTCTTTATCTGCTTTAGCTTCAATAAGTGCAGCCTTGGGACTTATTTGGGCATTTAGGATTTTGGTTTGTTTCTTTAATTCGCTGATTTGATTCTCATACGAGTCTATATCCTTCTGAATATTATCAGCCTTGTCCTCAAGACCCTTTCGATTGGATTTTAATTTATCGAGGTTTTTGCGTTCCTCTTGTACATCATTGGTATTATCTTCATCTTTAACATCTTCACCATTCGTTTTCTTCCTGGCTCGTGCTTTGGCTGTTTTCTTTTGTAGTTCAGCCTTTGTTTTCTTGGCGGTTTCCAAAGCAGTATTGGCTACCTCGATGGATGCATTAATTATTTCAATGGAATCTTTAATTGCAGTAAGTTCTGCTTGCTTTGCAACCTTTAATGCCTCTAATTTACCAATTTCAACACCTATTTTGGCTAATTGAGGAGTGACAACCTTGGCTGTTTGAAATGCTTGGGTAGCTTCCGCACCTACACGTTTTGCGGATTCCTGCACATTACGAGTGGCCAGCGATGATGCTGGTGCATTACCATTTACAACGTTTAAAACAAAATTCTTTATATTATCAAAATCAGCCATAATAATTAGTTCTTTTGTAAGGTTACCATTTCGGACAGTATCTTGTCAAAGTTATTGAGTTTGGATATAGCTGGAGTTAATGCTGTACCAATATGGGTTGTATATGGACTACCCATAGCAGCATTTTTGATCGTCTCAAATGTTGATTTAATATCATTTAATACATTGATAAGTTCTTCACCAAGTGCTGCTTTATATTGAGATTCACCATCCTTACCAAGAGATATTTTATCCTTCGATATAGATACTGTAGCTCCATCCTTATGAGATAGGTGAACATCTCCATTTTCATTATCCACATTAATCTTTGAACCGTGATTGTTAATGGTGTAACCATCAGAATTATTATATCCGACGCTTATCTCACCATTATCATCTGTACGTTTCATTTGAATCTCAACATCGTCATATTCATTGTTAAGTTCACCTTCATTATTTGGCTGTACATCGGCTCGATATGTATAATATAATTCCTGTGGATTGTCATCGAATAACCATACCCATATCTTATCTCCCACATGCGGTTGGGCGAATTGGGTAGGGGATAGCATAACAAACGAATTTGGATATATAGGTGGGAGAAGATCAGGGTCGTCCTGATCAGAGAACACACCGATACAGGATGCCTTGATGACACCGTATGCGTTTTCAACCTTCAGTACCTCACCGGGCCTTAATTCACATCCATTTAATCTCATATCACATTATTTATTTGGGTCTATGCCGCCTTTTGGAAATAGTGTAATACTTGATGCAAACTCACCGGATTTCTCACCAGGGCCTAATTCAATTTCGATATTACGTTTATCTGTGTATTCTGGTTTTGTATGCTTCCAAGCACCGGCTGGATCTATCAATCCATCATCCGGGGGTTTGGGTCCCTCCGTTCCATCAACAAGACCACCCATACTACCGGTATTAATTGGGTCGAGTTCGTGGTCCTTATCTGTATTAATACCACCCATTGGAAGGATGGCTGGTGCGAATGCAAATTCCTTTATATATGCATCTGCCGGTATAACAGTTTCCGGATATACGATAGGAAAGTTTGTTGATACCTCCAACTCAATTGATAATGTACGTGCTTTGTTATCGGTTGTACTACCATCAAATTCCATCATAAATTCAGTGTTAAACTCTTCAGGAATCTTATAGGAACAATGAATGCGTTGTCCAAGATACACAACTGAAAAGTTATTGAGGAATGCAAGATTGGCTATAATCTGTTGGGATACCTCCAATGCATCCGTAAGACTATCAAAGTAGTATTTAAGAGAGAATGTTATAGTTATTGGCATCCTACGAAATTCTCCACGGAACGCATATACCATATCATTACATTCAACCTGAAAAGTACCATACGAATATGGGGAAGTTAACTGATCCGTTGGTATATTGACGCCGGTTGGTTGTACCATACAGCGAGGTATCTGGTTATATACGAAATTCTCATTCGAGTTCTCGATTGGTTCAATGGATTGTTTTTGACCTTTGGGCTCGAGATACATTATATCATCCCCGGTGTTGAGAATGAAATGAGGAATATATATATCCCTTAACTTAAGATTCTTGTTAAGTTTATATATAAACCCCTTCATAACGGTGGGGATAAATAATTCGAGATTATTAATATCCACACCGTTAGAACGAAGTTTCTGCCAAAGTTGTTTTGTTATATCGTCCATTGTTATTGATTACTTTTTAATGGAGTTGAGTTTCTTGGTGGTTCTGGTCGTGTTCAATGTATTGGCCTTAACGATCTGCTGTGGAGTGATATTCACCTTGGCCACGGTAGAACGTTGTAAGGTAAGACCCGATGTCACCTTATCAGCTCTCTTAAGTTTATATCCAACTGAATCATCATATGATGCATCAACCACGATTTTGAATGTGATAGGATCCTGATATAGACTTGTACGGATATCGAATGCAATAGCACGTGTAACAGTCAGGTTCCTCATTAATTGGGTCTTTTTATATAATGGATTGCTATCATCCTTCTTAAACCAGTATATGAAATTAAGAGGTATGGATACACTCTCACCGGGATCGATAGTTATATATGTTTGATCAGATGGTATACATATATTACCAACAGCACCAGGATATGGATATAGGAATCCCATACGTGGGGTGTCTGTACCGGTTAAAGGAGCCATCATAGCATCATATAGAGAAACCATATCGGAATCACTAATGAGTTCAATGATGTTCTTTTCATCACCTATCAATTGATTCTGTGGGATACCATCGGGCATGATTACATCATTGCCGGTGATTGCATCAACCACTGAAGAAACCTGTTTATATAACAATCCGTTATTTGGGTTGGTAGTATCAACCAATTTGGTACGGAAGTACATAAACTGATTGTAACGCTGGTTCATAAATAGACTATTATTATCTGCATTATCAAGCAGCATTGCCACATTGTTTGCACCGCAGAACTCCCCAGGATTGAATGGGGATGGAGATGAAGCTACTATATCCTGATCATAAGCTCCTGGGAATAAACTATGTAGCTTCATTTGATATGAACCATTGTTATATATATTAATAGTCATCTGGGATACGGCCATTAATGGGTCATTGTCGCTTGGTGTTGCTCCGGAGATTCTGAATGCACTTTCGTTTGCTATTGCATTAACGTAGCTGCTGGTATGGAATGCATTGATGATATTTGGTTTGAGTTGAATGGTATTACTCATATCATTCAATGTAATAATGAGGTTGGATGAGGATGCTCCGAATACCTCTGCTTTAAGATCCTCGATAGCAGCATTGAAATCCAATAATTTATCGGACACCGGAATAACCCTGCGTTCTTCGGTAAGGAATCCACTTGCAATATGGTCTGCGTGATGATGGTACACATCGGTTTGGTCCTGGACTTGATCCTCCATATGTTCCTTGATGCCTTGTTGTTCAATGATGCGTTCAAAATGCTTGGATTGAATTTCATTGTTATTCTCCGCAATGATATCGAGAATTTCCACATTTTGAGCGAATTCCTTTGGGAAATCCTGTGTATAAATCGGACTCCATGATGATGCAATTTCTGCGAAAGGATAGCCAAGATTATATATATATCTTACACGTATATCAACGAGTTCACCTTGGGATATTGGGATATCAATTTGGTTGAATGATGGATTATTGGTATCCATATTCAAATCCTCCCACTTATACTTATAGTTACCATTAACATACTCGGCCACTCTCTTGCGATAGAACGAATCCATCTTATTCCAATCCGAATATATATAATTGTCACCCTCGCCGGTTTGATATGTTTCGGCATTGCCGGTAAAACTGGACTTGTTCTTATATCTATATTCCACATCGATCTTTATAACATCAACGTATGATGGAATAAGACTATTCAATGTTTGAATATTAACATCGATGAAACCACGTATACGATATTTGGCATTTTCGATAGGCACATCCGCACTATTTGCATTGACCGATATCTCCTGCATAACGCTGTCAATGGAATTGACAAGATCCACCTTCCTTGCATTGTATTCAGCAAGCTGTGTCTCATATACAGTACGGGAATTGGTCGAGTCATCAAATGATAACTCGGAGAGGTCCTTGTTAATCTTATCAATATTACGTTGGGTTACCTCAAGTTCAGTCTTATATTGGGACTTTTGATTGTATAGATTACGTATGGATTTAACCGCTTTGGAATCATTGAGGTGTTTATTGATCTGGGTAACTTTGATAAGTTCCTTATTAATCGTTGGTTTGAGTTCTTTAATGGTATTAAACTCAAGTTGATTTAGACGAGATATCTGTTGGTCATCGTCCATCATTGCGGTAATTGAAGCTAATGCATCGCCAACATTGTTTACATAACGATTATAATAGTCGCGGAAAGTGATTACATCTTCCGGATTATCAGGATCTTGCATAGTAAGAATATCCGAGTCAATGAATATACCAACACCCCACGGTGCCTGTGTATTTGTGGTATCATTGATGGGTGCTATGAAAATTACCACATACCGATCTTCCTCGAGAGGAACATTGATGTATTTCGATGCAGAAAGATCCTCATTGGATTTATAATATTTAACCTTATAAAGGTCTGGATTATTGGAAGTTTTATCCTGCAGATCAGCATATGCTCCATACATTACCTTAACGGTGATGGTGCGTTTTAATTGATTCAAATCCACAACCTCCAACATAACCTTATCATTATAGGTTACAAGAGTATCTCCGATGTGGATATCTTTTTGGATAGTGCCGTTCTTTATATAATATACAAGATCCCTATCAAGTTCCAATTCATAGAACTCATCGAAGTTGTTATCCTGGTAATTATCAATGATATTAATGATCTCATAATTCCCCTGGGCAACTCCACTACGAATAGGTAGCCGTTTTATTGTATCGTAGCATAGATAGTCGATGTTTTCGTCGTATCCATATAGTATCTTATCTATCGCTGCAAAATCAACGATACCTTCCGGGACTATGGACTTCAATGCAGAAATGAGATCATCATTTTTAACACATATCTTACGGACGTTTACATGTTTAATATTATTAGGAATCGATGAAATATCCACTTTTACAAATGGATTAGGAGTCATAAAATCCTTAAATATGTTATTGACTTCCGTGCCAAAATTCACGACTTTGGAAAGTTCCAAATGATTTGGTGTTGTTGAATAACCAGCCAATTCGATACGTTGAGTGGTGCCGTCGTGGTAGGTGAACGCTTCGCCGGTAAGTGGTGCATCCACAATATGCTGAAGGTTATTTTCAAGCAATTCAATACGGGATTCCAACGATATAAACGATGGTATTACAAACTTTTCATCATCGACAATCACGGCAAGATGATTCTTCTTGGTATAGAAGGCATCATTCACTGCCTTGAGAATGGCTAAATTCTTCTTTGTCAAAGCAACCATCTGGTTGAGACATTCGGTAATGCTATTAGTGTTACCACCCATAATTTATTATATATTATTTTTCTTAAAATACGATTTTAATTTCACATATAAATGTTTTAGAACAAATTGGCAATATTGGTATTCTTATTCTCCGATTTTGCCTTTTCTTTTTTAGCAGCCATAACTTTGTTACGTGCATCGGTTTCCTGTGCAGTTGTTTTAGGTTCCGAACCGAGGTGTGCCTCCATAGTGGTCTTTAGAATATCAATTGGATCTGTGGTACCAAAATATTTGGTACATGTTGCATCAGATGAAGATATCTTTTGTGATGCTTCCGTAATGGTTTCTGGAGTTGACTCTGCATCATTGTTAGAATCTCCGATATTCTTATCTATTGCACTTGTCAACTCTTCTATTTCCTGACTATTCCATACGGTTTTATCATTTTGATATAACTCTTTAGCATTACGCCAAGCTTTTAATCCCTGGTTTCCAAGAGGTTGATATATACGAAAATCACCATTCATATACATCTGCTCAATCCCCATAGTATCACGTGGAGTTCCGTGTTTAAGTGTGATTGTCACCTTTAATCCGGTTGGGAAATCATCCAATCCTAATGGTCCATAATGCTCTATGGTGCAGTTATCCAAAATCATATTACCCATAGACATAATCGGGTGTTTTGGATTACCAATCATCAAATGCCACACTCCAGTTGGTGCAAAGTTAAGTAATGAGTTAAGGCCTTGTCTTTGAGGACGTCCTAATGAGTTAAGTAGACCACTCACTGCTACATCAACAAATCCATTGGCAAAATTTCCCAGTGCATTCAAAAAATCATTGAGAGATTTAATTTCCTGATTGTTATTAAATGCTTTACCAATCTGTCCCGCAGAATCGAATATGGAACTTGTAAGGGATGCCATAGATACTGGGGATTGCATTTTGAAAATAGGTAAGTTTGCCCATATATTATTTTGAGCAGCACCGTTACCGTGAATAGCACCACCCCATTTAGTGGCATTCGAATATGTCACGGCTAATACGTTGGAAAGTAAATCCAACATAGCAGCCCTTGTATTAATCCCATCAAATGCTCGTAGTTCGTAATCAAATGTAAGGGTAATATTATGTTCAAATTTAATACCTCCATCTTCAGCACCAGCACGAATATGTGTCGATGCAATAGCATCAACCGGACCATATGCCTTAGTCATATCCCTATGATATGCCCAACTTGTATCAGCTGGTGATTTTAAATTACTACCCATTCCAAATGGTTTAAGGGCACCAGCCATCCATGTTATACTACTGGATCCGGCAGAACCTCTTAATGCAGCACCTCTATAACCGGAACTCGAAAGATTCATAATGGCACCTAAAGCACCACCACCACTATCAGCATTTACTGTACTTTGTTGAATTTCCGCTTTCATCTCCTTATATGGAAGATTCACATCATACTTGAGTATACTGGACATATCATTTCCTGGAGTACCAAGCCAAGTTACAAGTCTGCCGATATCAGGCATATGCCCATTATATTCTTTATTTTTTCCATTCTTATCGGATGGTAATGTGTAGTTAATATGGTCACCAGCAGGTAAAGGAAATCTTCGAAGTGTTATCAGATAATTATTGGATATTTTTCCCAAATGTTTACAGAACATAAAATCGGAATACCTATATATAGCCCTACCCATACTATTGTGTTCTGATGCATCAACCAGAGCACGTACAGAACAATCGGATTGTTCCCGGATAATTCTTCTTATGGTTGGAGAGTCATAAAGAGGAGCATTCATATGTATCTGTGCATTGGTATTATTTAGTACCGCATTATTATGGTTGAACAATGAAAATCTACCTTCCATTGCACCGGCTCTACCTTCTCCGTTTCCGAATACTTGCTCTTCCTTACCGGTTTGTATATTCAACACTGGTTCTTGGGCAAGTGCTATAGGGTTGAGGTTACGATATGTATTAAGCTCTTCGGAAATAGAATCATCCCAAATCATATCTCCCCATATACCGCCCAATGAGTTAGCTTGAACATCAGGTATAACAGTATTATCAACCTTATCTGGTTTATCCAATACAGTCATAGATGGATGAACACCACTAACTATTATAGCATTCGGTTTCCTTCTATCAAATATATTAGGCATAATGTTAATATAATATTTACTATATAAAATAATCGTCGGGATACTAAAGATGTTTTAGAATTTTGATATTTTAATTAGGAAAAATAAATTGATAAAATTTATGGATTGGCATGATTTTGAAGAGAGAATTAAAAATCATAATCTCAATAATATACCAAAATATTCACCATACGATATCATTAAAATTATTGGTGATGATCAGGGATTACACGAATTTTTCCGTATAGAATTTGTGGATTCATTGAGGTATCTCGATGGGTTAGCCAAGTATGATTCCATCCTCGTGGAGCAAAATAATGGTGATGATATCTATACCATCCTATCTATAGCATGCCAACATATCACAGAAAACGGTTTCATTCTTCTTAATAAAGTCTTACCAATAGATGACGATAGAACCGGATATATTGGTATAATGAGATTTATATCAGAACATCCGGATTATAACTATTCAACGCTTTACGATGTGGATATGATGATTATACGCAAAGGATTTAATCAAATATCCATACCGGAATTAAGTTTCAGCTGGAATGATATTATATATAACTTCGAAAATTGGTTTAATCCGGTATTATCCGACGTGTATCTATTTCCATATCTGACCAATAAAGAAAGTAAAACCAGATATAAGTACAGTGTTCTTACCTGTATATTTAACGGGTATGAGATTGTCAGGGATCCAATCAATCCAAATCCTGAAGTTGAGTATATACTGGTAACCGACGATCCTAATATCAAATCCAATGTATGGAAGGTCGTATTGATTGACAGCTACTTTAAGGATTTTAGCGGGTATGCCAAAACATCGTACGTGAAGTACCATCCATTCGAATATGTGACAACGGATAGTGTCGTGTGGATTGATGGTAGTGTATTGATTACTAATGATTTTACAGATGAAATCATGCTTCCATTCCTGCGGTCAAATGCAGAGGTATTTGAATTTGATAATATAATAACAAACGATTGCGTTGCAGAGATGGATCGTTGGGTTGAACAAGGATTTCATGGGTATAATCAAGACCAATATAATATATCAAAGACCATATTTGATAAAGAGCCTCAATACAATAACGGGCAGGTGCAAACAACCATTTATGGTTGCAAGGATACGAAATTAACCAGAAAGATAAACGATATGACATATGATATGTTAATGCGTTTTCGTGCAGATAAGGATGTATTGATATTATATATGCCACAGCGATCATATCTGATAAATAAGTTCCTCGTTGGTACCGATAAAATATGGTTTATAAATTGTTATGAAATGTTTGGTAGATTCTTCCAATATTGCGAGCATGGGTCACTTGAGAGCCAGAAAGAAGGTTGGGAATCGTGGGGCCATACAATTGATTGTGACAGGAATAATAAAGAATATGCCGTATTTGGTGGTAGAAATATAAATCTATTAAAGTTTGGAAATGACAATTAATGAAATTTATCAAAAATACTTCCATACAAAATCCATAACAAAGCATAGGGATGCCGATGGGTTTAAGTTATGGATAAATTGTGCATTATGCACTATTCCTACCTTGTCGGAAGCCGATACATTTTCATCCATATTCATCAGCTGGAATGATGATTATTTAATACATCAGGATAAATTCTTCGATGACATTGTTGAATCATTAAAGGTATTGAATTGTGGAAATCGTCTATTCTTCGATGATATCCCCGAGTGGTTAATATCATATATATTTGAAAGATTTAAAAAAGAAATCGCTGATTTTGGTATATCAATTATCCATATAGAAAATGTTGGATATATCATAGCACGACCCACAGAAGGTTCATTAAAGATGTATAATACATATTCCCTCGATGAATATCTTAAGAAAATGGATGAATATGTTGTATGTGGTATAGCCAAGAATGAGGATAACTATATTGAGGATTGGGTGAAATTCCATTTACGGATTGGATTCGATCATATATATCTATACGATAATAATGCACCTGATAAAGCCAAGTATGCGGAGATGCTTAAACAATATATTGATGCCGGTAAGGTGACCGTCATTGATGTACGTCATTTATCAGGCCAGCAGGTTGCAGCCTACATGTCCGCATATTATGGTTTCCCATTTAAGTATATGGCCATAATAGATATTGATGAATTTGTGTGGTTAAATGAGAGAGGTAAATACTCAAATATTAAGGATTTTATCGATGATGTTGAAAAGGATAGTCAACCCAATGCTGGTATTACCATACAATGGAAATGCTACCAAGGTTCCGATGAACCTGTTGACCCTAAAATTCCTATTTGGGAAGCAAACCCTACACCAATTGATCCACGATTTAGAAAGGGAAATCGTCCTGAACTTATCAATGGATGGCCAAAGACCATATATAAGAACGGATATAATATAAAGTCCCACGAGCATTTCGGATGGGAATTTAATGATCGTCTACATGAATTTTCAATGCAATTGATTAATTGTTATGGGGATAGATATGTGAATAGATGTTTCCGTTTCAAAACATCAGATCCCGGCGATGATCCGGTATGTATACGTCATTATCTTATAAGGGATGTTGAGAATGTATATTATAATAAGTATTTGCGCGGACATGCCGGCGTCGAAGATAAAGATAAAATCATTGGAGCGGATGGTTGGGATTGGTGGCAGTGGTTCCATAATATGAATTACATGACCGATGTCACACCAGTTATTTCAAAACACGACCAATTATTTCTACGTAGTAAAGGTATGAAAATAAACTATACCTTTCATCCGGATACAATTATCATTAACAATAAACTTAATGGTAATTTGACAATAAATAGCGTGATTAATGGCTTATTAACCGATGTGATGAATCATTGCAGTTCCATATATATAGAAAACACAGTACGTGCTGTTGATGATTTTAAACAACCGGATTATAGAGACCAGTTCAATGTCAGTAAGGATGATTATGATTTTGATTTCTTATGTCATTTTATATCAACAAATAGTTTTTGTGGGCATATAATGGAACATGAACCGTGGCTGGTCGGAAATGGTATACAGGACCCAATAGTTATCAATATTGGATTTCCACTTGATTGTATGTATAAGGAATATGATGATAAAAAGACATTGGAATATATAGAGTGGATTCGTAGATTCCTTAATCCGGTCAATCTGCGATTTATGCTTCGTTTGATTATTGAACACCCTACATATTTCATTTTTCCATCTTTTTCAATAACACGTTCCGAAACATGCGCTGGTTGGAAAAATGTACTTGACGAATGGTTACCATCACTCGGATTAACAGTCCCCGAATGTGGTCTATCTAATAATACATTTATAACATCAATGAGTAACTATTTGAAACTCAAAGATTATCAGCAAAAATTCGTCGAGAAATTTGGATCATTTGGTGATAAAAATATTGTTGATAATATAAAAGGTGGATATACAACTCCATATCATGCATACATTTATTCTTACCCAACTTTATTTAAAGACTTATTTTTTCTATCAATTTAAGTGATAAAAATGAAGGGAACCGGTTGGATTGAATTCAAATATAAACTACCGTATTCGGCAATAGACGGTCGTACACCCCCATACGACTTCCCAGTTCTGGTTGCTCAACAATTGGGCGATAAAGTATCATATGTAGTGACAACTGCAAAAGAAGTATCATCCATATATAATGAATATCCACGATGTCGAGAAAATCTCGCCGCATGGCAGGCAATAGAAGAGTATCAAGGACCCCGAGGTTAATTACCCGGGGTTTTTTGGTATATTTTTAAGAAATAAACATGCTACTTGCGTGGAAACTACAAATAAAACAACACTTATAATCGATGGCAACTGGCTATTGATGAGTAGGTTAGGTATGATGATGGGTGACTTTGCAAAGTCTTTACCTGTCGAATACCTCGAGAAGGCAAAGAATGATATGATTGAGTTCGTCGCTCAATCCATTAACAAATGTATTAATTACTGGGGACCTCGTATTGATAATATTATGATGGTACAGGATGGTGGGTCGTGGAGGAAACTTCTTCCTAAACCCAAACTTATTACTGAAGAGTATAAGGGTAATCGAGTTGCAGACGAGGAGATCGCCTGGAACTATGTATGGGATGCCCTTAAGACATTGTGTCATAACTTCGAAGTAAATAAGATTTCCTGTATTACCGAAAAGAATATCGAGGGTGATGACTGGTGCTGGTATTGGTCCCGTTATCTCAATCACATGGGCATCAATACCATTATCTGGACAAGTGATGCCGACCTCAAACAGCTGGTACAACGTGATCCTACCACCAATGCGTGGACTGTATGGTTTAACGATCGCTCCGGTTTGGTGGTCGATGATAAGGAGAGACATTCGGATATGGATGTACTCCTAAACTTCGATGCTGTTGATCCATCACTCGAACAGGTATGTGGCCGTGTGGATAATGTTAACTATATTAATCCGGATGATATAGTAATGACAAAAGTTATATGCGGCGACCAAGGTGATAATATCAAATCATTAATTCGGGTTGAACATATCACCAACAAGGGAAAGACCAGAATCAACCGAATATCGGAAAAAGAATGGAATAAGGTTAAAACAGAACTGGACATCCATAATGTGGAGGAGTTCAAAAACAATAAGGAACGCATTATTCAAAAACTTCGTACCTTACCGCGCTTCGCAGAATGCAAGGATAGTATGGGAGACCTGTTGGATATGTTTGATTATAATATGTCTTTGGTGCGTCTCCATAAGGAACAAATCCCACGCGAGTTCCAACTCGCAATGAATAAACACAAGGATGAATATATTATAACCGATCTCGATTATCTACGAAATAACTATAAGGTACTTGGTGCACACACCGAACCGGTGGATGAATTGTTTAAGGAACTACCATTCTAATAAAGTATTTTTTAATGAAAAATTAAGGAGTTTGTTAAGTTTTTAACAGACTCCTTTATATATTATCAAGAAAATAAAGAAAGGGTAATACAATGACAAAGCAAGAATTTATCAACAACAATCTTTTCAAGTTCATCGGTTGCAACTGCGAGATGGAGTGCGCAACCACCAAGTCCGAGGACAATCTCTATCTGATCGGTCTGAATTACTCCGGCCGCTATGAGGACGACGACTGCTACTTCTCGTACGTGAATGCCGAGACCGGTGAGATTACGTCAGATACCTGGACCACACGTGCTGCCTGCCCGGACTTCCACACATACCTCCGTCCCACTGTAAAGACAGCTGTTGAGAATGGCTGGCTCTCACAGGAGTGGGTTGATAACTATGTCACCACCAAGTGGAATGGTAAGAAGATCTCCGTGATCAATGATCTTACCCACGATCTGCGCCACATCACTGAGGTCTTTGTCGACAAGCAGTTGAGCCTTCCGGTTGAGATCAGCAATCGTTGCCGTAAGTTTAAGGAGAGCGCCGGTATCCTCCTGAGCGCCAAGAAAGTGAGAATCCCCTACGGCTGGGACAACTATGAGGTTCAGGCCAAGGTTCTTGGTAGCGATAACAAAATCTATACAATTAACTTCTTCCACTGCACCTGCAAGGTACTGGATGATCTCCGCGAGGAACTCATCAACCACGTGGATGAGTTCGAGGACACCCAAGCGATCTACGACTACATTGTCAACTACAACAAAGTTGATGTGTCCGGTTGCACCGATATCGATAACGAGAAGGCAGCTGCCAAGGAGGCAGACTTCAAGGAGAAGAAGATGCTTGACCTGATAGCTTGGTGCAAGAGCAAGGCTCCGGAGAAGTCCTACGAGGACATAATGGAGTGGGCTGAGAAGATCTACAATAAGAACTATGGAAAATAATCCAGTTTTTGCCGGATTAATCGCTCCCTAATAAAAGATCTCACCGTCCCTTTGTAGTTATACATGGGACGGTGAGATCGTCTTTTATAGAGGAGATTTTATACTCAACTGCGTGACCATCCATTAACCATTCGTTGTGCCACATTTCTTGAATTTAGATTTCCAAGGAATGTTGTTGCCCTATTAGGAATATCCGTCATATTTACAGAGTATAAATTACCAAATGTAAGTTTATCAACAGCAGTAACAAGCGATTGGTTTAGTTTGTTAATATCTGTCCAGCTTTCAATGGCACTTTTACCAGCATTAACTATTTGGTTCACACCACGTTCAATACCTTCTAACCTGTTTTTTGCAAGACGTTTCCACGGGTCAAGTAATGTTGATTTGTTCGGGTCTTCGAATATCTTTGAATTTAGACTGTTGGTTTCTCTTTGGTTTTCTGTGACTTTATAAGAACCTTCCCTATCAGTTGTCACACGATCATCCTTGACCGGAACGGTATTATGATCGGCTGCGTCATTAGCACTCCAGTATGATTGTTGTTTGAAATCAAAATCATTCAACACAAAATCCCCAATAACTCTTTGAAGTACCTCATTATATCGTTGCTCCATTGCGTACTTGTATGAAATACCAATGGTATACTTCTGTTCAAATCCATCAGCATCATTAATGGTGTTATAACCAGTAGCGGCACTATTATAACTAAACTCACATTCGTGAAACTCTATAAGTTTGGAAGATGTAATATATTGCTCACCACTATATGTTTCCCCTTTTTTAGGAAGTATATGCTGATCAAATGATGCATCGGATATATATTCTGTTTTTTCACTGATATTTTGAGATACTGTGGTTCTACTATGAATCCCTCGGATACCTGTACTAAATATATATAGATACATATTAAACTTACGTAGATTAGCTGGTACTATTTCCTTATGTAGATGATATGAGAAACATGCTGCTCTATATAAATCCATCAATGTACCAATACGGGAATCAAATGCATCCGGTAGGCATTCTATTGTAATACCTTTGGTATCATCACCAATCGAAAAATTAGTCTCGACAAATTCCTTACGATTTAATGCTTCATCAACACCAGCGATGGTTTGAAAATACCAAGGAGAGTATGTACTTACATTAGAAAGTAGGTTGATAAATGAACGTAAGTAATCAGCACGTTCCCATTCATTATTCAATACCAAATAGTTAATGGCCGAATTGTGGATACGCAGTGGCTTATTTATTGTTGTTGCTCCTTGTGTAATATATGTACTTAAACCAACACCGGTATCATCTTTGATTTCTTCAGTTGTTGACCCGAGATCCTGTCGTGCATCCAAAAGGCCAGTATTGAAATCAAAAAATATCCTAAAGTATAAATGAGCCGGATTATCCAGTTGATTAAAATCTTTGGAATATGTATCGTTAACACCACCGGCAAGACGATAGGATTTCAATAATTTGAATAGTGATGTATATGATGCTTGATTTTCTATGGATTGATTTAGATTGTCCATTATGACATAAATGTTTCTTTTGCGGGTTCATTAACACGATTAATCATATCAGCAGGACGACTTAATATATATGTGGTAACCCACCCTTGTTGGCCATCATATTCATATGTAATATTTGATATATAATATTGACCCGATATTGTTTTATTGATTTTATACTTATCATCTCCAATCACCAAATCATCACCCACCGGTATGTTGGATTCAACCTCATCTGTAACGTATTTATCAATGGTTATATTGTTGGTGTCATACCATAGCATATTTATATGTCCACCTTTCATCAACCCGAGTAATGGATTTTTGGTTTTGACTTCAATAACCTGGCTGTTTATCTTTCCGATAAACATGTTACGTGTAGCCCGCCTTGTAAGATAATCGAAATCCCCAAATATCTCACCACCATACTCATAGTTCTCCACTGTATTTTTTTGTACATCACCATCCTGTATAAGGGTCGAATATCTATCTTGTTTATCCAACATATATACCTCAAAATTCATATCGGTAGTCCCACCAGCGGATACTTTTGGAGTATAATCTCGGATGAATAAATCGGTAGGTGCCATTGCTGGTATGTTACACAATACCGCTGATTGTTGGTATGGCTGTGGATTACTACTGTCTGGATTAGCTGATTGAGATAGATTATCAGTAATCCATATTAACAATTCATCATCTGGAACCAGTTTGGTATATTCTTTGTAAATATCCACCAAATTTATATTATTCCAGAAATCAACCCACCATTCGAACACATGCTCTTTCTCACCGGCATATACTATTTCGTCATTCAGAAAAGATAATGGTTTTTTATTGGCGTTGTATATATATCGTTCGTCCTGTGTACCTGATACATTTGAACAAAAACCTAAACCATATTCATTTGACACCTTTTCGAATAAATCATAGGTGGATAAAAAGCCATACGGTTTCATTACATTTTGTTCAATTTTGGGTACGTGATATGAACCAGATAATGATACCAAAGATCCTCTGATCTTGATATTTGTTATGCGAAAACCAAGTTGAATCTTTTTATAGGCATCATCAAATGGTGGTAGTATCTGTAAGTATAATACACTATCAATTCCAGGGGTATCGAGAGGTTTAATAATACCATATGAATCAAGGAACATGACTGTAATTCGTGGTACATTATCACAAGTAAGTTTCATTCTAACAACATTATCAAATGTTATGGTATAGTTGTTATAACGAAATAGTGGCACCAAAACTCCTTCTACATTCGTCTGTTTTATGGGAGAATATGGGTTCTCTTCATCCTCATGTAGCATGGGAAGTTCTATGGTTGGAAATTCTATTTTTGGATCATGCTTTACCTCTATCATATTAATATACAATTACTCTTCTTGTCTTATCTATCTTGAAACGAGTATCACCAATAATAGCCTCGTTCGGTTTACGCTTATCTTTCTTGGCTTTTGGTTTTGGTTTGGATGATTCGACATCACTTTCAACAGAATCATCAAAGGTATCCCTATAAAGGAATTTTGTAATATCCTCAACAGCAGGTACTATTATCCTCATTCCTTCATTTAATTCGAATGGATTTGAGATACCATTTATTTTACATATTATATCCCCATATCTTTCATCGCCATACATCATTTTCGATATAAGGTCGGGACGAGCAATGTAATTTTTATCAACGATATATCTATTAAAGTTTACAGGGTATGGTATATAGAAAGTATCGGCACCAAGATGCACAATTTCTTCACCACAATACTTTGATACAATCGTTGGTTTAATTTCTATATTTGAATTCGATAACATAATGACTTTATATCGACTGTTTTTTATGATTTATAATATTATAATAATATTTGATTCAAACCTTGTTTTATTAAATCAACCGGTTCTTTCAATATATTAACCAAAATAAAATCAATACCAATGATTATATCTTGCATTGATACAGAAACTACCGGTCTTAATCGTAACACTGACCGAATTGTTCAATTGTCAGTAGGTAATTTCGATTCTGAAACCGGTGAGATTGTAGCCACTTTTGATCATTACATCAAACCATCCGGCGTTTGGAAAATGACTCCTTCCGCTCAAGCTGTCCATAATATCTCGGAAGAGATGATTGAAGAGAAGGGTGTATCCCTTAAATCCATTACACAAGAGTTCCTCGATATGATTGCCGATAATCCTATTCTTTCCTATAATGGTTCTTCTTTTGATGTCTCATTTATTCAGAGGGAGTTTGAACGAGAGGGATTGGATACCGGGTTTGAGAAACATCAATTCATTGATTCATTCGATATTGAGCGCAGGGTGAACTCCAACAAACTGGGCGATGCATATATCCGTTACTTTGGTCATCCATTCGAGGATGCACATAACTCTATGGCTGATGTTAAAGCCACCATCGAGGTGTATATGGAGCAGAAGCGCCGCTACAAGGAGGTTAACGATATCCGTACCGATAACGACAAGAACGTGGTGGATGAATCCTGTGAGGATGTCACCAGAATGATGCAAACATCACCTGAAGGATTTGTATATATAGATGCTGAAGGTGTATTGAAGTTCCGTATTGGTAAATATAAGGAGTGGCCGGTTGCAAAGGTATGCAAGGAGATTCCATCCTATATCAAGTGGTTGTTCACTCCAAATAATGGCGATAACATCATCTCTAACATCACCAAGAGAACAATCAAGGCTGACTACTATGGCAACAAGGAATAAAATGTACTGGTGGGTTCGATTGTGGCGTAAATTATTCGGAAAACACCCAAATGTATATGTTACCGAAAAAATTTTAAGTGTCCCGGTTAAACCCACCACCATTTCCCCTATATTAAATCAAGAAATTTAAGTTTAACCTTTTAATTCTTTTTTAAATGTCCAAAAACTCCAACAAGCCCTCCAATGTTTTTTCGGAGGCACGCGTAAATCGCGCAAACAATTTCCTCAATCGTATTAGTAAAATGGGTTCCGAAGGCAAGCCCGGATTTGAATGGCCAGCTTCCACCAGTGACAGTCGCCGTATCCAATCCATATCACGTGACCTTCGTGGTAAGACCATTGCCGAGTCCTTTGCAGCAGTCTATGGTGTCCGCGAGGTTTTCGGTGCCAAGGAGAATGTCGACCGCCTGCAGGCCATTACATGCAAGGAACTCAAACCCGGTGACGTTGTGGAACTCCGTATCCTCTCCATTGACAAGAAGGGTGTCACTTTCGAACAGGACGCCTATAAGGAGACCATTGTTTCCACGGTCAACCTCTACCAGTATCCGAACTTCAAGAAGTTCATTCCCAAGGATCCTATTCGTGTCAAGGTGATGTCGAAAGACCTTAATAAGGTCTATGTCGATCCGCTGCAGCCTATGTTGGATGAGTTTATCTCCTCAATTAACGACCGCATCAAATCGCAGGCAAATGTGAAGAACCCGGCCACGACAAAGGTATTCAATCTCCGTCATATGTCGCGCGGCTATATCGGCAACGTCCGAATCGATACCGTTTCCGACTTCTGTGGTAAGAATATGTACATGCAGGCGTTCATCCCCGGCTCACAAATCACACTGAATATCGAATCCGATTTCGAACAGTGGGAAGGTAAGGACATCGATACATTCATTACCAACCTCGCCGTGAAACCCGGCACCACAGATGTGACAGTTGCCTGTTCTGCCAAAGAATATCTCCGATTCCTCGGTAACGTCAACGCAATCAATATGTTCAAGGGTTATTGCGAGAACACCAAGGAGTGGAAGAAACAGCAAAAGGAGGTTCATGAGGGCAACATCACCGGCATCTGCAATAGCCGCAACAAGAAGGGTGTCTTTGTGGAGATTCCATCCCTGGGTATCACCGGTATGGTTCCGGTTGCCGAAGATAAACTGACATCCTACCGCCCCGGCCCCTGCAAGGTGAAGATCACCGGTTTCGATGAGCTGGTTCGCTTCAATAAGGAGGTCGGCCAGATGCAGCACGTGGATCCTTACAAGATCGACAACGATGTATTGGTCAAGTGCAACCTGAAGTGCATGCTTGAGTTTGTAGAGTAAGACAATGCAGACCTAACAAAAAAGGCCCTCACCGGAGGGCCTTTTTTTATATGTCTTTTTTCGAAATTCTTTAAAGGATATGGGATATAAAATCTTTGAGGTTGGTGTTTTTATCAATCTTATAAGTTTCTTGATTACCGGATCGATCCCATATTTCAATCTCAAAATCCGCATATTTATTAAACTCAAACGTACTAATAATATTACCGACATGAACCATCATTTCCCTCGGAGAAGCCCCCTGAGTTTGGTAGAAGATTTTGACTGTTTTACCCTTCACGGATACATCAAAATCTTTATTCTTACAAAATAGAGGCATGTCTTCGATCTTGTTGAGTACATCATCAATAGCCATCGAAGCCCCACCGGAACCGGCATCAAAATAACCATGACGGATTATATCGTTTGCAATGATAAAGTATGCTTCAAACCAATCTGCGATTTCATCAGGTTTTTTTTGAATCGTAATAATTGGTAAATGCATATGCTATTTCTCCACCACTGAGGGATTCGTTCAGATGTTGTTGTAATGATTTCATATTTCGTTTTTTTTTAGATATTTAAATAATACTACTTCACATCGTATGGATAAAATCGAAGTCGATATTATTGAATGTAAATTGTACATCAAATGTTTCAGATTGACGTTCTACTTTATCATATGTAAATTCCAGACCGGTTATACCATTAAATTCAGGTTGGAGAAGATACATGCGGGAAACCGGTAGATGATTCTCATCCAAAAACACCACATCAAATACCTCATTATCCCTACTCCTATATAATTCCGGTTTGACATAACGATGGAATATACTCTCATATATCATAAAGTAATTGTATAGACCTTCGTTTTGACGGAATGTAACAGTGAAAGTATTATCAATTTTTGATAGGATATTCTCCGGAGATAACGTGACATTTTGATGCGCCGGTTCGGTATTAATTTTACCTCCAAGTTTTGCTACACTTGGATTTGAATTATGGGATACCTGCGGCTGTTGTACAATAAGATTTTCTATTCCTGGTAGGGTGATACCTTTAATGGATTCATTGAGGTAATCTATTGAACTTGTAAATACGCTTGGATTTTTTGCCAAAAAACGATCATATTTCTCCCTAACTTCCAACGGGATATATTCCTTGGGAATCATAAATCTAAAACGATCGAACCTTGGGGGTAGACTGAGATTCATATTATATAAAATTTTTTGTTACTACATTAAAAATAAGGCATAGAAATGGTATATTTTATTGAATAAAACTTTATAAATATGTCCAAAAAACCATTCATATCATTGACATTTTCACCTATGCTCATTGTATTCCTGGTGTTTCTCGTACTTCAATTAACAGATGTGATCAACTGGTCCTGGTGGTGGGTTACAGCTCCATTATGGGGACCCATTGCACTTGGTATCGGAGTAATGGCTTTGTTTATTCCCATCTGGTTCATAATGATGGTGTTTGTGGAAATATTAGATGAACTACTATGAGAACATATGAAGATGTTAAAATAGCACTTAAGAAATACCAAGACGAACTCGCTAATGAGGCCGGAGCCAAACAACCACATTGGGTAGTTGTTGGTGGTAATATGTGCATCATCAAAAAAGGTGCATCCACACAATACGTTCTCGGTAAAGGCGATCCGGTCCCAATGATAAAGGTGACTGCAGAAGCCAATCTGGCTAAATTTCAAGAGAGATGTGGTGATAACATCAAACTCGAAATGATCAATTATACGGAATGGCTTAATGCAGAAATAAATGAGTGTAACCACTTGATATCCTGCATGCAACGTACATTGGCTGGAGAGACACCGACCCAGTCTCCGGTGGATCCGCTCGATCCTATTCCACAACAAAATGTAGATGGTATTAAACGTCCGATTGTAATGTCTTGTGAGACTTGTCCACTTGGAGTGAATACCTGTATGACCTGCAGATTCTGCCTCGGTGTTGATGCCAACGTTTATCCGTGGGAAATTAATTGCGGATTTAAAAAAGAAAGTTGTTAAGATTCGGACTGGCTCATTTATATATAGATGAACAAATATTAAAAGTATGGATGTAAATACAAACTTCATCTTCAAAAAACCAGCCAATGATGCCGAACGCGAGGCTTATGCCCGTCAGTACACTCCTCTTGTATATAAAATTGCTAACCAGAATCGAGACAAAACACCCCTTGCATACGAGGATGTGTTGGGTTTCGGTTTCGAGGGGTTAACAGATGCAATGAATACTTATAAAGAGAACTCCGGACAGACCTTCTTGCAGTATGCCGCTTGGCGAATTTACTATTTTATTATGAATGGTACCAACCGGGAAGGCCATATCGTGCAATTTTCAGACTATCAGCAAAAGAAAGCCAAGGCTGAAGGTCGATCTACCTATATCTATCAACCGATTGTATCCAAGGTAGATGAGAATGGAGACGAACATTGGAATATTCCAGAACCTTCCATTGATCCGAATAAACAGGATGTCGGTAAGGCGCTCGAGGATATCCGTTGTTTCGTTAAGTCACATTTTACCAAACGAGATGCTGATATATTCTTCCAGACCTTTGGATTGGGTGCCAAAGACGATGTACCCCGTGTACAGATTGCCAAACAATATAAGGTATCCAGCGCGGCTATCACCTACGTTAACCAACGAATTATCAAGGCAATCAAGGAAGATGATGCCCTTCGAGAAGAGTTAGAAGATCTATTATAAATAACATAACTATATGATTTACAATATCATTAACGAAAAGATTGCCACCCTTATGAAGGGCGGTCAAAAGCAGGAGCTCGAACTGTGGCGAGCCATTAAGACAGAGATGTCAAATGCACAGCATGCCGGAGTGGATGTAACCATCGAGGCAAACGAGAAAAAGGTCCTTCAATCGATGTCTGCCAAGCGCCGTAAGGCTGCAGATGAATTTGCGAAATCAAATGAACCCAAGGCTGTTGCTATGAAGGAACAGAATATCTGGGAGGCTAAATACCTGGACGACCTTGCTGGTGTGGAACCACCAACGGATCCCGAGGAGGTTCGTAAGGAAACTAACTGTGTTCTTAAGACCTTTGTGGAACTCAAGACCATCGAGGATCCCAACTTCAACACCAAGATGATCCAACGATATACCAAGGATATTATCGCCAAGGTGAAGGAGAAGTATCCTAATGCAGAAAACTCGGTCATTGCCGGATGTGTTCAGGTATACGCCAAGGGTTAATCTTGGTATCCGGTTCAATATATTTAAACAAGAAAATTAAACAAAAAATCCTATGCTTATACGTAAACAGTACAGAGTAGAGATGGGACATATTGTCCGTAACTGTTCCAGTGATCGTTGTGCACATTCAATGCACGGTCACAGTGCCATTATTGAGGTCCTGCTCCAAGGAACTCACCTCGACCGAGCCGGTATGCTCTACGACTTTGGTCTTATGAAGACCACTATCAAACAGTTCATTGATGCCTTCGATCACTGCTATGTGTTCTGGGATAAGGACAATCCCGAATACATTGAATCCATCAAGAAGTTCTGTGACCGCTGGGTGAGTCTCCCATTTAATCCTACAGCAGAGATGCTTTCATTGATGTTCATGAATGCCATCAACAAGATCCTCGAGCGGACCACGAAAATCAATGGTGAGAGCCCGGATTTAAAGTGCGTGGGTGTTATCTACCACGAAACAGAATCCGGATATGCACGGTGTTGTCTGCAGGATAATGAAACTATGTGGGATAAAAACAATCTCGAACGCATCGCATTCAGTCCTTCTTTGAGCAATGAAATGTCGCATGAACTGCAGGATATACTGAACAATTATGTGATCGATGCACCATTTGCTCCATTCGAACAGGTTGATGCAAATCCAACCGGTCAACAAAATATGTGGCGATAAAAAAACATTCAACTATGAAACATCAAGAAATTCCTATTGACAATCCTATCAAAAAACGTACCAAAGAGCCGGTTGAGGTGAGACCTTTGGATAAACTTCCAATCATTGAAGTGTTTACCTCTATCCAGGGCGAGGGGCAATATGTTGGTGAACCCAGTATTTTCATTCGGTTATCCGGTTGTAACCTTCGCTGCTGCTTTAAAGATACCATCTGCGATACATCGTATAGTTCATTCCATCCGGAAAAGGGACGTCTGACCATCGACGATGTATTCAAGGAAATCACCGATCATCCCAATGTTCGTTCTATCGTCATTACCGGTGGTGAACCAATGCTTTACCGTGAAGGTATCGATGACCTCATTGCATATATTGAGATGGTAATGCAGGATGATTACTTTGTTACCGTGGAAACCAATGGCACACAACCACCTTGTAATGACACATTGGTTGACTTCTACAGTATCTCACCGAAACTTTCCACATCTGTCCCCGTTGCCGGTAAGGTATACAAAGCATTGAATGGACAGGAATATCGGTTCACTCAAGAAGAGTGTGATCATTATAATAAGGAACGTTTTAATCCCGAGGCAACAGCAGCCCTGATGGATATGGCAGATTTCCAGTTGAAGTTTGTTTACAGTGGTCCGGAATCCATCGATTCTATTATGCAGTTTTTAAAAGAACTGGATATCTTGGGTGTTTCATTTGAACCCGGTGATATAATGCTGATGCCTGAAGGTACCACCAACGAACTTCTTACCAAGAATGCCCAGGAGGCTGTGAAGTATTGCATTGATCACGGTTGGACACTGGCAGACAGACTCCATATCCGTATCTGGGGAGATAAACGATGTGTTTAAAAAACCATACCATACTCTATGTAAAGGTTCCACAAGGAGCCTTTTATTATTTATGTATGAAACAAACTTATTAATATGAAATCATTGACAGAATTTATAGCAGAATCACTTAAGGCAAAGTTCACCAAAATTAATGGTAGCGTGAGTCTATCCGTTAAGAGTTCAGATTATGGTGTGAATTATAAGGTTGTATGTGACAACTGGTATGCCGGTTGGAATGATATGATCGTAATGTTCTGGTCTCCAAAATCCGAATGGGCAATCTATTTCTACATCAGTGAGCCAGATACTTGGGCACTACTTGGTATGGACCAATCCATCGAGGATCCAGCATCCTTCTGTAAACAGGCTATTGATGATTATCGTTATGCGATGGAACATGCTACAGTTCCCGAGGTAGATAGCATCTCTGTGGACAACAACGATATCAAGAAGATTGCCAAAAAGTACGATGCTGAAATATAATATAACATCGATGAATCCAATTAACATACAAGTTAACCTTTCCAGATATATAGTAAACGAAGCCGTATCGAACTCCAGCTTTGCACCAGCTATGGAGACCATTAAAACATATCTCAAGAAGAATAATATATTCACTCACGATGATATGAGAGATGTCACTGTAGGAGGTACCAAATATTATGGTTACTATACTTTCTCAATTAAGAACAATACCGGCGCGTATTTCCTGTGGCGTATGAGTGACAACTCAGCCGAGGTAACTCGAGTGATCTTCACAAAAGATGGTCAAAAGGCATATGCAGACCTATCTGTTGGTGGACGTACGGATTTTGAATTCGGATGTACTGTTAATGGCATATCACTTGTGAAGCTTCTTCCATTCGTTGTCGGAGTTCTTAATAAGAAGATTGCTATGAACGAAAAACCTGTTCGTAAGTGGTTCGTTGACAATAATCTATACGAAAGTCTAAAGCAGATTGAGGGGTCACTAATATATGAATCTGATGATATAAACGATATCCGCCGTCGTATCAATAATCTATCTACAAAGATTGGTGAGTGGAGACGTAAAGGTAAGGATGTATCTGAACTCGAAGCAGAACGCGAACAACTATGTCAAATGCGCGACGAAATGGCCTTGCAGATATCCCGTGGAGAAACTGTGGATGTTATGGGAGATATGAATGAAATTGAAGACCAAGAAGATGAGTTTCAACGTAGAGCCACACCGGAAGAGCGTTTTAATGATATGGAGCATTATATCAATATGGTGCTTAAGGGTCTCCAACCAAGTGTACTTATCTGTGGTGCTCCTGGTGTTGGTAAGACATACCGTGTTATGCAGAAAGTAAAGGCCAGTGGTCGTCGATATAAGGTTATCAAGGGTAAAACCACACCTCTTGCATTCTATATGGACCTTTTCGAATATCATCATGATGGTGACATTTTGGTATGTGATGATGCAGATGACGTATTGACAGATGAGACCATTACCAATCTTATCAAGGCAGCTACTGATTCAAGCGATGAACGTATTGTAAGTTATGGCACTAGCAAACCACCGATTATGCCAATGGAGCAATTCGAGGCGTTATCTCCTGAAGATCAAGCACTTTGTCAATTAACGGAGTTCCGTGGTGGTACTATAGTTTTCTATCCAAAGTCCTTCGAGACCAAAGGCTCTATGATTATCATCACCAACCGCAGCGCCGGTCAGATTGATACTGCAGTTCGTAACCGTGGTTTGGTATGTGATCTTGCATTTACAGTGGAAGAGTGTTTAGGTTTGATTAAGGATATTATGCCAGCCATTATGCCAGGGAAATTATCTTCAGAGGCTAAAATTAAAGCACTTGAATATCTACAGGCTCTTGCATCGGCAAAATCCAAAATGGAGATCTCTATTCGTTCATTTACCACAGTTGCCAAGGTATACGAAGATGTGGATGACGAAAGTCAGGCAGAACGTATGATCCGTGAACAAATGAAACTCCAGTCGTTGCGTGGAGGAAAGCGCTATTAGTTTGATAATTATCAATCAGTTATAAAAAATCGAGGAACTTCAGGAATGATTTCCCTCTTTTTATTTAAAAATTCATTTGTTCTTTTATTATTAAAATATGAAGAATAAAAATTTAGCAATTTGGTGTGTATATAAACACACATCTCCTAATGGGCGGGTATATATTGGTATAACAAGCTCGTGGGATGAAAATATTCGTTGGAAAAATGGATATGGATATAAACATAACCCTCATTTTTTTAATGCCATTCAAAAATACGGGTGGGATAATTTTAGACATGAAATAATCGAAGAAGATTTAACATGTAAAGAAGCTCAAGATCTTGAAATATCATTGATTTCAAAGTATAAAAGATTGGGAGTTTCTTATAATATAACAGATGGTGGGGAAGGACATAATGGTATTCCACTTACTGATGAGCACAAACAAAAAATCTCCCAAACTCTTAAAGAGAAACATTCGGAACCTTGGAATAAAGGTAAAACAGGTGTATATTCCGAAGAAACAAGATATAAAATGGGAGCCGGAACAAGAGGAAAACCCGGTATAAACTTGGGGAAGAAAATGCCACCAGTAAGTGAAGAAACTCGTAAAAAAATTTCGGAATCAAATAAAGGGAAAAACACTTGGTCAAAGGGAAGTAAACGTGGCCCATACAGTGAAGAACATAGGAAGAAAATCTCCAAAGCATTGATGGAAAAAATAAGGGTAAAAAATTAGGTGAACGTCCGGATGAAGTGAAAAAGAAAATATCTGCTGGAAGAATAGGTCAAAAATGGATGTGTAAGCCGTGGGAACAACCGAAACAAATAAATCCGAAAGATTTTGATTTATATCTCAATGATGGTTGGACGTTTGGAAAGCTTATATATATTAACGAACAATACTATAAATGGAATAAGAATACATCCTCATGGGAGCAATATACTCCAAAAACATGTATTATTAGTAAATAAAAGCACATAATATGAAAACACCATATGACTATATAATTGACGAGGGATTAAAGGATACGGTCAAAAACCTTATATCTAAATTCAAACGCACTCAAAAAGAAGACCAATCCAAGAACGCCAAAAGTATGGAGGACGCCCGCAATACGTATCAAAAAATGATAAAGAATGAACCATTTATATCTCAAAGTGATGTGGTTCGTCTTGTAAAGGACGTTCGTATGAAGTTTGCAGATCACGACTTTATATTTGGTTCTGATGATATGACTCGTGGATTCCTACAGGGTATATATGACTTCGGGTGGATAAATATGCGTGGTCAAATACCAGAAGATTTATTCGGTGAACGTGCTGGAGATGCTGCATATAATTATTGTATGAGCGAAACCAATGATCGTGGGATAGCGCTTGCACTACTTGGACGTTACAGTTACGGTTGGAGTTTTGCGAAAAAACTTGACTTGAGGATGGACTCCCATTGGATGGTTGATTGGAAATCGAATGATCCATTTAAAGCAATTAATGTAAGATAAAAAACCCAAAAAAAAAACACGAATATGAAAACATTACAAAATTTTTTAACTGAGTCAATGAAACCGGTTTGGAAGGTAAAATATGTATTTACTCCTGAAGATATCGAGTTCTTCAAGAAGAATCCGTTATTCAACTGGGATGATGTTGTGACTATGTTTGGTGCTGAACCAACCCAGGTTGCATGCGATCAGAAAAACCTTATCGTGGACTGTGCAGATTCGCCAGTAGCCAGATATATATGGTTTAGTACATATGACGTTCCTGCCAAGCGCGTACAGGACAAAGATGATTCCGGCATTAGTCCGAGATACATTAAGAGCGTCAAAAGCTGTGCATGCAATGTCAGTTCGGAAGATGGTAGAGCAGGTGCTCTCGAAATCGCCCTTCAGGGACTTCGATGGATGATCGAACGTGGTATCACCAAGTAATTCGAACACCTAAAAATTACAAGGAGGATTTCGTTAAGATTTCCTCCTTTTCTTTTATATATAGGCATAAAAAGAAAGATTATGGAAGTTATTAAGAATGATTCATACAACTACATCATCCGTTACGTACGTGCATCCAATGGTGAGGAGTATCAACTGGTCGGTAGGAGACTAACAAGCAAGGGCGGTGCTGTATTCGATGGTAGTGGTAAGTGTCTTCAATCGACCTGGACATTTGAAGGTTGGGAAGTGTTCCAACAACGTATAGTAAGAGACCAAACAGGTAAGGTGATCGATTTGAAGGGACAGGTGTGGAAGCGTAAGGATGGTACTAAATTCACCTTCTATAAATTCAGAAATAAAATGGCTCTGATGGAATGGGTCATTAGCTACGTTAAGAAATACGAAAAACAATAAAAACAATATAACTATGACACACAAGAACATTAAGATCGGACAGATTGAAGAGTTGGTGATTAACAAGGCCAACGAAATTTTCAACAACTTTGACTGGGAAGGTACCAACCGCACCGCCCAGAGTCAGATCGAGTTGTTCCTTCCGTCCATCATTCTTGGTCTCAAGGAAGCCGAAGGTAATCGTAAGTGGTGCATCCTTGTGGAAGGTGGAGTTCGTAACCGCCGTGGCAAAGTTGTCACTCTGCCCAGTATCTCACTGTGTGGCTCCGTACGTTTCAGTATGCAACCCAAAAATACGGTGATTTTCGAGATCACCAAGAAGCCCCGCGGATACTACGATGTCGAGGAGTATTGCAACACCATTAACCCCAATAAAGTTTACGGTGACTTTTAACCCATACAACAATAAAAACAATAATATGAAATCAATACTTGAATATTACGGTATTAATCCATCGGATTATAAACGGGAGCTCGATGAGGATGGTCTGCTCCATTTTCCGGTCAAAATCCCGCTGGGCGAAAACGATGCCGGTATTACAGCAATTGATGCCGCCGGTGAGTATGTACACCTCGATATCCTCGGTTCGACAGATACTGTAAAACTTTCGTATTTTTCGGAGGATATCATTGATGATATAGCAACGACCATCAGTAGTCTCATCTGATTATCGAAAAATCATCCATTGATTAAGGACTCGCATGAGTCCTTTTATTATTTATTATATGACAAATAAATAATGAACAATGGAAAGCGGTCCAACCGGTTATATTATACAGAATCCACATACTCCAGGTGTTATCACTGGTCCTAAACCAGATGTTGCATCTTGGGAGGATGATGTGGATATGGCTTTTATGCAAAGTGTTATAGCAGAGGTAACACAATCGTGTATATTACCAAATCCTATCCCACTTGATCGTATTCCAGTAATTATTCTTAATGCAGCCAAGTGGTTTTGGGCTAATGATGACCAAGCTGTTGAACAACGATATTATTTTATTCCATATCCAGAACTTTGTAAAAACAATACATTCAATAAGATAGTCCAGTTACCACCACAGATTATGGCTATTCAAGGATGTTATCGTTCATCCGAGACAATGTATGGTAACCTTGGTGATTTCTCCATCGAACGTATGATGATGTCTTCATATGCCACATTTGGTGGATTGGGAAGCATTGGTGGAGGTATGGGATATAACCATGTTGATGGGTCTACTGGTTTTCGTCTATCTGACGTGGTGGTTGGTATGTACGAGATTGACACATTCAAACAAACACTTTATCCAACATTATCATATAATTATAATGAGTACTCCAAAAAATTGGTTATACTTGGTGATTGTAAAGGATCGAATATAGTTATCGATGCCTGGAAACGTGTTCGTCTGCAGGATCTTTATAATAACTACTATTTCTTCCGTTGGTGTGTATGTGAGGTAAAGAAATCACTCGCCCAGATATTTGGTACCTTCTCGTTCAAATTCCCCGGTGGTGTTGAGATTAATTTCTCAATGTACTCTGATGATGCAAAAGAGGAACTTGAAACAATTAAGGAATGGGTGGAGAATAATCACTCCGCAGATTATTTCTTTCAGCCAGGAACTATTTAAAGTACTATTTAAAATATTATGCCACAAACAATAAAAATAACACGAGATATAGATGCTCCGGTGAGCCAAAGTGTGTCCACCGGTAAGAACCGTTTTTCTGGATGTCCAACTTCTAAAAAAACCACCAAAACATCATCTTGTGGTTGTACCATTCAGGATATTAAATGGTATCCCGAAGAGAAAAAACTGGTGATTGAAAAGAAAAACCAACCGGATCTCACTGTTGATATTAGTGAGATTGCTGGAGAACAATCAAAAACAACCAGTGATATTCGAGTTAATATTTGGAATGAGGATAAGCAAAAATATGACGTTCGGGATCTCATAGCAGCAGATACTGATTTTACGGTTGCATTGCAGAATGTTGTTGATGCGCTTGGAAGCGATACCAGTAATATATTCAGAGTCAATGTAACAAAAGTAGTTAAAGAGGTTGCTCCTAAAATTGATGTCAAAACAAAACATGATATCAGTATCATTGTATTCAATCCCGAAGTTGGCGAACGAGCCGAAGAACTTATTGTACCTGTTGATACAAATGTTACAGATGCTATAGAAAGTGCAGTCAATAATGATCCTACAGTCAAACAGGATATCACTGTCAAGGTATTTAATCCGGAATTACCTGAACCCGAAGATAAGGTGGTTGTCGATAAGGATACCCGTATGACAGTTGCACTTCAAAAGATTGCCAATACAGATCCAACCATTAAAAATGACATTACAGCCAAGGTATATAACCCAGAAACAGAAACAGCTGCTGATGCTGTTATCGTGGAGAATAATACGGAGATCACCAAGGCTCTCCAGACCATAGTCGACAAACTTCGCAGCTGGGATGCTTGGGATTAATGTTAAGATTCCTGGTTAAGATTTCTGACAAATATCTTATAAAAACATATAAATAAGAACATATGAAAACACTCGAACAATACATTAACGAAGCCGGTATGATCAAATATGATGAGAAGAAACATATCACCGGTGTGGATTTTTCCAATCTCTCCAACGAGGGGGATAGTAATATTCTCAATGATATTGAAAGTGCTGGTCTCGGTATGTTGATCTCTCCGGAAGAGGAGGAGTTCGATTATCAGTGGATGAATATTTATTGGGACAAACTCATGATTGAGTTCTATATGCCTAATAACTTTACCAACGGTGCTCCTATAGGCTTTAACTTCAAGATCAAGATTGAATCTACCGCTATGGCTGATTGGATGGAGGGTAACCACGAGTGGAAGATGGACGACTTCAAACTTATTCAGGTGCCTGGTTCGTTCGTCAAACTGTCCAAGAATATGGACACCACCAAATTCAAGACCCAGCTTTGCACTCTAATCGCTATGGTGATGAATCGCCAGCCAGAACCTTTGTGGTAAAAAAATCTCGCGTCTAATAAACGATCGCACCGTCCCCTTTGTAACTTATCAGGGACGATGCGATCTTCGTTTATACAGCGAAAAAACCGGTAAAAATGAGGTTTAATTCAACCTCGATATAGTCCGTTCAGTAAATATCTTAAACTGCATGTTATTTTGCTTGGCGAATTCAAGTGCAGCTTTCCATTTACACATGTTTCTAATATACTCTTTCCACGCATATGAATCCCGTGGTAGGGTAGGGTCCGGTGCCTTTGTTTGTGAGTATGGTTTAATCTCAACGAGTACAGTCGATGTGCCGGCATTGGGGTTATTGACATCGTTCCATACCTCCATTATATAATCCGGATAGTATGTATGATGCTTTCCATCCTGCACATTAGTATATCCGATACCCACACATTCAGAGCCCCAATGAATCACCATTCTGGATCGTTCCAACCAAAGTACAAAATCCCTTTCATACGACGATCTATATATAATAGGTTTCGATCGCTGAGATTCATATAACTTGCGGCAGGATTCCGGGTTGATTTGACCTGCCTTGTATCGTCCATTGGGTCTTGTTTTTTTTATATCGTGTGGCATGTTAAGTTTCAATATGTTTTCTTTATATATAATTGTAGGATTCATTAATATTTTTACAAAATGAACAAAATTAATAAATACTTTTTCATATGAATAGAGAAGAACGACGTAAATTATCCCACGATCTACTTGGGCCAAACGCATGTTTCAATTGTGAGTGTTTGGAGGAATGCCACAAGGAGTGGATGGAAGTATCCCAGGCCCGATTGAAATATCAGAAGTCCGGTAAACTGATGCCGCGTAAACTCAAGAGAGAAAAAACTCACAAGGAGAGATGTGAAGGTGCACTTCATAATCTTGCAAATAAATCATAAACAATATGAAGAAAATTCTTTTAGCATTTGCATTATTGGTCATACTGGTGGCTTGTAGTCCAACTTCGACATCCGAACAATCAACAGTGCAGAAACCAAAAGGTCCTGAAAAAGAATATATCGAGATCCTGGTGGACTATAAGATAATAAACTCAAACACCCGAGATTGGGTGGAGAAGATAGGAGTGGATGGTCACGAGTACCTGATGTTCGGCTCCGGTCTTGCCAACCCACCAACTGTTGTCCATAATGAGGCCTGTCCCTGTAAACAAACAACAAAGCAATGACCATCCAATATATAGAAGGTCTTATTAAGAAGGACCAAAAGAAACGAGGTGTTTCCGAGTTTGATCATACTGAAGGCTATGTGGACTATGCAATGGCCGCGTGGCTGTTTGATATGGGGTTTAATGAACCCTGCGATACATACTTCCATAACGAGGATGATAATGCTGATTATCCAGTAGGTACTCCAGAACGTGACCAGTGGGAAAACCGTGAGAATAACTGGGAAATATGTGGTTGTAGTAAATTCATTAACCATCCATACCATTTTGTGGTTCGTTGCCGATATGCTCGACCTACATATGCTCAAGTCCTTCGTTGGATTGAAAAGGAATGGGGTGCAACTATCAAATTCGGTCGCCACAGTATTACCGTTAAGAACTTGACCATTAAGTTCGACGACCAGGCAAGTCTACAGGAAACATTCACAGCTAAAACAGCCAAACCAATAAATCCCAATACAGTACTTCAAAGAACATTGAATGCTATATTAGTCCGATTGAGACTATGTGGATATAGTATACCAGCAATGCCGAATTATGCAGTATAAACGATATATATTCCTCGATGTGGATGGTGTGTTGAACCATCCGGCATACTACGAGTACCTTCATGATAACTTTGATCGAAAGGTAATCCGGCAGATGGATTTACTTGCCAGTAACTGTGATCCCGAAAAACTTAAACTACTCAATAAACTGGAAGGTTGTGAAGTTGTGATGATTACTTCGTGGGATCATGACCGGTGTATGAGAGTGCTTCCTAAATTAGGATTGAAACTTCCAATTATCGGTGGTATTAAGGCTATCGAGTTACAGGAGCAATGGTTGGTCAGGGGTAATGGTATTGCACAGTGGTTCGTTGAACACTATGGTGATATGCCACAGGATGCATTTTTGGATTCATTTAAAGAGGATGGGTGGTGGCATCCAGGGCGTACTTGGACAATAGAGAATGGGTTAGTGAGCGTAGAGAATCCTGGTGAGTTGGCAGTAACATATGTGATCTTCGATGACTCTGCCGATATGTTACTCGACCAATACAAACACTTCATTCATGTGAATGCAAAAACAGGTATCACTGATAAGGATATTAAGAAGGCGAAGAAGATACTTAATCTATAAAAAAAGGTCCTCAATTGAGGACCTTTAAAGTTATTAAAAGTATTTATTACATTCCTTTAACATCACCATTAACGATTTTAGTAATATCATCATCGGAGATATCATCTGGTTCTACATCTTTTTCTGATGGTTGTTTTGCATTAGGCGAACCTTCCTTATTTTGACGTTCCACTTCTTTTTGCTTGTCAACATCATCAGAGCTCATTTTACGTTCGGGCTCGAGTCCAAGTATGTTGGTGAGACCAGGAATTGAAGAGATTTTCTTAATCTCCGACATTGCATCAGTGTCATTTTTGGGTTGTTTTTCCGATAGGAGATCCTTTGCAACATCCTTCTTCTCGGTTTTTGCCTTATCAAGATTTTCCTTTTCGAAACGGTTTAAATATGCTTTGAATTTATCTTCATGTAACTCTTTAAATGCCTTCACTTTCTTATCTATATTCTCGATTTGATCGTTAGTTGGAAGTCCTGGGATTGTACCTTTATTTTCTGTCATTGTTTCATTGATGTATGTATATAGATCATCAAGTGTACGAAGTTCACCATTGGTGTTAAATGTTATGTTATAGAGTGCATTGTACATGCGTTCCATCTTAACCTTCTCAACACTATTGTCTGTTGTATCCATCACATACTTGATATATACAAGACGTTCCTTGCAGATACCTTCACGGTCGGTTGCCATTTTGGCCTCGTTCATGTTGGCAGGAGTTTTCTTAATATCGATTAAGCGAGTGAATGAGAATAGCGAGTTGTTATCCTGTGTTGTCTTCTTTTTACCTTTTGATTGTTTTTCTTGCCAGGCCTGATACATTTTATTGAAATCATCCTTTGATATCGAGTTACCTTTTTTATCGTAGTATGATTTGGTTTTGAATGTTTTGGAACCACGTTTATATGTACGCTGTTTATACTTTTTATGAGGATCTTTTGCAAGGTCTTCTTTGTTGCTATAATCCAGGTCCTCAATATCATCATCATTATCAGTACGCTCGGCATCCTTTACATCATCATTTTCGATATGATTTTCGTAATCATCTTTCGAGAGTTCAGTTGATTTGCCGTCTTTGGTGGTCATAGTGTATTTATCGCCAATCTTGGTGTATTTGGTACCATCATCATCAACCCATTCCTCATCTGGTTTTTGGGGTTCTGGAGTACCTTGTGCTCCTTGAGTTGCTGGCTCCTGTTTTGGTTTAGTGGTTTCAATACCGGCCTTACCGGCTACCTGCGTGAGGGAATCACCGGTTAATTCGTCAACTTTTTTCTGATCATATTTATTGTCTGTTTTAAGCTCATCTGGAATATTTTTCTCATCGGTTTCCTGGGAGTACTTATCGGTGATCTCTTTTTTGATTTCATCTTCGGTTTTCTGCTCAGGTTGTTCTTTTTCAATAGTTTCAGCTGATTTACCAAATGATTGTGCCAATTTTTCGGGATCGGGATCTATACCTTTGGATTTAAGCCATTTAGTCATCATATCATCGTTTATCTCATCAGTAGCTTTATTCACCTTATCTTCTAATTCTTCAGCGCCTTTTGGTGCTTTTTTGGATGCTTCTTCCAGTTGTTTAAAATCATCAGCAGTCGCTCTACCTTGCAGCAACTTTCTTTGACAATCCATCTGTGCCATCATCTTATCCTTTTCAGGTCCATCCGGCATCGAAAGTATGGAATTTTCCCACGCATAAGTCATTTTGAGATTTTTCTTCATAGCCTTTTCATTCTTCTTGGCTAATTTCTCCATCTCCTTTTTCTCTCGTTCCTCGGCTTTTATTTTATCAAGCTTCTGTTTATCCTCAGCGCGAGCCAGTTTATTCTTCATAATTTCAGCTCTGGATGCCTGAATCTGCGAAAAAATATTAAGAGTTCCTTTTATGGCAAGGAAACCAAGAGCACCAGCCACCATTGCAGCACCAAGAAACTCATTAACCTGCTGTGATTCGTTAACAGATTGTTTAACTGGGACGAATCCGGCATTGAAATCTAATGTTTGCATATATTGTTTTTTATTTTCTCGACAAGTATTCGTCTTAACATTATTATAAAAATAATAATTTAATATTGAATATTATGCCAAGTACCAATAAAATACCAAATCAAAACGACTTATATGATATATTTAAATCTCAGGTAGCTGCTATTAATGAGGTAACCGACATTATCATGAAGTCCAAAATAAACAAAAAGACCACCAAGAGGGTTAGTGAAGTAACCGAATATATGGTGGTTATTGGTACTGCCGTGATTGATATGGTAACCAAGTTACCGGATTCGTCCGAGCAATCCATTCAAAAATTCACTAAATTCAAAGCCAATATGGTTGTTGTTGGAAATGATATTTATGAACTTATTGGATTATTTAGTAATTTTAATTTGATAGATTATGTGGATGCAAGACTTGGTATATGGCGTATGAGAAAAACTATGAAGGCTATCAAACGTTTGGTTAAAACAGTTTGTTTGATAACCCCGATTAGTGTGACATTATCAGGAATTGTAGTACGTAATATTACAAAGACAGCCATATTGATGGCACAGATGACCAAGGCTTTGAAAAAGATTCCATTATTCGGAATTGGATGGTCCATTAAGCGTCTATACAAAGTACTATTCGGACATAAACCAGGAGTTCCAAAAAAACCAAATGATGCAGGTCTTATAGATATATTTGAGAATATAAATAGTCCCCGTAGGATTCGTGCACTGATGAAAGCTATGGTCAATGTGAATTTGATTGTGGGTCCTACAAAGAAACTTATTGGAATGATGGTATTAATGGGTCTTGCTTTAGCGCCTGTTGCTTTGGCTTGGCTTACTGTTAAATTAATGAAACCCATCATACGTGGTTTACTATATATCTTTACAATATCAGGTAGACATCTTAAACAGATATTCAAAGGATCCGTGGCATTGCAATTTATGGTAGGATCATTACTTGTATTTACAGCAGGAATGATTCTTGTGGGTATTGGTGTTTTACTTGCCTGGAAACCAATGGTATTAGCAGTTTTATTTGTAACACTGATGGTGACCTTCTTTGCATTGTTGGGAAAAACCAGAAGATTAGTGCGTAGAGGCGCTAAATCTATACTTCTTATGGTTGAGGCAGTTGCTCTAATAGGACTCGTTGCTATTGGTATGGCATTACTTGCTCAATTTGTATCAGTTAATATTAAAGGATTCCTTATCGTGGTTGCTTATATGACTGCATTAGTGGGTATATTCTTCTTACTGGCAGCTATCTCAAAACCAATAAAGAAGGGTGGTCGAAATATACTCCGAATAGCTATGTGTGTTGGACTATTGGCATTAACCGCCATCGGTCTTGCATTACTATCTCAATTCATTATTGCCAATATTGGAGGATTCATTATGGTGGTGTTATGGATGGTTGCTATGGTTGAGATGATTAAATATATAGGTGAACAGCGCAAGGCCATCCTTAAAGCTGAATCATCTATGGTCACCATTGGATTATTTGCAGTGGGTCTTGTGGTTGTAGCTGCTGCTATGATGGCAGTTACCCATATGGGTAATATGTGGGAATTATTGAGTCTTACTACTATTATGTTTGGTGTAGTGGTTGGATTGGGAGCGATAGCTGTGGTTGCTAATAATTTATCGGCAGAAATAGAAACCGGTGCTATAGTAATGGCAATTCTTGGTGCAGTTGCATTACAATTATCTGTTGTAATGGTAGCATTAGCAGCTGCAGTAGCCATTGCTAATCCACTATTGATACTGGCTGCTGTAGGTACTATGACATTAATCATTGCCGCATTAGGTGCTCTTGCATTTGCCGCTGGCTCTTTAGTAATGGGCCCACAAGCCTTGCTATTCCTTGCTGGTATAGCTGCACTCGAGTTGATATCCTTATTAGCTACGACTTTAGGTGTAACGGCAATGGTTATAGCAAGTGCTGCTAAAAAGATACAGAGTACTGGATTTACAAGTTCTGAAGAACTTGCTCATGCAATTAATATGCCATTTGCTGCATTGGTTCGTGGAGATGAAACAGGAGAGAATATATTTAATATACTAGCCGAACTACCTAATCCGATTGCACTAGCATATATGGGAATCAAAGTATCGATGCTTACCGGTACAGTTTCCAGTATTGGTACTATAGCAAATGTACTTCAACATATAGCATCTCTTAATATGCCTGACCCAGAAAAGGGATATGATGAAAAAGGTAATCCAAAAGGGTGGAAACAGATGACTGCTAATGATTTTGCAGCAGCTTCGCAGAATGCATCGGTTATTCTGGGTATGTCAGCAGCAATGTTTGGAGATGAGCCACACAACTTTACCTTGGCAGATGGTACCACCTTCAGAACGCAGGTGGTTGATATGGCTGCGTTGGATAATATGACCAGATCAACTAAACGTAAAGTTAGACGATTGGCTAATATAGTTGGTAATGTTGGTAGAATGGCAGATGTGATTCAACATATTGCATCTCTCAATATACCCGATCCTGATGCTGGCTACACCGAAGATGGTAAACCAAAGGGATGGAAACAAATGAAGACCGATGACTTTATGATTGCTTCTCAAAATGCTGGATCCATATTATCATTTTTTGGTGCATTATTTGCAGATGCATCTACTCCGGTAACATTTGGGACCACAACATTTATGGTGAAACCACTCGATACATCCACGTTGGATAATATGACCAGATCAACTAAACGTAAAGTTAAACGTTTAGGGGAAATAGTATCTACTATCGGTGGTATGGCGACAACTATCCAGAATGTTGCATCTCTTAATATGCCAGATCCTGATAAGGGTTATGATGATAATGGTAAACCAAAAGGATATATTCCAATGGGTGCCGGTGAATTCGAACAAGCATCCATTAATATCGGTAAGATTGCTACTCATATTATAGACGTAATTGCAAGCGAGAATTTGGCTAATAAACTTAACGATATGTCGAGAAAAGCCGCCAAGAATTTCGAGCGTATTATGAATCCAATGAACTCAATCTCCGGTATCGTTGAAACTATCCAGTTACTTGCCGGTGGCGAATACGTCTCCGAATGGCAGGATGATCCAAATAATCCAGGTCAACGCATACCAAAAACGTATGCAAGTTTCCAATCATTACTTGATCGTAAACCGGAACTGGCCAAGAATCTCACAGATATGCTTACTATTGTTATCGGTTCGATTGCACAATTTGGAGATGGAGGCTTAAAAGACATACTTGATAAAGCAAAGGATGCATCAGAAGATCTTCAGGATGTAACTAAAAATATTTCACCATTATTAAACGATATTATTGGTATTGTTAATGAAACATTAAAACTTCCTGATTTCGAAATAGTCAAAACGCAAGCTCAAATCCCAACTTGGGTTATGAGGCATGTTGTGTGGGCTGTGTCTGATTGTGATAAAACAATAAAGGATAGTGGTGCATCTGTATCCAGTTTGACTTCCGTAATCAACTTCATTGGCAAACCAAAGGGTAATGGTGCATTGAGTGTTGTGAAGGATATTGTTGATCTTTATAATGAAGATATCAGTAAGATAGGTGATCCTAAAACATTCAAAGCAAAATATACAGGACCTACACAGGTTGCTCGCGAACTTATAGAATCACTTGCTGGAGCAACAAGTTCAGCATCTGCTCAAAAAGTACAAGCAATTCAATCTAATATTCGCGAGACTATTAAACTTATGAGACAAGTAGGATCTACGGATATGTCCAAGCTTAAATATGCATCCACTATGATGAATGCTATAGCCCGTATATCCGAATCAATCAAGGGTAACTTTAAAGAACTATCAAAAACCATTAATAAAGATCTTATTAAAGCTATTAAAGAACTTAAGAAAGTTCTTGACGAACTTAATAAGAATGGCATCAAAGCAAACGGTATTGGTATTAGTACTGATACAGGTACTGGTAATGAATCCACTATTAAGGGTGCAAATGAAAATGGATCTGCTAAACTTGATGCAGACAGATATAAATCCACAATGAAGGGTATTGATAGAATGTATGAACTTGATGACCTCATTGATTTACTTGCATCCTGTATTGATGGCACTGGATCTGAACGTTCTATAAGAACAAAACGTCAATCATAAATAAAAAACAATATAATATGAACGTTGTAAAATTTAAAGATATTCCATTGGATCCAACAGTCCTTTGTGATCTGCCGGATGGATATTTATATAAGGTACAGAATACCGGTACCACAGAAGAACCGGTGTATGAATGGGTGGAATCCGATCCTGCTTTTGGACGTACTCCACAGGAATTCTGTGATTACTTTAATATGTATCTGCGTAATCGTTATGCATATGCCATACATTGGAATACAATAGTGGCTATGAATCAAGGCGATGAAACCAAGGAAAAACCCGGTGATCCATATCCAGTTGGTAACCCATTTGAAGACACACTTCAACCTACTTATGTAAGTATGGAAAAGGGTAATCCAACAGTTGGAGAACAATGGAATTTCAACTCAATGATTCAATGGATGGATCATGCAGCCACTATTAAATTACTCCAGAATAACCGGGATAAATATCTATACCTCAATGAGTTCACGCCAGATGATGATATTACAATCGAGGAGCTTAAGGTATTTCGTACTTGGTTGGCTCAGATTCTTCTTGTAAATAAACCATATATCCAGGAGCGTAAAGATGAAGATTCTCTTCGCATGATGCTTACATATTACGCACAGAATATGAAGGATGATACCGTGAAATCGTTGTCATTTATGGCACCGTATATGGAAGCACGCTCCATCGTTGCCGGAGTTAATCCAGGAACATTGCTTGGTATGTCCGGCATTAAATTGAACTCCGGATGCGGATGTAATGGCGGCGGAATCCTTTATAATGGAGCTTCTAATACTGTATGTGACCCATTAAGTATCTATCGTAATGCCATATATAATTATATGGTTGAGGTTTTCTCCGATATCCATTACTGGGATGTCCAAACTGATATATGTATAGAAATGAAAAAGTATATCGAGGGTATATTAAAAGTGGGGTTACCACTTTCAACCAGTGTTATAGATCCATTCTCCGATTGTACATGCTCTTCTGTGGATACAGATGCAGAAGCACGTTATAGAAAAATGCTGGAATCCTTAATTCAGGCCCTCGAATATATTATTAATGGAGAAATCTCAGGCAATAAACTATTCATCAATAAAGCATTCAATGATTGGGCTGTGTACCTTTATGAATATATGTATTGGGCATAATGATACTCTATAAGGACTATATAAAATCTCAACTACTCAATAAACGGGTTCGATTCGTCTCCGATTGCATCGTAAAAATAGATGTTACCGGAACTGTGATCGATGCAGAAAATAGTGGGTCTGAAATTATATATATAGTAAATACAGGAGATCGAATTGTGAAGATCGGTGAGAATACATCGAAGTTATCAATCGAAATCCTTTAAAGAAAAATATGATCCAGTACCACCCTAACTTATTTAATTTTTGTATATATATTATTTATTATTAGGATATGGAAGGATGGATATATAAATATACATGTGTGGTCACCGGTAAGTCCTATATTGGACAAACAATCAATCTTAAAGTAAGGTGTGAAGCTCATGCAAGGAATAAATCAAACGATGCATTTCATAAAGATCTTCGTGAATATGGTCTTGATAATTTTAAGATTGAGATCATAGAACATGTATATGGTGATGATAAAGTATCAATAAAAACCAAACTGAATGATCTTGAGATAATGTATATTGCAAAATATAATACAAGATATCCCAATGGTTATAATCTATCAAGGGGTGGTGAAGGATGTAAGGGTAGTATATTGACTGATGAACATAAGAGAAAGATTAGCGAGGCATTAACTGGAAGAACGTTATCCGAGGAACATAAGCAAAAACTTCATCAAAAACGTTCACAGGAAACACGTGAAAAAATTGGAATGTCAAAAAAAGGTAGCATCCCTTGGAATAAAGGAAAAAAAACTCCAGAGGATATTATTAAAAAACAGGTTGAATCCCGTAGGTGGTATTATCAACAAGGTGGACCTAATAAGGGTAAACCCATGAGTGAAGAACAGAAAGAAAAATTAAGAGTAGCTCATACTGGTAAGAAACAACCAGAAAGTGTTGGTATAAAGGTTGCGGAATATAACAGAAGTCATCCTGAAAAGTATGATTCAATAAGGGGTGTTCCTCTCCAAGAATCACGCCGTAAAAAAATCAGTGATTCAATGAAAGGTAAAGCAAATACCAAGGGGAAGATATGGGTGACAAATGGGTTTGATAATAAACTAATTGATCCCATCAATCTGGAACATTTCGAATCACTTGGGTATATTAAAGGAAGGAAAATAAATAAGTAAATAATGAATCAAATTTATCGGACCATTTTATTGGTTGTATTCATCATTTTGTATTTATGTGTTGGATTTGTATCATGCTATCATGCTATTGCGTTTTTCTCGATATCAAATATTGGGTGGTTAGCAACCATCCTTGCCATTGCATTTGAGGTCGGCCAGGCTGTTGTGTTATTCTCCATCCTTACCAATACGGATAGTAACGACAAAAAGACACTACCGTGGATACTGATGGGAATCCTAACTATTGTACAGATTTTGGGAAATGTTTTTAGCTCATATCGATATGCTATATTGAATAATATGGACCAAATCGACTATTTCACCAAATCGGTGCTCTTCTTCGTACAGTCTCCAAATCCAGAATATAACTACGTGATGATTTCATATATTACAGGTGCCATCCTGCCAGTGGTCGCTCTATGTATGACCTCGATGGTGGCTAATATGTTGAAGCGAAATCAACCCCACGAAGTCACTCAACCTGAGTTACCAGAATCCGATGACGATATAGTCGTTTCTTAATACGCGATATTTGGCGGTTTTTTCGCCGTATAAAAAGAGATCGCATCGTCCCTTTGTGGTTATACAGGGGACGATGCGATCGTTGTTTATAGAGGAGATTTTTAAGCTGCGTCTTCGACTGTCCAACCGGATGGGATACCGTTGTTGCCAGTTGTCCAACCTGTAGATGAGTTTTTAACGAATGTACCACTTGAGGCAACACCAGATACCCAGTTACTAGTACATCCAGATGCTGATATATTGGTTGCCAGACATTTAATATAGTTAAGGTTAGTACAACCTTTGAACATATTACCATAACAACCTTCAGCCAACGTTGTTGCAGGTAATTCAGGCGCAGTGGTTAATGATGTGCAACCATAGAACATACAGTAATAACAATTATTAGCCAGTGTCATTGCAGGCAATTCAGGCGCAGTGGTCAATGAAGTACAACCCTCGAACATATGGAAATAACAACGTTTAACCAGTGTTGTTGCAGGTAATGCAGGTGGAGTGGTTAATGCGATGCAATCAATGAACATATTACCATAACAACCTTCAGCCAACGTTGTTGCTGGTAAAACAGGTGCAGTGGTTAATGATGTACAACCTCGGAACATATATTGATAACAATAATTAGCCAACGTTGTTACAGGCAATTCAGGTGCAGTGGTCAATGAAGTACAACCGGAGAACATATCGTAATAACAATACGGAGCCAACGTTGTTGCAGGTAATTCAGGCGCAGTGGTTAATGATGTGCAACCATAGAACATACAGTAATAACAATTATTAGCCAGTGTCATTGCAGGCAATTCAGGCGCAGTGGTTAATGATGTGCAACCCTTGAACATATATTGATAACAATATAGAGCCAGTGTTGTTGCAGGTAATTCAGGTGCTGTAGTTAACCCAGTACAACCGGAGAACATATAACTATAACACATACTGGCCAATGTTGTTGCAGGCAATGCAGGTGCAGAGGTCAATGACTTGCAACCATCGAACATCATTTCATAACAATACTCAGCCAACGTTGTTGCAGGCAATGCAGGTGCTG
>Ga0310695_10001540_pt1 | contig 54126 bp, 43 predicted proteins | sample RumenRJG_04DNA_FD_203882 | JGI IMG/M metagenome (GOLD analysis project Ga0310695, IMG submission 203882) | Bovine rumen microbial communities from Lethbridge, Alberta, Canada - RJG_04 (v2) (version 2) | ecosystem: Host-associated > Mammals > Digestive system > Stomach > Rumen | place: Canada... | reverse complement strand
ACAACTATATTATCCTTCCCGATAAATTGTACAGGTAAATCTACAGCGGCTGAGTACCAAGTATTCCAGTCGCTCCCTTCTGTCATCTTGTCGCCATTGATCACCTCGGTCCAGGTTGTCGTCGTGGGATCGCCCGTGTAGTTGTCGGTTATGAGCACTCTGTCGGCAACACCCTTTTTGGGCTTACTATAGTTAGTATAATAACGAAGTATGTATTCAAATTTGACATATGCAGACTTCGACTTTGTCAAATCTACTGGTGTTGAAACCAAGAACGCGTTGGAAGGAGTAGTCGTTCCGTTGGCATAGCCTGTTGCCTTAGCGTAATGATGTGAATCGATGGTCCATGCTACACCTAAAGGAGTGACTGCCGTAAAGGGCGTGAAATCCGATGCGAAGGTAGCATTGATATATACACTGTCGTCTGTTACGACACCTGGTTCTCCACCGTTGCCACGGCCAGGGTAGTCATAGGGAGAAGGTACATCCTCACACGATGTAAAGGTCATGGCTGAGACAGCCAAGATCGTGAAAATAGAAAATATCTTTTTCATTTTATTTGTTTTTTCGATTATCGATGTTTTATTAATTGGCTGGTTGAACATCATCTATTGAACGAATGATGAACTCCTTATAGCGGTTGTAGGTGATTACGATACCCGTAACATTTACCTTTCCAGTAGGGACATACGTGGCGGCAAAATCTGCATAGTTACTTGTGTAAACCATCACGCTCTTGTCGATGCCCTTGAAATAGATACTCTTTGATCCTGCACCACTGTTGGGCGAAGCAAAGGTCGTTGTGTCGTTGGGCACATCAAACCGGACATTCTTGATAGTGGCAAGTTTGGCGCCATCATTGAAATTGTCCCATGTAGAGTTGTTAAACGTGACAGGTTCTATGTTCTTAGTATTACCTGTCAACTTAAAGTGGCTGTTCCAAAGCAGTTTACTCATACGGCTGACATAAGTGTTGCCACTGGCATTGGTGTAGGGGACTCCTATCTGTGCCTGAAGTCCATAATTTCCTATATAGAGATCCTTAAGATCTACGACAATCTCCGTTCCTATGGGCAGGTAGCCCCAAATGCCGCCTTCAGAAATAGCGATGATGATCGCTCCCGTTTCGTCTTGCAAAGAAATCTCATTATAAAGATTCCCTTCAATATCGTTACCCGTCACAACGCCCTTGATCTGTATATCAGAGGTGATCTTCGTGTAGCTTTTCCCATCGCGATAGTCGGTGGTGATATAATTTTTGTATTGGCTTTTGAGCTGTGCTATGGAGATTACATTGCTCTCGACAATAGCCTTATTGCCTCGCGAGTTGAGCTCGGTCGGGTCGTCCCAGTTTCCATCCATACAACCGGAGAGAAGACAGGCGGTCAAAGCCAACATGAAAATCTTTAGTTTATTCATAACTGATTATTTTCCTTTGTGTTGATATGTCAAAATAACTCAGAAACGGTAGGAGACCTGGAACATCCCGTTAGTACCGTATACGTGATATTTCTTCGGATTTTTAGAGAAGATATAACCGCGGCTGTTACCAGAATTGGTAACATCGCTTCGGCTCTGCTCATAACCGCCAGTGACGATTTTCTCATTGTTCAGAATGTTGGTGAGCATCAAATTGAAGGACAACATGCCTCCTCTTCTGATTCTGATGCTTTTACCAATACTGCCATCAAGCATGAAGCCCCCCTTGCCCTTATCTTGGCTGCTTACGTTGTAGGATCCGTCTTCATTGACCCCGTTGGGAAGTGAAGCCACCTTTTTGGCATAGCGCCAATAAGGAGAATAACTAAGATATATACGGTCGTAATAATTGCAAGAAAGTGTGACAAACCATCCTTTGTTGTGATAGTCCAGTCCAAGGCTTGCCGCGGTAAGAGGCGTACCACTTTCCCTCATATTTTTGATGAGTGCCCTGTCGGTATTGTACTCGCCTTGAGTAGAATTCAGATAGATCACATCTGCATTGCTCGAGTTCTTGGCTTCGCTGATTGTTCCTACTGCTTTTAAATCCAACCAAGAGAAGAGTTTGAAATTCATGCCGAGCTCGGCACCATAGTATTGCTTTTGCAGGCCCGAAAGAGAATTATACGAGAAGGAGTTGATGTCATCAAAATAGAAACATGTCCATTCTGTAGCATCATCTACTTGCGTGAAATATCCACTTAAGTTAGCCCGGAGCCATGTCCCGCTATATTGATAACTGAATTCCGTACTGAGAATACGTTCATTCTTCAAGTTGCGCACAAAGTCGTTGTTCATCTCAGCTGACGCAAAGGCAACATTGGCAAGAGGGGCATTCCACTGATAGCCGGCTCCCACTGACAGGACATGTCCTTGGCCCGCGTCCCAGGAGAGAGCGGCCTTGCCACCACCATCAAGAAATCTGGCCTTGCCGCTTTTGCCATAAGAGTTTTCCGCAAAAAGGCCATTCTTCATCTTGCCGTCACGTTCAAAAGCAGTACCGCCAATCTTTCCGTTGAGCGTGAAGTGGAAACGGCCAAATGTCGACGAGTAGTTGGCCCAGGCATAAGCCTTATGGGTATAGATATTATAGTTATAGCCAAACTTATCACCTTCGCCTACGGTGGCGTTGGGATGATTCAAATCATACTGCACCCAGTCGGAACTTGGGGAGTAGTTGCCAACTGCATAGGTGTTGATGTTGTGGAAATATTCGGCCCCTAACATGTCGTCCATCGTCTTATAATGCATCCCTTTGTTGGTCGTAAGCACAAAACCGGCATTCCAATTACTGTTTTTCGTCTGGACGACACTCAATGTTGAAGCGAGGGTCAGGTAAAGATTATTGTTGTGTCTTGCCTCAACATAATACATGGCATCGCGTCCGAGCGAGTTTGCGTTGCGGTTAGCCCAATAGAGGCGGTCCCATTGTATCTGCCGGTTCTCCTTGCTGTATTTATAATAGTCTACGGCACGTTGCCAATCCTGATAAGCAGCATCTGTCTGCAAAGCTGTGTTACCGGTATTCCAAACATCATAGAAAGTGCTGGGCAGGCTTTTCCAATAATCAGGCGCAGGATTGTCGCTGTTGTTATAATTGAGTTTTGTGCTCTTGTAAATGGAATATTTGCCCAACAAGGTTGTTGTTAGCTTCATCTTCTCTGTGATTTTCCAATCCCAAGTAAGCAGGGCACTCGGAGCGTAGTCGTTCACCACTCTTGAGTTGCGTTTTTTCCCATTCTGGTAACCCCAATAAGGGTTGTACTGATAGTCGTTGGCGAGCCAAAAGCTCTCATCGGTAGCAGCACCCTGTGAAGAGCGTTCCGTTGGATTCCCCCAAGTAGAGAAAGAAAGAGAATGATTTCTTCCAAGCAGTTTCTCAAAGCCGAAGAAATAAGATAGAGAATTATAGTATGTGCCTTCGACGTATCCCCTATCGGCCCAACGGTAGGTAACGTTAGCACTGAAAGCCCATCCTTTTTTATTGAAGCCACTGTTGAATGTATACATCCCTCGCAACGTATAGTTGCGGTTTGCACCTCCCAAGGAAAAACGGTGGCCTACGCGCTGATCCCCCGAACGGAAATCGTAATTGTTGGAACCAGCCAGACTGGAAACACCAAAACTACCCGTCTCGAAAGGCAATGTAAAATCAACGTTTCGCGTCAATTGGTTCAAGCCTCCAATAGAGGAGTAACTGAAAGTACCGCGCTCCACATCATTGACTGGAGCTCCATTAATGTAAATCTCATTGTACTTCTGATTTAAGGCCCGATATCTGAATCTCACGGGGGAGAACAGATAGCCGACCTCATTGGCATAAGTGTTTGTATTGGAATTGAGAATGGTAACGCCCTGATAGGAGTTAGCGTCTTCATCCAATTGTGATTCGGTGAAGGTGAACGAGTTGTCATCCAGTGCCTGTGCCTGTTGCCTTTGGTTGTTGTTTTGAGCAACGGAGGGTGAGACAGAACACAACACGAACACCAGTAATTTTACCTTTATTCGCATGTGATAAATGGTTGATTGTTATTTTCTGCAAAGATAACAAAATTTTGCTATATTTTATGCCTGCGGCAAAATTTTATTCTCATGGAGAATTGAACAAACACCTTTTTTAGTATCTTTGCAAAAAATAGTATCTAATTGGACAAAATCAAAATGAAAACGACTCTATTCTCTTTGCTTTGTTTCCTGGCAGTAGTTACTTCGTCCTATGCTCAGGAAAAGAAATTCTCAGCGTATGCAATTGGCTTTTATAATTTGGAAAATCTCTTTGATACACAACATGATGAGGGGAAATTGGATGAAGATTTTCTTCCAAATGGTTCATATAAATGGGACAGTATCAAATATACAAACAAACTTCACAACATGGCACAAGCCCTATCAGATATGGCAACAACAAAGCTCCCGAAAGTGGGTTGTGCTGTCATAGGAGTCAGCGAAGTTGAGAATGATCATGTGCTCAAGGATCTCTGTGCACAGCCTGCACTTGCAGCCCGTGGATATAGATACGCTCATATTGAGGGGCCGGACTTGAGAGGTATTGATTGCGCTTTACTCTATAATCCGGCACTCTTTACTATAGAGAATACAACTTTATACCCCTATGTTCAACATTTGAAAGATAATCCCAATTTCATTACCAGAGGATTTCTCGCCGTTACGGGCACCTTGGCTGGTGAGCGTATGACTTTTATTGTCTGCCACTTGCCATCCAGAGGGAATGGACCAGCCTATAGAGAACAAGGGGCTTCTGAGGTAAAAGCATTGAAGGACTCTATTTTAAAGTCAGATCCCCAACGCAAACTCATCGTCATGGGAGATATGAACGATGATCCTACGAATAAGAGTATGTACGACTGTCTTGGCGCGAAGGAATCCCCTGCAAAGGTTGGTGATGGTGATATGTTTAATCCTTGGTACAATATCATAAAAGACGGAAAGGGGACACTGTTCTATAAAGGTGGTTGGAACTTGTTTGACCAAATCATTCTCTCTCCTAATCTTGTCAACCGCAACAATGAACGGGATTATTCTTCATTAAAGTTTTGGAAAAATGAGGTCCAGCGCATGCCCTACCTCTTTCAGACCGAGGGTGCTTATAAGGGTAGTCCCAAACGCACAACGGCCGGTGGAGAATGGCTCAACGGCTACTCAGATCACTTGCCTGTAGTCGTTTATCTGCTCAAACAACAATAGGCCTTCTATATTTTCTTACTATCGACAGAACCCTATGTAGTGGGGTTCATAGAGACATAGAGGGAGTAAAAGACGTTGGATTCCAACTATTAGTCTTTTACTCCTTCTTTGTTGATCGGAATTGCATCAGAAGGTTAAAGGAATGTCTACCTTTAGAGTAATATTTCTTCCCATGTTATAGAATCCTTCCCTTCCTGTGACCGGATTCAATCCTGCATACTTCAACCGGCTAAGATGGTTTTGATAAGCCCTGTTCAACAAGTTCTCTCCAATTAGATAAACCGAAAAAGCCTTCTTTCCCTTATGCTTGATATCTGTTGCCAACGAGGCTCCCAATAAGGTGTATGAAGGTGTGGCTGTCTCTGTATGGTCTGTCTTGTAGAAGTGGTTCTGTCTAAAATTGCATTCCATTTCTATTTTGGCGTAGAGATTGTCAAATGTTTTACCATCTCTAATGAAGGTGTATCTTATCTCTCCATTCCATCGTGGTGCCGGGGTCATAGGCAAATATTTGCTCTCATCCGGCTGATGGAGCTGCACAGCATTTACAAAGGAGAAAGAATTCTGCATATGCAAAGTCTCTATTGGATGCAGATCTAAGGAGAATTCTCCGCCCCACAGGCGTGCATCACCTTGCATGTCCTTGTAGAAGGGTAAATTTTCAACAATTTCAGCAGTCCTTCCCATAAAGATGTAATTGTCTATCGTGTTGCAGAAAAGAGCTATTTGTGAGGACAACCACGAAGAAGTGTAATCCCATCCTAAATCAAACTGAAGGCTCTTTTCCGCTTTCAGCGCATTATTTCCCCTTTCATATCTAAAAGTTCCTTCGTGCACGCCATTGGCACAAAGCTCGCTTAGGTTAGGAGCTCTAAAACCAGCAGATACATTCATCCTGAGATTCATTCTCTCATCGATTTTATAAACAGTTCCAAAACTGCCAGACAGTCCATTGAATTGACGTGACAACCTTTGAAAGAGGTCGCCAAGAGCAAACGCATGCAAATGACGCGAATCGAATCTAATCCCTCCATTCGTTGTCCAACGATTAATCTTGTAACTCCCAGTGATAAAAGTACCAATATCAAACAACGAATAATCTGGGATAAGAAATTCGGTGCCTTTGTTCATCGATCGTTGATACATGCCATTGAGACCGGCTGTGAGCTTCCAGCCTTTCAAACCTCCCAAATTATATCGTGCTCCGTAATTAAAGGTATGCAGCTTCAGGTCTAAACCTGGTGTAGAGGCACTTTCTTCATACTCTTCACGCCGGTTCTGCTGATAGGCTAACAATGTAACCAACTGACCTCTGCCTATATAGATCGACTGATTCCATGATGCCTTATAATGATGAATCTGTTGGAAGGGTAGCGCCTTCTTGTAGGATTTGTCAGATCCATCCTCCTGGTTGTCCGGCTCTATCATACTGGGTGTCAAATGATAATACGAGAGATTCAGATGACTATATCCCCAACTCTTGTTAGCTCCCAAAACTGTATTGAACGCACGCTCATGGAATTGCGAGCCATGAACATAACCATCTATAGAATTGTGATAAGGATGGGCGAATTTCTCAGAATATCTCGTCCCCCAAATCCAGCCATTTTGATTTCCTTCAAGATTAAGACTATAGTTGAAAAGCCCATTGTTTGATTGATATTCGGAAGTAATATTTCCCAAAGTCTGTCCCATAGGCGCAGCAGGCCGTGGATTCAAGATCACGACACCCGCCATTGCGTCAGAACCATACATAAGTGAGGCAGGCCCTTTCAGCACCTCCACGCTTCCTACGCGCTGTGCATCAACTTCTATTCCGTGTTCATCTCCCCATTGTTGTCCCTCTTGTCTCACGCCGTCGTCAATCGTAACAATCCTGTTATAACCCAGTCCTCGGATAATCGGTTTGGATATACCACTTCCAGTTGTGATTTGTGAGATGCCCGGCTGATGAGCAATTGCATCTATAATATTGGTTGAGCTGATTCCGTCTATCTGTTTTTTCGTCAGAACTGTCACAGGCGCTGAAGCATCCTTGAGCAAAATAGAGCCCGTCACACCTTTTACGACAACCTCGTTGATCAGCGCATTCGATTCCTTCATAACAAAGTCTACATGCGTGTCTTTGGAAAGATCTAATGTTTTGATAATTGTCTGGTGACCTACATAACTGATTTGGAGAGTAAGCGTCCGCTTGGGCAAGTCCTTAAGAGAGTAATTGCCATTCTCATCCGTTACTGTCCCAATTGAAAGGTCGGGGGCAAAAACGGTAACACCCATAAGGTTGCTGCCATCGGAGGCATCTTTAATATTGCCAGTCAGCGTTGCGGTAGCAACAGAATTATCTGCTGTAGCCCAAATGCAGAATGCGTTGAGCAACAGTATTAATAAAAGTTTTTTCATACTTTACTGTTTCTGTAATCGATTGTAATTAAATAATTGAATCACAGCAATTTAAAATACGGTGATTTGAGGAAATAATATTTTGGATTACAGAACTTGTGGAGGTCCGCGAAGAAGGTTATGCCCATAAGCTTGAGATAGTTGCTTGCACCTGCGCAGCGTTGCCTTCACAACAATATAGCTTGCCAAAGGCAGAATAACGAGGGCTAAAGATGGAAGGTAGGACAAAGCCAAAAAATGGCAAAGCACACATTCCGCAGTGGTAGAACCCGCGCCATTTATATGACTGGGATGGTGAAGATGATGGGCGCAAGAATAGCAAATTTCAGTTGTCGACGGCCCTTCATGATAGTGAACTGTTGATACAAAGAAAATAGGCAGGAATACCAATAATAGTATCCATGCATACCATCTTCTTTTACTATCTATAGTTCTTCGATGTTTCATCGCATCTTATGGACACTAACAAAATTACAAATATAGATTTATTATTGGCAAGCTTGGTCGTGCGATTTATGCTTTTTTATGTTTCTCATCATGAATATTTCGAAGAATTTAAAAAAAATAACAAGAAGCAGCATCGGTAATCCAAACTGCTTCTTGAAATATACTTTTGGGGAATGAAATTACAAAATAGAAGTGAAAGTGGAGCAATCGGGAAACTCCAGCCCAAGATTACTGGGCTCCTCTTTAAAGATTGCATAGAATGCGCTCCCGCTTCCGGACATCTGAGCATATAAGGCACCAAGTTGATACAGACGCTGTTTGATATTGGCCAATTCTGGGTATATTTTGAAAACACTATCTTCAAAATCATTATGCAACGACTCACGCCATGTATCGATGGGCTGTCTAACGATGGTACGGCATGAAACATTTGGTTTTTCAACCTTGACATGTTGGTAGGCCTCACGTGTCGACACTGCAACATTGGGCTTTACGATACCGATATAATACCCGTTGAGATTCCCCTGTTCATTGTCTACAGGTTCAAGCTGATCGCCGATGCCTGTGGCAAAAGCAGGTGTAGCCGTGATGAAGAAGGCGCAATCGGCTCCAAGACGGGCCGCATAACGTTCCATCTCAGCTATGCCCAAATTCAGTCGGAAGCGCTCGTCAAGAAGCCGGATCATAAAAGCAGCATCGCTTGAGCCGCCTCCAAGCCCCGCTTGAGAGGGTATACGCTTGAAAAGATGAGCATGAACGCGGGGCAACTCATAATCAGAAGCCAACAAATTATAGGCTTTTACCACAAGATTGTCTGCCTCATCACAGTCGATGGAGTTACCAGTGATTTTCAAATCACAGTTGACATCCGAAGGGAAATCTTTGTCCATATGCTTGATTTCCAACGCATCAGTCAGTGGGATAGGGTAGAAGACCGTCTCCAAATCGTGATAGCCATCGGTACGGACTCCGACAATATTTAATCCGAGATTGATTTTCGCACAAGGAAAAACTACCATAATCGTATACTTATTGTTCTTGGCAAAGGTAAGAAAAATAATGCATACAGCATAGGCCATAATCCATAATTCTTTGTAACTTTGCAAAAAAATATATCACCATGCCCAATACTTCAACAAGGAAAAAAACTGTATCCAAAACACCCATTGATCCATCTTTCGGGCACCTTCAGCCGCAAGCTCTTGATATTGAGAAGGCTGTACTTGGTGCACTCATGATAGACAAAGACGCTTTCTCCATGGTTTCGGAGATGCTGCATCCTGAGAGCTTCTATGACCCGCGGCACCAGAAAATCTATCTTGCCATTCAAACACTCAACATGGACGAGAGACCCGTTGACTTCATGACGGTTTCTGACCAGCTGGAACGCCAGGGAGATTTGGAAACAGTGGGAGGTGCTCCTTACATTATGGAGTTGTCTTCTCTTGTCGCCTCTTCGGCCAATATAGAATACCACGCCCATATCATCGCACAGAAATTTCTGGCCCGACAGCTCATTCATTTTGCATCAGAGATTGAGACCAAAGCCTTTGACGCTACAGTGGATGTGGATAGCCTTATGCAGGAAGCAGAGGGAGCGCTCTTTGAACTCTCCCAAAAGAATATGCGGCAGGATTTTACCCAAATCGACCCAGTGATCAAGCAAGCTGTGGATGCCATTACAAAAGCATCGGCCAATGATGGGGGTATTACCGGCATTCCATCTGGATATACAAAGTTGGACGAAGTGACGAGCGGCTGGCAGCGCAGCGACTTGATTATTATCGCCGGTCGACCTGCAATGGGTAAGACGTCATTCGCGCTCAGCTTGGCCAAGAATGCTGCTGTGGACTATAAGATTCCGGTTGGTTTCTTCTCGCTTGAGATGAACAACGTGCAGTTGGTCAATCGACTTATCTCTAACACTTGTCGCATCAAAGGTTCAAAAATATTAAACGGCCAATTGGCACCCGACGAGTGGGAGAGACTGGACAAGAACTTGAGTCAGTTGACGGGTTCACCTATTTATATTGACGATACACCAGGACTATCTGTATTTGAACTGAGGACGAAAGCACGTCGACTTGTCCGCGAGAAAGGAGTGCAGCTCATTATGATTGACTATCTACAGCTGATGAATGCCAATGGTATGCGCTTCAACAACCGCCAAGAAGAGGTTTCAACCATTTCACGCTCTTTGAAGGGGCTTGCAAAGGAACTCAACATCCCCATCATCGCGTTGTCTCAGCTGAACCGTACGGTTGAAAACCGTGAGGGACAAGGCATAGACGGCAAGCGTCCTCAACTAAGCGACCTTCGCGAATCGGGTGCCATTGAGCAGGATGCTGATATGGTGGTATTTGTCCACCGCCCAGAATATTATCATATTCTTCAGGATGAAAAGGGAAACAATCTAAAGGGTATGGCACAGATTATTATTGCCAAGCACCGTAAAGGTGCAACAAAAGACGTGCTCTTAACCTTCAAGGGAGAGTACACCACATTTCTTAATCCAGAAGAAAACCAGTTTACTCCTTTGGATGCTGGTGATCAAGGAGGCGAAATTATTGGGAGCCGCCTAAATGGTGAAGACATAGACGGATTGCCTACGATGCAGAGCGATGTACCGTATTAATGAATTAACATGAAAGAAAGGAATTGACAGAATCAAACAATTCGTCGATTCCTTTCTTTTATTATCCACCCCCCAATTATTTCTTATCGTCTAACTGTTGCTGCAATCTGACGATTTCATCGCGATATTGGGCAGCTTGGATAAAATCCAAGGCTTTTGCTGCCTGTTTCATCAATTCAGTGGTGTTGGCAATGCTCTTTTCCAATTGAGCTTTCGTCATATGGATGACAATTGGATCGGCTACCATTGCCGTATCTTCGGGCTCAATATATGCTTGTGGCTGTATCGTCAGCGACTGGGATTCAGGTTTACCGATCTCTCCCTCAGTTTTTGTTGTTGGCAATGATGTGGAGATGGACTTGACAATCTGTTTCGGCGTGATGTGGTGATCAGCATTATATTTCAGTTGGATGCTTCTTCTTCTGGCCGTTTCATCGATTGTCTTTTGCATACTTTCGGTAATGGTGTCAGCATACATGATGACCTTTCCATTGACATTTCTTGCAGCACGGCCAGCAGTTTGGGTCAAACTTCGATGGCTACGCAAAAATCCTTCTTTGTCAGCATCGAGAATAGCCACCAAGGACACCTCTGGTAGGTCAAGACCTTCGCGCAAAAGGTTTACACCAACCAAAACGTCGAAAACGCCCGCACGGAGGTCGTTCATGATCTTAACTCGGTCAAGTGTCGCAACGTCGCTATGGATATAGTTGGCCTTTACGTTGTGATTGAGGAGGAATTCTGTGAGTTCTTCAGCCATACGCTTGGTTAATGTAGTGACCAGAACGCGTTCATTGCGAGTGGCTCTATCTACGATTTCTTCCAAGAGATCGTCTATTTGATTCTCACTCGGACGAACCTCAATCTCTGGATCCAGCAAACCTGTTGGCCGGATAATCTGCTCCACCACGACCCCTTCAGCTTCTTGCAATTCATAATCTGCCGGAGTGGCTGATACATAGATTACTTGATGGAGCATCTCATGGAACTCTTCAAATCGCAGCGGACGATTGTCAAAAGCAGCTGGAAGCCGGAATCCATATTCCACCAGGTTTTGCTTTCGGGCACGGTCGCCGCCATACATGGCGTTGATCTGTGGAACGGTTACATGACTCTCATCAATCACCATCAAGTAGTCTTTCGGGAAAAAGTCCAGCAGGCAGTATGGACGATCGCCGGGCTGCCGGCCATCAAAATATCGCGAATAGTTTTCTATCCCTGAGCAGTGTCCTAACTCCTTAATCATCTCGATGTCATATTCCACGCGTTCCTTTATTCGTTGAGCCTTGATCTCGTCGCCCATCTCCTTGAAGTAGGCCACCTGCTGCACCAGATCGTCTTGAATGTTGCGAATAGCGTTCTCGGTTTGTTCCTTGGAAGTAACGAAAAGATTGGCAGGATAAATTTGATAATCTTGAAAATTTTCTATGGTATGGAAAGTCAGACTGTCCACCTCCTCAATAGTATCGATTTCATCATCCCACCACGTTACACGCAGAACATTGTCACTATATGCCATGGCAATATCCACAGTATCTCCTTTTACGCGGAAATTGCCACGCTCCAGAGAAATATCGTTGCGCACATAAAGTGATGAGACCAGCGAACGCAAAAATTCGTTTCGGTCCAGTTTTTGTCCACACTTTATATGGATGATACTTTCATTCAGTGCCGTAGGTCCGCCCATGCCATAGATGCATGAGACTGAGGAAACCACGATAACATCCTTGCGGCCGGAAAGCAAAGCCGAGACTGCACTTAATCTCAGTTTGTCTATATCATCATTTATGGCAAGATCTTTCTCTATATAAGTATCCGTTGTCGGAAGATAGGCCTCCGGCTGATAGTAGTCGTAGTAAGACACGTAATATTCCACTGCGTTATTTGGAAAGAATCCCTTCATCTCTTGATAAAGCTGGGCTGCAAGGGTCTTATTGTGACTCAAGATAAGAGTTGGTTTCCCCACGTTGGCAATAACGTTAGCAACGGTAAATGTCTTGCCAGATCCGGTAACTCCAAGCAGAACCTGTGCAGGAACGCCGTCTTGGATGCCGTCTGTCAGTTGGCGAATAGCGTCAGGCTGGTCACCGGTGGGCTTATATTTGGATGTAAGTTGGAAATCCATTAGCGAGTTCTCTATTTAATCTTTTGCAAACTTACAAATATTTTATGAGTTAGCCACAAGGTTTTTACATGTTTTTTGTAGAAAGCTACCAGATGAGCACTAACGAGTCACGTAATAAAAGAAATCATTGGTCATCTTTATCTATTCCAGTAAAATACGGAGTTTGCCACGGTTTCACATAGCGATTGCCAAAACATCTTGTGGCGTTCGGCGCATTTCACGTGACATTTGCCACGATGATTGTATAAACAGAGTTTTTACCTGCAGTCTTCAAGACGAAGAAAGCTAACCGATAACAGTGAAATGATTAAGAATTTAAGGAATTAAGGTCATCTGATTCTGCAAAAGTTTTGCTATCTTTGCGCATGATTTAAAATCAGCAATATGACAAATTTTGATTATCAGACTCCTACCCGTCTTATTTTTGGAAAGGATGTAGTTAACCAACTTCCAGAGGTGCTGAAGCCTTTGGGGCAAAGAGTATTGATTACCTATGGTGGAGGAAGCATTAAACGCATAGGCCTTTACGCCAAGGTAATGGAGCTTCTCAAGGACTTTGATGTTTTTGAACTCCCAGGCATAGAACCCAATCCCAAATATTCCACGAGCGTCGTGGACGGTGTGCGTTTATGCAAGGAGCATAATATTGACGTTATCCTCTCTGTAGGTGGCGGTTCTGTCCTTGACTGTTCCAAGGCCATTGCCGCAGGTGCTTTGTATGAAGGAGAAACCTGGGATCTCATCACCTATAAGGTTCCCACGAAGGCAGCACTCCCCATCGTAGACATAATGACATTGGCAGCGACCGGCAGTGAATATGATTGCGGTGGGGTCATATCACGCACGGAGACCAACGACAAGATTGGCTATATTGACCCACACCTTTATCCTGTGGCATCATTTCTTGACCCGACCTATACTTTCACTGTCAATGCCAAACACACGGCTGCAGGTGTCGCTGACGCCATCAATCACGTCTGTGAGCAATACTTTGCATTACCAGGCAATGATGTAATTGATGGTTTTTGTGAGAGTCTTATCCGCACGTTAATGAAATGGACCCCCGTGGCCCTTGACAAGCCAACGGATTATGAGGCCCGGGCTGAAATCATGTTTGCCTGTACGTTCGGCTGCAATGGCATTCTCGCGCTTGGTATGGGACAATCAGGATGGCCTATGCACGGAATCGAACACGCCTTGTCTGCCTATTACGACATCACCCACGGACAAGGACTTGCCATCATCATGCCTCACTGGATGCGCCACATACTCTGCGAGAAGACAATGCCACGCTTTGTGAAGTTTGGAGTTAACGTTTTGGGAATCTCTCCAGAACTGCCGGATAAAGAGATTGCCGAAAAGGCCATCAGCGGCGTGAGCAACTTCTTTAAGAGTTTGGGGATGCCAATGACATTGCGTGAAGTTGGTATTGATGACTCCCGACTGGCTGAGATGGCTCACCATGTAGCGGTCAACGAGGGGTTGGACAATCCTAAGAACTTCTATCCTTTGTCAGAGAAGGATATCCTTGAAATCTTAAAAGCAGCTCTTTAGAAGGACCTGTAAGCCTTACGTTCTGAAAAAGATAATGATATAGCCGGCTATGCATCATGTTTACAGCCCTCTTGAATAAGTTTCAAGAGGGCTGTCTTCATTTTTCCTCACTTAGACAGGAAATGGAGTACAAAGGCAACAAAGGACATGAGCCGATAAAAAGGAAGATTTCTGTTGGAATCACTCCGATTATCAAGAAAAAACACTAAAAAAAGGTTGGTTGCTTTGTTGAATAAAAAAATATATGTATTTTTGCAAATCAAATGTGAGAATATGAGAAAAGTTCTTTTATCAACTATATGCTCATCTGTGTTGTTGCTGTCAAGTTGCATCAACGAATACAATCAGGTCTACAAATCAGATGATTATCATTACAAATATGAATTTGCAAAGCAAAGTTTCGTTGAGGGCAAATACCAACACGCTATCACGCTTCTCGAAACGATAGTCGTTCAAGAGAAAGGTACAGACAATGGCCAGGAATGCCTTTACATGTTGGCCATGTCGGAGTATTGCTATAAAGATTATCAGAAAGCCGCGGAGTACTTTAAGAAGTACTATCAGTCATACCCCAAAGGGCAATATGCCGAATTGGCAAAGTTCTATGTAGGCCAAAGTCTCTTCATGGACACTCCGGAGCCACGACTCGATCAAAGCAGCACCATAAGCGCCATCTCTGCCTTCCAGGAGTTTTTAGACGTTTATCCCGATGCAAAATTAAAGAATTTGGCACAGCAGCGACTCTTTGATTTGCAGGACAAACTGGTTATGAAAGAACTTCACTCCGCCCAGCTTTATTATAATCTGGGAACATACTTTGGTAATTGTACCAGTGGAGGAAATAATTATGAAGCATGTATAGTCACTTCAGAAAATGCGCTTAAAGACTATCCTTTCATGTCAAAGCGTGAAGATTTTTCTGTTCTGATTATGAAGAGCAAATATGAATTGGCCCGCCAAAGTGTTGAGTCCAAGAAACTTGAGCGCTTCCAAGATGCAGAAGACGAATGCTATGGATTCCTAAATGAATTTCCCGACTCAAAAGAGCGTCCGCTGGCAGAGAAATATATTGCTAAATGCAAAGAAGTAACAAAAGATTAGTCAATGGAGTAGGAGAGACATTGACAAAGCTATTTCTTTCTGATTTGAATAAAATAGAAAAATAAATTGTTTCGTTTCACTTAAGGATATTAAGTAATACAATGGATTACAAAAAGTCAAAAGCCCCGGTAAACACCATTACCCGTAATACAATTGAGTTGTGGAAAGATACCGGAAACATTTACGAGAGTGTGGCCATCATTGCAAAAAGAGCCAATCAAATCGCTGTGGAAATCAAACAAGATTTGAACAAGAAACTGGCTGAGTTTGCTTCTTACAATGATACACTCGAGGAAGTTTTCGAGAATCGTGAGCAGATTGAGATCAGCCGCTACTATGAGAAGCTCCCTAAGCCATCTTTGCTTGCTACACAGGAGTTTGTAGAGGGCAAAATATATTGGCGCGATCCTTCGAAAGACAATGAGAACGTTGTAGAGGAGAATAGCTAATGTGGCAACGTAAACAGACGCTTTTTATGGCTATTGCCATAATCTGCGGGATTGTTTGTCTCTGCCTTCCTGTTGCCAGATGGATACCAACGGGCATGGGGGCCAATGTAGAGGTGTACAATCTTTTCTTTTACCGCGAAGGTGGAGAGACTGGATATAAGGTCGCAGGACTGTTCATCAGTCAATTGCTGACTCTTCCTTTAGCTGTTATCGCCATTTTCAAGTTCCACAATCGCGCTCTTCAATCCAGGCTGTGCTCAATTTGCATATTCCTACTTGTGGCCTGGTATGTGCTTTATGCTGTTACGGCTCAGCCTGCTGGCGAGGGATACGTTTTCAAGCCAGATTTCGCCGCGTGCTTGCCTATGATTGAGATATTACTCTATTTCCTTGCCCGGAAGGGTATCATTGCCGATGAAAAATTGGTGAAAGCTGCGGATAGAATTAGATAATTAATATTATACTTTAAAAAAACAACCCCTTGCGTAGTCACGTAAACGCAAGGGGTTGTTTTTTTATGATTCACAAGAGTTTTATTATTAATTACCAAAAACCTTGTCGAGAGCTTTAGAGGCAGCTTTGTTCACTTTGTCCGCAGCCTTTTGTGAAGCCTGGTTGACTTTCTCGTTCACCTTTTTATGAGTTTGCTCCACAGCCTCGTTGGCTTTGGAAGCGGCCGCATTCTCGGCATCGGCAGCCGCTGCTGTTGCAGCCGCAGTAGCAGCGCTCTTCACTGTTGCAGGAGCGTTTTTAATGAGATCGGCAGCTTCTTCAGCTGTTGCCACGGTAGTAGAGCCAGAGGCAATGGCTTTTGAGGCAAGATTAACAATGTCTGTTGAAACCGCCTTCTTTGCCTCCTCCGCGGTCGTTGTTGCAGCCGTTGGAAGGTTGGCAATACTGGTGACGAGTTGGGCTATTGTCGTATTGCCAGAAGTGAAAGTCGTCAACTCTTCCTTGTGCTCATTCAGGAATTGCTGAATTGCGGACGCATACTTCGTGGCTTCCTCCACTTTTCCCTGCTCTACAAGATTCTTGTAGATCGTTTCCAAATTGGCTAAAGTACTGATCACAGCCTTGTTATCTTTGGCTTTAAGGCTGGATGTGAGCTGAGAAGTCAAATTGTCGACCGTAGTCTTAGTCTCTTGATTCATCTGAGATGTTGCAGAAGCCGAGTCTTGAGCAACAGAATCATTGACGGAAGTTGAATCTTGGCTGCTCTGTGCAGGCTTTGTTCCTCCATTGCAGCTACTCAGGGTGATGGCAGCAGCAACGAGAGCCATAAAAAATAATTTGTTCATAATAATTGTGTTTATAAACTATCCTAATTAAATAACGAAGTTATGTGCTGATTTCTTATCTCCAACACATTTTTTTCTTTCTTATTGAAATACACTCTTTATCTCTTTAAAAAAAAGACCCAAGCCAGAGAAATCTCTCTGGCTTGGCAAAATGCTATTCCACCGTAACGCTCTTGGCCAAGTTGCGAGGCATATCTACATTCAACCCCTTATTCACAGCTACGTAATAAGCGAGAAGTTGAAGTGGAACTACGGTGAGCAAAGGCTCAAGGGCGGGGAGTGTGTTAGGAATCTCGATGGTGCGATCGGCTATTTTCTTGATCTCCTCGTCACCCTTCGTACTAATAGCAATAATCTTACCTCCGCGAGCCTTTACTTCCTGCATATTGCTGATGATTTTCCCATAATCATCATGCTTCGTTGCGATGAAGAGACAAGGCATCTCTGCATCGATAAGAGCTATTGGTCCATGCTTCATCTCTGCTGCGGGATATCCTTCGGCGTGAATGTAGGAAATTTCTTTTAACTTCAAAGCGCCTTCCAATGCTACGGGGTAGTTCCAGCCGCGACCTAAATATAAGAAATTGTGGGCGAAAGTAAAAGTATTACTCAGTTCCTTAATATTATCAGTCTGTTTCAAAACCTCTTGAATCTTTGCCGGAATGCATTCTAATTCTTCGACGAGTGCCGTGAAATCATCAATGGACATCGATCCCATAGCTCTTCCCAATGCTAAAGTGAAAAGGTAGAGACAAGTAAGCTGTCCGGTAAAAGCTTTTGTTGAAGCAACGCCAATCTCTGGTCCCACATGAATATAGATGCCAGCGTCCGTCATGCGGGCAATACTTGAACCTACGGCATTCACGATGCCCATTGTGAATGCTCCGTTCTGCTTGGCTAGTTCCAGTGCGGCCATAGTGTCTGCGGTCTCACCACTTTGTGATATAGCAATAACAACATCGTCTGGATAAATGACCGGGTCTCGGTAGCGGAACTCCGAGGCATAGTCTACCTCGCATGGAATACGACAGAAATGCTCAATGAGCTGCTTGCCAATCAACCCAGCATGCCAACTCGTGCCGCAAGCGACAATGATAAAACGGCGGGCACGCAAAAGACGTTTCCGGTGGTTAACAACAGCACTGAGGATAACACTATTGTTGTAGGACATCAGGCGTCCTCGCATACAATCACGGAGACACTGAGGCTGCTCAAATATCTCTTTGAGCATGTAATGGGGGAACTCACCCTTGTCGAGCATACTCATGTCCATATCAATTTCTTTCACGTTGGGATCAACATGAGATTGTGACAGGTCCATGATGTCAATTGGCTTTCCAGGTTGGCAGACGGCTACTTGTTCGTCGTTTATATAAACCACTTGCTTTGTATACTCCGCAATCGGTGTCGCATCTGAAGCTATAAAGAATTCTTCATTGTCTTTGCCTATGCCAATCACCATAGGAGAGCCTTTTCGGGCAGCAACGATCTGATTGGGCTGACGCTTGTCGATCACAGCAATCGCATAAGCACCAATACACTTTCGCAGCGCGTAAATGACGGCTTCAGAAAGACTGCATGCACGTTTGTTCTGGACATACTCAATGAGCTGAACAAGTACCTCCGTGTCTGTCTCACTTTTGAAATGAAAGCCTTTCTTCTTCAGTTGAGAGCGAAGAACATCAAAGTTCTCGATAATGCCGTTATGTACGATTGCCAAATTACCAGATTCCGATACATGAGGGTGCGCATTTTGTACTGAAGGTTCACCATGAGTGGCCCAGCGGGTATGTGCAATGCCTATTGTACCAGCACAGTCCTTATCCTTCGCCACATGCTCCAGGTCGGCCACCTTACCCGTAGCCTTGTAAACATTCATGTCGCTTCCATCAATCAATGCGACTCCGGCAGAGTCGTAGCCCCTATACTCAAGGCGGTGTAAACCTTTTATTAATATAGGGTAAGCATCTCTTTTACCTATATATCCAACAATTCCACACATAATTATTTTTTTCTTTTGTTGATATTACTGATTATACTTCCTAAGCAAAGCCATTAAAGCTTGATTCTCACGTCTTGTCCCAATAGTAATTCGCAAGCAGTCCTCGCACAAGTGAATTCGAGCACAATTCGTTACAAGAAAGCCATTCTTTGCCAAGTATTCATAAATAGCTTGGGCATCGGTCATCTTTGCCAGAAAGAAGTTGGCATCTGACGGAAAAACCCTAATGCAGACGGGAAGTGCTTTGAATGACTCCATCATAATTTCCCTTGACTGGATGATCATCTTCACCCAATCAAAAACTTGATAGGGATGATGCATCATTTCCATAGCTTTTCGCTGAGTGAACGTATTTACATTATAGGGGAATTTTACCTTATTGAAAATATCTATGACCTCTTTACTTGCAAAGGCCACTCCTAAAGGAATAGCTGCACAGCCCCAGGCTTTGCTCAGCGTGTTAAGTACAATAAGATTTGGATGGTTGTGTAATTCGGAACGAAATGTCTTTTGGGTAGAAAAATCACTATATGCTTCATCAACCACTACAATACCTTCAAAAGATTTGATTACCTTCGCCACTTCTTCCCGGTTGATGTTGTTGCCTGAAGGATCATTGGGAGAACAAATCCATATGACTTTAGTATTTTCATCGGTTGCAGCCAGTAGTTGTTCTGCCTTAATTTGAAATTTCTCGTCGAGCGAGACTGCACGGTATTCAATGTCATTTACGTCTGCACATACCTTGTACATACGATATGTTGGATCGATAGCTACTACATTATCGATTCCGGGGCTACAAAACACACGATAAACCATATCTATGGCCTCATCTGTCCCATTGCCGAGAAAAATGTTCTCTATAGGTATATCCTTTATCTTAGATAAGGCAGCCTTCAATAGCCTTTGCAGAGGGTCAGGATAACGATTGTAAGGACTGTTGAAAGGACTCTCATTAGCATCTAAAAGGACTTTAATGTCACTATCCGAAAATTGAGTTCGGGCAGTGGAATATGGGGGCAAAAGCCAAATGTTTTCTCTGACAAGTTGCTGAAGATCCTTCATAATCAGACGTTTAAAGCATTCACCACCAAGTTCACGAATTTGGCATGGCCTTCCAATAGCTCATTCTCTGCCAAACAAACGACAGCAAGACTGGTCTCCATTCCTGACTTAGCAAGTAATCGCATTGTGTCGTCGTAAAGACGCCCCTTGGATTGCACAGCAATTCGTAACATATTAAAAATATATTTAAATTCTTTCGCAAAAGTAGTGATTTTTAATTGATTGTCCAAGAATTGCTGTAATTTTGTAGTGAAAAAAATCTCTTAGCGCGATTTTACAACAAAATGATATCAAATAATAAGTTGACGTTTCTTGCCATTGTGCTACTTTTATTATTTCATTCCTGCACAAACAATAATCAAGTGAAGACAACGCCATGGGGAACAACGATTGTCCCAGAATCCGAAAGTTCTCAAAAAAAATCGACACTATCTCTTGACGACATTGTTTCAAATGGGGAATTAATAATGGTAACTCTCTCAGGTCCTGACACTTACTACGACTATCATAACTCAGGAATGGGACTGCAATATCTGCTTTGTCAAAATTTTGCAGAGAAACTCGGAGTAAGTTTGCGCGTAGACATTTGCCGTGATACGACAGAAATGATCAAAAAAGTCAAAAGGGGAGAGGCTGATGTCATTGCATTCCAACTCCCTACAACTGATAGACAATTGTCTTATTGTGGCTTTGGAATAGATTCCACAAAGACCAAATGGGCCGTGAATAGGAAGAACTTAGCGCTCGCGAAGGCCCTTAACGATTGGTTCAAACCATCTATGTTGGCTCAAATCAGAAAAGAAGAAAACTTTCTCTTATCAGTGCGAAGTGTTGTAAGACATGTATATACGCCTATGCTCGATCGAAAAGCAGGGATCATATCAAAGTTTGATGCCTATTTTCAACAATATTCTTCACTTGCGCGCCTGGACTGGCGATTAATCGCTGCTCTATGTTATCAAGAATCTTGTTTTGATCCTCGGGCTCATTCCTGGGCAGGAGCAAGAGGACTGATGCAAATCATGCCTGGGACTGCAGCTCAACTCGGACTGCCGGAAGAATCTATCTACAATCCAGAAGAGAATATTGCTGCTGGTGCCAAATTGTTAGGTCTGCTAAAAGGACGGTTCAGCGATATTCCTGAAAACCAACGAAATAATTTCATTCTGGCAAGCTATAACGGGGGGAGTTTTCATATAAGGGATGCCATGAGATTGACAAAAAAATATGGTGGCAATCCTTACAACTGGAATGAAGTATGCGAGTACGTACTAAAACTTAGCGATCCTACATATTATCGTGACCCGGTAGTTGTCAATGGGTATATGCGGGGTGCTGAAACTGTGGATTACGTGCGCCGAATCCAAAACCGATACGCACAATATTGTGGTTTTGCTTCACCTGGAAGTTTTGCAGGTATTGGATTTCCACAGCGTGCAAGCCATCACCACAAATATAAATGATCCTGGAAACTTCAGGTCTATATCCATAAATTTTCATTGTAGAATATATTGATGCCGGAGCTTTTGATCATATCCAGGAATTTGTATTGTTGAATAAAGTGATGCAGAAAGCTTTTCGATATATCCAGAAATGTGTATTGTTGAATAGTAGGTTAGCATAGAATAAGGTAAGGATTCTTATTGCTTATTTATCATAACGGTGATAAGTAAAAATAACAAACAGCCCGGAGAAATTCTCAAGGCTGTTTATTTGAATATGTTTTTATTGATGCTGCTCTCTAAGTAAATCATTTACAGTTTTGACTGGATTGAAAGTTGATAAAGGTACTTCAACGAAAATAGTTGACCAGTCACTCATTGCGCCATTCCATAAGCCCGGAAGTTCCAAAGCTTTCAGCTCACGGCCGTTTTTACTCTTTGAAGAAATAAATCCGGTTGCATGATCGATAAAGTTCGGCAAGCAGAATTTATTGCCTTTATAATCCTTAATCGTACAGCAAAGATCCACGGGATTAAAATGAGTACCCTTTGTAAACATGTCTACGTATTCCTTCTTAGACTTGTCTATTTGGCTACTTTCAAGAATTTGCAGGCTTACCGTTCCGTCGGCATTGTACGCCAAGAATGGACCTCCACCTGGCTCTCCTACATTTTTTACAACACCACAAACTCGCATGGGTCTATTGAGTTTTTTGCGAAGATAGACAGCCAATTCATCAGCATTCTTGCCATCCATTCCATCATTGGTGACACACAGTGTCTGCCGAACGAATTTAAGCATATCTGTCAGTTCGTCAATGCTACAATTACAACTATCAAGTCTCTTCAAATATTCAAAAACCTGCTGCTGTACTTTCACGAGAATGCCAGCCAAGACATTCTTGTAAATCACAGTATCTTTTTTAAGTCTGTCTGGAACGACATTGTCTATGTTCTTGATAAACACAACATCTGAATCCAAATCATTCAAGTTTTCAATTAGGGCTCCATGGCCACCGGGTCGGAATAACAAGGTGCCATCATCATTGCGAAATGGTGTATTATCAAGATTGACTGCAATAGTGTCTGTATTAGGTTTCTGCTCGGAGAAAGAGATGTTGTATTTCACTCCAAACTTATTCTCATACTTTCCTATCTTCTCGTTGACCATTTTCTGAAAGAGGGCAAGATGATCATGAGAGACGGTGAAATGGACATTTGCCACGCCATTTGCTGAAGCATATAAGGCCGCTTCTACAAGATGTTCCTCCATAGGCGTGCGAACCCCCTCCTCATATTTATGGAATTGAAGCAATCCTTTTGGCAACTGTCCATAATTAAGGCCCTGCTTTTCCAAAAGATTAGAGACGACAACTTTGTATTTACCCTCAGCTATCAGCCTGTTGATGCTTTCCTTCTCATTCTTCACACATTGTGCGTCAAGAGATTCAAAAAAAGCAAACTTTTCAATATTGTTGAAGAATTCTTTCTCAAAATCTGTAGTTGGCACATCATACTCTGCCGTAATAAATGCAAACATATTTTTGAACATTCGGCTTGCGGCACCTGATGCTGGGACAAATTTAGTCACAACATGGCCTTCTTTCTTGTAATTCTCCCAAAGTTCAACAAAGTGCTTTACGTCGTTTTCAGAAGCTACAAAAATACCATTTTGGGTTGATGCCGCTGATTGTAGTTTCAAATAAGGGAAGCCTGTAACAAATTGTTGCAATTGCTTCTCAACTTGCCCCAGCGTCATCCCTCTTCCTTCAATTTGTTGTTTGTCTTGATCTGTAAACATATTCAAAGGTGTTTAGTTGGTTTACGTACAGCAAAGTTAAATAAATAATCTGAGAAAATATCCTTTTAGGTTCTGTTTTTTACTTTTAAAGGATATTTTTCTTAATCCGTCTTTTTTTGTAAAGATATTATTGTATTAGTACCATTTGCAAAAAGCAATAGTCCAAAATTTAGGGACTATTGCTTTTTGGTAATTCTGATTTATTCAAAAGTGTGATGATTATTCATGAATTTTTGGGCCATATCGTTAATCAAACCATCTGCAAGTCCAACATTTGGGACTTTTATGTATTTGGCTCCAACACTTTGAGCAATCATCATGAAAATTTCTGCAGCTGGGACAATAACGTCTGCTCTGTCCGGCTTCATATTGAAAACATCCATTCGCTCTTCAAGACTCAGTTTCGACAACCTATCGTGAAGTTTGACAAGTGTTTGAACGGGTAGTGTGTCAACCAATTTATCTCTCTTGCTGGCTATACGATAAAGTTTGTTTATGTTACCACCACTGCCGATGATAGTTATGTCTTTATAATCGTCGGTGACACGCTTAAGTTCTTCTTTGATATGGTTGATCTCATCTGTTTTAACTGCATCATTAAGCAATCTCACAGTACCGATATTATAAGAATGGCTCATAATACGCTGCCCCTTTGATATGAATGTTATTTCAGTGCTACCACCTCCAACGTCTACGTAAAGATAGTTGTTGCTATCCTGAATTTGAGATAAATGAATATCATATATGATTTGAGACTCCTCGTCGCCAGAGATAATTTTCAATTTTAAACCTGTTTTCTCAGTAATATGTTTCAACACTTGCTTACTGTTTTTAGCATCGCGCATGGCAGAAGTAGCACAAGCCTTATAGTCTATTACTTGGAACACCTTCATCAGTTGTTTGTAAGCTTTCATTGTTCTCACAAACTCTTCTTCTTTTTTATCACTAATAAAGCCTTTTTTGAAAACCTCCATACCCAAGCGTAAGGGGACACGTAGGAATAGGGCCTTGCGCATGGACATTCCACCTTCTAAATCAACACATATAGTTTTGATCAATAATCTCGAAGCATTAGAGCCAACATCTATAGCCGCAAGATTAAATTCTTTAATGTCTGTCAGTTCCATCCTCTTGGTATCCTTCGTTTTCATTTATATAACAATTGTATAAAGCCTCCTGTGAACGAAATGGGATTCCCTCCTGAAAATTGTTACTTCCACTGCCATCAACAATTCGTCCGTTAAGCGTATCCTTCAACCCATACTCTATTGTTCTAAGTAAATCAGCTTGAATATCAGTATCATATACAGGCGAATAAACCTCTATTCTATTGATAAGATTTCGAGGCATCCAATCTGCTGAGCCAAGATAATATTTGTTTTTTCCTCCGTTACAGAATATCAAAATACGCGCATGTTCCAAATATCGGTCGATAATACCTACGCAATGTATATTCTCACTGTACTTCGGCACTTGAGGTACTATTGAACAGTTTCCACGAATGACAATGTCTATCTTTACACCCGATTGAGAAGCCTCGTAGAGTTTCTTTACCATATCGATGTCAGTGATGTGGTTTATTTTTATTTTCACCCAAGCCTCTCTCCCACCCTTTGCGTTTTTGATTTCGTTGTCAAGCAGTCGCAGAATTTTGGATTTCATAGAGTTGGGTGAAACCATCAACTCTTGAAAACGAATAGGCGAGAATGGGCGGTCGATGAATTCAAACACTTTTGCGACCTCGTTAACGATACGCGGTCTTGCAGTCATCATCAAGTAATCAGTATAAACCTTGGCATTCCCTTCATGGAAATTACCAGTGCCCACACAAGCTAAGTTACCTTTCTTAGTTTCTATCAAGAGTAGTTTAGAATGAATCTTCAGTCCCTCAACGCCAAAAATAACATTGACACCTTCTTCCTGCATCCGTTTACTCCACTTAATATTGCTTTCCTCATCGAAACGTGCGAGCAATTCCACAACTGCTGTAACTTTTTTGCCATTACGTGCAGCAGCGATAAGCGCTTTGACCACCTTAGAGTCTTTGGCCAAACGATAAAGCGTTGTTTTGATGCTCTTTACTTCTGGTTTAATTGCAGCTTCCCGTAACAGCCTGATATAGCCATTAAAACTATGATAAGGCACATGGATAAACCGGTCTTTTTTGCGTATAGCGTCAAAGATGCTTTCCGTTGAAAGAAATTCAGGCTTCATCAAGTGACGCCATTTGGGATATCTCAATTCGGAATGGCCACAGTCGGGGAACGACATCAAGTCCTTGTGATTCTGATATCTTCCGCCGGCTAAAGAAGTGTCCAGTTCCTTAACATTGAGGCGTTCGCGGATTGCTTTCAACATTGCCTTTGGCATTTCGCCATCATATACGACACGAACAGCCTCGCCACGTTTGCGGCTGTTAACTCCGGCAGCAATTTTTTCCATTGTCCCATAGTCTGCTTCGTTGTCGATCTCCATCTCAGCATCCTTAGTAAACTTAAAGGAGTAGGCTCTGTATGTACTCTCTTTCATGCCAATAAAAACATAGGGCAAACAAAATCTGACCACATCATCAAGATACATGATGTTGGCATTTCCGTCACACGATGGGATTTTTATCCAACGTCCGAACGAACGATCAGGAACCTTAACTATAGCATACTTTATTTTTCCTGTATCCACCTCACATCTTTCAACGATGAGATATATGCGGTTGTCCTCCAAACTGGTAATTTCTCCTATCTGACTGAGCCAGATGGGATTAACAGCTCCATTGAGTTCTTCATAGAAAAAGTTCCTGAGGTATTGCTTTTGATCATCATTCAATTGAGTTTCATTCACCAATCTGATATTGTGCTTTGTAAGTTCATTCCCGACGATATCAACAGCCTCTGTATATTCCTTACTGAACAACTCATTTAGCTGGTTGATGGCCTTGAGACTCTTTTTGATTTTATGATAGCTACGCTTGTCAAGATTCTTATCTTCAGCGATTCTTGAGAGTGAGGCAACTCGTACTCTGAAGAACTCGTCTAAATTGTTAGAATAGATACCAAGAAATGAAAGTCTCTCCAACAACGGGACATACTCTTTCTCTGCTTCTTGGAGGATACGATGGTTGAAATACATCCAACTCACGTCACGCTCCACGTATGGAATTTTATCTTCAGGCATGGAATTCAATTATTATCGTTCTTTTCATCAACTGTTGCCCCCATGCCAGTAACAACTTTCACAGGGGTTGCGAATTGTTTATTTGATGTAGGCTTTTTGGTCTGTTTTTTTGCTTTTTTCCCTTCTTTACTGTCTGTTTCTATATTCTCGGCTGTTGCAACCGGCTTTTCCTTTCCTTTTTTCCCTTTTTTTGTCTTAGTGTCGGTTGAAAGAAATTTAGTATTGCTCGGATCCTCGACAACAATAAAATCCATATCGTCGTCATTCAGATGAAGAGCCTTTCTAAATTTCCTTGCAGTACCTGCGGGCACAATGATGCTATGCAAATCATCACAGTCGTCAAAACAATGACGGCTAAGATGTTTGGGCAGACCTTCAAAAACCACTTTCTTCAATTTGTCGCATTCTGCGAATGCATAAGAGCGAATGGTATCTACACTGGAAGGGATAAGGACATTGTCTAAATCATCGCAGTCATAAAAGGCGTCGCGTTCTATGACTTCAACTGTTGGAGAAATCGTGATACGCTTTAAGTGTTTCTTCTGTCTGAAAGCCATTTCTCCAATAATTTTCACTCCAGCTGGAATTTTGAATTCTTCTTCATTCACCATACAATAAACCAGACAGGACTTATTACTGGAAAAAACAGCCTTCCCGTCATATTCAAAACTATCACTGTCCATTTTCTGTAAAGCCAGATTTAATACAAGTGACTCAAATTTTAAATCTTTTGGATGCTCCTTCTTGAGGATTTCCAATACAGCCTTCTTACTTTCTTTCACAATAATTCTCTCGTTTTATTCTCTGCTGCAAATTTAAAGCAGAGTTGTTTCAAAGTCATTAAAAACCTATTACAAGCACATTCTTGTAACATAATATTAACGACTGTTACAAGGTCTGCATTTCGATGATCATCAAACTGTATTGCATATCTTTACTTTTAAGTTATTTATATTAATGTATACGTTAACCTGCCTGAGCTGCAGAATCTTTAACTATCTAATATTGAGATACATTTTTAAAAGGAAACCTAAAAAAATATGCATTTGGAATGGGCAATACGTATTTTTTTAGTAACTTTGCACAATATAATTAAGGTAGTCAGAACCAAAAAAATATAACATCGTGGCAGAAACTAAGTATATCTTCGTCACTGGCGGTGTGGTTTCTTCGCTTGGTAAAGGAATCATCTCGTCTTCTATCGGCAAGCTTCTGCAGGCCAGAGGCTACAACATCACCATTCAAAAGTTTGACCCGTATATCAATATCGATCCGGGCACTCTCAATCCTTATGAGCACGGTGAGTGCTACGTAACCGTCGACGGTATGGAAACAGACCTCGACCTTGGGCATTACGAGCGTTTTACTGGCATCCAAACTACAAAAGCCAACTCACTCACCACAGGCCGTATCTACAAATCCGTCATCGACAAAGAACGCCGTGGTGACTATTTGGGCAAGACCATTCAAGTGGTACCTCATATTACTGATGAGATAAAGCGCAATGTAAAGCTCCTTGGACAAAAATATCACTACGATTTCGTAATTACAGAAATCGGTGGAACCATCGGCGACATCGAAAGTGCTCCTTTTATGGAGGCCATTCGACAGTTGAAATGGGAATTGGGCAAGAGGGCCGTTTGTGTTCACCTCACTTATGTACCCTATCTTCGCGCAGCCGGCGAGTTAAAGACAAAGCCGACACAGCATAGTGTCAAGGAGCTCCAAAGTGTTGGCATTCAACCCGATATTCTTGTATTGAGAACAGAGAAACATCTCAACGATCAGATTCGCAAGAAAGTTGCGGCTTTCTGCAACGTGGATTTCGACTGCGTAATTCAGAGCGAAGACTTGCCCAGCATCTACGAAGTCCCTGTCAACATGCAGAATCAAGGATTAGATTCCGCCATTCTCAAAAAGGTAGGCGAACCCATAGGGACAACTCCGGCGTTAGGCCCATGGAAGAGTTTTCTTGACCGAAGAAAAAAAGCTACAGAAATCGTTCGTATTGGATTGGTTGGCAAATACGACTTGCAAGACGCATACAAAAGTATTCGTGAAAGTCTTTCTCAAGCCGGCACATACAATGACCACAAGACTGTCATCACTTTTATCAACTCTGAATACATCACAGAAGACAATGTGGCCGAAAAGTTAGAGGGTCAGGATGGTATAGTTATCTGTCCTGGGTTTGGACAGCGTGGCATTGAAGGCAAGATCGTTGCCGCCCATTATACACGCACTCATGACATCCCTACTTTCGGTATTTGTCTGGGCATGCAGATGATGGTTATCGAGTTTGCCCGCAATGTTCTTGGCTATTCCGATGCCAATTCACGAGAAATGGACGAAAAAACTCCCCACAACGTTATTGATATTATGGAGGAGCAGAAAAACATTACCAATATGGGAGGTACGATGCGTTTAGGTGCCTATGAATGTGTTTTGAAACAGGGATCACGCGCCATGGACATTTATAAGCAAGAGCATATCCAGGAGCGTCACCGCCACCGTTATGAGTTCAACAATGAATACGAACAAGAGTATGAGCGCAACGGCATGATTTGCTCCGGTCACAATCCCGAGAGTAATTTGGTGGAAATAGTTGAGATCCCAAGCCTTAAATGGTATATCGGAACACAATTTCATCCAGAATATCAGAGTACAGTCCTCAAGCCACATCCCCTATTTGTAAATTTCATCAAAACAGCAATAGAAAACCAGAAAAAATAAATGGATCGTAACAATGTTATCGGTTTGCTGCTTATTGCCCTTGTGCTAATTGGATTCAGCTGGTGGTCGCAACCCTCTGCTGAAGAAAAAAGGCAAGCCGAAATTCAAGACTCTATCGCCTTGGTTCAACAAAAAAAAGCAGCAAAAGCCAAGGCCGAATCAGAACAGGCACGTCGGAAAGCCATCAAGCAGAAAGTGCTTGAGGACACTACTGCCTTATTTCATTCTGCGCTTACAGGTAAAGCCCAAAAAATCGTACTGGAAAACAGCCGCATCCAGCTGACGCTCAATTCAAAAGGAGCCTACGTAGAGAAAGCCGTCATTAAGGGCTACGAATCAAGAGAGCTTCAAATCAAGAGCCACAACTCAAAGGACGATTCAAAAGAGCCCAATGAGGTAACGCTTTTCGATGAGAAGGATCAGCGTCTGAACTTTATCCTCACAGCCAAGGAATCAAATATCTACACTCAGGATCTCTTCTTCACCCCTGAAGAAGTCACAGACTCCACCGTGGTGTTTACAGTCCATGCAGGTTCAGGAAAACAGTTGTCGATTAGTTACAAGCTTGGCAAAGACTTCTTGCTTCACGCCCAGCTGCAGATGAAGGGCCTCAGTGGTCTGTTCTCTCCCCAAACCAATACGATGGATGTGGACTGGGAAGATAAATGCCGCCAACAGGAGATGGGATTCACATTTGAGAACAGGTATGCAACCCTCACATATCATAATGCAGATGGTGGCACCGATCATTTGAATGAGACAAAGGCCATTCAAGACAAAGCTCTCGACGAACCGATCGACTGGATAGCTTTTAAAAACCAGTTCTTCTCGGCCGTAATGATCAGTAAACACAATTTTGAGGCCAATTCTCAGCTGACAAGCCTGCCACAGGAGAAAGGATCTGGCTATTTGAAACAATATGGGGCTAAGATGAAGACGTTCTTTGATCCTCAAGGAGTACAGCCCTCTGAGTTCGAGTTTTACTTCGGCCCCAATGACTTCCGTCTTTTGCAACATGTGGAAAAAGAGTCCTCGTTTGGTAAAGATTTAGAGTTGCAACATCTTGTCTATTTGGGCTGGCCTCTGTTCCGGCTCATCAACCGTTGGTTCACCATCTACGTCTTCGACTGGTTGTCTAAGGTATTCCCGATGGGAGTAGTACTAATTCTCATCACTATGCTGCTCAAGCTCATCACCTACCCCATGGTGAAAAAGAGTTATATGAGTTCGGCAAAGATGCGCGTGCTGAAACCCAAACTCGATGCCGCGACAGCTCAGTACAACGCTCCCGACCAGCAAATGCAGAAGCAACAAGCAATGATGGCCGAATACCAGAAGTACGGCGTGAGTCCCCTCTCGGGATGTCTTCCAATGTTGATTCAAATGCCCATTTGGATTGCTATGTTCAACTTTGTGCCTAATGCAATTCAACTTCGCGGCCAAAGTTTCCTTTGGATGCATGATCTCAGCACCTATGACCCAATTTTCGAATGGTCGAATAACCTCTGGCTCATTGGCGATCATTTGAGTTTGACTTGCATTCTCTTTTGTGTTGCCAACCTGCTCTATTCTTGGATGACTATGCGCCAGCAACAGGATCAGATGGTAGGCCAGCAGGCTGAGCAGATGAAAATGATGCAGTGGATGATGTATCTCATGCCGTTGTTTTTCTTCTTCATTTTCAACGACTACAGTTCTGGGCTCAATTTCTACTATTTTGTCTCTCTGTTCTTCTCTGCGGCAATTATGTGGGTTCTGCGCAAGACAACCAATGATGAAAAACTCTTGGCCATCCTTGAGGCTAAATATAAAGACAATGAGGCCCATCCCAAAAAGATGACCGGCCTCGCTGCACGCCTCCAAGCCATGCAACAAGAGCAGATGGAACTCCAGCGTAAGCGTGAGGAGTTGGATAAAAAGAAACGAAAATTCTAAATTTAGTAGCAAAACAAGTGGTCATTCTTTTTTATAATGACCACTTGTTTACTTCATTTACATTAGACCCTATAACACTTAACACTCACTACTATGAATAAAGGACTTTTATTGGCCGCTGCCCTTTTGGCTGGCAGCGTGCAAACAGAAGCGCAAACAATGATCAGTAAAAATCACATTCAGTTGCAATCCGACCGCATGACACCAGAGGCCTTATGGGCCATGGGCCGAATAGGCGGTTGCGCAGCCTCGCCCGATGGCAAGAAAATAGCTTATCAAGTTGGCTATTACAGTGTGAAAGAGAACAAAGGTCATCAGATGCTTTTCGTTATGGATGCAGATGGAAAAAACAAACGCCAGCTCACCCAGACTGCGAAGAGCGAGACCGATGTGGCTTGGATTGAAGGTGGTAAGAAGCTTGCCTTTCTTTGCGATGGCCAGCTTTTCACAGAGAACCCAGATGGAACCGATAGAAAACAAGTGTCTGAATCAAAAACAGACATAGAAGGTTTTCGTTTTTCTCCAGATGGAAAAAAGGTGATTCTCATCAAGAGCCTTCCCTACCATGGTTCTATCAAGCAGAATCCCTCTGATCTGCCTAAGGCAACGGGTATGGTGATCACAGACTTAAACTATCGTCATTGGGACCATTACGTAACGACAATTCTCCATCCCTTTGTCGCGAACGTCTCAGCCAATGGCATGATTGATGAGGGAAAGGACATTCTTGCTGGGGAAAACTATGAATGCCCGACTGCTCCTTTTGGCGGTATCGAGCAATTGGCATGGAGCGTCGACAGCAGGTCTGTGGCTTACACCTGTAGAAAAAAGGAAGGCGTAGACTATGCCACGTCTACCGACACAGACATCTTCCTTTATGATCTCGAGACGGGTAAAACTCGCAATCTTTGCAAGACTGGTGTTTCTCTGCCAAAGAGCGACCCCACCAAGACCATGAAATACCAAGCCATCGACTCTGAAAAATTCAAGAATGAGAATGTCGGTTACGATGTAAATCCCAAGTTCTCGCCAGATGGCAACTACGTGGCTTGGCAGAGCATGGCCCGGGACGGTTATGAGAGTGACCGTAACCGACTCTGTGTTTACAATCTCAAGACGGGAGAGAAAAAATATGTTACCGAAAGCTTCGACAGTAATGTTGACGACTACTGCTGGGCTAATGATTCTAAGACACTTTACTTTCTTGGCTGTTGGCATGCGTGCGTGATGGTTTATCAGACCAATCTCAGCGGGCAGGTCATGCAACTCACTGATGGATGGTATGATTTCGGATCGGTTCAGATGCTGGGAGCCACTAAAAACCTGTTGGTCACCCGTCATTCGATGAGTCATCCTGACGACATTTTTGTTCTCACTCCATCCAAGAAAGAGAAGAAAAGTGAACTAAAACAGATCACTGATGAGAACGCTGATATTTTCGCCCAACTGGAAATGGGAAAGATCCAGCAGCGCTGGGTGAAGACAACAGACGGTAAGGATATGCTCGTTTGGATAATTCTCCCACCCCACTTCGATGCCAACAAGAAATATCCTACTCTGCTATATTGTGAGGGAGGCCCCCAAAGTCCTGTCTCTCAGTTCTGGAGCTATCGCTGGAATTTCCAGATTATGGCAGCACATGGTTATGTCATCGTAGCTCCCAACCGTCGTGGGCTCCCAGGATTCGGAAGTGAATGGAACGAGGAAATTTCAGGCGATTGGACCGGACAATGCATGAAAGATTATTTGAGCGCAATCGATGACGCGGCACAGAATTTGCCCTTTGTAGATAAAGACCGTCTCGGTGCTGTTGGAGCATCATTTGGTGGCTTCTCCGTATACTATCTGGCGGGTCATCACAACAAGCGTTTCAAATGCTTTATCGCACATGACGGTGCTTTCAACCTCGAATCGATGTACACAGACACCGAGGAGGATTGGTTCTCCAACTGGGAGTACGACGATGCTTACTGGAACAAGGACATGACGGATAACGCTCGCCGGACCTATGAGAATAGCCCACATAAGGCCGTAGCCAACTGGGACACGCCCATTCTCTGCATTCACGGAGAAAAGGATTATCGAATCAATTACAATCAGGGAATGGGCGCATTCAACGCAGCCCGGATGAAGGGTATCCCCGCAGAGTTGCTGCTTTTCCCGGATGAGAATCACTGGGTGTTGAAACCTCAGAATGGTATTCTGTGGCAACGCACATTTTTCGAGTGGTTAGACAGATGGCTTAAGAAATAAATTTTTGAAGGAGTTATTATTTTAAATGAGTAAAATCAAAGAAATTCCGGTCTTGCTGCTAACGGGGTATCTCGGCAGTGGCAAGACCACACTTTTGAATCGAATTCTCGCCAATGAGAAAGGTATCAAGTTCGCTGTTATTGTCAACGACATTGGCGAGGTCAATATTGATGCGAGCCTCATTGAATCAGGTGGCGTCGTAGGGCAAGGTGATGACAGTCTGGTGGCTTTGCAAAATGGATGCATCTGCTGTACGTTGAAAATGGATTTGGTGAAGCAACTGAGTGATATTGCCAATATGGAGCGTTTCGACTACATTGTTATCGAAGCAAGCGGCATCTGTGAGCCGGCTCCTATTGCGCAGACCATTTGCGCCTATCCCCAGATGTATCCTGAATATGCCGAGAAGGCTGTTGCTAAATTGGATGCAATCGTTACCGTTGTCGACGCAAAACGCATGAAAGATGAATTTGCCAATGGTAACGATTTGCTGAAGCAAAATATCGGTGAAGACGACTTGGAGAACTTGGTCATTCAACAGATCGAGTTCTGCAACATCATCCTCTTAAACAAAGCTGATGAACTTTCACGCGAAGAGATGATGGAACTAAAAGGGATAGTAAAATCCATCCAACCACACGCTGAAATCCTTGAATGCAACTATGGCGATGTCGAACTTGACAAGATCATCCATACGAATATGTTCGATTTCAATAAAGTTGCCACATCAGCCGCATGGATCAGTGCAATTGAAGAGGATGAAGATTTGGAAAACGAGGAAAGTGGAGAAGCTTTGGAATATGGGATCGAAACATTTGTATATAAGCGCCGCAAAGCTTTCGACTTGAACTTCTTTGATGACTTTATCAGTCGGAAATGGCCAAAAGAGGTTATCCGCTGCAAAGGCATCTGTTGGTTTAAGGAAGAACCCGACATCTGCTATGTTTTCGAACAGGCTGGTAAACAGGTTGGTTTGCGAAACGCCGGACAATGGTATGCCACTATGCCTAAGGACGAACTTAAAAAAATGCTGGAGAACACTCCAGGCTTACGACGTGACTGGGATGAAAAATATGGAGACCGAATGGAAAAACTCGTCTTCATTGGTCAGCACCTTGACAAGGATGCTATTGTTAAACATCTTGATATGTGTCTGACAGATTGATTTGAATATTTTCAATTTTCTTAGAAGAAAAAGTGTTGTTCTTATTAAAGAGCAGCACTTTTTTTCTTTGTTCATTAAAAGAACAGAATCCTTTCATTATCAAAAATTTTGTTTTAGCCGTCTTTCCTATATAAGCTGTAAAATTCAGACCTTTGCCGATAACATCTCTACGAAAACAACCATTTTTGCTTCTCCAACTCCCCCATAGACAAGAAGGTTAGCATCAACGTAATGTGAGGCAAGGTTAGACAGAAAGTTTCTACAAATGAAATGATTTATGTCTTCGTCTGCAAGGTCACGACATCACGCGGCGGTCGCCATATCTCGTGACGGTTGCAGCGTTACACGGACAAGGCTCTCCATCGGGAAGTTTGCAGAAATCACTTGTCAACTTTGCGAGGAAAGAGCAAAGAAACAGCTGAGGTTCATCACAAAAAAGTCACCAGCAAAGCTATGATGGCTAACCCTCCTTGCTTAATGAGTATTTTGGGATTGCTACTCCACGCTCCGAAAAGTGCTACAAGAATGACGTAGCCCAATAGCAAACGGCTCCACAGTAAATCTTGACTGTAGACAGCATATATTAGCAACCCTGCCAATAATCCATTGTAAACCCCTTGATTTTTTAGCAAAGTGGAGACATGATGACCGCTCAGTTCATCTAAGCTAATGCCAAAAGTCTTGGACGTATGGCGAGAATGGGTAGCCAAAGTTTCTAAAAACATGATGTAGAGATGCTCAACTGCAACTAACAGAATCAGTATTGTGGTAAGAGACCCCATTGTATATTGAAAAAGAAAATGATTGTAGGGAGTCACCCCCTTCGCTATATATTAATAATTACCCTCATCCACTATAGGATAAAGTTCTATAAACTCACCGTTGTGACGTTTTCCGTCGTCAATGATTTTTTCAATTTTCTCACCTATGACTTCGGGTTGGTGTGAACCCGGGCCAGAATAGTGATTATTGAGGTCTGTTGATGTTGCGCCGGGATGAATGTCGAATATCTCCAACGGTCTCTTGTAGTGATCAAATTCCCAAGCCATAATACTGGTCATTGTATTCTGGCCAGCCTTACTGGCTACATAGGCCATGGGATGCCAATAGGGACTGAAGACTGAAGGGACGGTGATATTCACAACTCTCCCTTTGTTGTTTTCCAAGACCGGAAGCAGCAATTTCGTCAGATAGAATGTCCCGACATAATTCACTTGTAAGGTGTCAATAACATCTTTCAGCGTCTGCTCATAGCTTGGTACAGCCATATTGCCAGGAATACCCGCATTATTAACCAGTAAAGACAGGTCGGGATACTTATCACTAATTTCATTAGCAGAAATCTCAATTGCTTTGTTGTCAGACAAATTGACATACTGCCAATCCATAGCTTTCACCCCATCGGCCTTCAATGTTTCCATGGCCTTCTTGGCTCGTTCTTCATCTCTCGCACCAATAATCACCTGCCATCCAGCCTTGCCAAGATGACGGGCAATTTCATACCCGATGCCCTTATTGGCTCCTGTTATCAAAGCTTTTTTCATAATATTCTTCATTTGCTCAAATTGATATTTTACTGATTGAATATCAAAAACATCACCACGCTTCCTGCCTGTATGTAGCATAAAGTAGGCGACACCTGACTCGTTTCAAGTTCAAAGTTAATGAATTTATTCGAGATGAAGAAGATATAACAAGGAAAAAGTAGACGTGAAATGATAAAAAGGTTGCCCCCATCCATATCATCTGTTATCTAAGGAAATTCAGCACGAAGGTTATCCTGATAGAATGTGATTGCTGGAAATAATGTCACACGAACCCGAACTACAACAAACGAATAAAGGGGCTAACTCTCTTAGAGAAAGTCAACCCCTATAAGATAGGTCAAAAAAGTATTATACCAATACTTTATTTTTTGCTTTTAAGTGCCGCTATGCTCTCCTTAAGAGCAGCAATCTTATTCTCAGAATCAGATTGTTTCTTGCGCTCGCGGGCTACTACAGCCTCCGGTGCGTGAGCAACAAAATTCTCGTTGGAGAGTTTCTTCTTGATACCAGCCAAGAAACCTTCAAGATGCTGCAACTCTTTCTCCTGCTTTTCGATCTCGGCCTTCACATCAATCAAATCACCAAGAGGTACGGCATAGCTATCGGTACCTACAAGGAAGGCGCTCGCATCTGAAGCCTTCTCATTCACAATATCAATGGACTTCAAGTTGGCCATCTTCATCACGACATCAGCATAAGCAGCGATATGATTCTGCCCAACGGCCTGCAAGACAAGCTTGTTCTTCTGGGCGATGTTGCGCTCATTGCGGACGGCACGCACACCGGCAACCACCTGTTTAACGATCTCAATATCCTTCAAGAGTCTACAGTTATCATCATCCAAAGAATCGACTTTTAATGTAGACCGCATGATCGACTCTCCTTCCTTTCGCTCATAGATGTGATGCCACAGCTCTTCTGTAATGAAAGGCATAAACGGATGGAGCATTTTCAGAAGCACATCAAAGAAATGGAATGTTGCCTGATAGGTGACCTTGTCGATTGGTTTACCGTATTCGGGTTTGACCATTTCAAGATACCAACCAGAGAACTCATCCCAAAACAGCCGATACACATTCATCAATGCCTCAGAAATACGATATTGGCGGAACTGTTCGTTCAACTCCTCATTGACCTCCTTGAGCTTTGCCTCGAACCAGCTCACAGCAATCTTATTGCCGGCAGGCTGTTCAATGTCGTCCTGCTCCCATCCCTTTACCAGACGGAAAGCATTCCAAATCTTATTATTGAAATTTCGGCCTTGCTCGCAAAGCGACTCATCGAAAAGAATATCGTTACCTGCTGAAGCGCTAAGCATCATTCCCATGCGCACACCGTCAGCTCCATATTGATCAATCAGTTTGATGGGGTCGGGTGAATTGCCGAGACTCTTAGACATTTTACGGCCCAACTTATCACGTACGATTCCAGTGAAATATACATGTTTAAAAGGCATCTTGCCACGATACTCGTAACCGGCCATGATCATTCGGGCTACCCAGAAGAAGATAATGTCGGGGCCTGTGACAAGGTCTGACGTTGGATAATAGTAGTTGATGTCGGGATTGTCAGGATGATTGATTCCATCAAACACCGATATGGGCCAAAGCCAAGAAGAGAACCATGTGTCGAGACAGTCCTCATCTTGCCTCAAGGTCTCTGCGTTGACTGCCGGGTTGATCTTACGAGCCTGAGACAACGCTTCTTCCTCGGTCTCGGCCACGACAAATTGTTGTTTTCCTTCGCAGTCCTTGAAATAGTAGGCAGGAATACGATGTCCCCACCAAAGTTGACGCGATATACACCAGTCCTTGATATTCTCCAGCCAATAGCGATAGGTGTTTTTATATTTTTTAGGATAGAACTCAATTTCATCGTTCATGACAGGCGGTAAAGCGATGTCGGCGAAATGTTTCATCTTCAGAAACCATTGCGTGGAGAGTTTCGGTTCTATAGGCACGTTTGTACGCTCGGAGAAGCCCACCTTGTTGTCATAGTCCTCCACTTTCTCCATCAGTTGTGCTTTTTGCAGGTCTTTCGAGATCTCTACTCGAACATCCATACGATCTTTACCTACATACATTCCAGCAGCTTCAGAGATTGTGCCGTCGTCGTTGAAAATGTCTATAGTTTCCAAACCATGTTTCAGACCAAGGGCATGATCGTTGACATCATGAGCTGGCGTGACCTTCAGACAGCCCGTCCCGAACTGTATATCTACATAACCATCCTCAATGACAGGAATCTGACGCCCTACCAAGGGCACAATCACATGATGTCCCTGTAGCCAAGTATTTTTGACATCAGCGGGATTGATGCACATGGCCGTATCTCCCATAATGGTCTCCGGACGGGTTGTTGCCACAACGGCATAATATCCCTTTTCATCTTTGTGCATTACGTTACCCTCATCCTTGCGCGATATAGAATCTTGCTCGTCAGGAACGACGTAATACTTTAAGTAATACAGCTTGGAATGCTCGTCCTTGTAGATCACCTCTTCGTCAGACAGGGCTGTCTGCGCTTTGGGATCCCAATTCACCATACGCACGCCACGATAAATATATCCTTTTTTGAAGAGGTCGACAAAAACATGGATAACGCCTTTTGAACGTGTTTCATCCATGGTGAAAGCCGTGCGGTCCCAGTCACAACTCGCCCCGAGGCGACGAAGCTGCTTCAAGATAATCCCGCCATGCTCATGGGTCCAATCCCATGCATGTTTGAGAAACTCTTCACGTGTAAGATCCGTCTTTTTGATGCCCTCTTGAGCAAGCTTATTTACTACTTTTGCCTCTGTTGCAATCGAAGCATGATCAGTTCCTGGCACCCAACAGGCATTTTTTCCTTCCATTCGAGCACGACGGACAAGAATATCCTGAATTGTATTATTGAGCATGTGGCCCATGTGAAGCACACCTGTAACATTGGGCGGTGGAATTACGATTGTATAGGGTGCACGCTCATCAGGCTTACTACTGAAAAGTTTATGATCGAGCCAGTATTGATACCATTTAGACTCAACCTCATTAGGATCGTACTTACTTTTTAACTCCATTATGTATAAATTTGATATTTCCAAAAATGAAAAGGCCAATGGCGGCCTATAAACCTTAATTAATAATTAAATCGGTGCAAAAGTAATAAAAATCTATGGAAAATGATTATCTTTGCACGAAAATAAGAAAAGAAGTGCATACAAAGAAAGAAAAGCTCGCAGCCTTTGAGCGCCTTCTTGACGTTCAGTATCGACTGCGCAAAGAATGTCCATGGGACCGCAAACAAACTTTTGAAAGTCTGAGGCCAAATACCATTGAGGAAGTTTACGAACTTTGCGGAGCCTTGATGAAAGGAGATTTGAAAGAAGTTTGCAAAGAATTGGGAGATGTAATGGAGCATGTCGTCTTCTACGCTATGTTAGGAGAAGAGGCTGAGGCTTTCGATATTGCCGATGTCTGCAATTCTCAGGCCGACAAACTCATGTACCGTCACGACTTCATCAACTGGCGTGAAGAGGGACAATGGAAAGTTGAAAATCCAGAAATGGAAATTAACGACCAAGGACAAGTAGTCTATAAAAAAGACAAAAAGGAGCCAGGCTGCACAGATAAACCTACAACCGACAGCCAGGTGGAAACAACATGGGAGATGCGTAAACAAACAGAGCGCGACGGCAACAAAACCGTACTTTCTGGAGTGCCAGAATCCCTGCCAACTCTCATCAAAGCCTATCGCATACAAGACAAAGCAAGAAACGTTGGCTTCGATTGGAAGAAGAAAGAGGACGTGTGGGAAAAAGTAAAAGAAGAATTGGGAGAACTGGAGACAGAACTACGCAAAGAAGACGCTACAAAAAGCACTGCAGAATTGGGGGATTTTCTTTTCAGCGTCATCAATGCTGCCCGGCTCTATCATCTCAATCCCGACAACGCTCTTGAGGAGACCAACCAAAAGTTTATCCGCCGCTTTAACTACGTAGAGAAACGCCTAAAGGAAGAGGGCATCAATTTCAGTGAAGCAACACTCGAACGAATGGATGGTTACTGGAATGAAGCAAAAGCAAAAGGGCTTTAACTAATTATAAACGAAAAAACAAAACATCATTGAAAATGAAGAATTTAGTCTACATAGCCTGTACCGTTGCTTTAATATGTGGTTTTGTCTCCTGCAAAGACAGCAAGACCAAGAAAAAAGACAACGCAGCCGACAGTACAATTATAAACAAAGCAACAGCCGTCGATTCCACCGTCTATGGAAAAGTGGTTGATGGAGGCCAGAGCGTGTTCTTACTTCAAACAGATGCTGGTGATACGATAGAATACGTTTTGGAGAATGAGCTTGGAGAGCCCATCAATGTAGAGGGAGGCTATAACGTCGGTGACCGCTTAGCCGTAATCAGTTATAAACTGAACGGTGAGAATATAGTGAGAAAAGCTATCAACCTGCTTTCTCTTCAAGGGCATTGGACAAGTCTGGACAAGAACTTCACCATTGAGGAAGGCGGAGTTGTACATTCATCGGTGGAAGCTGAGAAAAATCCATGGACTTCCTGGAAAATCATTAATGGAAAATTGATGCTTAACCGTCAGGAATTTGATATCGTAACACTTGGTGCGGATTCTCTTGCCCTTGAGGATTCAACAGGCATCTACGTCTACAAACGACAAAAATAGCACTCGCATCTTGCGCTCTGTGGGAGTCTGATATTGAATATTAAACAAAATCACTCTTCGTATTTTATAGACCAGACTCCTCCTTGTGTTGACATTCTGTTTTATGGAACCATTTTTAGTACATATTCTTGGTTGTGGGAGCGCGCTCCCGACACTTCATCATTTTGCCTCTTCACAAGTGATAGAGATACGGGGCAAATGCTTCATGGTAGATTGTGGAGAAGGGACCCAGATTTCACTTCGCAGATCAAGAGTGAGATTCACAAAGTTGCAAGCCATCTTCATCAGTCACTTACATGGAGACCATTGCTTTGGGCTCATCGGTTTAATCAGCACATTTGGCATGCTGGGGCGTACGGCACCTCTGCACGTCTATGCCCCAGAAGATTTGCGGACGATACTCAATGAACAATTAAGTCTGTTTTGTCAGGGGCTGGGCTTCGAAGTTGTATTCCATCCCGTTGATACGGGCCTATCAAAAGTAGTGTACGAAGACAGAAGTCTTACGGTCTCCACCATCCCATTGGACCACCGCATCCCTTGTTGTGGATACCTTTTCAAAGAAAAACCGGGCAGACGTCATATTCTTAGGGATATGATAGACTGTTACGAAATTCCCATAAGCCAAATCGACAACATAAAAGATGGTGCCGACTGGACCACACCAGAGGGCGAAGTGATTTCAAACAGCCGGCTTACTGCCCCACCCGATTCAACACGTAGCTACGCTTATTGTAGCGACACACGCTATATCCCCGATCTTTATAAACTATTGAAAAACGTAAATGTACTCTATCACGAAAGTACTTACACACAAGAGTGCAGTGACAGGGCAAGACTATACTATCATTCTACCGCTCAGCAGGCCGCCATGGTCGCTCGTGACGCGCATGTAAACAAGCTACTCCTCGGTCATTACAGCGCACGCTACGAAAACGAGGCGGGATTGCTCAGCGAAGCCCGAGCCATCTTTGCAGAGTCCTATCTCTCAGACGAAGGCATGACGGTGAAAGTCTTATGAATTCTTGGAACATTCTGCTCCACGAAGGCAAACATACGGCTGTAAGTTATAAATTTTGTTAACCATATAATAAAAAGTAACTTATAAGAATCGGCTTTATAAGATTATTTCTTATCTTTGTAAAAAATAAAAAGAGAAACGAGATATGAGAAAAAAGATATTTACTTGTTTGGTAGTTACCTTTTTAGCTATGGCTTTACCAGCCCAGCTACAGGCAAGAAATTCTATTGAGATTCTCGAAGAGCAGGAATTCGATGATGTCGCTATATCCGTGATCAACGAGTCTACGCTTCATGTCACAGGAGCAAGCGGACAAGTGCTTTACATATACAACGTTGCTGGTATCTGTGTGAAGTCTTTCCGTGTCGATAGTAACGACAAGCGCTATGATTTGAACTTGCCGAAAGGTTGTTATATTATAAAAGTCGGTAAAACCGTTCGTAAAGTTTCAATCCGCTGAATATAGGCTTGAAAGAAATAAAAACACTTACTGTAATCATACTTACGGCATGTGCACTTGTGTCATGCCGTAAGGGTGTTGGTAATCCCAATAAGGACATAGCTTTAGAAGATTTTACCCAATTAAGGGACAGCAGATTTTCAGTCAATTCCCAAATCATCCGCACAGGTATCGACTCTCTTATCAAGCGCGATCACGATTCCTTATCAACAGACTATAAGACAAGAAGTTATTATCTTAACAGAGGCGATTTCTTATGGATCGACCGCCATGGAGTCGATGCCAAGGCAGATTCCGTTTTAAAATGGTTAGAGACTATCGACAGAGACGGATTCGACAAGAAAAAATTCCGAGTCGATGCGATTCGCCGGGATTTGGAGTTTATTAGGAATATTCAAGTAGGCAGTAACTCCAATTATATTAATGCTGTCATGGCCCGAATCGAGTACAATCTTACAAAAGCCTATTTGAAATATGCCACGGGACAGCGCTTCGGATACGTTAACCCATACCGTCTTTTTAATTATAAAGATTTGATTGATACGAAGAAAAAGGAGGGGAATCACTATCGTACTCTATACGATATGAAGACGGACGTGCCTTCTAAGCTTTTCTATTCCATTGCTTTCCGAATGATTCATAACGACAGCATTGGTCTTTTCCTTCGAGAAGTCCAACCCCATAATCCGCGTTATTTTGCACTGCGCGATCTACTCAAGCCACACATGCCTGCCAAAGAGCGTAAACTGATTCTCATCAATATGGAGCAAGAACGTTGGCGTACTGTAGAGGATCCTTCAATGTACAAGAAATTTGTCCTTGTCAACATACCCTCCTATTCTCTTTATGCCATCAATGGCAACGACACACTCACTATGCGTATAGGATGCGGAAGCCTCAAAACAAAGACACCCATTTTATCCAGTCGCCTTAAAAGAATGGATATTAATCCCAAATGGTATATTCCCAGAAGTATCATCGATAAGAGTATTTCGCGTCACGCAGGAAATGTCGCTTACTTTCGTAGCCACAGATTCGAAGTATACAGCAAAACGACAGGGCTACCCACGCCCCCTTCATGGGAGGCACTGCACGACGAAAACAATTACGTAGTACAACTTGGAGGTGAAGGCAACGCCTTGGGACGTATTATTTTCCGCTTCGATAACAAATTTGCGGTTTATCTCCATCACACTTCTACAACTGGAGTATTTGAACAGAGCGACCGTAGCGTCTCACATGGATGCGTACGTGTTGAAAAGCCGTTTCAACTGGCTGCCTTTCTCTTAGGAGAAGGCCATGAGAAAGACTTGCATCGGATTGGGTATTCAATGTCTGCGGACATTAGTCCATTAGAAAAAGATAAGTCGGAATTGAACGGTAAGGAAAAAAGCATTTTAGATACATTGCAAATGAAGCTTATTGTCAATTCTGTAATAATAGAACCACAAATACCCTTGTTCATCACCTACCGAACAATGCTTCCTTTGACCAAGGGTTGCTATTTAATAAGCGAGGATGTATATGGATATAATGAATTGATTTGGAACAAGTTGCTGCAAATTATTCAAGTTTAGATGAACGAAGAAGAGATTTTGATTTTGCTCCGGAATCCTCAAACTCGACGTAGAGGGTTTGATACGATGGTAAGACTATATAGCGAACCGCTGTATTGGAAAATCCGCCATATCGTATTGACCCATGAAGATGCTGATGATATACTCCAAAACACATTTCTCAAAGTTTGGGCAAATATAGATTCGTTTGAGAACCGTTCCAAACTGTCTACTTGGATTTATCGTATTGCAATCAATGAGAGTCTTGATTTCCTTCGTCGAAAACGAAATGAGACACGTCTTTACTCAACAGACATGGAACATGTGTCCGAACGTTTGACAGCAGACGAATGGTTTGACGGAGATCTTACACAGGCCCGTCTTCAAGAAGCCATAACCAAATTGCCGAACGCACAACGGCTGATTTTCACACTTCGCTATTTTAACGAGATGAAATACAAAGATATAGCAGAAGCACTCAACCGCAGCGAAGGGGCCGTTAAGGCTTCCTACCATATTGCAGTACAGAAAATCATCTCTTTTTTCAGACAATTTGATTAAACCTTCTTTTTCAAGATGCGTCATATAGAAAAACATTTGAGTATGGATTCGGATGAACTAAAATTATTCAGCATTGTTGGAAAAAAGGAGTGCTTTCGCGTTCCTGAAGGCTACTTTACACAGTTGCCGGATAAGCTTGCCTCTAAGCTCCCCGAAAAACGCGTAGTGAAAGGCTGGAGAAGATTGAGTCTGAAAGTCTCCTTCAAGCACATCCGTGCAGCAGCATTTGTCGCCGGAGCTATCGGAATCGCAACGTTTCTGTATTTAGACCGCCCGATTCATTCCCAGTCTCAAGGCTTAAAATCAAGGGTTTCCAAGCAATCAACACCCTCATCAGTTAGTAGTCTTAACGACCATACCCTTGATGAATATGCAGATTTTGCTATGCTTGACAATGAAGACATGTATTCCTATTTAGAAGAAAATGAACAGTAAGAGAAAATATCTTTCAATCGTCACTTTCCTTTTGCTTTATCTGGCAGCATGGTCTCAGAGGGCCAACTGCAATTTCAATCCCACGCAATTTGAAAACGAGCTGCAAAAATATATCGTTGATAATGTACGGCTGACTCCACAAGAAAGTGCCAAGTTTTTTCCACTTTACAAAGAGATGCGGGCCAAACAACGATATTGGTTTCAGCGTGACAAGCAGAATCGAAAAATTAACCCCAATGACAGCAGGGCCTGTGAACGAGCAGTACGCCAACATGACGAGAACGAAATTCAACTGAAGAAAATTCAACAGGCATATCACAATAAATTCTTGAAAATTCTTCCAGCCAATAAAGTGTATCAAATTATCAAGGCTGAGGAAGAGTTTCATCGGAAAAAATTCCGTCGGGCCGTAAAAAACAAAAGATGATGCAAAGATATTTTATTTATTTATCCTACGACGGTACACATTATCATGGTTGGCAGATTCAACCCAACGGCATTTCAGTTCAAGAGGTGATACAGAAGTGTCTGTCGACTCTATTGCGGCAGCCTGTGGACATCACAGGTGCAGGACGGACCGATGCCGGCGTTCACGCACGGCTGATGGTCGCTCACTTTGATCTTGAAGATCTTACCGATACCGAACAATTGACATACAGGCTCAACAGAATCCTTCCCCAGGACATTAGCATATTTCGCATTGAACCTGTTGACAACGAGATGCATGCACGTTTCTCGGCAACATCGCGTACCTATCGGTACTATATCCACACGAGGAAGGATCCCTTTGAAAGGCATTATTCTTATTTTACAAACTATAAGCTTGACTTCACAAAGATGAATCAAGCTGCACTGAAATTGTTGGACATCGAAGATTTCAAAGCCTTCTGCAAGGCTGGAGCTGATGTTAAAACCACACTTTGTCATGTTAGCCAAGCTCATTGGGTACAGACCTCACCAACAACATGGTATTTTGAAATCACGGCAAACCGTTTTCTTCGCAACATGGTCCGCGCCGTTGTCGGCACACTGATAGATGTGGGGAGGGGGAAGATAACACTTGAAGCGTTCAATAAGATTGTATATGCGGGAACACGTAGTGATGCCGGAGAAAGCATGCCCGGCAATGCTTTGTTTTTAGAAGATATTCAATATTAGTTTATGTGGCTCATTTTAGCTTTTTTTTCAGCAGCTTTGTTGGGCTGCTATGACTCGCTGAAGAAGAAAGCACTCTCCGGCAATGCCGTAATCCCAGTTTTGTTTCTCAACACTCTGTTCTGTTCCTTTATATTTCTCCCCTTCATCATTTTATCTTCCGCTACTCACATTCTGGATGGAAGCGTATTCTTCGCGCCACAGGGAGGATGGGAGGTTCAGAAATATATTCTTCTCAAAAGTTGCATTGTTCTGTCGTCGTGGATATTCGGCTACTTCGCCATGAAGCATCTTCCCCTCACCATTGTCGGCCCGATTAATGCCACCCGGCCTGTCATGGTTCTGATTGGCGCGTTATTGGTTTATGGCGAACGCCTCAATGTATATCAATGGATAGGTGTGCTGCTTGCCGTGATGTCGTTTTACCTTCTCAGTCTGAGCGGGAAAAAAGAAGGGATCAACTTTGCCCACAATCGTTGGATTGCCTTTCTCGTGATAGCTGCCATTCTCGGAGCCATCAGTGGGCTTTATGACAAATATCTGCTGGCCTCACCAGAAAATGGCGGAGTTGGACTTAACCGGATGACCGTACAGTGCTGGTACAATATCTACCAAGCATTCATGATGGGCGCCATGCTGCTTCTGCTGTGGTATCCGTTGCGCAAGAATACAACACCCTTCAGATGGAGCTGGTACATCGTTGGTGTAAGCCTTTTCCTTAGTGCTGCCGATTTCGTCTATTTTTACGCCCTGAGCCTCCCCGGTGCAATGATATCCATCGTCAGCATGGTACGCCGCGGAAGCGTCATTGTCAGTTTTCTCTTTGGTGCGTTCGTATTTCACGAAAGAAATCTCAAGGCCAAGGCTTTCGATTTGCTGCTTGTATTATTGGGCATGATCTTCTTGTATATCGGTTCAAGGTGAATTATTCGTCACGCCAGCGACAAGCTATCATAAAAATCTTGAAATTATCCTTTGCACATCAATAAAATTCTTGTATCTTTGCAAAATCACAATAACGAGTTTTTTATGGCACAGAACATATTCAAAGGTTTGGGCATCGCTTTGATTACTCCCTTCAAAGGCGACGGCTCTGTGGATTACGAATCTCTTGAGCGTTTATTAAATTATCAGATCAATAATGGAGCAGACTTTCTATGCATTCTTGCCACAACGGGTGAAGTGCCCTGCCTTACCCGTGAGGAGAAAGACAATATTACTGATTTGGTAAAGAGAGTTGTAAAAGGACGTATACCCATTCTAAAATACTGCGGCGGGAACAATACGGCACTCGTACTGGATGAAATGCGCAATTCCAATTGGCAAGGTATTGATGGCATACTGAGCATTTGTCCCTATTACAATAAACCCTCACAGGAAGGACTTTATCAGCACTTTAAAGCCATCGCCCAAAAGAGTCCCCTACCCCTCGTTCTCTACAATGTCCCTGGAAGAACCGGTGTAAACATGAAAGCAGAGACAACTGTACGCCTGGCCAAGGACTTCCCCAATATCGTTGGCGTGAAGGAGGCCAGCGGTAGTCTGGAGCAGGTGGATGAGATCATCAAGAATAAACCAGACAACTTCGACGTAATCAGTGGAGACGACGCCCTCACCTTCTCGATGGTTGCCAGCGGAGCTATCGGTGTCATTTCCGTTATCGGCAATGCCCTTCCTGCGCAGTTCTCGAAGATGATTCGACTGGAGTTTAATGGTGAATACGAGATGGCCCGCAAGATCCATCACTGCTTCACAGAACTTTACAGTCTGCTCTTTGTAGACGGCAATCCTGCCGGTGTCAAAGCACTGCTTAATGACATGGGAATGATCGAAAACATTCTCCGTCTTCCCCTCGTACCAACTACGATCACTACGAAGCAGAAGATGGCCGACATTTTGAAACAGCTTAATTTCTGATAATTGACTCACAATATACAGCAACAAAGGCAAGAGCCGGACATGGCTCTTGCCTTTGTTTTTTTGCGAACAGAAGAGGCCCTGCGTCGGATGACACAGGACCTCTTGTCTGACCTCGAATTGTTTACTTCTTTGTTATAGCCTCAAGTTCCTTTGTCTTGGGATCGTTGGGGCCATATACATTGTAGTAGCACTGATAGAGGACGTAAGCCCAACTGATCTGCTCCTGGTTGGGATCCATCTGGCGTGCTTTCTCCAAAGCACTGATAGCCTCCTTGTAAAGTTCTTTCTGCTGGGCAGGATTGTCTACCAAAGAAGCCTTGTTAATGATGGCACTGGCCAAGCTACCATATACTACAACAAGTTTATCATTGATTTGCAAGCATTTGTTGAAACTCTCAATAGCCTTGTCGTAATCGCGTTTCTCCTCTTGCATACGTCCCTGCAGGAACCATGCTGAGATGTTGTTGGGATCAACGGCAAACTTGTTTTTCAAGAGCGCCTCAACCTTGTCATTCATATTCAGTCCTCTATAAAGATTGGCAAGTTGCTCAAAGATCATGTCTGAACCTGCATTCTGCTGATACATCGTCTCCAGTTTGCTGACGAAGTTGAGTGAATCAGCGTGGTTCTTAAGATCTTGACTGGCCAACTGAATCTTCAGATTCAAAGCGTCCTTTGCCTGGGCGGTATCCTGCATAGCTATATCACAATACTTCTCGGCCAAATCATTCTTTTTCTCCTGGCTTGCATAGTAGGCTGCATAAAGCGCCACCTGACCAAGGAATTCCTTCTCCATGTCCTTGTTGACGAATGGAGTGTTCTCTGTGTCGAGGAACATACCCCAATATTTCACAACACCCTTTCCATCGTTTTTCTGTGCGGCCGTCTGACCGGCATTCACCAATCCAAGACGAACCTGAGTGATTCGCTGTACGTTGGCAGCCTGGAACTTAGGCTTTACCTTACCCTTTTCGTCGGGCATATTGTCATACTTTGCACATTCAATAGCGTTGACAACGGCATTGTATGAAGCGTCGTACATTCCAAGAGTATCAACAGCCGACGTTTTCTGGCCGGTTTTCATGGCCAGATCGTTAGCAGCCATCGTATTATTCTGGGCATTGTAATAGTCAACGGCCAGATCAACCAGGTAATTGTAAGCAGCAGCTTTCTCCTTGGCATTGGCTAAGGAGTTGAGATTCTGCTTAACTAATGCTTCAGCCTCAGCATAAGTCTTGGCTTTCTTCACGGCTTTCAACGCATCGCTGTCACCAGCAAATGCCGAAGAAGCTCCGAGCAGCAACAAAGCTGCAATCATTACTTTTTTCATAATCGTTATTAGTTAAATGATGGTAATTATTCGTTTTCACCGTCCGTGGACTGCTCATCACCCTGCGGCTCACCTTCGGGCGTCGCCTCACCATTAGGATCATAGGCCTCCGCCAGCGATTCGGCTGTATTGTCGGCCTGGATCTCCTCATTCTGATGTGCCCACTGAGCACGGCTCTCTTCCTCTACCGCAGCCTCCAATTCGGAGCTCATCACCTTGCAGACACTGGCAATGACATCATTCTTCTTGGTGAGGTTGATCAGCCTGACTCCTTGCGTGTTCCGGCCCATGACGCGAACATCAGATACAGCGAGTCGGATGACGATGCCGCTCTTATTGATGATCATCAAGTCGTTCTGATTCGTTACGTTCTTGATGGCAACGAGCCGGCCGGTCTTGTCGGTGACATTGAGCGTACGCACACCTTTTCCACCTCTGAAGGTCTTGCGATAATCCTCTACCTCTGACCGTTTACCATAACCTTCCTCACTGACAACCATTACAGTTTCGGTTTCTGGATCATTAACGACGATCATGCCTACGACTTCGTCGTCCTTTCCATTGAGTGTCATTCCCTTCACACCGGTTGCCATACGACCCATTGGACGAATATCAGACTCATTGAACCGGCAGGCACGACCATTGCGGTCGGCAAGGATTAGCTCGTTGTGTCCATTTGTTAGGCGAACGTCAACAACCTCATCGCCCTCATTAAGACTAATGGCTCTCACACCATTTGAGCGAGGACGGGAGAACTGTTCAAGTAGGGTTTTCTTCACAATTCCATATTTAGTAGCAAACACTACATAGTGGCTATTGATGAAATCCTCATTGCCCAAACCACCGCCGCGGAGACGAAGCATGGCATTGACAGAGTCGTCGCTCTCGATATTGAGGAGGTTCTGTATGGCACGTCCCTTGGAATTTTTCTCTCCCTCCGGGATGTCGTAGCAATGCAGCCAATAAATGACGCCCTTCTTTGTGAAGAACAACATGGTCTGGTGCATTGTGGCCGGATAGATAAACTCCGTGAAATCCTTCTCACGCGTCTGAGCCCCCTTTGAGCCGACGCCACCACGAGCCTGCTCTCGGAATTCGCTCAGCGGAGTACGCTTGATATATCCCAAATGGCTCACCGTTATCACTACAGGGTCATTGGGATAGAAATCCTCGGCATTGAACTCATGCTCGTCGGGGATAATCTGTGTACGACGCTCGTCATTGAATTGCTGCTTCACCGCCAAGAGTTCTTTTTTCATCACCTCCTTGCATTTTTCCGGATCATCAAGAATAGACTGAAGTTCCTGGATATTTTTCATCAACTCGTCGTATTCTGCATGCAACTGCTCCAGACGCAAGCCGGTGAGCTGAGAAAGGCGCATGTCTACGATGGCTTTACTCTGCAGGCTGTCAAGCTCAAACCGTTTCTCCAAGTTGGTCTGAGCCTCCGAGGGAGTTTTGCTTCCACGAATGATATGCACCACTTCATCGATATTGTCACAAGCAATGATCAATCCCTCCAAAATGTGGGCACGCTCCTTGGCCTTGCGCAAATCATACTTCGTACGGCGGATCGTTACATCATGACGATGCTCTACAAAATATTTCACACAATCAGCGAGACTCAACAGACGTGGGCGACCCTTCACCAATGCGATGCAGTTCACAGAGAACGAACTCTGCAAAGCCGTCATTTTGAACAATTTGTTGAGAATAACGTTGGCATTGGCATCTTTCTTCACGTCAACCACGATGCGCATTCCTTGGCGACCGGTCTCATCATTGACATTCGAAATGCCGTCGAGTTTACCTTCCTTCACCAAATCGGCAATATACTCGATCAGCATACGTTTGTTGACTCCATAAGGAATCTCCGTAACAACGATCTTGTCGTGGCTCTCACCGGCCTCAATCTCCACCTTGGCACGCATGATGATACGGCCACGTCCGGTCTCGTAGGCTTCCTTAACACCCTTGAGTCCATAAATATAAGCCCCTGTAGGGAAATCAGGAGCAGGAATGTAACGCATCAGTTCACTGCTCGTGATCGAAGGATTGTCGATATAGGCGCAACAACCGTCGACGACCTCGCCCAAATTGTGCGTAGGAATATTGGTAGCCATACCCACGGCAATACCATTTCCGCCATTAACAAGAAGGTTGGGAATTTTCGTCGGCATCACGGAAGGCTCTTGAAGGGTGTCATCGAAGTTGTTGACCATATCAACGGTCTCCTTCTCAAGATCGTCCATCGTACTTTCTCCAATCTTGGAGAGGCGGCATTCCGTATAACGCATAGCAGCGGGAGAATCGCCGTCGACAGAACCGAAGTTACCCTGGCCGTCAACAAGTTTGTAGCGCATGTTCCAATCCTGTCCCATACGCACCAGCGCGCCGTAGACCGAGCTGTCGCCATGAGGGTGATACTTACCCAAGACCTCACCCACGACGCGGGCACATTTCTTATAAGGCTTGTCGCTGGTATTGCCGATACCCATCATACCATAGAGGATTCGACGATGAACTGGCTTGAATCCATCTCTGACATCGGGAAGGGCTCTTGCCACAATCACGGACATTGAATAATCTATGTAGGAAGATTTCATCTCTTCCTCAATGTTGATCTTCAAAATTCTGTCCTGATCAATTGTCTGATTATTATCCATTATTTAATACTGTTGTTTTTCTCGCAAATCGCTCCTAAGGCTGTTTTTTCGCCCTCTAAGCGTTTTCGTTGCTGTTTTGATGTGTAAAAGTAATAAAATTATCTGAGACTGAAAACGTTTTAGAAAGGATTTTTCGCCTTAATGATGATTTTACCCAAATTAAGCCTATACAAATCCCAAAGAAGGGCTTGAGGACGTTTTTTCAGCTCTAAAAACCATAGGAGTTCACCACAGAAAGGCAGATCTACAAAATAGAACCATTAAAAACGGAACGAATGTGCCAGCTGCCAAAAGCTGGCCGGTCGACTGGCAAATGGTAGCCCACGGGCTGGCAAATGGTAGCCCACGGGCTGGCAAATGGAATACCGGAGGCTGGCAAATGGAATACCACGGGCCCTCAATTGCGAGCTGACGGGCTGGCTTATGTCTGCACGTGTCAACTCCCCAAAAAGAAATCACGACTAAACGTATCTCCCATCAATAAGCCACAGAAAACAGAAAAGAAAAGAACGATACGGACTGCCGGTAAATGATTTCTCAAGCCATACGCTGACTGTTTACCGGCCATAAACATCCCCGAAGAGGTTTCTTGGAGAAAGAGAAGGCTTTTCAAAAGAATTTATATTAAGCCTATCACAATCATTTGACTAAAAAAAACGAAATATGGATTAAATTTGTTATCTTTGCGGGAAAAAGCAAGAAAAGAGCATTGTAAAGACAAACTTTCCCGATCCAGACTCTACAACAAGAAACATTTCATATAACAAATCAAATATCAAGCAAACAATGGGCAAAGGAAAATTGGCAAAATTCGCAGAAATGGAAACATTCCGAAACGTGTTTCAATACCCATACTCCGTCGTGGACAATGTCCCTTTCAAAATGAAAGGACACTGGCGCGAGGAATATTTCCACAATGATCATCCTATCGTACTGGAATTAGGCTGTGGAAAAGGTGAGTACACAGTAGGATTGGGAAGCCGTTATCCTGAAAAAAACTTCATTGGAGTAGACATCAAAGGGGCGAGAATGTGGACCGGGGCCAAACAAGCACTGGAAGAAGGATTGTCCAACGTGGCCTTCTTGCGCACAAGTATAGAGATCATCGATCGCTTTTTTGATGCCGATGAAGTACAGGAAATATGGCTGACTTTCTCTGATCCTCAGATGAAAAATCCACGCAAACGCCTCACTTCCACTTACTTCATGGAACGCTATCGCCACTTTCTCATAGACCAGGGGATGATTCATCTGAAGACAGACTCCAACTTTCTATTTACTTACACGTCGTATATGATAGACGGCAACCACCTCCCACTACTTTTCCGCACAACGGACCTATACCACGAGGAAGGATTGGACAAGGAAACGCTGGATATTCTTTCGATCCACACTTATTACGAGCAAATGTGGATCGACCGGGGGCTGAACATCAAGTACCAAAAATTTCTTCTTCCCCACAAAGGCAAACTCACAGAACCCAACGTGGAGATACCTTTGGATGAATACCGCAGTTATCATCGTTCAAACAACAGCGGAGACGCGACAAGCAAATAGCTTGGCAGACGCGAGCCAAAAGCCAATAATCCATATAGGAACTCTGCCCGCTACCAACAAAAATTACGGATCCAAAGCATCAGGAACCAAAGTATCGGAATTAGCAAGGATGGAAGGAAATTCAACACCTTACAATTTTTTAGATTCAGCAGGTTCAATCCGCTGGCCGTAATCATCAATCCGCCAACGATCAACAATTCCGCCATTAGAGCGTCACTGATGGCAGAACTGCTGATTTTTGCGACAAGATAAAACATCCCCTGCCACAGAAACAATACTGGCGCAGAGAAAATCATACCCATGCCATATGTGGAAGCAAACACGACAGCTGAGACAAAATCAAGCGTGGCATTGGTAAATAGTGTTCACTGAATAAATATTTTGACCCACACGGGTCCCAAAAAATCAACGCCTCGTTCAGGTCCACAAAGGAGAAAATGGAGCCAGAAAACGAATTTTCCAAAAAAGTACAGACAAAGTTC
>Ga0310695_10001539_pt1 | contig 54126 bp, 38 predicted proteins | sample RumenRJG_04DNA_FD_203882 | JGI IMG/M metagenome (GOLD analysis project Ga0310695, IMG submission 203882) | Bovine rumen microbial communities from Lethbridge, Alberta, Canada - RJG_04 (v2) (version 2) | ecosystem: Host-associated > Mammals > Digestive system > Stomach > Rumen | place: Canada... | reverse complement strand
GTTCCACTCGATCGACAAGATCGTCTATGGTCTTATCTTCATGGTTATCTACTCGGTGGCTGCCGACCGTGTCATCAATAACACACGCCAGAGCGTCCAGTTCCAGATCATCAGCAAGAAGTGGCAGGAGATTGCCGACAATGTCATCCAGGAGGCCCACCGTGGCTGCACCGTCCTGGAGGGTACCGGCTGGTACACCAAGGCACCCGTCAAGATCTTGATGGTCATGTGCCGCAAGCATGAGAGTGTGCACATCTTCCGCATCATCAAGCAGACCGACCGGGAGGCCATCATCACCCAGAGCAATGTGAACAGCGTATACGGCTTTGGCTTTGACGAATTGAAAGTGCGCACCCCCAGCAAGAAACCTGCTGGCAATGAGGATACTGTGACTGGCGTTCAGCAAGAGTAGGCTTGTCAGACGGATTTTTAACTAAAATCCGTAATTTCATAAAAGTATTTAATTCTAAGGGGCACAAGAGATAATTTTGTGTCCCTTTTTTGTATAATTTAATTTTATGCATTAGATTTGCGCTCCATTTCGTGATAATTGTTTTACAACCTTTATAATTAACATTAACACAAACATCAAAAGATGAAGAAAATTCTTTTCTTGGCTTCACTCTTGCTTGCCGTTACGGCGATGGCATCGCCCGTGACACAGAGTGAGGCTCAACGGGCTGCTGCAGCATTTATGCTCCAGCACCGTCCCGGCGTGACGATGAAGGCCACTCCCGCCAGTGCGCCCCGAATGAATGCAGGCGGCTCCTCGTCGGCGTCATCTCCCAGTTATTATGTATTCAACACCGATGGCGGACATGGCTATGTCATCGTATCGGGTGATAACCGCACGACCCAGATTCTGGGTTACAGCGACAACGGCAGTTTTGACCCTGCCCATGTCCCTGCCAACATGCAGGTGTGGCTAGAGAACTATTCGCGCCAGATTGCTGCCCTCGACGAGATGGGCATCAGCGAGACGGATTTCACCCTTCGCGCCCCGAAGCCCACTCGCAACAGCATCTCGCCGATGCTGACGAGCAACTGGGACCAGGCGACTCCCTACTGGAACCACTGCCCCGAGTTCATGAGCATCGAGGACGGTGACACCATCGGCGAGTTTGCCTACACGGGCTGTGTGGCTACCGCGATGGCCCAGATCATGAATTACTACCACTATCCCAGCCAGTGCACTCAGACGATACCGTCCTATCAGGTTACCTATGCCGACGGCGATTACAATTATGGCACATTCTACACCGAGACGCTTGAGCCGAAGGCGTTTGACTGGACGAATATGAGGGACAACTATACCGGCTCGGAGGATTCGGTTTCGACCGAGGCTGTATCGTGGCTCATGTATTATGTGGGCTGCTCGGTGAAGATGCAGTATGGCATCACCGCCTCGGGTGCCAGTGACCCCGACATCCCGACTGCCTTCAACCAGTATTTCGACTATGACGCACGACTGGTGTACCGCAGCGACTATGAGCAGGCCGACTGGGAAGAGATGATCTACCAGGAACTGGCTGCAGGCCGCCCGATGGTGTACAACGGCCGCGCCGGCAGTGGCGGCGGTCACTCGTTTGTGTGTGACGGCTATGCCTACGGTGACTACTTCCACATCAACTGGGGTTGGGGTGGCATGGGTAACGGCTACTTTGTCCTGTCGGTACTGAATCCCCGTGCGAGCGGCATTGGCGGCTCGACCAGCGCCGAGGGTTACAACATCGACCAGACCGCCATCATCGGCATCAAGCCGGGTTACAGCGGTCCCGAAGCAGTAGAGCATGTGCTCACCGTCTACAACATGTACAGCAGCGGCTCATCGCTGTTTGAACGCGACTCGTCAACCCAAGGTTTCAAGTTGACCAAGCGCAAATATGTCAAGGTGACCGCCGAGGACCACATCAACGACGGCACCAAGTACAGGCGCGGCATCGCCCTGTATGACAGCAATGACAACTTCGTTCAACTCATTGCCAGCACGAGTTACTATAGCGCCACGCTGTCGATTACCGACAGTTGGCCTGACACGCAGAGTTCGACGACCTACAGTTTCGGCGCCGGCATCACCAGTGGCACCTACAAGATCAAGCCCGTGTGCCAGGTGCAGGGCTCCGAAGACTGGACCCCGATGCTCGAGAGCGACCGTTACTACTGTGCTGTGACCTTCAACGGCAACACCTGCTCGTTTACCGACCATCCCATCACTGACCTGCAATCCACCAACTTTGAGTTTGTTGGCCAGCACAAGGTGGGCAGCCCCGAGCAGTGCAATGTCACCGTGAAGAACAACAGTGCCGACCGCTTCACCGGCCGCCTGTTCCTCTATGTAAGCGGTGAGCAAATCGACGAGTATGGCGAGTATACCACGGTTGTAGAGACCGAGATTCCGGCTGGCGGCACCAAGGTGGTGACCTTCAACTTCACGCCGCAGAACGCAGGCAACAAGAGTGCCTATCTGTCGACTGCCGACAACACCTGGACTGCATCCATTCCCGGTACCGGCAATGTGACCATCGCCGGAAGCACCACATCGGCCATGAACCTGAGCGTGGACATCAACGCCCTGGGTGCCGATGATGGCATGTTTGTCTATGACAACTTCGTCCGTTTCAAGGTGGATATCACCAACAACGGCACCGGAGAGTACAACAAGTATGTGCTGGCTCCCCTGTTCATCATCAATGAGATTACCGGTACCGGCGAAATGGTGACTTACCAGAACCAGGCGGTGAATATTCCCGCCGGAACAACCAAGACGCTCTACTTTGACTTCGACAATCTGGGCTATGGCTACAAGTATGCCTTGAACATCTATGCCCGCAACGAGAATGACTCGCTCAAGAACCTCGTTCTGCCGGGTCAGTCCAAGATTTACGAGATTGTACATGGCGTGGTTGTGTGGACCGGCGACGGTGAACGCATGGGTTACCAACCCTATGACAACTTCCAGGTTCCCGCTAGTGCAGCCGCTGTGAATCTTGAGGGTCTGGAAATGAATTCGATAGTTCCCAACGCCAACCCCAACTGTCTGTATTATCTGGGTCGCGACGAAGCCGTTCCCGCTGGTCTTGATGGCCGCAATGTGATCAAGGGCAATGTTGCACAGGGCACTATCCAGCTCAAACACGGCTTCGACTATTGTGCCCCGTTCCGCTTCACTGCATCGACGATGAGTTATGAGCGCACCTTCGCTCAGGGCCGCCATGCCGGTCAGGAAGGCGGTTGGAGCACGATGGTGCTGCCCTTCACTGCAACGGCCGTTACCGCCGATGGCGCCGCTATCGACTGGATGCACAGCCGTGATGACGCCAAGGGTCTGTGGGTGTGCAACTTCGCTAATGAAGAGGACACTGCCGACGAGGGTCAATTGCTGGCTGGCTATGTGGGCTCGAGCATCGATGCCAATATTCCTTACTTTGTGGCTCCCTACGACGGCGCCAACGGCACCGACATGCGCAACAAGACCTTCGTCTTCACCGGCACCGATGTGACCGTGAAGCCCAATCCCTCGGCCATCACCAGTGGTACCTATCACATGACCGTAGGCGATTTCTTCCTGCGTAATGTTGAGGATGCTTACTTCCTGAACGCTGCCGGCAGCCACTTTGTCAAGGCCGCCAACGGCACGGTTAACGCCTTTGAGGTATATGCCGACAATGTTGTGGCATCAGACCTCACCAGCCTGCTGATTGTCCTGGACGAGGATGCCGAGACCGCACCCACCGCCAAGCGTGGCGATGTGAATGGCGACAATGTTATCGACATCAACGATGTTGCCCTGTTGATTGATGTCACCTTGGGCAAGGCTGTCGAGTATGTTGCCGCTGCTGCTGACTGCGAGTCGGCCTCGGGTGACGGTATGGTTGACATCAACGATGTCACCGCCCTGATTGGCTTTGTTCTTAGCGGTCAGTGGTAAAAAACAAGTATAGACGCAATATCTAGCGTCTCCCGTTAACATGCGGGCGCACTGAATCATCGGTGCGCCCGCATTGTTGTTGTAAACGATATGGCTTATGGTTCAAGTCGCTTTTCCGACCGTGTTTTGTGAAGGGGACGGTGCAATGTGGTGTATTGGGGTCATGGCAATGAAACAAAAAACCTGCATCGCGCTCGGCGCAATGCAGGTTTTTATTCACTTGGGGTGGAAGATGGGGCTCGAACCCACGACCTTCGGAACCACAATCCGACGCTCTAACCAGCTGAGCTACGTCCACCATGTAAAGCGTTTTACTCAAACGCGGGTGCAAAGATAATACCATTTTTGCTCTTGTGCAAGATTTGAGGCAAAAAAACGAAGATTTTTTTGTTTGCCAGTTGTTTGGTTGATGTGTGGAAAGCGTCAACGCTCGACGATTTCGGCGGGTGCAATGTGGTCACTGCCCTTGACAAAAGCGCCCATAGAATAAACGCCGCGCAGGTTGATATCGTTGTCAAACAGCAGTATATCGGCGTCCTTGCCTCGCTGCAGCGAGCCCTTGCGGTCATAGATGCCCATGATGCGTGCGGGTGTCTCGCTGGCCATGCGCACGGCATCCTGCAACGGCACATCGACGACGCGCACCATCGTCTTGATGAGTCGGTCCATGGTGGCGATGCTGCCGGCGAGGGCGCTGCGGTCCGAGAGTTTGCACACTCCGTCCTCGATGATGACGCGCGGGTCAAACGCATGCTCGCTCTCGCTGTCGGTCACGGCGAGGGCGTCTGTGCACAGGGCGGTGCGTTCCACACCCTTGATGTGGTAAACCAGATTGAGTAGGGTAGAGGGCACATGGATGCCGTCGGCAATGACTTCAACCGCCATGTCTTGTAACAGGTAGATGCTCTCGACGGTGCCTGCATGCTTGAACTCGCGCACATTGTGGAAGCCGGGCATGCCGTTGTAGAAATGGGTCGCCAGTGTGTAGCCGGCATCCCATGCCGCCTTGACATCGGGGTACTCGGCGGCGGTGTGGCCGATGGCGGCGACGATGCCCTTGCCGGTGATGTATTTTCCCATCTCCACTGCTCCGGGCAGCTCGGGTGCGGTGTCCCAGCGGCGCATGCAGTCAAAGTCCTCGACGATGTGCCGGTACTCGGCAGCATCGGGGATGCGGATGACCTCAGGCATCTGCGCTCCAGCCTTGCTGGGGTTGAAATAAGGTCCCTCCATGTGCATGCCCATGATGGTGGAATTGGGCTCCTTCATCAGGTTGTCGCAGGTCTGACACGCCTGTTCCATCATGTCGATGGGCGAGGACGACAAGGTGGCAAAGATGGCCGTGGTGCCGTGGCGCAGATGGGTCAGGGCCGCCGTTTCAAATGCCTCGCGCGTGCATTCCTGGAAGTCGCTGCCGCCACCGCCATGACAATGCAGGTCGATGCCTCCTGGCACGACATGCATGCCATGGGCATCGATGGCCTTGTCCATGCCTTCCAGTTGCCGGCTGCTCTTGGTCACCTCCTTGATGCGGCAATCCTCGAGGATTACCGACCCGCCGGTAATCCAGCCCTCGGGGGTGAGTACATGGCCGTTATAGATCTGCGTTAACATTCCCAATCTTTTTTAACCTTATTGTATCTGCAAATATACGCAGTTTTTTGTTAGATTGCATTCTCTGTTACATTTTTTTTGTTTTCTTGACAAAATTTTAGCACAAGGTGCCTTTTGCCCTGGTTTTCCTTGGTCTGTGGGCGTGGAAATATGTCTTGATTTTTTTGGTGTTTGTCAACATGATTTGCCGATTGGTCACGAAGTGGTAATTTGGCGTTTTTTTATTTGGAATTTTATATATTCCTTTGCAAGCGACAAGGAGATAGCATCTCCATGCCAGTTTACATTATTATTAATCAAAACACCACTAATTGAAATGAAGAAGATTGTTTTAGTATTGGCAATTGCCTTGATGGGCATTGCAGTGAATGCACAGTCGCCTCGCCATCACAATGGCGATGGCAACCCCGAGCAGATGGTAGAGCGCCGTGTAGAGCGTCTGGACAAGGCCCTGCAGCTCACCGAGTCACAGAAAGCCGAGATCGCCAAGATTTACATGCTGGAGAAGGAGGCTGTGAAGAAGGAAAAACAGTCGATGGCCCCCGGCGATGAAAAACCGGGCCGCCCCGACGAGTCGGTGATGAAAGCGCGCCGTGAAGAAATGAAAGCGCGTCGTGCCGCCACCGACGCCAAGATTGAAGCCCTGCTCACACCTGAACAGGCTACCAAGTATGCCGAGTTCAAGCGCCATGAGGGTAATCGCCACCACGGCAGGCATCATGACGGTGCCAGCCAAGCTCCGAGGCATGACGGCTGCTGCTGCAACCAGTCAACCGGTCAGGGTAAATGACATTTTGATTTAAGAGAGAGAGAATTAATCGTGTGTGTGTTTTGAAAGAGGGAGGGCATTTCCTGCTTGAAGGAAGTGCTCTCCTGCTTGTTACCAGAGCAAGACCTAAAAGTGGGTTGAAAAGATTACAAGATGTTAAAAAGGGCCGTTTTTTACTTAAAATGGCCTATAGTGATGGTGAAAATGCTGTGAAAATGGGAAAAAATTGCTATCTTTGCAATATAAAAAACAAGAAGAATTCAACATGGAGGTAAAGAAAGTCTTATTTATATCACAGGAAATCGCGCCCTATGTTCCCGAGCGCCGTTTGTCCCAGATGGGCCGTATCCTGCCTCAAGCGATCAAGGAGCATGGCATTGAGGAGCGCACCTTCATGCCCAAGTATGGCATGATTGCTGAGCGCAGCAATCAGTTGCACGAGATGATCAGGCTATCGGGCATGAATGTCATTATTGACGATACCGACCATCCCCTCATCATCAAGGTGGCGACCTTGCAGCAGGCCCATTTCCAGGTTTATTTCATCTATAATGAGGACTACTTTGCCAGCAGCCGCATCGACGAGTTGGAGATGAACTGTTCTCCCGATGACAATGACGAGCGCAGCCTGTTCTTTGTGCGTGCAGTCATTGAGTCGATCCGCAAGATGCGTTGGGTGCCCGACATCATCCAGTGCACGGGTTGGATTTCGGCACTGGCACCTGTATATATCCGCACGCTTTATGGTGATGACCCGTCGTTCCGCGATGCCAAGATAGTGACGGCACTGTTCAACGAGCAGCTGCCTGGTCCCCTTGCCGAGCGCCTGAGCGAGAAAATGCACATGGACGGCATTCCCAAGAATGCCTTGAAACCCATTGCCGGCAAGGCACTCAACTATGATGACCTGATGGCCTACTCGCTCAAGTACAGTGATGCCGTTATCCAGTGTGAGGACGGCGTGAGCGGGCAAGTGCTCGAGGCTGCCTCATCGCTGCCCCGCTTGGAGTTCATCGGCGATGACGATGTGAACAAGGTGGTAGAGTTCTATTCCACCCTAGATTAAGGAACTTGGCGTCATCGGTCGGTTAATCTTAAATCGTTTATTATCATTTCCGGAATATGAAACATCTGGTCAATGTGATACTGGCAGCGGCTGTGTTGCTCGGCCTGTACGCATGCACCGACGAGACCATCGGCGTGAGCATCACCGATAGCGTGTCGTCAATCATTGAAGATTCATCATTTGTCATTACAGGGCATTCGGTACGCAACGACCGCGTCCAGATGCGCACGAGCACCAAGATGCTGGGCGTGTTGCAGGCCGACGGTTACGGCAGCCTTGCCGCCGAGGCGGTGACCATGTGGATGCCAGCCATGCGCATCGACACCACCGGCATCAAGGCTGAAATGATTGATTCCTGCCGCCTGAAGTTGCGCCTGCCCTATACGGGCGGCTTCACGGGTGACGCTTCGGTCCCCATGCGCCTGAATGTCTATCGCTTGGACAGGGCCCTGCCTAGTCCCATCTTCAGCGACTTTGACCCGACGGGATACTATGACAGCGACGACCTGCTGGCTTCCGAGTCCTATTCTCCGGCTTCAGGATGGGTTGAAGTGGGCGACTCCTATGTGACAGGCAGCGTCGTTGTGGATACCGTGCGTGTGATTTCGGTGCCGATGCCCACCGAGCTGGGGCGAGAGTTATTCACCACCTATGTCAACGACCCGAGCAAGTTCTCGTCGCCGAGGGCATTTGCCGATGTTTTCCCCGGCATTTACATTACCAACAGTTACGGCAGCGGCAATGTCATGAACATCAAGGCCACCGAGCTTGATGTGTATTACCACAAGCATGTGTGGCTGAACGATAGCACCGAGGCCGACTCGTCGTTCTGCCAGTCCTATCTGGCTTCGACCCCCGAGATCATCTCCAACAACATCATTCATTACGATGTTGATGACGCCATCACCACGATGGTTGACAATGGCGAGGCACTCATCGTTGCCCCGGCAGGCTATGAGGTGCAGGTGCGTTTCCCCATCCAGGACATCATCGACAAGTATAAGTCCAATGTGGGCGGCAACCAGTCGATCATCAACACCTTGTCGTTGGAGCTTCCCGTGAGCATCCCCGAGACCGAATATAATATCCAACCGCCCACTTATCTGCTGATGGTCAAGACCTCACAGAAGGATAACTTCATCAATGGCGACAGCTTGGCTAATAACAAGGACTCGTTCTATGCTATCTATAGCCCGAACACCAAGAGTTATTTCTTCTCGGGTTTGCGCAACTATGTGCTCGACATCATCAATAACAAGGGTGGCATAGCTACCGAGGATGACATCAATTTCACCATCACCCCTGTGGATGTCACCAACTATACCTACACGCAGTCTTACTATACAGGATCGACAACCACAGTGACCAAGATTTCTCCTATGGTATCCCGTCCGGCTATCGTTAAATTGCTGCTAGACCGTGCCAAGGTGAGGATTACCTACAGCAAACAAATTGTCGATTAAAGTTGTGGGTTTAAAAAAATAGTGCTACCTTTGCACCCGCATTGCAAATCATCGCAGTGTACCAAGCCGCAATAGCTCAGTCGGTAGAGCATTTCATTCGTAACGAAAAGGTCGCGGGTTCGAGTCCCGCTCGCGGCTCCACCATGACGGGGAAACAATAGCGTTTTCCCGTTTTTGTTTTTCAAGAGGATTATGGAAATCACAGTAAAGGATTATATGGAGCGTCAGCCCGGCAATCCCCATGTGGCTGAGACTGACCAGTTTTACCTGTGGGTTGCCTTGCGGCTGGCCAAGATATGGGATGAGTCGCCGTGGCTGCGGGGGCTTGATGATGACACACGCCGCGATGTGGTGCTTGCCGTGACGGGTTATTTCCAGGATGTGGTAGCTGATGGCGGCCTGTGGCGCTCATTCACGCGGTTGCATGATAGGCGTCATGGCAGTCCTGTGCCCCATTATGGGCGCAGTGAGGATTATGTGGACTATGAGCTGAACCTTGATGATGTGCGTTATGTCATCTGGTGGACGATTGCGGGTGAGGGCGAAAGCCGCTTGGACCCCCACGATGTGGAACTGCAAGCACTCGCAATGGCTTTTCACAAACTGCTGGATGAGGAGTATGAACAGGCTCCCGCACCGCGCCAGCTGTGCATTGCCAGCGAGGTGGACCTGGACGATCCCGCCGATGCGCGTCGCATCTATGATTACGCCTACTGGCTTTACTGGCGCAGTTTCCTGCTGCGTCCGTCATCGATGGCTGTGATGGACCGGGCGATGCCCGAGGCCCACGCCATTATCGCCCGTGCCGGGGAAAGCGACGCCCGCCCCTTGCTGCAGGACCTCAACGACCGCCTGATGTCCACCGAGCCTGCGGGTCCCATTCCCTTGAAGACGGCTCAATGGCTGCGTCTCATCATCGATGACGAGTTGCCCTGATCCAGATATTCTAGCCGGTCCAGTTTTCCAGAATACTAAAGCAATCACGCCAACCCCCGTGTGGGGGCTGGCGTGAATTGTAGTTGTTGGCAGGGTTATGCCAGGCCGCGGCCGTGGCAGTTCTTGTATTTCTTGCCGCTGCCACAGGGGCATGGATCGTTACGCCCGATCTTGGGACCCTCGTTGCGGATGGGGCCGGTGGGGCCTTGCGGACGCGGTCCGACGGGTGCCGCATTGGGACGGCTGGGGTCGGGCTCACCGCCTCGGCTCTCGCTGTAACGCTGACGGGGACTCGGCTCGTTATTGGACACATTCTCTTGGGGAGGTGCTTCGGGAATCTGACCACGCATGAGCACGGCAATGGACTTGCCGTTCATGATGCCGACCATCTGCTTGAACATGTTGAAGGCCTCGGTCTTGTAGATGACGAGAGGATCCTTCTGCTCATAGCTGGCGTTCTGCACGCTCTGTCGCAGCTGGTCCATCTCACGCAGGTGCTCTTTCCAGTTCTCGTCGATGGTGAGCAGCATGACGGCCTTCTGCCAAGCTTTGGTGATTGACTTGCAGTGGGTATCGGCAGCCTCCTTGATGTCGACGACGATGCCGAATGTGCGTTTGCCGTCGGTGATGGGCACGCGGATGAGTCCTTGGGGCTCGATGCCATCGGCCTTCTGCCTCTCGACAATCTGCTGGATAATGGGATCGGCGACCTCGGTCAGGCGTTCCATCTTGCGGTTAAAGGTCTTGAGCACGGCATCGTAGAGAATCTCCTGCTTCTTGCCGTCGTCCATGCGGCGGTATTCCTCCTCGACAAACGGTACTTCGATGGCATAGGTCTTGAGAACCTGCATCTTGAAGTCCTCGAAGTCGTCGGCACCATAACGGTCAACGATGTCCTCCACGCTGTCATACAGGGTGTTGATGATATCCAGCCCGATGCGCTCACCGATGAGAGCATGGTGGCGGCGGGTGTAGATTACCTTGCGCTGAGCGTTCATCACATCGTCATACTCGAGCAGGTGTTTACGGATACCGAAGTTGTTCTCCTCGACGCGTTTCTGGGCGTTCTCGATGCTCTTGGTGACCATCTTGCTCTCGATGGCCTCACCATCCTTGAGTCCCAGTCGGTCAAGGGTCTTGACCACGCTCTCGCTGGCGAACAGACGCATCAGTTTATCCTCAAACGACACGAAGAATACCGACGAGCCGGGGTCTCCCTGGCGTCCGGCACGACCACGCAACTGGCGGTCGACGCGGCGTGACTCGTGGCGCTCGGTACCGATGATAGCAAGACCGCCGGCGGCTTTTACCTCGGGCGACAGCTTGATATCGGTACCACGACCTGCCATGTTGGTGGCGATGGTCACGACACCCTTGCCGTCGATTGATTGACCTGCCTGGGCAACGATGTCGGCCTCCTTCTGGTGCAGCTTGGCGTTGAGCACATTGTGGGGGATGTGGCGCATGTTGAGCATGCGGCTCAACTGCTCACTGATCTCTACGCTCGTGGTACCCACCAGTGTGGGTCGGCCAGAATTGCGCATGGCCTCGATTTCGGCGATGACGGCATTGAATTTCTCCTTTTGTGTCTTGTAGACGCGGTCCGTCATGTCGTTGCGGATGACAGGCTTGTTGGTGGGAATGGTGACTACATCGAGTTTGTAGATATCCCAGAACTCACCAGCCTCGGTCTCGGCGGTACCGGTCATACCCGCGAGCTTGTGGTACATGCGGAAGTAGTTCTGCAGGGTGATGGTGGCAAAGGTCTGGGTAGCGGCCTCGACATTCACTCCCTCCTTGGCCTCGATAGCCTGGTGCAGTCCGTCGCTATAGCGGCGCCCTTCCATCACACGGCCCGTCTGCTCATCCACAATCTTTACCTTGCCCTCGGCATCGACGATGTATTCATCGTCACGGTTGAACAGGGTATAGGCTTTCAAGAGCTGGGTGACGGTGTGCACGCGCTCGGCCTTGACCGAGTAGTTGGCGAGCAGCTCATCTTTCTTGTTGGTTTTTTCCTCGTCGGTGAGCGGCTCGTTGGTCACTGCCGACAGCTGTGCGGCAATGTCGGGAAGGATGAAGAACTCGGGGTCATCGGTACCCTTGGTGAGCACATCGATACCCTTGTCGGTCATCTCCACGGTGTTGTTCTTCTCGTCGATGATGAAGTAGAGGGGATCGGTGACGGTGGGCATCTCGCGGTTATTGTCCGCCATATAGAAGGCCTCGGTCTTGAGCATGGCGTTCTTGACGCCTTCCTCGCTCAGGTACTTGATCAGGGGCTTGTACTTGGGCAGACCCTTGAAGGCGCGATAAAGCCTCAAGGTACCTTCCTTGACAGTCTCGGGGTCGTCGCTGGCCATCATCTTCTTGGCATCGGCGAGCAGTCCGGTCACCATCTGGCGCTGAGCGTTATAGACGCGCTCCACATTGGGTTTGAAGTCTTTGAACAGCTGGTCCTCACCCTTGGGCACGGGACCGGAGATAATCAGCGGCGTACGGGCGTCGTCAATCAACACGCTGTCGACCTCATCGACGATGGCGTAGTTGTGGGGACGCTGCACCATATCCTCGGGGCGCATCGCCATGTTGTCGCGCAGGTAGTCAAAACCGAACTCGCTGTTGGTACCGAAGGTGATGTCGCAATTATAGGCGGCTCGACGCTCGGCAGAGTTGGGTTCAGTCTTGTCGATACAGGACACTGTCATTCCGTGGAACATGTACAGCGGACCCATCCACTCGCTATCGCGCTTGGCCAGGTAATCGTTGACGGTTACCACATGCACGCCGTTGCCGGTCAGGCCGTTGAGGAAGACAGGAAGGGTTGCCACAAGGGTTTTACCTTCACCGGTTGCCATCTCGGCGATTTTACCCTCATGCAGTACAATACCACCGATGAGCTGTACATCATAGTGTATCATGTCCCAGGTGATCTCGTTGCCACCGGCAATCCAGTGGTTGGTGTAGATGGCCTTGTCGCCCTCAATGGTCACGAAGTCCTTGCCTTGTGCGGCCAGGTCGCGGTCGAGTTGCGTGGCGTTGACCACGATGGTCTCGTTCTCGGCAAAGCGCCTTGCGGTCGACTTCACGATGGCGAACACGGTGGGGAGCACCTCGTTGAGTTTCTCCTCGAGCACATCGAGAATCTCCTTCTGGATGTCGTCGACCTTTTTCCACAGAGGCTCGCGCTCCTCGTAGTCAAGGGTCTCGATTTCGGCCTTGATGCGTTCAATCTCGTCTCGTTTGTCCTGTACCGAGTCATTGAGCTGCTGACGGATGTCGGCAGTGCGCTGTCTCAGGCTGTCGATGTCGAGCGCGTCAATCTCAGGATAAATCGCTTTAATCTGGTTGACAATAGGCATGATTTTCTTCAAATCACGCGATGACTTATTGCCAAACATTGATTTCAAAATGTCACTAAGTCCCATTTTATATTTATATGTCTGATTTTAGTTTTTTCGTTATTAGTGGAGACGCAAAATCTTGCATCTCAGTCATTCAAACGGCAAAGATACACTTTTTTAGCCGATTAACTGCAATGATACAGTGATTTTTGGTTTTCGGGGGATGTAGTTGGTGGCAAGGGCTCTAAGATTCTGGACTCTCACTCCTCACTTCTCACTCCTCACTAAAGAGAAGTCGGGCCTCGCGTCGTCTGGCTGCCCAGCAACACATTGGTAGCCGAGCGGATGACCAGCGAAGCTATCAGGGGGAAGAAGGCGATATTGGCCGTCTGGGGCTGCCAGGGCCAAGCCAGCATGAGCAGGAGAACTACCAGTGCGTTCACGGCATGGAGCCAGCGGGCAGCTCCTCGCGTTGCCTTGAACCATGGGAGCACGGCGAGCAAGAGCAGCAATGGGTGCAGCCACACGATGTTGATGTTGTGTGATGTTGCCTCGTGTGTGGAGAAGAAAACCAGGAAGAACAACAGGCAGCCTGCCAGCCCACCGGTGGTGAACAACAGGGTATCATACCAACGTGAGACTTCATGGCGGCGCCAGTCGCGGCCGCTCATGAGCAGGGTTACAGCCAACACGAGCAGTGCAACGGTCATGGGGGAGAGGAACCACGGTGTGGGCGGCTTGACATTGCCCTCGGTGCTCTTGTCAATGGGTACGGTAGTCGCCTTGACCAGAGGGACGCTTGTGCTGTCGGTCGAGATGGTGGCACCAGCCACGGCATCCATGAGCAGCATGGGGATGAACATTGTGGCACGCTGGTCGAGTGCCGTGTCGATATCCCGGCCCAGTATCAGGTCGATGCCGAATTTTTCCCAGGCGTAGTTGCGGCAATAGTGTGCCAAAATGTCACGATAGGTGACAGTCGTGTCGCCCATCATGGGGTATTGCAGATCATCTCCCACTGCCATCTCGATGATGTCGCGGGGGCGGGTAGAGCAGTTGTCGCTCAGGAATTTATAGCGATACTCGCGGTTCTGGGGTTGGGCATTGTTCCACAGGAAGTCCCTGACGGCGAGGGCTCTGTCTTGCGGCAGGTTGAGTTCCTGCTCGACCATGCGCCGCTCTTCCATGCCCAGCGTTGCGTAGGCTCGTGGGACAGGCATGCAGATGTAATCGGTCTTGCCCAGCATAAACCGCCACATGAACGCAGGAGCCTGAAAGTCAAACACCCCGTAGTTAAAGTAGAGGTCGGTGGAGCCTTGCTGGACGCGTATCTCGCTGTGCCCCCAGATGTTGTGCGGCTCACTCCCGGGGTAGAAGGTGACGAGGCTCACGCGCACCGAGTCCTCTTGCTCGGGTGCGCCGGCAGTGTCGCCGGGCAGGGGCAGCGCGGGAGCGGCATCAAGCGTCCCCGTTGCACACAGGGCGCACAACACCGTCGTCAGGCAATATTTCTTCAACAACCGTTGCATCAGATACATTATTATATATGGCAAGAACAATGCCAATCTATATAGTCAATAACGGAAACCTGTTCACTTATCGTATTTTTGTCGGGCAGATTGTGCCTCTAAACCAATCTCCTGCCGGTGGATTGTTACTTGATCAGGTAACCGCCGTGAGTGCTGCTGTTGTGCTTATAGTGATATTATATGTAAGATTTCCAAGGAAATCCTGCATATTTCTTCCTGAAAATTTGGGCGGGTCAAAAATTATGCCGTTCTTTGCAACACCAATTAGTAGAAATTGCACTTTTCTATACAGATTCTATTCATAAAAGTTGAAGTCCCACTCGTGAGAGCCGGACTTTTTTTTTACCAGGAGCCGTAGTTGCCTCGGTCGGCGTCAAGGCACAGGAGGATAACCGTTGCCGATGGCAATCTTGCTCTGGTTGACATTAAAGTCGGCACCATGCAGGTCTTACTCGATGCCCAGCGTGATAATAGTTTCACAAAACAGCACAACTCTCAAGATTATTCAACCTGCGTATAAATTTCAAAATTTAAATCATCTGGATCACCTATAAACTTTCCTAGTGATAATTCATCTATCTCTGTAGAAGTCATATCATATTTGCTCATTAACTCAAGATGAAACACAAAACCTCCTCCGACATCTAATCCTCTGTCGATTTCGAATCTAATCCTTTGTTTATTTTTATCATAGAACCATTTACCATAATACACAATTGAAGAAACATACTCTATTTTACATGAGTCATTGGCATATAAACAGATAACTGTGCCATCATTAGACTGCCATTTTCTATTAGCCAAATCAGATTTGTTGAACTTTGAAGAACAACTACAAATGATTAGTGTAAACAAAACTAATGCTGCTATTACCCTTTTTCTCATGATTGTAATCTTTATTACTTCATTATGCTTTATGCTGGTTTCTTTATCATCTTGAGTTATTCTGCAAAGTTGTAGCATTTCTTACTAAGGTAAAGGCTCATTAAGAATCATCCCTATTTTGTTTGTTGTGCTGTAGGTAGAAAATTTCTTTTTGTTGTTCAATCTCGCGTACAAGCACATCTTTTTCAGGCAGTACTGTGAGGTACTTCGCTGCAAAGAGTTGTTTGCTGTCATGCAGCACGGAATATTGTGCGATGTCCTTACTGGTGTCGGAACAAAGCAAAAGCCCGATTGTGGGATTGTCACCATCGGTGCGTTTTAAGTCATCAAACATTCGCACATACATATCCATCTGACCCACATCTTGATGAGACACTCTCTTGGTTTTGAGGTCGATCAGTACATAGCACTTCAAAACAACATTATAGAAGACTAAATCCACAAAGAAATCCCCGGCATCTGTGCAATATGGTATTGCTCTGCCATGAAAGCAAATCCACGCCCCATTTCAAGCAAGAAATCTTTCAAGTGCCGAATGATAGCCTTTTCAAGTTCAGTCTCGGTAAAAGATGAATTTGAAGGAAGTTGCAGGAACTCAGCCACCACAGGATCTTTGAGAAAACCCTGTGGTTCGTCTTTCAGTGGCTTTGTGAGTTGTAGCATTTCGTTGACAACAGCATCTTTATTGGGCGCTTGTAGCAAGCGTTGATAATACTGTGAGCCAACATTTCTAGCCAATGTCCGTACGCTCCAAGATTGAATTGATGCTTCATGAACATACCAGTATCTTGCGTCTTCACTTGTAACTGCAAGCAATGTACGATAATGTGACCATTTAAGATTTGGTACACGCGTGTACCAAATTTCTAAATCACTGAAACACAGGTAAAACTGACGATAATTTCTTAAATCTCTTGCTGAAAACCCTTTAGCAAATGCCATAGATAATTCCTCTGCTAGCAGGGTAATGAGTTTGCTGCCATATTCAGCTCTACGTTCACCATGTTGTTCTTCTTCAACAATTCGTTTACCGATAAGCCAGTATGTGTGAACAGCAACAGAATTAACCTTGTCGTAGGCTTCGCGCAAACCATGATCTACAATCTGCTTTACATCGTCAACGAATTGCATGGGCAACATCTGGTTATCCTGCGATTTGGTAAGTTTCTTTTTCTCTTCCATATCGCAAAGTTACAATAATTATCTCACAAGACATTAGTGTGTCAAAAAAACGTCGCCGTTTTCTTTTCCTTCAGCGGCATCCGCATTTGGCCTAAGATTTTAATTACCAGGAGCCGTAGTTGCCGCGGTCGGCATCGATGCGCAGCAGGATAAACAGCAGGATGGTGAATCCCAACAGGGAGGAACCGCCGTAACTGAAGAAGGGCAGCGGGATGCCGATGACGGGGCACAAGCCGATGACCATGCCGATGTTGACGGCAAGGTGGAAGATGAGATAGGACGCGACGCAGTAGGCATAGACGCGGGCAAAGGTCGAGTGGTTGCGTTCGGCCAGGGTGATGACGCGCAGGATGAGCGCCAAGAACAGCACCAGCACAGCCACGCTGCCGACGAAGCCCTGCTCCTCGCCGATGGTGCAGTAGATGAAGTCGGTGTGCTGCTCGGGGACATACTTGAGCTTGGTCTGGGTGCCGTTAAGGAAACCCTTGCCGGTGACACCACCGCTGCCGATGGCAATCTTGCTCTGGTTGACATTGTAGCCGGCGCCGCGCAGGTCTTCCTCGATGCCCAGGGTGACCTTGATGCGCGTCTGCTGGTGCGGCTCCAGCACTTTGTTGAAAGCGAAGCTCACGGTGAACATGAAGATGAGCGAAGCGGCGGCAAAGCACACGGTGATCAACACCTTCTTGAGGTCGTCGTGGAGCATGCCCCACAGCAAGTAGAGCAGTGACAGGATGATGACTGGCAGGAAAAAGGCGTAGCCATTGACTTGCACGCCTGCCATCGTCAGTCCTCCAGCAATGAGACCTGCCGCCAAATAGCCTAGCAGCACATTGCGCCCCAGAATCCATGAGCGGCAATAGAGCAGCAACATCGCCACGATGAGCGCCATGACCAGTATAAACGCGATGACCATGCCCAGCGGGATGTCCATGAAGGTGACGGCGGCAAACTTGAGCACCACCACGAAGTAAACTACCGCCATCAATGCGGCAAACAGTACAAATCCTGACATGCCCTCACGATACAGGACAAAGATGAGCGCCGTGTATACAAGAGCGGAACCTGTCTCGCGTTCCAGGATGATGCACAGGATGGGAAGCACGATAATCGCAATGGCAATGGCATAGTTGCGCCAGCCGTTGAGCTGGAAACCATAGGTACTGAACAGTTTGGCCAGTGCAAGCGCTGTGGCAGTCTTGGCAAACTCGGCGGGCTGCAGGCTCACGGGACCGAAAACGAGCCATGAGCGAGAACCCTTGATGTCGGGGGCTACAAAGATGGTGACAATCAGGAGCAATATCATGAACCCGTAGAGCGGATAGGCATAGGCCTCATAGATGCGCCTGTCGATCAACAGCAGGGAGAATCCGATGAGGAAGGAGACCCCGGCCCACATGAACTGCTTGCCCGAGAACTCGCTCAGGTCAAACATGCTGGCCTTGTCGTAGTCATAGGTAGCAGCATAGATGCTCACCGCGCCGGCGATGACCATCATGAGGTAGAGCAGAATCGTGAACCAGTCCACCGACCTCAGCAGGTTGGTATTCTCATCTTCATTCCTTACTTCCATTGTTGCTGCCGGTTGCTGGTTTCACTGATTGTTTCTTATTGTTGTCGGCCTTGTTGCCGGAAGTCGTTTTTTTGGCCTTGGGATAGGTGATGGTGTGTCGACTGGCCATCGCGCGGCCTTGTGCCTGCAGGCCAGGGGAGTCGCCGCGCAGGTAGCGTTGAATCATCAGAGCCCCGATGGGCACACCGTAGGCCGCACCAAATCCGGCGTTCTCGACATAGACGCACACGGCGATTTTGGGGTCGTTCATCGGCGCGAAACCCATGAACACCGAGTGGTCGCGGCCGTGGGGGTTCTGAGCCGTACCGGTCTTGCCGCACACCTCCAGCCCGGGAATGTTGGCGCGGGTGCAGGTGCCGCCCAGCACTGCCATGCGCATGCCCTCGACGATATCGTTATAGTAGGCCTTGTTGATGTCGGTGTCGTGGCGCTCGAGGTTCTTCTTGAGGATGCCAACACCCTCGATGTCCTTGACTACATGGGGCGTGATGTAGTAACCGCGGTTGGCAATGGTGGCGCTCAGGTTGGCGATTTGCAGCGGAGTGGCGAGGATTTCGCCCTGGCCGATGGCGTCGCTGATGATGGTCTGGCCCATCCATTTTCCTTCACCGTAAATCTTGTCATAGAAGGCCGTATTGGGGATAAAGCCTCGGCTCTCGCCGGGCATATCGATGCCCAGTTTGTAGCCATAACCCATCGAGACCATGTGGTTTTTCCATATCTCAAAGGCCTTGCCCGTCGAGCCGTACTTGCTGCGCTTGTCCATCATGTTCTTGAATCCCCAGCAGAAGTAGGCGTTGCACGATGTCTGCAAGGCGGGCTTGAGGGGGATGGGCGAGCCGTGGCCGTGGCAGCCCACACGCAGGCCGGCATTGATATAGCCGTGATGGCAGGGGTAGACCGTGCTCGTGGTGATGATGCCCTCTTGCAGGAAAATCAGTCCCTGGCTGGGCTTGAAGGTCGAGCCGGGAGGGTAGGCCGCCATGATGGAACGGTCATACAGGGGCTTGAGGCGGTTGTTGACCAGGTCACGGTAGTTCTTGCCGCGCTCTTTACCCATGAGCAGTGCTGGGTCATAACTCGGACTGGACACCAGGGCCAGGATCTCGCCCGTCTTGGGCTCGATGCACACAATGGCCCCCACCTTGCCCTGCATGAGCATTTCGCCATAGGCCTGCAGCTCGATGTCGATGCTCAGCTTCAGGTTATTGCCCGCCACGGGGTCCACATCGTTGGCTCCGTCGTTGTAGCGTCCCTTGATTTTTCCCGTCGCGTCACGGATCAGGATTTCCTTGCCCTTGACGCCTCGCAGCCATTGCTCGTAACTCTTCTCGATGCCCAGGTCGCCGGTGTAGTCGCCAGGTCGGTAATAACTGTCGTTCTCGATATCCTTGGCGTTGACCTCCCGGATGTCGCCAAGCACATTGGCTGCCACATTGTAATTATACTGCCTGAGGATGCGCTGCACGACAAAGAAGCCCGGGAACCGGTACAGTTTCTCTTGCAGGCGGCCATAGTCCTCGGGTGTGAGGTGGTTCATGAACACCTGCTGGGTGAAGGCCGAGTAATTGCGGCTCTTCATCATCTCCTCCCAGCGGTGGTCGAACTCCTCACGGCTGATCCTCAGTGTGTTGCAGAAGTCTATGGTATCAAAGGGCAACACATCCTTGGGGATGATCATCAGGTCATACTCGGGCGCGTTATAGACGACGAGTTTCTCGTTGCGGTCATAGATGAGCCCGCGCGAGGGATAGATGATTTTCTCCATGAAGGCATTGTTGTCGGCGTTGGCCTTGTAGGTGTTGTCGAGCACCTGCAACTGCACAAGCCTCGCAATGTAGATGACCACAATGAAGAGGATGAAGCCGCCGATGACAAACTTGCGTTTCTCGAGATTATAATCTTTTCTCACGGCGTGTGCTGACTAAACTGTCCAACCCAAAGATGATGATAATCGACAGCACACTGCTACCGGCAATGCGCGCCAGCGTGAGCATGATGTCGTGCAGGGAGAAAGCCTGGATAGAGAAGATGAGCGCGCAGTAGAACGCCACCAGCGTCGCCATGTACTTGAAGTAATCTCCCACACCCATCGAGTCGACCGAGGGGATGGGAATGTTCATGTCGTTCTCGCGCGAAACAAACAGGTTGAAAACGGGTCGCCTGACCGCTGCCATCAAGGTACATGCCAGCGCGTTCATGCCCGGCGTGTTGTTGAAGATGTCGATAATCAGTCCCGAGAAGAAGGCAATGGTCAGCACCCATCCGCCATGCATGTTCACGGGGAGCCTGAGAATCAGGTAAATGAACACCACGGGCATGGCGATGTTGAACAACACAATCTTGTTGCACACCAGTTGCAGCACGATGAGCACCAGGAAGAGCAGGATGAATTGTATTACGGTCTTGGTCATGGCTGGTTATCTCCTGTATTCTCTGGTTCGACGGGGAGGACTGGCTGTGACGGTGCCGCGGGTTGCGCCGGCTGTGAGGGAGCCTCGGGCTTGTCCTTCTTTTTCTTCTCTTTGTCCTTAGGCTGTGGGACGACATCGACGATTTCGGGCTTGAGTTCCGGGCGCGTCTGGATGTTGGCAGCGGTGTCGATGCCTTGCTCGGCACGGCGCAGGGCGTCGATCTGTTCCTGCATGCTGTTGGTGATGACGCGCACACTGCTCAGTTGGCTGAAGTTGGTGGTCAGCCTGATGCGCAGCGACAGGAAACTGTCGGTCGTGCCGCCAGCCAGCCCGTCGACAGTGCCCACGATGATACCCTCGGGGAATACTGCCGAGTAGCCGCTGGTGACCACAGTGTCGCCCTTGTTGTACTTGACATGCTTGGGCAATTCCTCGAGCACGGCATACTGCGGACTCTTGCCGTCCCACACCAGGCTACCGAAGAAATTGTTCTTCTTGAGCTTGCACGATAGTCTCATGTGTGGGTTCAGCAGCGAGATGACGCGGGCGGCATGCGGTCCCGCGACATTGACGATGCCCACGACGCCGTTCTGGTCGATGACACCCATCTCGGGTTTGACACCCTCGATAAAACCGCGGTCGATGGTGATGTAGTTGTTGGGTTGAGAGATGCTGTTGCTGATGACATGCGCCATGACGAAGGTGTACTGCCGCAGTGCCGGTTGCTTGAGCGAGTCGGGGTGCTGCAGGTCCATGTCGCTGATCTGGTTGCGCAGCTCAATGAGCTCCATTTCCAGGGCTGCATTGCGTTCCTGCAGGCTCTCGTTGATGTCCCGCAGGTGGAAGTAGGATGTGACGCTGTTAAATGCCTTGTAAATCGTGGCGCTTACCGTGTTGGCCGATGTCAGATAAACACTCTGCTGGTAAGGGTTGTCCTTAAACAACAGCACGAGGCTCAAAATCACATAGATAGCGAAAATGAACCACGCACTGTGTTTGACGAAAAAGTTGAGCAGATTGTTCATCGTGCCTATATTAGTTGTAAGCTGTAAGTTTTAAGTTGTAAGTACATTGACTGTTGCCTGAAGAGACTCGTGGCAGTACTGTGATTACTTAAAACTGAAAACTTAAAACTTGAATTAGCGCATGAGGAACTTGAAGTGCTTGATATTCTTCAGAGCGATGCCGGTACCCTTGGCCACAGCGTGCAGGGGATCCTCGGCAACATGGAACTCGATACCGATCTTGTCGGTCAAGCGCCTGTCGAGTCCGCGCAGCAGGGCGCCACCACCGGTGAGGAAGATACCGTTGTGGACGATATCCTGGTACAACTCGGGTGGTGTCTGCTCCAGGGCGCTGAGCACGGCGGCCTCGATCTTTGAGATGGACTTCTCAATGCAGTGGCACACTTCCTGATAGGTTACGGGCACCTCAAGGGGCAGCGAGTTGACCTGGTTGGGGCCGTGGATGATGAAATCCTCGGGGGCATCGGGGCCCAGGTCGGTCAGTGCCGAGCCGACATTGATCTTGATGGCTTCGGCCGTGCGCTCGCCCACGCGGACATTGTGTGCGCGGCGCATGTGCTCCTGGATGTCCTCGGTGAGGTCATCACCGGCCGTGCGGATGCTCTTGTTGCTGACGATACCACCTAGCGAGATGACGGCAATCTCGGTTGTACCGCCACCGATGTCAACAATCATGTTGCCCTCGGGAGCCAGCACATCCAAGCCGATACCCAATGCTGCTGCCATGGGCTCGTAAATCATGTAAACATCGCGACCGCCGGCATGCTCGCTGGAGTCGCGGACGGCACGGATCTCAACCTCGGTCGACCCCGAGGGGACACACACGACCATGCGCAGCGAGGGCGAGAACCAGTGATTCTTGGCGCTGACTTTCTTGATCATGCCGCGAATCATGTGCTCGGCAGCATTGAAGTCGGCGATGACACCGTCGCTCAGGGGGCGCACGGTGCGGATGCCCTCGTGCACCTTGCCGTGCATCTCGCGGGCGCGTTCACCCACGGCGATGGGCTTGTTGGTCTTGGAATCGAGGGCGACTACCGACGGCTCGTCGATGACGATGCGGTCGTTATGGATGATAATGGTGTTGGCTGTTCCTAAATCGACAGCGATTTCTTGAGTGAATGAAAACCATCCCATGATTGTTATCTGTATGTTTGATAGTTATTTATGTATGTCTGATGAAAAACGCTCGTTAATCGGACTGCAAAATTACTCAATTCCTGCCAAAAAACTACTATGTTTTAGTGTAGTTTTTTTCTTTCGTTCGTCAGTTTTCATTCCTGAAGTGTACACGGTTATCCAGGGCATTACGATCCCGAATAACCAAATCGTGGAAAACGGGAACCGGGGCCGTAGTGTGGCCCGTTACAGCGTCTCCTCCAGGCAGTTTACCGCATTGCGCACGCAGTCCTCGCAGGAGCACAGCGGCCCGTGGTCGGTGCCCACGCCCTTGAGGTCCCTGCAGCGAGTGGCACCGCACCGTTGTTCAAACTCGGCGCGCAATTGGCTCGCCTGGGGGTTCATGCGGCAGTTGTCATACTTGAGCAATCCCTGCACCATCTGTGCCCCGCACAGGGCTCCGCATGTCTCGTCCATGCTCCCCATGCCGCTGCCGAAACAGGCGCCCATGGCCAGCAGGCGGTCTTCGGGCAGTCCCAGTTCGGGTGCGTAAGCCAGCAGCACAGCCTGGCAGCAGTTGTAGTTGCGCTTGTGCATCACGGCGCGCTCGCAGCGCGGCATGCCGCTCATCATGTTGTTTTCTTCCATTGTTGATGTTATATATAATATGTGTAAATCTCTTGCAAAGGTAATACATCCCCACGACATGACAAAAATCCCCATCTCGCCAATAAAGCAACAGATTGATTAACAACCGGTATATCTGAATCATCCTAGGCATCAGCGCCACAGTTGTTTTCACTACTGACATTCCTGGTCATCTGTTAGCCAAAAGTTTGGCAGAATACTTCAGTATAATCAGAGCAATCAGTTGCCGGTTTCTTGCGAAAGACGAAATACGGGGGGAGTTTTGGTCTTCTTGAGGGAAAAATGCTATATTTGCAGTTTCAATGGAATATTTAACCAGCCAAATGCTTTTAATGATGAAAAGACCAATATATTTCAGGATATCCATGGGCCGATGCCTGATGCTGTTGTTGCTGACGATGGCAACAGTTGCCGGTTCAGCCCAAGAGGCCTACTCGGTTCTTACCGAGGCCGACGGCACGCTGACATTCTTCTATGATGACCAGCGCAGTTCTCGCCCGGGCACTTCCTATTCGTTGGATATAGTTGATTCCATTTCTTCTCCCGAATGGAATAAGGACAGGCTCAATATTTCCAAGGTGGTGTTTGACACCACATTTGTCGCAGTCCGTCCCACTTCCACTCAAGGGTGGTTTCGCGGAATGAATAATCTTAACTCCATTACTGGAATCACCTATTTAAATACTGATTCAGTGACAAACATGGAAGGCATGTTCGCTGGCTGTAACTCATTGGCCTCCCTTGATGTGAGCGGTTTCAATACAGCGAATGTGACAGACATGCAATTCATGTTCGCTGGCTGCGAATCCTTGACCTCCCTTGATGTGAGCGGTTTCAATACCTCGAATGTGACAACAATGGGTGGGATGTTCTCTCAGTGTCAATTATTGACCTCCCTTGATGTGAGTGGTTTCAATACCTCGAATGTCACGATTATGGCCAACATGTTCGGTGGTTGCCATGCACTGACAACTCTTGACCTGAGCGGTTTCAACACTGCGAAAGTGACAAACATGCAAATGATGTTTGAGGAATGTACCTCGTTGGATTCCCTTGCCTTGGGCAGTTTCAATACCTCGAACGTGACAGATATGCTAGAAATGTTCCAAGACTGTAGGTCTTTGACATCTCTTGACCTGAGTAGTTTCAATACCAGGAATGTGACAAGAATGAGAAGGATGTTTTATGCTTGTAAATCCCTGAAATCTATTAACTTGAGCAGTTTCAATACCTCGAATGTGACAGACATGGCAGACATGTTCAATATCTGTCAGTCTTTGGATTCTATTGACCTGAGTGGCTTCAACACCTCGAATGTGACAGACATGAGTGGGATGTTCGCTAACTGTGATGTGTTGGCAACTCTTGACCTGAGTGGTTTTAATACCTCTAATGTACAGGGCTTGAGCGGCATGTTTAATGGCTGCACATCATTGACATCCATTGATTTGAGTGGTTTCAACACCACTAATGTAAAAGGCATGGCCTACATGTTCGACGGCTGCAATAATCTGGTTACAATCTATGTCGGCAAAGGCTGGTCTACTGATTCGGTGACCTTATCCTTTGAAATGTTTCATGGCTGCACCAGCCTTGTTGGTGAGCAAGGTACAGTTTATGATGCGAGCCATGTGGATGTCGGTTATGCCCATGTAGACGAAGGCCCCACCAATCCGGGCTATCTCTCCAGAAAAAGAATTGCCTATGCACTGCTTTCGGCCGACCAAAGGACGCTGTCGTTCTACTACGATGACGAGCGTTCCCTCCGCCCGAGCACTTCCTATTTGCTGAATACGGGCACAGTTAATCCCGGCTGGTCTGAATATGCTGGGAATGTCACGCATGTGCAGTTAGACTCCACATTTGTCGCTGCCCGCCCAACTTCCACTTACGGTTGGTTTTATGGAATGAATAGGCTCGATTCCATTACAGGAATCAACCATTTAAACACTAGTGCAGTGACCGACATGAGAAGGATGTTCGCTGGCTGTAAATCATTGGCATCCCTTGACTTGAGCGGCTTCAACACCTCGAATGTGACAAACATGTGGGCGATGTTCTATGACTGCGATTCATTGAAATCCCTTGACCTGAGCAGTTTCAACACCTCGAAGGTGACCAACATGGCACGAATGTTTGCCGACTGCGATACCTTGACTTCCCTAAACCTGAGTGGCTTCAAGGCAGATAGCTTGAAAGACATGGCTGGCATGTTCGCTGGCTGCCGATCATTGACATCCCTTGACCTGAGTGGTTTCAACACCGCGAATGTGAAGTACATGGGATATGCATTCTCAGGCTGCAAATCCTTGACATCTCTTGACTTGAGTGGCATGACTGCCTCGAGCGCAACAGAAATGGAATACATGTTCCAGGGCTGCGATACCTTGGCATCGCTTGACTTGAGCCGCTTCAACACCTCGCGGGTGTGGAGCATGACGGGCATGTTTGCTGACTGCAGGAATCTGGAAACAATCTATGCTGGCCGTGGCTGGATTACAGGTGCGGTGACCGAGTCCAGTGACATGTTTTATGGCTGCACCAAGATTGTCGGCGGCCAGGGTACAGTCTATGATGCTGACTATGTGGATGCTAGCCGTGCCCGTATTGACGGCGGTCCCGACAATCCTGGCTATCTCACTGGTAAAATCATTATACTCCTTGGTGATGTGAATGCTGATGGCGAGTTGAACATTGCCGATGTGAATTGTATTACCAGCGTTATTTTGGGAGACCCTGACACCTATGAAGGCCGTGCCGATGTGAACGGTGATGGCGAGGTAACTATCGCCGACATCAACGCTGTCATCTCTTACATCTTATTATAGCCAGCGGTCTATCAAGAATCCAGTGCTACTCGTGGATGATTGTTCCGGCATGATTCCCTGCGCTCTAGGCTTGGGCACAATTGGCGTTGCCTCGGGATAAAAAAAGAATGAATTCTTTTTTGCTCTCCTCTCGGCTTGCACTATTGTTTCCTGGTCGGGGCAATAACCAGCGTGGCTACTCGTTATATATTATAAATAAAGAGATATCAAGTGCGCACTATGAATAAGAAGTTGATAACGCTCATGGTGGCCGCGCTGGCATTGTTGTCGGCTCGCGGCCAGTTGGCCTTTACCGGTGTTGGAGAGCATCCTGTTATTGAGTTGACTCCAGAGATAAGCACCGGTTTGCATAAGATATATGTCGTGTTCGATACCGACGGGGTGGGGATGACCTTCAACTCGTCGACGGGCGAACCAGCAACATGGGAAAGTTTTAACTATCGTAATGGTAACCTGGAGATGGAGCCTGTTCCCGGTGTACGCTGGAACGGTATGGCGACCACGCTTCCTCAGGTCATTCCCAACATTGGCTACAAAATTACAGAGGGCACCACCCCCTATTTTTGCTGGGTGGTGAATTATGCCGATCACTATCTGGATCTCTTTGACATCGACTTTAGTTATGAGGACGCATGCGACTTGATTTCATTCAGCGTTGACGGATTCGGCGACGACATCCCTTATTATGACATCATCGGCAACCGCCATATACTGGACCGCGAACTCAGGCTCCAATACGCAACACTCGAGAGAGACGACACGACCGACTGGCGTGACCTCAATGCCGTGGCGTTGTTTGAGTCACTTGAACAGCCTCTTGAGATTGCTCCGCCGTTGGTTGAGACCAGGTTCACGCTTTCGGGAGACCGTTTCCTGAGGCAGTGGGGACTGGACACAGCATTTAAAGAGAGCCAGATCTACTCGCCCCGGGCAGTGAGGTGTGGCGCTGTTGCTGTCGATGATAACGGTGACTTTGTTGAAGAAGTGAGTGAGGGTTCATCACCAGTTCACATCGTGTTCACCGGTTACCCGACACCTGCAGTTGTCTATCGTGCGTGGGAGATATCACAGGACCCTGACTTTGTTGATGCCGACCGCCATTATCAGGATGTACTGGATTACAACTTCGTTGATGCGGCTACCTATTATGTGCGCTATGTGGTTGCCAATGACGACGGATCATGTGATGACTACAGCAAGGTGTTTACCATCAATGTGAGCGAGAGCGATCTGGAGCGGTACTGCCCCAATGTGTTCTCCCCCAGTAATCACGATGGTGTGAACGATGTGTGGAAGGTGAAATCCAAGTCACTGGTAGAGTTCCATTGCTGGATATTCAACCGCTGGGGCAACCTGGTATACGAGTTTACCGACCCCGACGATGGATGGGACGGCACTTATCGCGGCAAACTGGTTGAACCCGGTGTATATTACTATGTGATAACCGCCGTGGGCAACGACGGCAAGAAGTTCAAGCGGCGTGGCGACATCACTATCGTGAATTACAAGAGGGGAGTTGCCGGCGGCTCCAATGGTGGCTCCGTCCGTTGAATTAGAATTGCGGCTTTTTGCCGCAATTTCTTGATAATAGAATCAGATACATTAATATGTTGATCATGAGAAGGATTTTATTGGCGGTAGTGCTGGCAGGAGCCTGCCTGGTCATGAACGCACAACTCAAGAACGGTTACAACAAGTCTACAAGCAGCACTGGTGCGTCGTCGCCAGTGTTCGGCATGACCGCCAGCCCCGACATCCCTACAAGTGTTACATTTGCCGAGGAGAAAGTGAGTTTTGACCGCCTTGACATGGCCGAGCGCCTTGACCGCGAGTTGACAGGTGTCATCTACGGCCAGACGACCAGTGAATTGTGCTTCAAGCGCGCCAACCGTTATTTTCCCGCCTTGTCCAAGATTCTGAAGGAGCAAGGGGTCCCACTGGATTTCCTGTATCTGGCTGTTACCGAGAGCTCTATGGACTATAATGCCTATTCCAGTGCCAAGGCTGCCGGCATCTGGCAACTGTTGGCCGGGACCGCTCGCGACTACGGTCTAGAGGTAAGCGATGAGGTGGATGAGCGTTTTGACCCCGAGAAGTCCACTGTGGCTGCCTGCAAGTATCTCAAGGCCGCCTACAAGAAATATGGTCACTGGCCCACTGTTGCCGCCAGTTACAATGCCGGCATGCAGCGCCTGAGCAATGAATTGTCGAAGCAAAAAGTTGACAACTCGTTTGACCTGTACCTGGTGCAGGAAACATCGCGCTATGTGTTCCGCATCATCGCCTATAAACTGCTGATGGAGAGTCCTAAACGCTACGGCTACCGTTTCTCTCGCAAGAACTTGTACCAGCCCGTCGCCTATACTGTAGTCGATGTTACCGGTCCCGTCGCCAGCTGGGTGGATTGGGCCAAGGGGAAAGGCATTACCTATGCCCAGTTGCGCGAGGCCAATCCGTGGATTCGTTCCACCAAGTTAACCAATGCTGCCGGCAAGACCTACAAGGTGCGCATCCCCAAGTCATCAGACCTCTACCGCAGCAAGCGTTCCTTCACAGTGTATAATAAGGATTGGGTCATCGATTAAGTATACAAGTTGATAAAGGGTCAAAACACTTTATCAACTTGAAGTTTAGGGTTTAGAGTATGGATATGAGAGATGGCTGTTTTAAAGATGATTGGCGGTCTTTTCTTTCATCATTAACCAATTAAGAGTCTGAAAATGAAACTGAACGGGCAGGAAATAGATAGTGTCGAGGTGCTGGGGGCACGGGTCCACAACCTCAAGAATATCGATGTCGAGATACCTCACGACAAGTTGACTGTGGTGACCGGTTTGAGCGGCAGCGGCAAGTCGTCGCTGGCGTTTGACACAGTGTTTGCCGAGGGGCAACGCCGGTATCTCGAGACCTTTTCCTCCTATGCCCGCAACATGATGGGGATGCTCGAACGCCCCAATGTGGACAAGATATCCGGCTTGTGTCCCGTCATCTCGATAGGGCAGAAGACCGTAAACCGCAATCCCCGCAGCACCGTTGGCACGACGACCGAGGTGTATGACTACCTGCGTCTGCTCTATGCGCGTGCTGCCGACGCCTATTCCTACCTGTCGGGCGAGCGCATGGTGAAATATACCATCGACAAGATTTTGAGTCTGATTCTCGAGCGCTATCATGGTCGCCGCATCTATATCATGGCTCCCCTGGTCAAGAACCGCAAGGGCCATTACAAGGACCTGTTCGAGAACCTGCGCAAGAAGGGCTACATCAATGTCCGCGTGGATGGCGTGTTAAAGGAAATCACTTTCGGCATGAAACTTGACCGCTATGTCAACCACAGCGTGGAGCTCGTTGTCGACCGGCTCAAGGTCGCCGAGAAAGACAGCAAGCGATTGGCAGGAACGGTCGACCTGGCCTTCAAGCAGGGCAACGGGCAGCTGATGATACTGGATGCCGAGACCGGCGAGGTGGGCTATTACAGCCGTTCACTCATGGACCCCGCGACGGGGCTTTCCTATCTGGAGCCGGCACCCCACAATTTCTCGTTCAACTCTCCGTTGGGCGCGTGTCCGCGGTGCAAGGGTCTTGGATATGTCAACCTGATTGACCGCGACAAGATTATGCCCGACATGACATTGAGCATACGCAACGGCGGCATCCTGCCGCTGGGCAAATACAAGAATGTGCAGATTTTCTGGCAGATATCGGCTATCTGTGAGAAATATGGCTGCACGCTCGACACGCCGTTGAACGAGTTGCCCGAGGAAGCCCTCGGCGACATCCTCAACGGTACCAACGAACGCCTGAGCCTGCGCACCGAGACGATGAGCACCAGCAATTATTTCCTCACTTTCGACGGACTTGTGAAGTACATCGAGATGCAGCAGGACGACACTGCCACCAGCGCAGCCCAGAAGTGGGCGGGGCAGTTTTTCTCACGCACCGTTTGCCCCGAGTGTGACGGTGCCCGGTTGAACCGTGAAGCCTTGCATTTCAGGCTCAACGGCAAGAACATAGCACAGTTGGCAGCCATGGATATCAGTGAGCTGCGCGACTGGATTAGAGACCTTGAGAATCACATAACGCCCGTCCAGTGGGAAATCGCCCGCGAAATCGTCAAGGAAATCGGCTCGAGGCTCGACTTCCTGCTTGATGTAGGGCTGGATTACATGTCGTTGAACCGCAACTCGGCATCACTCTCGGGCGGCGAGAGCCAGCGCATCAGGCTGGCCACCCAGATCGGGTCCCGCCTGGTCAATGTGCTGTATATTCTCGACGAGCCGTCCATCGGTTTGCACCAGCGTGACAACCAGCGCCTGATTGACTCGTTGAAAACCCTGCGCGACGATGGCAACACCATCCTCGTTGTCGAGCATGACAAGGAGATGATGCTGCAGGCCGACTATATCATCGACATCGGGCCGCTGGCGGGGCGCAAGGGTGGACATGTCGTGTTTGCCGGCACGCCGCAGCAAATGCTAGAGCAGCACACACTCACTGCCGACTACCTGAACGGCTCGCGTGCCATCGAGGTTCCCGCTCGGCGGCGTGAGGGCAACGGCAAGTACTTGAGGTTGACAGGTTGCCGCGGCAATAACCTCAAGGGGGTGGATGTGGAATTGCCATTAGGCTCCTTCATCTGTGTGACGGGAGTCAGTGGCAGTGGCAAGTCCACGCTGATCAAGTCCACGCTGCAGCCCATTCTGAGCCAGCGCCTCTACCGTTCCCTGCAGGCGCCGATGCCCTATGACACTGTCACTGGCCTGGAGCATGTCGACAAGGTGGTCACCGTGGATCAGGCACCCCTGGGTCGCACTCCGCGCTCCAATGCGGCGACCTATACGGGCGTGTTTACCGACATCCGCAACCTGTTCGTCAATCTGCCGGAATCAAAAATCCGCGCCTATAAGCCTGGACGCTTCTCGTTCAACACCGGAGGCGGCCGTTGCGAGGCATGCGGCGGCAACGGTTACAAAGCAGTGGAGATGAATTTCCTGCCCGATGTGCTCGTGCCATGCCAGGAGTGCGGCGGTAAGCGCTACAACCGCGAGACCCTCGAGGTCAAGTTCAAGGGCAAGTCTATCGCCGATGTGCTGGACATGACGATCAACCAGGCCGTGGAATTCTTTGATGCCGTGCCGTCAATCCTGCGCAGGATTAAGGTCCTGCAGGATGTGGGGCTGGGTTATGTGAAGTTGGGTCAGCCGTCGAGTACCCTCTCGGGTGGAGAATGCCAGCGCGTGAAGCTCGCCTGTGAACTGGCCAAGAAGGATACCGGCAAAACCGTCTATATCCTGGACGAGCCGACCACGGGTCTGCACTTCGAGGACATCAAGGTCTTGCTGGGTGTGCTCAACCGTCTTGTCGATAAGGGCAACACTGTTATCGTCATCGAGCATAACCTGGATGTCATCAAGTGTGCCGACTACATCATTGACATGGGACCCGAGGGCGGTCGGGGAGGAGGGCAGGTTGTCGCCTGCGGCACACCCGAACAAGTTGCCAAATCGGAGCAATCTGTTACAGCCCGTTTTCTCAAAACAGAACTCACCCAGTAAAAATAATCAACAAACTGAAGTGCACCCCAAAAGTTGGATACAAAACTTTTGGGGTGCACTTCACATGACGGATGGGTCATCGGCATGGTGGATGTTACCCGGAGGCTCGCCCGCTGGGCGAGACACGCGAACACGGCTCATGAATCAGAAACCTACGGGCGAGGTTGTCGAGCATGGTGGGTAGGACAGTGGCATGGCGCATGCCACCCAAAGGGTGGCCCTCTCTGATGATTGTTGGTTTGGGCATCCGTTTCTCATGACAGAGATATCGATTTTGCGGAGCACACGGATATATTATTTTGGTGGTTAATGGGTGAGGAGGGATGGGTTTTTGGGAGGGGAGAGTGGGGTAAAGTCTGGTGTTTTTTAGAAAATGCACCGATTTTAGGTCAGAAAAATTGACTTTTAGGGGGCAAAACAGATGCCAGGAAGCCATCAATCAGAGGTCAAAATTCATGTAAAACGACCTAATAGAAAACACTGTTTTTTTGACTTAACAGCTTGTAGGGTGGGCTAGAAACACTGTTTTTGACCCAAAAGTCAAGCGATTGATTTTTGGTCAAAAAGTCGCTTTTTGGCCGTTCTCAGCCGTTTTCGTCCTAAAATGGCCAAAATTGATGAAATTTGAGTTTTTGCATGCTTTTCAAGCAGGGCAGAATAGGACGGTTTTTGACCCGATAATTCTAGCTAAAATCCCCATAAATAAAAGATAGTTGCAATATTTTGACAATTCCATGAACTCGCTGAGATTTGTCAAAATCCCGTATTTCGTTATGATAATGGGTGTCCTGGAAAATATCGCAAGGAAATCGAGTTGAGCCTCCAGAAAACCAAAAATGGTATTTTGCCAACGCGGAATTCTGCTTTGTGAACTGGGGATCATTTGCGTTTCAAAACGGCAGGGTCGGGTCCAGGTTGGGCAGTTTTCACCCCTAAACAGGGGTTTGCATTTGTGCAGGGGTCTTAAAAATCGGGAATTTGCGGCCGTAAAATTTACGAAAACATCAAAATTATTGATTAACATTTGTTTACACATGCTACAATTGATTGAAAATCAACTAATTATGATTAAAACATCGAGCACTGCTATAAATAATATACCGTTGCGCTCGATGTGCCGTTTTTGTGGTATAATTGATGTAGATAAACACCTAATAATTAGCATTTAAGGATATAATATTTAAAGTGTTGGATGAGTACATTAAATTTGCTTTTGAGAAACGGCGAAATTTGTCAAATTTCGGAAAATTTAAATGCAAATTTTAAAATTTTCGTTTTTAAATTTGGTCAGTTCAAAAATTAGATATAAATTTGCAATCCCAAAATTAAGAAACGCAAACAAGCGGTTTTTGAGATTTGGGACGATTTTGGGGGTATCTCCTAGTCGTAGTATTGGGTCAGAAAATTTTCTGACGGTGTTCATGACAATCTCGCGCGGTTAAGCGCAGTCACAAAATTGTTCTTAAATGGATATTGTAACGCGATTAAAGATGTTTCTTGAGCAGGCTGATATTTCCAATTCTCAGTTTGCTGACACCTGCAAGATTCCTCGCCCGACGCTTTCGCAGTTGCTCAACGGACGCAACAAGAAAGTCAGCGATGAGGTGATTGCCAAGATCCATGTCGCATATCCCTCCTTGAGCATCATGTGGCTCCTGTTTGGTGACGGGGAGATGTTTGCAGGGGACAACCAGAGTGCGGTCAATGGATCATCGCTCAACGGTGTGGGTTCGTCGACTGATGATGCCTCCCATCGGGAAATCTCCTTTGACGATGATGCTGCCGTGGCCAACTATGCCACTGCCGCTCCCCGCCCTGTCCAGCGCATGGCGACGCCCACGACGGTCAACGAGGCCATCCAGAGCATCATGCGCAGCAATACTGCCAGGGGCTCACGAGGCAGTGTCTCGCCCGAGGCCCGCCGCGTGGTGAACATCATGGTCTTCTACAGTGATGGCCGCTTTGAGGAATTCGGGCCTTCACAATAAAACGACAACAACAATTGTAATAATGTTGATATTTTACTCACCTGGCTTTGCCGGTTGCCACACATCACTTAAATAACGACTTTTGCCGCACATTAATAATAAAACAGACAATACCTGAAAAATCAAACCATTGCTATCGATAGGGTGACCGGCAAGCCTGTGGGTAAGAAAGAAAAGACACTAACTACCATTACAAAAGCACTAAATAGACACAAACTGACTAAGCACGAAACCGGCCTGGAGAACCCTCCAGGCCGGTTTTAAGTTGTGTTGTCGATATCTGTCAAGCTGCTCGGGCATCAGCATTATGCTGCCCCCGTCGCTGCTGTTCACCTCAGATGCCTGTCGTGCCCCCTGAGGCTATTTGACCAGGTTGCCCAGGACATCTCGCAGGATTTGGCGCCCGGCGGCACTGGTGGCGTTCTTGACGGCGCGTCCTGCAGCATCCTTGACGCTGGTTTCCTTCTTGCTCTTCTTGCCGGTGATGCTGTCTGAAACCTTTTTGCCCACGATGGCAGCTATTGTACTGGTAACGGCGGTGACGACAGCTTTCCATACCTTGCTCCAGAGGGATTTCTTCTTTTTCTTGGATTTCTCCTCTTTTTCGGCTTCCTTCTCAGCTTCCTTGGCTGCGGCGGCTTCTTCGGCTGCTTTGGCTTCGGCTTCGGCCTCGCGAGCAAAGACCTCAAAGACGCTTTCTCGGTCCTGGTGCTCCTTGTACTTGGCTGTGATGTCTTTGCTGGCATTCATGATGTCGAGGCGTTGCCCCTCGGTGATGGCGCCGATCTGGCTCAGGGGGAACAGGATTTTGGCCCGCTCGACGACGCTGGGAGCGCCTTTCTCGTCAAGGAAGGATACCAGTGCTTCACCGGTTTCCAGCTCCAGGATGGCATCTTCGGTCTTGAACTCGGGATTGACGCGGAAGGTTTCGGCAGCCACTTTGACGGCCTTCTGGTCGCGCGGTGTGTAGGCGCGCAGGGCATGCTGCACGCGGTTGCCCAGTTGTCCCAGGATGATATCGGGGATGTCGGTGGGCAGCTGCGAGATGAAGAAGATGCCCACGCCCTTGCTGCGGATGAGTCGGATGACCTGTTCAATCTTGTCGGTGAGGGCCTTGCTCGTGTCCTCAAACAGCATGTGTGCCTCGTCAAAGAAGAAGACCAGTTTGGGCTTCTCCAGGTCGCCCACCTCGGGCAAAGTGCTGTAGAGCTCGCTGATGAGCCACAGCAGGAAGGTCGAGTAGAGTTTGGGTTGCAGAATCAGTTTGTCGGCTGCGAGCACACTCAGCACTCCCCTGCCGTCGCGGGTGTCCATCAAGTCCTGGATATCGAATGACGGGATGCCGAAGAACTTGTCGGCGCCCTGGTTCTCCAGATGCAGCAGTGAGCGCTGGATGGCTCCGATGCTGGCCGGTGCGATGTTGCCATATTGGGTGGTGTATTCCTTGGCGTGCTTGGAGAGCCAGTCCAGTGCCGAGCGCAGGTCTTTGACATCGTCGAGCAGGATGCCCTTCTCGTCGAGGATGCGGTACAGGATGTTGAGCACGCCCGTCTGTGTATCGTTCAGTCCCAGGATGCGTGCCATCAGGTCGGGACCCATTTCGCCGATGGTGGCGCGCATGGGGATGCCCTGCTCGCCGAAGACATCATAAAACCTCACGGGGCAGCCCTCAAAGGTGAGGTCTTCCTGGTTCATGCCGAACTCGGGCAGCCTCTTCTCGATGAATCCCGACAGCTTGCCAGGCTGGCTCACGCCCGAGAGGTCGCCCTTCATGTCGGCCATGAAGCAGGGCACACCGGCTTTGCAGAAACTCTCGGCAATGACCTGCAGGGTCACCGTTTTACCTGTTCCCGTTGCGCCGGCGATGAGTCCGTGCCTGTTGGCCATATTGCCCAGGATGCTGATGGGTCCGTTGGGCCCGTGGGCGATGTAGAATCCGTTCTCTTGAGTGTACATAGTGCAGTGGTTATTATGATCGTTGTTGTTATTGCTGGTCACAAAGTTATAATATTTCTTTCACTTGCACAAACGGCGGCGATGAAAAAGTTGTACCTTTGTGGCAGATAACAATATAAATGACATCAGGCGTGGAAGAGCATAAGAAGAAAGTTTTTGTGTCGGGCTGCTATGACCTGCTGCACTCGGGTCATGTGGAGTTTTTCAGACAGGCGTCGCAGTATGGCGACCTGTATGTGGGTATCGGCAGCGACCGTACAATCGAGGCCCTGAAGGGCCACAAGACGATGTACAGCGAGCGTGAGCGCCTGTTCATGGTGCAGGCCATCCGCTATGTCAAGGAGGCCTACATCAACGAGGGCGAGGGCATGCTCGACTTTGTGCCCACGCTGGACATTGTGCACCCTGACTGCCTGGTGGTCAACGAGGACGGCGACCGCGAGGAAAAGCGGCAGTTGTGCCGTGAGCGAGGCATGGAATATATCGTGCTGCGTCGGGTGCCCAACGAGGGCCTCGATGCCCGCAGCAGCACCGACCTCAAGCAGGCCGTCTGCCAGTTGCCCACCCGCTTGGATCTGGCGGGCACCTGGATTGACCAGCCCTATGTGTCGTGCCATGCCCCCGGCTGGGCGCTGACCATCTCGCTGGAGCCTACCTTTGAGGTGCGTGAGCGCTGCGGCCTGTCGACCAGCACGCGCAACACCATCAAGCGCGTGTGGCCTTACCGTCTGCCCGATATGGACCCCGAGATGCTGGCAAGGCTGGTCTTCTGTCTCGAGAACGACCCCGAGCGCAGCGACGGCATTGTGAGCGGTGCCCAGGACGCCATCGGCATCTGCGTGCCCGGCCTCGCACGGCATTACTACAACGGCAGTTATTGGCCCGAGAAGATAGAATATACCCAGGACCCTGCCCTGCTGGGCTGGCTGGAGGACCACCTGTGCATGATACCGATGTTCCCGCGCCGCCCTGGCTGCAGCGTGGTCGAGGACAAGGATATCACGCTCGCCAAGGTGCGTGCCCTGGCTGCAGCAGCCGACCATTGCTGGGATGCCATCCAGCGCCGCGATCTCGATGCCTTTGCCGCTGCCTACAAGGCCTCGTTCGAGGCCCAGGTGGCGATGTTCCCCGCGATGATTCAGCCCGGTGTGCAGGACTACATCGACCGCTACAGCGCCCTCGACGGCGTGCTGGCATGGAAGATGCCTGGTGCTGGTGGTGGCGGCTATCTGGCGCTCGTGTGCCGTGACCGCTCGGCCTTCCCCGAGGGAGCCATATCCCTGACCATCCGCAGGTCATCAAACAACTGATAATACAAACAACTATCGAAAAAAATCAAACAACAGGAACAACTTAAAACAACAAGGACAACATTATTATTTAATCATTTGGGTTGTTAATGTTGTTCAGCGTAGTTTGAGTTGTTTGAAATACTGGAACGATGAAACGATATTGCCAAACCCTTGAATTGCGGGACGACCGCGAGATGATTGAGAAATATGTAGAGGCCCACGCCCATGTGTGGCCCGAGATTCAGGCTGGCATCCGCAGCGTGGGCATCCTCGACATGCAGATCTACATCCATGGCAACCGCCTGTTCATGATATGTGACACGGTCGACGACTTTGACTGGGAGAAAGACAACGCGCGCCTGGCCCAATTGCCCCGCCAGGCCGAGTGGGAAGCCTATGTGGCACGGTTCCAGGGCTGCGACCCCGCTGCTCCCTCCACCGCCAAATGGCAACTGATGGAACGGATATTTAAGTTATGAGTTAGAAGTTAGAAGTTTTTTGTGAAAATGATAACTGCCAACAACAACAAATCCCGATTGCTGGTGACGCGTGAGGGCGTGAGTTATGTGCTGCCCTTTATCATAGTGACTTGCTGCTTTGCCCTGTGGGGCTTTGCCAACGACATCACCAACCCGATGGTGAAGGCGTTCTCCAAGATTTTCCGCATGAGCGTGACCGACGGCACGCTGGTGCAGGTCGCTTTCTACGGTGGCTACTTCTGCATGGCTCTGCCCGCGGCGCTGTTCATCCGCCGCCACTCGTTCAAGAGCGGCATCGTGATGGGGTTGGCGCTGTATGCCATTGGCGTGCTGCTTTTCATCCCGGCGCGTGCGATGGGCAGTTTTGCGCCGTTCCTGCTGGCCTATTTCATCCTCACCTGCGGCTTGTCGTTCCTCGAGACGACGGCCAACCCGTGCATCTTGCTCATGGGCGACCGCGAGACCGCCACGCGTCGCTTGAACCTGGCGCAGTCATTCAACCCCATCGGCTCGCTGGCAGGCATGTTCGTGGCGATGAATTTCATCCAGGCGCGCCTCTCCCCGCTCGACACTGCCCAGCGTGCGGTGCTCGACGACGCGCAGTTCGAGGCGTTGAAGCAGAGCGACCTGGGAGTGCTTGTCCAGCCCTATGCCCTGCTTGGCGTGGTGCTGGTGTTGCTGCTGGTGGCGATGGTTTTTGTACGCATTCCTGCCGTGGGCCACAGCGAGGGCGCCAGCCGCGGTCCTTTATGGCCAGCCGTGAAGCGCCTGTGGTCCAACCGTCCCTACCGCAACGGCGTGGTGGCGCAGTTTTTCTATGTCGGCGCCCAGATTACCTGCTGGACGTTTATCATCCAGTACGGCACGCGCGTGTTCATGGCCGAGGGGATGACCGAACAGGCTGCCGAGGTGCTGTCGCAGCGCTATAACATCGCGGCGATGATCTTGTTCTGCCTCATGCGTTTTGTCAACATCTACCTGATGAAATATTTCAAGCCTGGCCGTTTGATGGCCTTCTTTGCCGCTGTGGCGTTGTTGCTGCTGTGCGGCGTCATTCTGGTGGGCGGTCGTGTGGGCATGTACTGCCTGGTGGGCGTGTCGGCATGCATGAGTCTGATGTTCCCCACCATCTACGGACTGGCGTTGGGTGGCGTTCAGGACGATGCCGAGGTGGGTTCCGCCGGCCTGATCATGGCTATCTTGGGCGGCAGCGTGTTGCCTGCTGTGCAGGCGATGATTATCGACAGCAACATCCAACTGCTGCCGTCGGTCAACCTGTCGTTTATCGTTCCCGCCCTGTGCTTCATCGTGGTGATGCTCTACGGCATGCACTACTCCCGCGAGTGAACGCCTGGCACAGGCTGCGCCACGGGATAAAAAACAAGAAGTTTTTTGTTTTGTTCTCCGCTCGGCTTGCACTACTTTGGCTTTGCCGAAGATAGGCTGCGCCTCGACCGTGGCAAGAAAAAATCGTGTTTTTCTTGCCACTGTCCTCGGCTTGTACTATCTTTGCGGTCTAGAACTAAAACCATTAATTAACCTGCTTTTTGCCATTGGCTATTAGTCCATAGCGAAAGCGCAAAATCTTAATAAAGAAATAGTGGAAAACGAGATCCTGGCGTTGAACGCCAACCAGGTAGTGGCCTACCTGCAGAAAGAACCTCACGAGTTCACCAAGGCCGACATCATCCGCTTCATTGAGGAGAACAACATCCGCATGGTCAACTTCATGTACCCCGGCGGTGACGGCAAGTTGAAAACCCTGAACTTTGTCATCAGCAGCAAGGATTACCTGCGCACCATCCTGTCGTGTGGTGAGCGTGTTGACGGCTCCAGCCTGTTCAGCTTCATCCAGGCCAGCTCGAGCGACCTGTATGTGCTGCCCAGGTTCAGCACCGCCTTCCTCGACCCGTTTGCCGAGATTCCCACGCTGTGCCTGCTGTGCTCGTTCTTTGACAAGGACGGCAACCCGCTGGAGAGTTCTCCCGAGCAGACGCTGCGCAAGGCTGCACAGGCCTTCCGCGAGGTGACCGGCATGGAATATGAGGCCATGGGTGAGCTGGAGTACTATGTCATCCGTCCTTCGGTAGACTTCTACCCTGCACGCGACCAGCACGGCTACCACGAGTCGATGCCTTATGCTAAGACCAACGACTTCCGCCAGCGCTGCATGGACTACATCGCCAAGGCTGGCGGCCAGATCAAGTACGGCCATAGCGAGGTGGGCAACTTTGAGCAGGACGGCGTGGTATATGAGCAGAACGAGATCGAGTTCCTGCCCGTGCCCGTGCTTGATGCTGCTGACCAGTTGATGATTGCCAAGTGGGTGATCCGCAACCTGGCTTTCCGTGCCAACTTGAATGTCACCTTCGCCCCCAAGATTACCACCGGCAAGGCTGGTTCGGGTCTGCATGTGCACATGCGCATGATGAAGGACGGCCGCAACATGATGATCAACGACAAGGGCGTCCTCAGCGACGAGGCCCGCAAGGCCATCGCCGGTATGATGGACCTGGCTCCCGCCATCACGGCCTTCGGCAACAAGAACCCGATGTCCTACTTCCGTCTGGTGCCCCACCAGGAGGCTCCCACCAATGTGTGCTGGGGTGACCGCAACCGCTCTGTGCTCGTGCGTGTGCCCCTGGGCTGGACCGCCGGTGCCGACATGTGCCGCGTTGCCAACCCGCTGGAACCCGCCAGCAACTTCGACACCACCCAGAAGCAGACCGTCGAGATGCGCTCGCCGGACGGCTCAGCCGACATCTACCAGCTGCTCGCCGGCCTGTGCGTAGCCTGCCGCCACGGTTTCGAGATGGAGAACGCTCTGGAACTGGCTGCCAAGACCTATGTCGATGTCAACATCCACGACGCTGCCAATGCCGACCGCCTGAACGAACTCGACTGCCTGCCCGACAGTTGCGTCGCCAGTGCCGACTGCCTGGAGAAGCTGCGTGCCGCCTTTGAGGAGCATGGCGTGTTCAGCGCACACATGATCGACGGCATCATCGAGGAGTTGCGCTCGTTTGGTGACCGCACCCTGCGCCACGACATCGAGCATGATCCCAAGCGCACCGCCCAGCTCGTCAACGAGTACTTCCAGTGCGGCTAATCCCGCTTGTCAGACAAACGAATAACCAAATAACAACAGGGACAACGACCACCGTTGCCCCTGTTGTTTTAATTATACCCTCCTTACTTTACTTATCTTTGGTGTCTTTTTTCTCATCGGACAGAATGCCTAATGCAATAAGAAGCAAACCCGCAATCAACAAAAGGGAACCAAAACCTAAGTTAACAACCTTAAAAATACCCTCATTAATGGGAGGTGCACTAGCCGTTCCTCCACAAAAACAAACTATTGAAAGGATAATAGAGATGGCGCCAATAATTGAGAATAGTATTTTTTTCATAAGAGATATCTTTTGCCCTTCAGTTCGATTAGGCATTAATTGAATTTAAACGTGAACTGAATCGCCACACAATAGGTGGGCAATACGTTTAAGGCAAAGAACATCTTTACCCATCGCAAAGATAAGACAAATTGTTATCACACACAAATTTGGATATAGATTAATGGGATGGATGTTTGTGTATGGTGATTGTCAGATATTAATAAAACACACCACCTGCTGCCTTGTGGTTGAGGCAGTCGAGTGGTGTGGTGATGTGTGGACAGGAGTACTGTTACTTCTCTTCCTCTTGGGCGTCATCCATCAGGCCGGCACGCACGCCGCCTTGTTGGGCAACCTGGACGCCATATTGGTAGCCGAGTTGGTAGACCTGCTGTACCAGTTGCTGCATCTGCTGCATGATGGCTTGGTATTGCTGTTGATACTGCTGCTGGGTGGGATAGGTCTGCTGTTGTGGCTGCTGGTATCCGGGCGGGAAGTTGGGTACCTGCTGTTGCTGTTGCGTTGTCTGCTGGTTCTGCGGCCACGGATTGGGAATGTCGTCTCCGCTAACGCTGCCGCCTCCACCGCCCTGTTGAGCCTGTCGTGCGGCTTCTTCCAACTTTTTCTGAAGTTCGTCAAGTAATCCCATAATCGATTAGTTATAAATGATTATCAATAATGATTCACAAATTTATATCTGTTTTTTAGATTTTGCAAGTTTTTGTGAACGGTTTAATCATTTTTTAACATGTTGGTGCTGCTGCGGCAATAAGAAACGCAGGACTGGAACTCATGTCCCAGCCCTGCGATAGGGTTAATCAGAACCTTGCGGGTCGATTATGCCTCAGGATCAACACCCCACTGCTGGCGAGCCAGACGGCGGTAGTTGTTGTAACGCCACTGGGCATTCTCCTTAGCGGCTTTGAACAGCTCGGCTGCCTCGTCGGGATACTGCTTCAGTACCGATGCGTAGCGTACCTCGCCCTTGAGGAAGTTCTCGAACTCGTCCCAGTTGGGCTCGGGGCTGTCGAGGGTGAAGGGATTCTTGCCCTCGGCCTCGAGTTGCGGGTTGTAGCGCCACAAGTGCCAGTAACCGCAAGCAACGGCTGCCTTCTCCTCGGCCTGGGCCTTGCCCATACCGGCCTTGATACCGTGGTTGATACAGGGAGCGTAGGCGATGATGATCGAGGGACCGTCATAGGCCTCGGCCTCGCGGATGGCCTTCAGGCACTGGGCATCGCTGGCGCCCATAGCAATCTGGGCAGCGTATACATAGCCGTAGGTGCTGGCAATCAGACCCAGGTCTTTCTTGCGGACGCGCTTGCCGGCAGCGGCAAACTTGGCGATAGCACCGATCGGGGTAGCCTTGGAGGCTTGACCACCGGTGTTGGAGTAAACCTCGGTGTCGAGCACGAGGATGTTGACATTCTTGCCGCTGGCAATCACATGGTCCAGACCGCCGAAGCCGATGTCGTAGCTGGCGCCGTCACCACCGATGATCCACTGTGAACGCTTAACCAGGTACTGACCCAGTTCGCGAACCTTGATGTCGGCGGGATTGTCGCTGTGCTCGATAGCCTCGAGAATCTTGTCGCTCAACTCGCGGGTCTTGTCGCCGTCGTTGAAGTTCTCAACCCATTCCTTGTAGAGGGCCTTGACATCCTCGGCAACAGTAGCATCCTCGATAGCCTCCTTGACGAAGCCCAGGACGCGGCCGCGCATCTTCTCGTCGGCGATGGTCATACCCAGACCGAACTCGCAGAAGTCCTCGAACAGGGAGTTGGCCCAAGCGGGACCGTGACCCTTCTCGTTAACGGTGTAGGGAGTCGAGGGAACCGAAGCGCTGTAGATTGACGAGCAACCGGTAGCGTTGGCAACGATCTGACGGTCACCGAACAACTGGCTGATCAGCTTCACATAGGGGGTCTCACCGCAACCCGAGCAAGCGCCCGAGAACTCAAACAGCGGCTGAGCGAACTGCGAGTTCTTGACATTGGACTTGGTGTCCACGAGGTGCTGTTTGCTCTTGACATTGTTGATGGCGTAGTCCCAGAGCTTCTGGTCTTCTTCGTGGCCCTCCATGGGAACCATCACGAGGGCCTTCTCACCCTTCTTGCCCGGACAAACATCGGCGCAGTTGCCGCAAGCCAAGCAGTCCATCACATCAACAACCTGTACGAAGGTCATGCCCTCGAAGCCCTTGCCGATGGCTTTGAGCTTGTCTTCCTCCTTGAAGGGAGAAGCGGCAGCCTCGGCCTCGTCCATGACGAAGGGACGGATGGCAGCGTGCGGGCAGACGAGCGCGCACTTGTTACACTGGATACAGTTCTCGGCCTTCCACATGGGAACGAAGGCGCCCACACCGCGCTTCTCATAGGCAGCGGTACCGGCATCCCAAGTACCATCCTCGCGGCCCTTGAAGGCGCTCACGGGCAGCAGGTCACCGTTCTGGGCGTTGATGGGACGAACCACATTGTGGACAAATGCGGGAGCATTGTCGGCAGCGGGACCATCAACGGTCAGGTTGCTCCAAGCGGGATCAACAGTCAGTTCGGTGTACTCGTTACCACGGTCAACGGCCTGGTAGTTCTTGTTCACCACATCCTCACCCTTGCGGCCGTAGGACTTCACGATGAACTTCTTCATCTGCTCGATGGCCAGGTCAACGGGGATCACCTCGGTGATGCGGAAGAAGGCGCTCTGCAGAATGGTGTTGGTGCGGTTGCCCAGACCAATCTCCTGAGCGATCTTGGTGGCGTTGATGTAGTAAACCTTGATGTTGTTGTCAGCGAAGTACTTCTTCACATTGTTGGGTAGGTTCTCTACCAGTTTGTCGCCGTCCCAAACGGTGTTCAGCAGGAAGGTACCACCCTTCTGCAGACCGCGGGTCACATCATACATGTGCAGGTAGGCCTGAACATGGCAAGCCACGAAGTTGGGCGTGGTCACCAGGTAGGTCGAGCGGATGGGCTCGTCGCCGAAACGCAGGTGAGAGCAGGTGAAACCACCCGACTTCTTGCTGTCGTAGGAGAAGTAGGCCTGGCAGTGCTTGTCGGTGTTGTCACCGATGATCTTCACACTGTTCTTGTTGGCACCCACGGTACCGTCAGCACCCAGACCGTAGAACTTGGCCTGGAACATACCGGCGCCACCCATGGCAACTTCTTCCTTCATGGGAAGCGATGCAAAGGTCACATCGTCGTCGATACCGATGGTGAACTGGTTCTTGGGCATCGGCAGGGCCAGGTTCTCGTAAACGGCGAGAATCTGGGCGGGCGTGGTGTCCTTGGAACCGAGGCCGTAGCGGCCACCCACGATAACGGGGGCATTCTCGGTGCCGTAGAAGCAATCCTTCACATCGAGATACAGGGGCTCGCCGTTAGCGCCGGGCTCCTTGGTGCGGTCGAGCACGGCAATGCGCTTGGCAGTGCTGGGAACGGCTGCGAGGAAGTGCTTGGCGCTGAAGGGGCGATACAAGTGAACGGCAACCAGACCGACCTTCTCACCCTTCTCGGTCAGATAGTCGATGGTCTCACGGATGGCCTCGGTCACACTGCCCATGGCGATGATGACGCGGTCGGCATCCTTGGCGCCGTAGTAGTCAAACAGACCATACTTGCGGCCAGTGATTTCGCTGATCTTGTTCATGTAGTCCTCGACGATGGCGGGAACTGCGGTATAGTAGTCGTTGCACGACTCGCGGTGCTGGAAGAACACATCAGGGTTCTCGGCAGTACCACGGGTAACGGGCTTGTCGGGATTCATGGCACCCTTGCGGAACTTGGCCAGCTCTTCCATGTCGATGAGGGGACGCAGGTCTTCCTGGTCCATAGCCTCTACCTTCTGGATCTCGTGAGAGGTGCGGAAACCGTCAAAGAAGTTGACAAAGGGTACATGAGCCTTGATGGCACTCAGGTGGGCAACACCAGCCAGGTCCATAACCTCCTGCACACTGCCCTCGGCGAGCATGGCAAAACCGGTCTGACGGGTAGCCATCACGTCCTGGTGGTCACCGAAGATACACAGGGTGTGGCTGGCCAGCGTACGGGCCGAAACGTGGAACACGCCAGGGAGCAACTCACCGGCAATCTTGTACATGTTGGGAATCATCAGCAGCAGACCCTGCGACGCGGTGTAGGTCGTGGTCAGGGCACCAGCCTGCAGCGAACCGTGAACTGCACCGGCAGCACCACCCTCGCTCTGCATCTCCTGGACCATAACGGTCTCACCGAAGATGTTCTTGCGGCCAGCAGCGGCCCACTCGTCCACGTGCTCAGCCATCGTTGATGACGGAGTGATGGGGTAGATTGCGGCTACCTCAGTGAACATGTAACTGATGTGAGCAGCAGCCTGGTTGCCGTCACACGTCATGAATTTCTTTTCCTTACTCATAAAATTTGAAAAAAAACTGATATAGTTAGTTATTAGTCGTTTTTACAGGGTGCAAAGGTACGCATTATTTTTTTAATAAGGTATATAAACTTGAAAAATTACTTTCCACACCAACAGCAGACGGCGACCGCCGCCTTGAACGCCTACTCCAGTGCTGCCGCCATCCCTGTCGTGGGCTACATCATCGCCCCTATAGCCGCTGCCATGGCAGTGGCCATCTTTAAGAAGCTGCAGGCGAGCCAGGCGCAGGACGAGTACCAGCGCCTCATGAACAATAAATCACCGAAATCTAAAAGAAAATGATGTGTTTAGCGATAAATAATCGCTACCTTTGCCCTATAAATAGCAAGTATAACGGTATTTATATGGCATCTGTCTTTCCAATACTTATTTTTATTGCTGTCGTAGGTTTGATTATCTTCGGCTGGTGGTACAATTCCCCTCGACAAAAAGGTAAGCGAGGAGAGAAAAGAGTTCATGAACTTTTATCAGCACTTCCAGAGGGTTATCATGTGTTGGATGATGTCGTATTAAACACAAATAGAGGGACTACTCAAATAGACCATGTTGTGGTATCCAAATATGGCATTTTTACCATAGAAACTAAAAACTATCGAGGTGAAATTTATGGTGACGATGATCGGCAGGAATGGACTCAAATAATTGTTACCGAAGTAAGATATAGACGAAAATGGTACAAGACTTATACCTATGTAACAAAGAACCATTTCTACAATCCTGTTAAGCAATCACTAGGACATATTTATAGCATAAAGAAGACTTTATCTGAATTCCATCATATGAAGTTCATACCTATTGTTGTTTTCGCAGGTAGTGCAAATATAGGTAATGTCAAATCAAGTAATCATGTCATCTATGATGATAACCTGCTGGCAACGATCCAAAGCTATCAGACGGAATGCCTATCGGATGTTGATGTCCAGAATGTTATTAAAGTTCTTTCAGAAAAAAATATCAGAGAGATAATTGATGAAAAGACACATGTTCAAAATGTCAAGGCTACAAAGAACGAACTGAATCGAAAGCTAGCATCAGGAATATGCCCAAAGTGCGGTGGCAGCCTAGTAAAAAGGAGTGGCAAGTATGGCAGTTTCTATGGTTGTTCCAACTATCCGAAATGCCGGTTTACAACAAATTTATAATTCATCGTTCGTCTTTTCAAAGCATATGCGGTTGGCTTACCTTTGCGTAAACCAACCGATTTTCTTATGATACTCACGATAAACGGCAAACTTGTGCAAGGTGAAGGCAGTGCCAAGTTTACTTGAGCAATGCTTTTTCTAATAAGGTATGATTCATGGAAAAAGATTCATAGGAAAAACCAAGCAGGCGACAATTATTATTTACTTTGATGTAACATTTTGGGGTTGTACTGCGTCATTATGAGTGAAGGGCAAGACAAAGTGCACTTGTAAAGCCCTAAATGATAACAGTAATAACACGATAGACAAATGAAAAAGTTTTTAGTTTTAGCGATTGTGGCTCTGTCATTTGCCACGGGTTTTTGCAGGAGTGTTGACGATGTGTTCAACGCTTTCCCCGAGGCCGACAATATTCAACTGGTAAATATGCCTGGCTTGTTGGACATGATTCAATCTAAGTTTGATGCTAAATCAAAAGACAAAAATGGTGAGAAGAGCATCATCGAGAGCGTGAAAATTCTCATCATAGAAGATGCGACCGACCAGCAGAAGGACATCGCCCGCCAAATCCTTGACGAAGGCATCGATGACTTGGAGGAGATGGTGAGTGTCAACGACGGTGAAGAGGATGTGACCATTTTATCTCAACAGCAGGGTGATCATATCGCCCAGATGCTCATTATTGCTTTCGACAACGAAGAGAATGAGGTCGGAGTAGTGCATCTGAAGGGTGTGCTGCGGTCTGATGATATAGAGAATATGGGTGTGTTCAACTAATCTGTAGCGCAACCATCACAGGATGAACGCCAGCGAGTTCAAACAGCGCTTCCTGCCTCTGAATGCCCGGCTCTATAAAGCGGCATACCTGATGCTAGGCAATGAGGATGATGCTAAGGATGTGGTTCAGGACATCTATCTCAAGTTGTGGGACAAGCGTGACTCGCTCAACAACATCTACAACGATCAGGGTTACTGCATGAGGGTGGTGCGCAATATGTGCCTGGACCGACTCAGAAAGGTGACTCCCGATATCCTGGACAAGCCACCCGAAGAACTCCCGATAATCAGCGAGGATGACACCTCAAGCGGCATTGAACGGAACGACACGGCACGACTGATCAAACAATGCATCGCACGCCTACCGGCACAGCAACAAAAGGTGATCAGGCTGCGTGAACTTGGAGAATGCTCGATGCAGGAAATAATGGAGGCCACCGGCCTGAGTGCAGAGAATGTGAGAGTACTGCTCAGCAGAGCAAGAAAAGCGTTAAGGAATCAACTTCAAACAATCCTTTCAACATGAACAAGAACCAAATAGACCAATTGCTTCAAAAGTTCTATGACGGCGAGACCTCGCCCGAAGAGGAGCACTTGCTGCGCACGGCTTTGAACGATGACGGCATTGACTCCTTGCTCCTGAAAGGTCTGGATGAAGTGCGCCACGAGACGCCCGTGGTGCCTGCCGATTTAGAGCAATCGCTCAACGACAATATCGACCGCTGGCAAGAGGAGGAAACGCGTGAGAAAGTCATTCCCGCTACATGGAGACGGCGCGCTTTCTGGACTGCTATTGCTGCATGTGTTGCCGCGATTGTTACTTTGGGATGGTGGCTCTCACGCGGTGAAACACAGTTTGGACCCCAAGCCCCTGTTATGGCAGATAATTCGGACAAAAGCAGCGTGGCACCATCGACCAATGACGAAGCCGCCGTAATCGTAGTTGATGAGGTAAGCGAAGCGCCTCGCTCCCAGGTCGCCCGTGCTGCCAAGCCGGTGAAATCCGTTAAACGGCATAAAGCCGTTCATCTCGCTCAAGCCGATGTCAAAGCCGATATAGAGTCGGAAATCTCGGAAGCCGACGAGGAAGAAGCCCTGACGGCACTGGTGAAGTTCTCCACGGTAATCAATAAGGGGTTCAATCAACTGGACGAGGCCGGTGAGAAGATTGAAGATGTTAATCACACGATAAATCAACACTTAACAATAAACTGATTATGAAAAGGTTCATTTCAATACTAGTACTGTTGGCTACCATGAGTTTTGTGGCCAGTGCGCAGCCGTCGTTCGCCAAGCAGTTCAAGGGCAAGCCGGGTTACTCTTGCGTGACACTCTCCAAGGCAGCGCTGCGCATGATGCCATTGCAGGACAAGATGGGGGTAAATGTCGGCTCAGTGGCCGATAAACTGGACAGGTTGGAGATAGTGAAAGCGAATACACCCCAAGCGTCTAAACACCTGAAGAGCGTCTGCGAGCAGTGGATCGAGACGGATGGGTTTGAAGATTTTATCGATGTTGACGAGGAAAATGAGCAAGCCTCAATATTCATCAAGACAGGCGATGAGCAGAACATCTTTCTGATGCTTGCTGTTGAAGACGGGGAAACAGCTGTCATCATCCTCTACGGCACAATGACTGTTGAGGAGATGCGCGGAATCGTCAAATAACCACAAAGAAATCCATTAAGCCAATATAGTTTCTTCAGCCGAGGGTGGTATTGACCATCCTCGGCTGTTTTGTCTGTAAAAGGATTAAAATTTCTTAAATATCATGATATATTTATTGTTTTTCGATAAATTAATTTATCTTTGCAGCGCAATGATCAACTAAAAGTGTTTTACATTATGAAAAAGACATCTAAGAAAGTACTGACTGCCGTGTGCGTGTTCGCGCTCATCTGCACCCTGCTGTGGGTGGCGTTTTATGCTATCCAGACCTACTTTGTCTTGACAACCGGCAGTGGCCACGGGGTCATCAACTGGGGTTCCCCGAACATGGGCTCAAAACTGACGTTGTTCGTCATCAACCGTCTCCTGATTATCACGTTGGCAGGGCTGATGGCTGCGTTTGTGTTCAACATCCTCAAGCATCTGAAGGGAGGCACCATTTTTAACCGTGCCAATGTGGTGCTGTTATGGATTATGGCGATAGTACTGCCCATCCATTCGTTCATCAGTGATAATATGGGCTTTGCCTGCTCTGCCTCTGATCACTATGAATGGTGTCTGACCGACACCCCGTTTGTCTATGCGATTGTGGCAGTCCTGGTCGCCATACTTTACAAGTTGGCCTACGACGCTGCCGAGGAACAGAAGTTAACCATCTAAACCCCCTTGTGCACTATGATTATCGTGAATCTTGATGTGATGATGGCCCGACGCAAGATGTCGCTCAACGAGCTGAGCGAACGCGTGGGCATCACTATTGCCAACCTCTCCATCCTCAAGAACGGCAAGGCCAAGGCCGTGCGCTTCTCGACCCTCGACGCCATCTGCCGTGCCCTCGACTGCTCTCCTGGCGACATCCTCGAGTATCGCAACGACTAACGCCTTTATTTCAAGCCTCTTATAAAATGGGCGCCTTCTCTCCCCAAGTGGGGAAGAAATACCCATCTAGGGCTTCGTACGCCCTTACCAAACCGATTGATTTTGCTTCAATAAAAACTCATTTTTAAATAAATCATTTATTATGAGAAGATTATGGACACTCTTTATGCTCGGAAGCCTGTTCTTTGACATCATGGGTCAAAACGGGCAGGACTCCATCATGGAGGTCACGCTCCCTGAGCTGGTATTTACCGAGAGCCTGATCAAGCACAAGCCTAAAAGCGATGTGTTTAAAATCACTGAAAACCATCGCAAGGGCGTTACCAATGTATTCGATATAATGAACTTGCTGCCTGGTGTGAAGTTCGATCAGTTGAAATCCAAAATCAGCGTTAAGAATGACGAGAGGGTCCTCGTGGTAGTTGACGGGCAGGAGCGTAACTTTGATTATGTCAGGGCAATTGATCCTAAAAGGGTCAAGGAGATAGAAATCATCCATGAATTGCCTGGCAGATACGTTATTGCCGGCTATAAATATGTCATTGACATCAAACTCAAAAATGATTATGTGGGAAACGGCTTGTCCATTAACAACTTCACGATTGTATCGCCAGGCAACAATGGCGATGACCACATTGTCAATGAGCAACCCAACATCCAGTACTCGCATACCGACAAGAAGTGGAACTTCAACGCCGGTTATGTCTATGGCCATATCAGGTGGAACTACCCGATTTCCTACAGTAAGGTCTATCCAGGTCTGTCCGATTTGTCAAGTTTGGAATATACTACCGACAATCCCAATGACCACGATAAGAGCAATGCGCATGCGGCAAACCTCGGTCTGGACTGGAAAGTTGCCGACAACCAGACGCTGTCACTACGCTCGCAGTATCTCCACGAAAATGGCCGTCACTCAACACTGTACGACTACACGAGTAATTTCTCGGAGTTGATAGATAACGGCATCAAAACCAATGATTACAAATTGTCGCTCATCTATAATAGCGTTTTGAGCAAGCAATGGAAACTCTATGCCGACCTGAACTACAACCTATTCAAGACAGACAACCACAATGCCTATTCGATGAATGAAACCTTACTCAACGATGTCTATTCCACCCATAGAAAAAATTACTACAAGGGAACCGTTGATGCAGTGTTCAGCCCGAATGACAGGCTTTCATTGGATTTCGGCTATTCGGCCACTTGGGCTCTCTACAGATTCGGCCAACGCAATATTCCTGTTACAAAATCAGATGAGAACAGGCACAATGTGTTCTCCTATCTCGATTACACGTTGAACGACAAGTTGAGTGGACGAGTAGGACTGGCCTTCGAGTCTATCCATATTAGTGACAAGGTTACTTCCAATACATACAATCGACTTCTACCTGCAGCATCGCTGAATTTTGTCCCTTCACAGAATGTGCAGGTCAGCGCCGACTACTCCACAAGGATGGAATACCCAAAACTGTATCAGTTATCGCCCATCGGATATAACCTGGACGACAGGATGGTCTTTCAAGGGAATCCTGGGCTGAAACCCAGTTTGAAACACGAAGTGAATCTGCAGGCGGTGCTGTGGCAGAATCTCATTTTGGCGGGTGTTTATCAATCCTCCAAGCATGCTATCAGCGACTATTATAGTCATGTGGATGGACTGTATCAGCAGTCATTCGTGAACTCTAGACACTCCGCACTCGCGTTCGTGATCATGCACAACTGGAGCATCAATAAAAACTTCACATGGAGCAACTCATTGCAGTACTCTCATATGAACATCAGTTGGAACACTTATAAAAACCATGCCAACAACCTGAACTTCAGCAGTAACTTGTCCTATTATATCAACCCGTTCAAGACAAGGCTTGAGGTGGATTATTCACGCTCGTTGCGCCAGGTGCCTTTGCTTCAAGGATATGAGCAGCAGGAGCAGGACATGTGGGCGGTATCATTGTTCAAGACCTTCTGGCACGACAGGATCAATGTCTCGCTCACCTATTTGCCTCCCATCCGGTTAGGCGTGCGGGAGTATCAGCAACGCGCCATTGATACTGACTTCTATAAAGAGCATCAACGCTTGAACCTGAAGACCTATGACAACCTCATACTGCTCAGGGTGGGATTCCGTCTGAACAACAACAAGCGCTTCAGAGTCAAGAACCAATCAAAATTTGACGACGAGAAGAGCAAAGATAGAGGACTGCTTTGAGCAGCCGCGCCGACCAAGACAGCCGCTACCACCTAACAATCTGAATACCAAGCGATCGTCACTCAGATAGACTGTGTTGCAAAACTATGCATAATCGTTGATTGCCTCATCCCCACTCATTTTCCGCTGAGCCGGTAAACCGCCGTGATTACTAAAGTTAGACATTCTAGGGGCATCGCCAAAAAGAAGAACCGCCAAACAGTTGATCAACAACCATCTAGCGGTTCTTCTTGTGATCCCTACAGGATTCAAAATATAAAATTCTATGAAATCTAGATATACCCTAAATCAAATGATTATCAGCATGTTATGAAAGTTAATAATTCTAAATCATTTTATTAAATTCCATTCAAATGCATTTTGGTGGGGCAATTTTTAGTAAATTTGCCCCACGCATTTAACAAGATGATGGCATGGAAAGAATAACGATTTTGCTCAAATCAAAAAAAAAGAGCGGGAACATAAAGATACGTTTCAGGTTACGTGATGGGCGCGATGTAGACATCACCCATCGCACCAGTATTGTAGCCGACATAGCATTACTCCGCAAGCAATTTACCGAGGATGGAACGTTGAAGCCTCGCGTCTCAGTGTACGACCAGGAACTGTTGACAGCGATAACGGAACGGAAAGATGCGATGCGTGAGGCTTACCATGTTATGAGGGAGAATGGCCTTATGCTCACATCGGAGGTGTTGACGAGGGAGGTCGAGCGTATTTTGATTGCAAAAGGCAATTCTACCAAGAAATCCCAACCAATTCTGGTAAGAAGGATGGCAGACGTTTTCTCAGAATGGATTAACGGACAATATGAGAGCGGAGTCTTTGGAATGGGGAGGAAAAAACATTATGAAGTTTTACAGAGGGAACTTTGCCGCTTCCTCAAGATGAGACGAATGAATGACATCACTGTCAAGGAATTCGACGCCTCGATATTGCAAAAATTCTCCACATGGCTCCGGGATGAATGGCTATTTGTCGAAAAATATCCAAAACTCTATAAGAGTTTGGATGATAGACGCATACCCAGTGAACCCAGAAGCGGCAACACCATTGCAGCCAAAATGAAGCTATTGAGGAGCTTCTTCAGGGCTCAGGAGTTTATTGGCGAAGTGGCGAAAACGCCCTTCAATATGATGGATGGTAGCCGTCGTAAGGCAATGATGCGTGAAAAGTATGATACACCAGTGTCACTTACCAAAGAGGAGCTGAAGAAGATCATCGGGGCGGATGTTCCTCAGTTGATGTCAGAGGTACGCGACATCTTCGTCCTGCATTGTTACATTGGTTGCAGGGTGAATGACCTGAAGATGATGACGTGGGATAATGTGGCCGTGGCAGATGGTGTGCCTTACATCCACTATATGCCACAAAAGACAGCACTCCAGCAGGAAGATGAATTGGCTACGCCATTGATGCGGACTGCTTTGGAGATTCTGAAAAAATATGATTTCAAGTTCCCCCTCTTGAGAAACCTCTGGGGTAAAGACGGCTACAACCATAAAATTAAGAAGTTGCTGGAACATTGCGATGTCAATCGAAAAAGTCCTGTTCGAGACACTGAGACTGGGATGACCAAATATGTGCCCATCTATGAACTAGCATCCACCAAACTGGCAAGAAAAACTTTTGTCAATCTGATGGCCTCGTGCCAGGTGGATTTGTATGCTGCTGGACTTCACAAGCGCGGCAGCGATGCAGTGGAGAGGTATGCGCATATAGACTTAAAAGAGCGTTTTCGGCTTATGTGTTTCGCCTTTGGCGAACCCGTGTATGAGGCGGATGACAATTTGGCCATTATCGAGCGAGAAACAGTCGACAAAGTGCAATCGTTCCTTGACGGGCTGAATGGTGACGAGATGGAAAGGCTTTTGGAAATGCTGAAGGAAAAGAAACCAGACTAAAAGAACGGCAATATGATATAGTTGACGTTGTGTTGAAGTCTATAAGACTCATAATCTGGAGGTCCTAGGTTCAAGCCCTAGCTGGTCCACACTGAAAATCAGCAACTTAAGACGATTCTTAGGTTGCTGATTTTCTTTTTGCGA
>Ga0310695_10001538_pt1 | contig 54188 bp, 54 predicted proteins | sample RumenRJG_04DNA_FD_203882 | JGI IMG/M metagenome (GOLD analysis project Ga0310695, IMG submission 203882) | Bovine rumen microbial communities from Lethbridge, Alberta, Canada - RJG_04 (v2) (version 2) | ecosystem: Host-associated > Mammals > Digestive system > Stomach > Rumen | place: Canada... | reverse complement strand
TTGCAGAAATCTGGCTGGAAGCAGTAGTGCGCGGCGAGCTTTGCGTAGGCTTCCTGCGGGACGGCATTCTTGCCGCTCCCGCTCTTCACGGCCACGCGGGCATTGTCGAACAGGACTCGCTTCGTCATGCCGCCAAAGAAGCGGAAAGCCGCCATCAGGCCCTCTGCGAAGGCTTCCTGGTTCTGCTTCCGGAAGCAGATGACGAAAGGAGCGCAGCTGTAGCTGAGCCTGGCGCAGAACGTATTCACGGTCATGCGCTGCCCGTTGAGGATAACTGCGGCCACGCCCCAGTCGATCTGCATGACATCGCCCGGGTGATAGGAAAGCGGGACGAAAGCCTGCTGCATGTTCCCGCGCAGCTGCCGCACATAGCGGCGGACGGTACTCTCGCCACCCTTGAAGTCCAGCTCAGCTACCAGCCTGTCGTAAATCCTTTTCGCCGTGTGATGCTGCTTCTTGCTCGGCTCGAGTTCATCCTCGCGCAGGCAGCCCTTGATGAATTCCTCTACGGGCTTCGTGATGATGTTGGCATCGCGGTGGTACGGGGCGCGGATGCCCGGCTGGATGTAACCCTCACAGTATTTCTTTACCGTGTTGCGGGAAATCCCCAATGCGCGGGCAATCTGGCGCTGACTCTCGCCGTTGACCACAAACCTTCTGCGAATCTCTGCGTAAATGTCCATCGTGATAACCATCCTGACTGCATCCCCCTATAACCAGATTCGATACTCTCATTATAGAGGATGCGCTAGACTAGTGGCTCACTTTTTCGTGAGCGCTATGCCATTAAATGGCTCACTTATATATTAGCATTTACAACCGTTTCGTACCGGGGCCGCTTCTCCATATGCTCCTGCGGGCGCTGCTGCACCCCGACAGGAACTACCTGCTGATTATCGAGGAAATCAACCGCGCGGATGTGGCGGCGGTGTTCGGCGATGTGTTCCAGCTGCTGGACCGCGATGCGGAGGGCAGGAGCGAGTACGATACCGATATCCCCGAGGATCTGCGGCGGTATCTCGTGGACCATCACGTGGAGGTCAACGGGCAGGACACCTGTGTGTACCACGGCCTCCTGCAGGGCGCACTGGCGGCGGGCAAGCTGTATCTGCCCGCCAACCTCTACCTGTGGGCGACGATGAACAGTGCCGATCAGGGCGTCATGCCGCTCGATACCGCATTCAAGCGGCGCTGGCAGTTCACCTATATCGGCGTGGACGACAGGCAGGAGGAAGCGGAGTTCGGGCCCTTTGCGCTGGCAGATGGCAGCTGGACGTGGCTGGCCGTCCGCGCGCGGGTGAACGGGCGGCTGAAGGCCGTGGGCGATATCACGGAGGACCGCCTGCTGGGGCCGTTCTTCCTGCGGGCGGCGAATGCCGTGGACCCGCAGAATCCTGATGACCCCGCGAAATTCATGGAGCTGTTCAAGTCGAAAGTGCTCATGTATCTCTATCAGGACGTGGCGAAATACGCGGGCGGTGAGATTTTCGACCAGAGCTATGCCACGTACAGTGAGCTCTGTGCGGCCTTTGACGAGCGGGGAATGGCGATATTCCCCGCCGGACAGGAGGGCTGAGCATGGGGGCGGTGAGGAGTCTGTGGTTCCGCGAGCTCCAGCGCTATCCCGTGGAGCGGGTGGAGCAGGCGCTGGGACCGGGCGGGCGGCAGACGGCGGAGCGGCTCGTGCAGGCGAATATCCTGCGCCGTGTGGCGCGGGGACAGGGCGATCCCGACATCAGCGAACTGCTGGAGGTCGCGCCCGCAGGTGAGCCGATGTTCGTGTTCAATTTCTGCGGGCTGGTGCTCGCGGGCGGATGCCTTATCCATGTCTATCCGAAATATCTGCCGGTGGACACCCGGCCGCGGGAGGCCTTCTGGCTGGCGATGCGGGCCGTACAGCGGTATGAGCACCACCGCCGCCAGCATCTGAGCCTCGCGGACCGGCGGGCAGAGGGCGGGGATTTCCTCGCGACGGTGCTGGCCCTGCTCGCGGACTACCGCATGCACGGGCTCTACCGCGTGGCGGATGAAGAGATCGAGATCAACGGGCAGGGGGATACGGACTGGCAGAGGACGCTCGAGCGGTACCAGCCCGCCTTTATCCGGACCCCGCAGGGCAGGCGGCCTCTCTATATGGAACGGGAAACGGTGCGGCGGCGCACGGACGAGGAGAATTTTTTCCGGCTCGTGCAGATGGCATGCCTCAACGGATGCGCGGAGCTCGTGCGCACGCTGGAGCTCACGTCGCTGGTGAATGTGCAGGGCGTGCGGTTCCCAGGGGTAAAGGCCCCGGCCAGCCGCCACTACATGCTGCGGCGCCTGCGGCAGGAGCTGGGGCGGCAGTTCTCCGAACAGCGGCGCACGGTGCTCCGCCTGCTCATCCTGTATCTGGAGCAGGGCGGCGGGCACGCGCAGGCGGGCCGCGTGGTGTTCTACGGCACGAACGCCATGGAGGCCGTGTGGGAGGAGGCCGTGCGCGAGGTCTTCTCCGACCGTCTGCACACCCGTATCGGGGACATCGCCGTCCTGCCGGAGGCAAAGCGGGCGGCCTGTCCCTACAGGCAGAAACAGCTCATCGACATCATCGGGCGGCCAAGCTGGACCCCGTGCGGCGGGCAGGGGATAGCGGTGGACACGCTCATCCCCGATACCGTGGCCATCACGGAGGACACGTTCCTCATCTATGATGCGAAATACTACACGCCGGCGGTCAGGGCGGGCACGGCGGACCGGCGGGGCAGTATCACGGGCCAGCCGGGACTGGAGTCCGTGACGAAACAGTACCTATACCAGATGGCCTACGCGGAGTTCCTGCAGGATTTCGGCCTCACGCAGGTGCAGAACGTCTTCCTCCTGCCGCTCAGGCATGAGGAGGGCGGCCCCCTCGCCAGACCGCTGGCCAGCGTGAGCTTCCCCCTGCTGGAGCAGTACACGCATACGCCCCTGCGCGCCATACAGGTAGACGCTGACGCCCTCTGGCAGGCCTACGTGGAGCAGAAACACATCGACGTGCGGGAACTGGCGTGGGAGGAGCTGGCAGAGGAGCATACCAGTTAGTCATTTACTGGTACAGGCACATGGGGAAAAGAAGGACAGGGCAACGGTCTCCAGGGGCCGTTGCTTAATTTTTGCTTAGAAAAAATGTTTTTTGGGAAGGAAAAAACATTTTTTTGCCGAATGTCTATAATATAATATATGAGAGACTTTTTGCCTGACCGGGTAAAGAACGGTAGGCTTTTTGGCGTTACGGCCTGCAGGCGGGAGCCGGTGTCATCCGCACTGCTGTGCCGGAGCGGCAGGCGGCAGAACTATGGAAGGTGTCTGGGATGAAGAAACAACAGTATGAAGATGAGCGCATCCAGGAGTGGGTCCGCTATCTGGGCAAGAAAATCAGGAAGCAGGGCTGGGACCGGCAGACGGCGCGCATGCTGGGCAAATCCTCGGATGAGGAGCTGCTGAGCCGCCTGCAGGATACCGACGTGTTCGACGAGGACCTGTATTATCCCTTTACCACGCTGGAGGACTGGGATTCGTTCATCGATTATTACTACGAACAGGAGGAGAAGACGGCCACGGCACGCATTATCCGTGATGTGGAGCGCGGCAGCGGTGACCGGATTCCGACCGAGAATTCCAACGGCGCGTGGCAGGTGTTCCGCCGATCCCTGGTGGATAAAAAGGAGATTCCCGGGTCCAGCATCCTGCAGATGGAGCGCAGTGCGCAGGAGGTCCTGAACCAGCTGGAGGACGGGAACAGAAAGGACGCAAACGGGGAATATATCCGCGGCCCTGTCCGGGGGCTGGTCATGGGCAACGTGCAGTCCGGCAAGACGGCCAACATGGAGGCCCTGATGTCGATGGCGGCGGAGTTCGGGTGGAACGTCTTTATCATCCTCACGGGTACGATTGAGAATCTGCGCCTGCAGACCGAGGAGCGCATGAAAGCTGACCTGCCGAGCCGCGGGCTGGGCTGGCAGTTCCTGCACAATCTCAGTTTCCGTGGGGCCGGTGCGCCGTCCAATCTGAAATTACGGCCGGGTGACACGGACCGTTATGTCATTACCTGCCTGAAAAATTCCAGCCGTCTCAAAACCCTGCTGAGCTGGCTGAACCATGACAGATCCCGCAAGGAACAGATGCGTGTGCTGGTCATCGACGATGAATCGGACCAGGCCAGCCTGAACACCAAAAAGATGGACATGCTGGACGGCATGACAGCCGACGAGGCTGAGGCGGCCGAGGTGGAGCGCACGCGCATCAACCAGGAAATCATGGCCATCGTCAACGGGAATATCCGTGCGGACAGTAAGGAAACCGCGCCGTATCAGGCGATGAATTACGTCTGCTATACGGCTACGCCCTATGGCAATTTCCTCAACGAAAGCCTGGAGAACAGCCTCTATCCCAGCGATTTTATCAAGGTACTGCCCCTAGCCGATACCTATTTCGGCCCGCAGCAGATTTTCGGCGACCCCGTGAACGGCACGAGCGACGGCCTGCGCATCATCAATGAGATTCCGGATGAGGAGTCGGGCGCCGATGAGGCGCATGATGATGTGAAAAAACTGGAGGCCATCTACGACGCATGGCTGGACCGTGCGCCGACGATGCCGGATTTGCCGCAGAGCCTGAAGGAGGCCATCGCCTGGTTCTGTATCTGCGTGGCCATCCGGCGGGTGGAGGCGGCACAGGACCACGATACGAAAGTGCGGCCACTGAGCATGATGATTCATCATTCGATGAAGACGGACTACCATATCAGCATTGCCAGGGCGGTGCGGCAGTGGTATGAACGGATTACGGATGATGACTTCATGGCGCTCTGCCAGGCGGTTTATGATGAGCAGACACAGCGGTTTTCGAGGGATACGTTCTGCCGGTCCTGGCCGGACTACGGGCAGGACTGCGGTATCAACCTGCGCGAGAATCCGGATGAACTCCGCGACTATCCGCCCTTTGACGATCTGCGCGGGAAGCTGGAGGACCTGCATCAGATCAGCATGACCCACATCACCATCGGAGACCGGCTGAAGTTCCCGCGCGGTCTCATTCTCTGCGTGGATAACAGCCGCAACGTGCCGGTTATCGAAGCGGAGGGGGACGGTCAGCAGGAGGTGCGCCTGCTCTATCCGGCGGGGGGCGATGAATGCCCGACGCCGGTGCCCGCGTTCCTCGTGGTGGGCGGCAATACGCTGGCCCGCGGCCTCACGCTCAAGGGGCTGGTCTCGACGTATTTCTCCCGCCATGTCACGCAGGCCGACACGCTCATGCAGATGGGGCGCTGGTTCGGCTACCGCCGCGGCTACGAGCTGCTGCCGCGCATCTGGATGACGCGGAGTGCGGAATCGTCCTTTGAGGCCATGACGGAGATTGACATCCGTCTGCGTGACGATATCCGGTACCGTTATCTGTCGGTATCGCCCCGTGAATACGGGCCGGTCATCCGTACCATGCCGGGGCTGTCCCTGACGGCAAAGAACAAAATGCAGAATGCAGAGAATGCCGAAATGAGCTTTGCCGGTGCCCATCTGCAGACCGTGGAGTTCGAGAATATCCAGTCCCGTCTGGCCAATAATATCCAGGTGGCGGAGGCCTTCCTCGCGGGGCTCGGGGAGCCGGTGGCCGGCCTGACCACCAGCCGCAGCCGCGTATGGACGGGGGTGCCCTTTGCGGTCATCCGTCATCAGCTGTTTGATCCGTCGTACTACAAGCTCACGCGGCAGGCCTCGACGGAGGTGTTCTGCGACTGGTTCGACCAGGTGGCGGAACAGTTCGACGACTGGGAGGTCATCCTCTACGGGCGGGATACGGCGAAACTGCCTCCGGACAAGACCTGGCACGGCGTCGGGAAAATCAACCGCAGCCGCCGCCTGTCCGGCGTGCGGGAACCGGACTCTCAGAACCTGAGCATCGGCATCCTGTCGGACCCGAATGTATGGATGGCGGACCTGGCACCGGCCTTTCTGCGGACGGTCAGCGATGCGGACAGGGTTGCCCTGGAAGCGGGGAAAAAGGCGGCGCAGAACAGCCGTGCGGCACAGGATATGCGGGAGGTGCAGCAGCGTCTGCGGGAGAAGGCGGGGAAAAAGAATACCCCGCGCCTCGTCATGTACTGCATCGACAAGGATTCCCAGTATCATGGCAAAACGGAACCGGGCAAAAAGGCCTCCCGCTGCCGGCTGGCGGTGAGTGAGGACCTGATCGGCCTCGAGCTGCTGGTCCCGGGGCAGACGGGCAACCGGCGGTATGTGGCATCCGTCAGCGTGAAAATGAAAAACTGAGGATAGTGGCACATGGAACTTTATTTACTGAAACACGGGAACATGACGCAGACCGGCAAGAGCCTGCTGCGCATGATTCAGAACAACACCCTGTCAAAACTCGACCTGCTGGTGCGCGAGTGCCTGCAGAACAGCCTGGACGCCGCCCTGCCGGGCAGGAAGGAAACGAAGGTGGATATCCGCACGGGTTCATTCCGCCATGCGGAGCTGGACCCCGTCTTTGAGGGCATCAGCGGACAGCTGGCCGAACGGTTCCGTGACCGGGAGGAGGCGGACTATATCGCCGTCTGCGACAGCCATACGACGGGCCTCACGGGGCCGCTGCGGGCCTGTGATATGCAGAGCCGTGATTTCGGCAACCTGCGCAAGCTCATCTATGAAATCGGGCAGGAGCAGAACGGCGAGGGCAAGGGCGGCTCGTGGGGCATCGGCAAGACGGTGTGTTTCCGCCTGGGTATCGGCATCGTCATGTACTACTCGCGTATCGCCGATGGTGCGGGCGGCTATGCCTCGCGCCTCGCGGCCACGCTCATCGAGAACGAGGAGGACCCGGACTCCCTGCTGCTGCGCGCGGGCCTGCAGAAGGGCAACCTGAACAACGGCATTGCCTGGTGGGGGCAGAATGACCCCGAAAGCGACAACACCATGCCGGTTACGGACGAAAAGGAGATTGCGGATATCCTGCGGATTTTCCAGCTCGAACCGTATACGGGGGAGGACACGGGCACGATGGTTATCATCCCGTTTATCGACCGGGATGCCCTGGCCGCTGACGCCAACCCTGTGCAGGATGACAATATGGAGGGGATGGGCCTGGAAGATTATCTGGCCCTGGCCGTGCAGCGCTGGTATATCCCGCGGTACATGAACGGGCAGTACCAGAACGGCAGCCGCCTGCGGTTTTCCCTTAACGGGCGCGTACAGCACAGGGGGGACTGGTATCCGTTCTTTCAGAAACTGCAGGAACTCTATAACCGGGGCTGTCACGAAGGCACGGAAATCCGGGTGAATGGGGCTATGCGGACGCCGGTGGCGGGCCGCCTGGTCTACACGGCGTTCACGGCGGAGGACCTGGAGCTGGAAAGCAACGGCGTGTCTCCCTACCAGCTCATAGGCAAAAGCCGCGGTATCCAGGACGCCGATGCCGACGGGAATCCGGTGATTGTCTGCTACTGCCGCAACGCGGGCATGATTATCAACTACGAGCTGGGCGGGGCCTCGGACTGGGCGGCCGATGTGCCACAGGCGTCTGCGGGGAAATATCCGGTGGCTTTTTTCGTGCTGAACGGCAGCAATGTTCTGCGCGCAGACCAGAAGGTGACCCTCGATGAATACATGCGGCGCGGAGAACTGGCCGACCATATGGACTGGCCGGATACCCAGGTGAACGGGGAGAAAATGACGATTGCCGCACGCATCAAAAAGAATGTTTCCCATTCCCTGAAAAACATCCTCTCGCCGCACAGGGTCACGTCGAGCCGGCGCAATCTCTCCGTTCTCCAGCAGGCGCTGGGCAAATGCCTGCTGCCGCCCGAGGGCTTCGGCAAATCGGCCCGCCGCAGCAGCCATGGCGGAGGCGGTACGGGGGGCGGCGGCGGTGCAGCCCGTTCCCGCAGGGCGGGCATTTCCCATCTGCAGAGAATTTTTGATGATTATGAGCACTGCTCGCTCTCCTTTACGATTACCCTGCCGCATGAGCGGCCGCGGCTGGTGCTCTCGCTGGCGGCCCGCACGGGCAACAGCCAGATGACGGCGGCCGTCTGGGAGGACCCGCACAGGGGCGTGGGGACGCCGTTCCCCGTGTCGCTGGAGGCCATGCATGTGGAGACAGCGGGAGAGGACGGCACCACGGAGGTGCCCTGCACGGTGCGGCAGAGCAGTATGGGCGTACCCTGCAGCTGTGAGCTGGACACGTCGGCTCTGCAGCGGACAAAACGTAAGCCCATTGAACTGCAGTGCACGCTCAGGCTCAAAAGTATCAGCGATTTCATCAGCAGCCGGCTGATTCTGGAGGAGGTCGAGGCATGAGCCGTTCGGAAAATATTACCATGCACCGCTGCCTCTCCGCAGAGGCGGCGGGGGAACTGCTTTTCAGCCCTCACCAGCCGGAGGGAACCAGCGGGGGAAAGCCGCTGGAGCTGTCACCGGACGGCCATACAACGGATAATACGTATGTTGTCCAGCCCGCGGAAAACTGGAACCCCGATGAAACGGAGTTCGTTCTGGAGCAGAGCTTTACCCTCGGCACGCTGCAGCGGCTGTTCGCCGGCAGCGGCGGGGATACCGCCGTGGCCCTGCCGGGGGACACGCTGGGCATCATGGCGTCCTGGTGGTCGAGCCAGTCGGACATCAGCGGCTGTGAAAAAGTGGATACGTTTACCGCGGCAGACGTGGCAGACGGCGGCCGGCGTACCTTTACGTTCCGCAGGGAATTTGCGGCCGGCCTGCTCAGGGGCACACTGCAGGTGCATTACCATATCTATCTGGCGGGGAAAGGCGCGGAGGAAAAACCCGGCTATGCCAGGGAGACCGGCACCCTGCTGGGGGAGGTCGGCCTGCCGCTGATCGTCATCCTCGACGGCAGGGGCTCGTCGTTCCCCATGAGCGTGACGAAGGCGCAGGACAAGCCGCTGTGGTGGACGGAAATCAATATCTCCGACCCGTTCGAAGAGCCGTTCAACGAGGATTATTTCAACCTCGTGCTGAATGAGGGGCACCCCGACTATGAGGCGCTGAACGGCCGCAGCAGGAAGAAAAAAACCTTTGACTCGCCGCTGTTCCGCGAGGTGCTGGCGGGCGCCATCGAGGAGTTCTTCCTCTACCTGCGGCAGAACTACCGCGACCAGTTCGAAGGGGTGACGGCGGATGAGGTGCCGGAGGGCAGCGTTGCGGCCGCCGCGATGTACTGGAAGCAGTTTGTGGATACGTCGGACATGCAGAACCTGCACAACACGGTGCGGCAGATGCTGGACAACAGGCTCGGGGATGCACTGGAAAAGGAGGTGAACGGTGATGAAGTGGAGGACGCTGACTAAGGACAGGGCACGTGAGCTCATGGAAGCCTATCAGGACACCGGTACCGGCAGTGCCCCCGCAACGTTCGACGATGACAACTGCCGGCAGCTGCGGGATAAGCTGCTGGGTGCATGGCAGGAGGCGAAACGGCGCCTGCAGGCGCGCGGTGTCACGCTGAAGACCAACGAGTGGTACCCGATGGATATGGAGTTCGGGCTGGCGATGTACCGCGTGCTCTCCATGGAGCCGTTCCGCATGACGCCGCGGCTGGCCGCCGATACGGGCGTATGGCGCTATATCGCCGTGATGCTTATCCCCGATATCGTCACGGAGCGCTGGCCGGACCCGAAAAGCTGGGAGGCGCGCATTTTCTCGAAGCCACGCCGCATTTTCCCGAAATTCCTCTGGTGGTATATCTACCTCTGCTGGCAGGGCAGTGAGGAGGACACGCGGGCTGTCATCATGGACAACAGCGAGGATACCATCCTGCAGCTGGTGGACCGTGCGGGCACGAACGGCTACCGGCCGGAGCTCTACCGCATGATTGCCCGCATGTTTCTCGAATACCCGGGCGTGGAGAACCACGACGAGCTGTTCCGCCGCGTGATGAAGCTGAACACGGCCCGCATGGTCACGACGGAGCCGGAGCTCACGGAGGGCGGGATTCCGCAGTACGTAAAGGAGTTGTTTGCGTATATTAGCAAAAAGTAAACTGCCCGAGGTGCTCGACCTGTTCTCGGGCTGCGGCGGGCTGGCTCTCGGCTTCCAGCAGGCAGGGTACCGCATCACGCACGGCGTGGAGCTCATGGAGAACGCCAACCGCAATGCGAACTACAATCTCTGCCTGAAGCAGGGCAGGCCGGCCAACCATATCTGCGGCGATGTCACGCAGATGGCGGACGATGTCTTCCTGCCGGAGGTGGGCAGGCACGGCTGTGTCGTCATCGGCGGGCCGCCGTGCCAGGCCTACTCCCTGATCGGCCGGGCGAAAATCAACTCCGTGCGGGATGAGGGCACGTTCCTCGATGACCACCGCGGTTTCCTCTTTGAGGACTTTCTGCGGCTGGCCCTCGGCCATCACGCACGGGCCGTGGTCATGGAGAACGTGCGGCAGTGCACGGCCTTCGGCCATATGAACGTGCCGGAGGTGGCCGCAGAGCGGCTGGAGCAGGCGGGCTATACAGTGTTCTGGACGATTCTCAACGCCGCCGATTTCGGCGTGCCGCAGATCCGCGAGCGCATGATTCTCTTTGCCGTCAAAGGCAGGGTGACGCCGGTACTGCCCCGGCCGACCCATTCGGGCAGGCGGTACGGCGGCCTGTACGCGGGCACGGGCCTGAAGGCCTTTGAGGCGTGCCCGCACTACCTGCCCGCCCGCCGGCGCATGCGCAGGGACCCCGCCTGGCTGACCGTGGAGGAGGCCATCGGGGACCTGCCCTCCCTGCGGACGCGCCCCGATGAGCCCTACCAGGCGAACAATATGAACCTGCTCCTGCCCTATGAGTATGAGCCGGAGAATGCCTACCAGGCCGCGATGCGCGGCGGGGAGGAGTACGTCAGCGGCAACGTGTACCACAACAACCCGCGGGACTACGCCATCTTCGACCGCATGGAGGAGGGGGACACCTACCCGCGGGCGGCTGGGATTGCACGGGAGATTTTCGCTGAGCGCCGGCGGCGGACCGGCGTGCAGGAGGGGACGCCGGAATGGGAGAAGCTGTGGCGGGAGACCGTGCCGCCGTACAGTGTGGATAAATTCCTCTCCAAATGGAAGCGCATCGAGCGCGACAAACCGTGCTATACCCTGACCGCCCACCTGTCCCTCGACAGCTACAGCCACATCCATCCGTGGGAGCCGCGCGGTATCTCTGTCCGCGAGGCCGCCCGTATCCAGTCCTTTCCGGACGATTATGTATTCCAGAGCAATATGGGCGATGCTTTTAAGCAGATCGGCAATTCCGTGCCGCCGCTGATGGCGGAGGCCATTGCCACAGCCCTCAGAAAAATGCTGGGTGAACAGGAGGATTCCGCATGGCAGAACGTTCAGATCTGATTCAGGAAATACGCAACCATTTCAATACCCTGGTGCCGGGGCACGTCTACCGTCTGCCCCTGCCGGACGACATGCCCGCATGGCTGGTCCGTCTGTCCGACTGCTACGGCGTCGCCGTGCCATGGCCCGGTGAAGGGGACTTTTATGCCCGTTTCGCCCGCGCCGTTGTGGAGAGTACGCGCCTGCTGATCGGCGAAGGCCGCGAGGAGCCCGTGCTCTTCCTGCAGGTGAATGACGGGACCTACCATGCGGGGGGCGTGGCGCAGGAGTTTGCCTCCCTGTGCGCCGATTTCGTCATGCCGGGCGAGCATGGCGAGAACCGCGACCTGCTGGTGCACCACACGGATACCTGGTGGGAGCACTGGTGCCGTCTCATGGGCAATGCGCACAGCAACCTGCCCGTGCACAGCGTGCTGGCCGAGCTGATGTTCTACCGCTGGCTGCTGCGTCATGGACAGCAGGCGGACACCGTCACATGGACCGGCGGCGACCATACGCGGCTGGACTTCGAGAGCCGTGAGCAGGCATGGGAGGTCAAAGCCACGCTTTCCCATACGCGCAACGAGGTCACGATTCACGGTGCCGGCCAGCTGAACACGCCGGACGGCCACCCGCTCAGCCTCGTCTTCTGCCGCATGGAGGAAAGCCCGCAGGGCGGCTCCGTCAACGACCTCGTGCAGGAGCTGGCCACCCTCGGCGTCTCTGCGGATGCGCTGGAATCAGCCCTCTACAAGATGGGCCTGCGCCAGGGCGCCATCCCGCGCCGCCGCCGGTTCCGCCTGCTGGAGATGAACAGCTACCCGGTGGATGAACAGTTCCCGCGCCTTACGGAGGAGAGCTTCACCGGCGGCAGGCTGCCCGACGGCATCCTGGGGCTGGAATACACCGTGGACCTCTCCAACCTCGTTCATACGGTGCTGGAGGCATAGCGGCGGCTTTGGTCGCCTGCGGTATACGGATACAGGGGCCGCCCGTGCGGGCGGCTCTTTTTGTGCTCCGATGTGCCGGTGTTTCTTGACGTTACGGGTGTCTTTTTATATAATAGGGACAGGAATTACTATGATATTTGTCCCAGGAGTGGTGCATATGAGCAGGCAGCTGAGCTGTCAGATTGACGAGCATCTTTACACGACGCTGGCGGATCACGCACGGCGGGAGCATAAGACGCTTTCCTCGGTGGTGAAGGAATCGCTGGCGGCGTATATTGCCGCCCGCCAGCCCGTACCGGCGCAGGGCGGACGGTTTACGTTTATCGACCTTTTCGCAGGAATCGGCGGGATGCGTATCGCGTTCACGCGGCAGGGCGGCGTGTGCCTTTTCTCCAGCGAGTGGGACAAGTACGCGCAGAAGACGTATTTTGACAATTTCGGCGTCATGCCGCAGGGCGATATCACGCAGATTGAGGCGGCGGCCATCCCCGACCATGATATCCTCGTGGCGGGGTTTCCGTGCCAGCCGTTCAGCATCGCGGGCGTGTCGAAAAAGAACAGCCTCGGGCGGGCGACGGGCTTCCAGGACAAGACCCAGGGCACGCTGTTCTTCGATGTGTGCCGCATCCTCGACGGCAAGCGGCCCAAGGCGTTCCTGCTGGAAAATGTGAAAAACCTCATGAGCCACGACCACGGCAACACGTGGCGCGTGATCCGGGAGTCGCTGGAGCAGCTCGATTATGCCATTTTCCCGCAGGTGATTGACGGGCAGGGCTTTGTGCCCCAGCACCGCGAGCGTATCTTTATCGCGGGGTTCGACCGCCGCCGCTACGGGAACGGGATTGATTTCGCCTTTGACGTGGAGGGGCAGAAGCCGCAGCCCGCGCCGTGCCTGCGCGATATTCTGGAGCCGCAGGTGGACGCGAAGTATACGCTTTCGGACAAGCTGTGGACGTATCTGCAGAATTACGCGGCGAAGCACAAGGCGCTGGGGCACGGCTTCGGCTACGGCCTGCCGGATCCCGGCGGGGTGGCGCGCACGCTGAGTGCCCGCTACTACAAGGACGGCTCGGAGATCCTGATCCGCCAGGAGGGCCGCAATCCGCGCCGCCTCACACCGCGCGAGTGCGCCCGCCTGCAGGGCTATCCCGATACGTTCCGCATCACGGTTTCGGATACGCGCGCGTACAAGCAGTTCGGCAATTCGGTCGTGGTGCCGCTCATCACGGCGATTGCAGGCAATATCGCCGCGAAGGTCGAAGCCCTGGACAGTGAGCGGATCGAGGAGGCTGTCTGATGGCAGAACAGGAAACAACAACCAGCCGGCAGGCCATCGGGTCGGTGAACCGGGGGCAGATGGCTTTTTGCCGCTTCCTGGCGGCGATTGACACGGGGGCGGCGCGCACGCACCAGGGCGGCATCTATATGCCTGCCGCCGCCTGGCCGCTGATGTTTGAGCGCAAAGGGGAAGCGGGCGAGAATTTCGGCCGCACGGTCAAGGTATGCTGGCAGGGACAGGTGACGGTGGAGAACCGGTTCATCTGGTACGGCGCGAAAAAGCACGAGTACCGCATGACATGTTTCGGGCGGGGCTTTTCCCTGCGCAATCCCGATATCACGGGCGCGCTTATGGTGCTGGTGAAGCTGGATGAGGAGGATTACGAGGGCTGGATTCTCACGGAGGAGGAAGAGATTGATGCCTTCCTCGGGCATTTCGGCCTGTCGGCCACGGAGACGAACCGGCTCATTACGCAGAAGCCGCCTGCGCCCGGTGCGGTGCTGGCGGAGGAGATGGCGCGCTTTATCGGCGGGCTCGGGGGAGAGTTCCCCACGGCATCCGTGATGGCCAGGACCGCCCAGGAGATTTACAACGCGGCCTATGACCATGTGGAGTATGTGCGCGAGCGCCCCGATGACGAGCTCCTGCACTGGAACCATATGGAGTACCAGCTGTTCCAGGCGGTGGAGCGCGCGCATTATGCGGATATCCTGCGCGGCGGTTTCGCCACGATGGAGGAGTTTATCGCGGTGGCCAACAGCGTGCTGAACCGCCGCAAGAGCCGTGCGGGCAAGTCTCTGGAGTATCATCTGGAGGCGATTTTTGCGGGCAACGGGCTGGCCTTCGAGCCGCAGGTCATCACGGAGGAGCGCAAAAAGCCCGATTTCGTCTTCCCGGGCGGCGCGGCCTACCATGACCCGCACTACCCGGCGGAGAAACTGGTCGTGCTCGGGGCCAAGACGACGTGCAAGGACCGCTGGCGGCAGGTCGTGACCGAGGCGGACCGCGTGGGGACGAAGTATCTGTGCACGCTCCAGCAGGGGAATTCGCCCGCCCAGCTGCGCGAAATGCGCGCGGAGCATGTCGTGCTGGTCGTGCCCAGACCGTATATCGGCACCTACCCGCCCGAATTCCGCGGAGACATCCTGTCGCTGGCGCAGTTCATCGCGCTGGTGCGGGAACGCACGGCCTGACGGTATGGCAGAATATACCCGCCGGTGCGGCCGGAAGCGGCAGGATACAGCCGTCAGGCAACAGAAACCGGAATACGGATACAGGAGGCGTAGCGGGTGGATGTGATGACAAAGGCCCAGCGCCACAGAAATATGCAGCATATCCGTTCACGGGATACGGGGGCCGAGGTTCTGCTCCGCAAGGCGTTGTGGCACAGGGGCCTGCGCTACCGCAAGAACTGGCACGACCTCCCGGGCACACCCGATATCGTGCTCACCCGCCAGCACATCGCCATCTTCGTGGACGGGGATTTCTGGCATGCGCGCGGGCATGAGCATGCCCCCGGTGAACAGGTGGGCACCAATCGGGCGTTCTGGCGGAAGAAACTCGCACGTAACGTGGAGCACGACCGGCTCATCAACGACACACTGACCTGCATGGGCTGGCTCGTCCTGCGGTTCTGGGCGAGCGACGTCGAGCGCGACCTCGACGGCGTGGTGGAGAAGATCATGGCGTATGCGGGGAAATAAGTGTATCTGTATGTGAATTACGAGTACAGAGGGGCGGAGGTTATGCTGACGTTTGGCCAATATCTGGGACAGGTGATTGTGGGGCACCGCAAGACGGATGACGAGGTTGCGGCAGCCCTGCATATGCCGGTGGCCGAGGTGGTGGCGTGGATAGACAACAAGGTCGTGCCGACGGAGGAGCAGATAGAGGCCTTGGGGAATTATTTTGAGCGCCCCGATTTGTTTGGCAGGCGTTCTTCTATGTCCAAGCCACAGGTACGGCATAGGGCACGTAGGGACGCTGGGCAGGCACTTTCTTTTTGTTACTTTTCTAACCTTGCGATAGTGTGATGGTACAAAAGCACAGGCATCTTCCTTTCTCATCCGCGTCCTTTCTCTTGCACTGGAGGAACAACTCGGCTATAATTACATACGTAACGCAACCGTAACGTATTTTTGGTTTTTAGGGTATCTTTTAGTCGTTGAGGTATGGTTTTTTCTATATAAATGGCAGTTTATCGTGTCAGATAACCTAGCCATTCCTAAGCTATAATATATCCGATATTTTATCATACGATAATTCCCCATCACAAAATTATGCATAATTATGTGGAGAAAATCACATTTTTATATATAATTTCGTGATGAAGAGATTGAGGGCGTGGCGTTATTCTTGCAGGAGAAAATCGCGCAGGTTCATATGGATGATGCCATCGCGGCTCATGTCGAATTCGTCTAGAGAAAGGACGTATTTCGGGTAATTGTCACGGATATTCCGGTAGACGCCGAATTCTCGTTCAATCGTTTCCGGTGCCGCTAGCAGATATGCCACTTGGATGTAGATCCGTTCGGCTTGACGCTGTGCGACGAAGTCGATTTCTTTTGCACCGGCCTTGCCGACCGTTACATCGTAGCCACGGCGTTTCAGTTCGAGGAAGACGATGTTTTCCAGGATGAGGTTGATATCGCGCATATTGCCGCCGATGACCGCTTCGCGGATGCCATGATCTGCCAGATAGTATTTTTCTTGGACGCTCAGGATCTTTTTGCCGATGAGGTCTTGGCGTTTGACCGGATAGAACAGGAAAGCTTCGATTCCTGCATGTAGGTAGTTCAGCACGGTTTCGGGCGAAACTTTGCGGCCTTCACTTTTCATGTACTTGGATATCGTTGTCGCGGAAAAGGTATTGCCGATATTTGCCGTTACATAGGCAAGAATCCGTTCGAGGAGGTCAACATCGCGGATCTGCTTACGGCGGATGATGTCCTTCAGTTCGACCGCATTGTAGAGGTCGCGGAGGTACTGTTTGACAGGCCCATCCTGATACTGGAGATTCCAGAGGTACGGCATGCCGCCATAGCGTATGTATTGCTGGAAGCAATCCGCAGGAGAGCGGCCGGGCTGGGTTTCGCGAGCAAGTTCTACGAATTCGCGGAACGAGAACGGATACAGGATGAACTCGACATAACGCCCGGCCAGATACGTGGCAAGTTCTCCCGACAGCAGTTTCGAATTGGAACCCGTGATATAGATGTCGCAGTCGAGGTCAACGCGGAAGGAATTGACGGCTTTCTCCCAATCGCTGACTTCCTGAATTTCATCAAAGAACAGATAGATCCTGCCAGACCGCGTCTTGGTTTTTGCCATGACATCCTGATAAAGGCCCTCTGCCGTACAGAGATGAGATAATGACATGGATTCAAAATTGTAGGAGAGAATCGAATCGGCAGGAATGCCATTATCTCGTAATTCTTGTTGGATGATTTCCAGCATGACAGATTTTCCGCAACGCCGGATGCCGGTGATGACCTTTACAAGATTCTGGTTCATGAAAGGACGGATCCGTTTCAGGTATAAATCGCGCTTTATCATGGAATGCCTCCGCTTGGTAGTTATAACCGATAGAATAATGAATATATACAATTTTATCAGTTATAACTGATAAAATCAATGCTTTGATAGATTCATAAAGTGTATCCGAATTGCAAGGAGAGAACATTTCTTGCCTGTAGAGCTGCCATTGCGGTTTATGCGGTCTGTTTCGGCAAATAGCGGCAAAATGCATCTTTATATACGCCGAGATGTGGTACAATAGTTACCGATATGGAACGGCTGAGAAGGTGCAGATGGGAGAGGATTTTATGACGGTGGAGACGGAGGAACTTTTTTCTTTTATTGACCGGGCGGTGTCGCCGGTGCATACGGTTCTGGCGGCGGAGGCGTTCCTGCGGGAAGCAGGGTTTGCGGAGCTTTCGCTGGCGGAGCCATGGGAGCTCGTTGAGGGCGGACGGTATTATGTCAAGGTGTATGGGACGACGCTGCTCGCGTTTACCGTTGGAGAGGACGGGCCGCTGCGCATGGCAGCGGCGCATACGGATTTCCCATGCCTGCGCCTCAAGAGTGCGCCGGGGCTGGAGCGCGAGGGCTATGGCATGCTGAATGTCGAGCCGTACGGCGGGCTGATCCTGCGCTCGTGGCTCGACCGCCCGCTCGGGCTCGCGGGGCGCGTGGCTCTGCGCGGGGAGGACGCGTTCCATCCGCGGGTCCTGCCCGTCGATTTCGGGCGCCCTGTCGTGACGATTCCGAGCCTTGCCATCCACATGGATCGCAAGGTCAACGAGGAGGGCGAGCTCAATGCGCAGGACGATATGCTGCCGCTTGCGGCGCTCCTCGGCGATATGGGCGAGGGCGATTGGTGGCAGGCGGCGCTCGCAGAGGAACTCGGCGTTCCGCCGGAGGAAATCCTCTCGTTCGAGCTTTCGACGTATCCGTACGAGCGCGGCTGCACGCTCGGCCTTGCGGGAGAATTGCTTTCCTCGCCGCGTCTCGACAACCTCACGTCGGTCTGGGCCTGCCTGCGCGGCTTGAGGGACGCCTCGGCGGAGCAGGTGCCGTCCGGCGTGCGCCTCATCGCGCTCTTTGACAACGAGGAGGTCGGCAGCCGCACGAAGCAGGGCGCGGGCTCGATGGTGCTCTCCGATGTGCTCCGGCGCATCTACCGGACGCGCGGTGGGGACGAAGGCTGCGCGGAGGCCGTGGCTTCCGGCTTCCTGCTCTCCGTGGATGTCGCGCACGGTCTGCATCCCGATCACATGGACAAGTGCGACCCGGCCGTGCGCCCCGTGCTCGGCGGCGGTGCCGTCCTGAAGCAGGCGGCCTCGCAGTTGTATGCGGGAGATGCCGAGGCCATCGCCATCGTCCGGGAACTCGCGCGCCTGTCCGGCATCCCCGTGCAGGATTTCGTGAACCGCAGCGACAGCCGCGGCGGCTCGACGCTCGGCTCGATTGCGTCCGCGCTCGTGCCCGTGCGCACGATGGATGTCGGCGTGCCAATCCTCGCCATGCATTCGGCGCGCGAGACGATGGCCGCCGCGGACGAGGACGCACTCATCGCGCTCGCGCAGGCAGTGCTCGCCTGAAAAATTGCGTGCTTTCGGCGATAGATCTTATCGGCCTTTTGCAAATATTTCCCATCTATGCTATGATGGAGCGGATGGTAAAAGATGACACCGCGTGAGCGGGTTGTACTTTTCTCCGATGGGATGGCAGATTGATGCCCCGCCCGTATCCGGGATCCGGAACGGGACGTGTGGACAGAAACCGTTTGCTGGAATCCGCGGGGTTCCCCAGGCGTTTGCCGGGAAAGAAAAAAGAACATGGATGGCGGGAAATCCGCCGTTTATCCGCCTCTTTTACCAGAAAGGAATTTTTGGCAAGGGAGGTTTTTTGCTTGCAGAAATTGGAAAAGGGCATCGTCGACTACATGGCGGTGCTCGTCGCGGCGGCGGGCGTGATCGGCGCGCTCTATCCGCCGGCGTTCGCCTGGGCTGGCCACTATGTGAGCTGGCTGCTCGGGCTCGTGATGTTCGGCATGGGCATGACGCTTTCGGTCGAGGACTTCCGGCGCGTGCTCGCGCGCCCGCGGTATGTGGCCATCGGCGTATTCGCGCAGTTCCTGATCATGCCGCTCGTCGCGTATGCGCTCGTATGGGCGTTTCACCTGCCGCCAGAACTCGCAATCGGCGTGATCCTGCTCGGCACCTGTCCGGGCGGCACGGCGTCGAATGTCATCTCGTATCTCGCGCGCGGCGACGTTGCGCTGTCGGTGTCGATGACGATGACGACGACGCTTCTCGCGCCGGTCGTGACGCCGGCGCTGACGTATCTGCTCGCCGGGGCCTATATCGAGGTATCGTTCACCTCGATGATGCTCTCCATCGCGGAGATGGTTCTGCTGCCGGTCCTGCTCGGCCTGCTCGTGCATCAGTATTTCGAGGGGGCGGCGCGGCGCATCATGCCGGTGATGCCGGTCTTCTCGGTGCTCTGCATCGTGACGCTGGTCGGCTGCGTGGTCGCGCTTTCCGCGTCGAAACTGCTCGCGGTCGGGCCGCTCATGGCGGTGCTCGTCGTCCTGCACAACGGCTTCGGCCTCGCGCTCGGCTACGGGCTCGCGAAGCTTTTCGGCATGGAGAGCCGCGGCGCGCGGACGGTGTCGATCGAGGTCGGCATGCAGAACTCGGGGCTCGCGGTGAGCCTCGCGCTGCTGTATTTCAATCCGGCCGCGGCAATCCCGGGCGCGATTTTTTCGGTATGGCACAATATCTCAGGCTCGCTGTTCGCCAATTTCTGGGTGCGGCACGATGAGAAGAAAGAACGGAAAGAGGTTGTTTGCGGATGAAGATGAAAGTTTTTACGACGCCGGGCGAAATGCAGGCTTGGGCGATGGAACAGAAAAAAGCTGGCAAGACGATCGGGCTCTGCCCGACGATGGGCGCCCTGCATGAGGGCCACATGACGCTGATGCGCGCGGCAAAGTCGGCTTGCGATGTTGTCATCGCGTCGGTATTCGTGAATCCGACGCAGTTCGCGCCGGGTGAGGACTATGAGAAATACCCGCGCCAGTTCGAGCAGGACTGCGAGAAGCTCGAGCGCGAGGGCGTCGACGCGGTGTTCCATCCGGAGCCTGCGGCGATGTATCCGGAGGGATTCGGCACGTATGTGACGCCGGACTGCAACGAGACGAAGGTGCTCGAGGGCGCGCGCCGTCCGATCCACTTCCGCGGCGTCGCGACGGTCGTGACGAAGCTCATGAACATCACGCGCGCGGACCGCGCATTCTTCGGGCAGAAGGACGCACAGCAGGTGGCCGTCGTGCGGCGGTTCACGGCAGACCTCAACATGCCGGTCGAGATCACGATGGTGCCGATTTGCCGCGAGGAGAACGGTCTCGCACGCAGCTCGCGCAACGCGTATATGAATGCGGACGAGAAGCAGGCCGCGACGGTGCTTTCGCGGAGCCTCAGGAAGGCAAAAGCGGCCTATGAGGCGGGGGAGCATTCGGCGCAGAAACTCGTCGCCATCGCGCAGGCAGAGCTCGAGGCCGAGCCGATGGCCCGCGTGGACTACGTGGCACTGCGCACGTTCCCAGCGCTGCAGCCGGTGGACGAGGTCAAAGAGCCGAGCCTGCTCGCGCTCGCCGTATTCATCGGCAAGACGCGGCTGATCGATAATGTGATTCTGGGGGGAAAAGCATGATCCTGAATATGCTCAAAAGCAAGATCCACTGCGCGACCGTGACCGAGGCGAACCTCGCGTATATGGGCAGCATCACGATTGACGAGGACCTCATGGATGCGGCGGGCATCCTGCGCAATGAGCGCGTGCAGGTCGTCGACAACAACAATGGCGCGCGGCTCGAGACCTATGTGATCCCAGGCGCGCGCGGTTCGGGCGTGATCTGCCTGAACGGTGCGGCAGCGCGTCTCGCGCAGACCGGCGACATCGTGATCATCATGGCGTACGCGTTCTTCTCGGAGGACGAGGCAAAGCACTATGAGCCGACCGTCGTGATGGTGGACGAGAAGAACAAGGTCCGCGAAATCCGCCATCTTGAGAACGCCGGGGAAACGGCGTAAACGGGCATGCGGATCCGGACAGATAAAGGGGCCGCTGTGCAGGCTGGTTTCAGCCCGCACAGCGGCCCCTTTTGTGTGCTTCAGGATCAAGTTCCTCCGGTCAAGGCATCAGCTTGCGGAACAGCTCTTTGACCTGCTCTTTCGTCGCTTCGCGCGGATTGCCCGGATAGCAGGCGTCCTTCAGCGCGTCGGAGGCAATCTGGTCGAGGTCTTCTTCTTTTATCTTATCGGTCGTCTTCGGGATACCGACGTCTTCGCCGAGCTTCGTCACAGCGGCAATCGCGGCGTCCTTGGCCTCCTCGGCGGTCATGGCGTCGATGCCCTCGACGCCCATCGCGCGGCCAACATCGCGCAGGCGGTCACCGACGAAGTCGCGGTTGAACTCCATAGCAATCGGCAGGAGCATGGCGCATGCGACGCCATGCGGCATATCATAATGTGCGGACAGCGTATGCGCCATCGCGTGGTCGATGCCGAGGCCGACATTCGAGAAGCCCATGCCGGCGACGTATTGGCCGAGTGCCATGCCTTCGCGCCCTTCCGGCGTATTCGCTACGGCGCCGCGCAGATGGCGGCTGATGAGCTTGATGGCTTCGAGGTGGAACATATCGGAGAGTTCCCAGGCGCCTTTTGTCGTGTAGCCTTCGATGGCGTGCGTCAGCGCGTCCATGCCGGTGGAAGCCGTCAGGCCCTTCGGCATGGATGCCATCATATCTGGGTCGATGACCGCGGTTTCCGGGATATCATCCGGGCCGACGCAGACGAATTTCCGTTCCTTCTCCACATCGGTGATGACGTAGTTGATCGTGACCTCGGCTGCCGTGCCCGCCGTCGTCGGTACGGCGATCGTCGGCACGGCGTGCTTCTTCATCGGGACTTCGCCCTCGAGCGAGCGGACGTCTTCATGCTCCGGGTTGTTGATGATGATGCCGATAGCCTTTGCCGTATCCATCGAGGAACCGCCGCCGATTGCGATGATGGAGTCCGCACCGGCTTCCCGGAACGCCTTGACGCCCTCCTGCACGTTCTGGATGGTCGGGTTCGGCTTGATGCCGGAGTAGACCGTGTAGGCGATATGCTCCTTATCCAGCAGATCCGTGACCTTTGCCGTGACGCCAAATTTCACGAGATCGGGATCCGAGGTCACAAAGACTTTTTTCCAGCCGTTTTTCTTTACCAGATCCGGAATGACGGCGATGGCGCCGTGCCCATGATACGAAGCGCCGTTCAAGATAAAACGATTAGCCATAACGAACATCCTCCTTCTGCAAATCACGCTGTGAAAAACTTCACGTTAAGCTCTTGCCTTTATTATACTCGTGAGAGCGGATGCAATCAATAGGGAAATATATGATTCGATAAATAAAACAAATCGAATCTAGAGATTGAACCCTGTGCCTAGTATAAATGAATATGTTCTGCAGGGAATATTGTTGTGGCCTGCGGAGGCAATGTCATATATGTATGGCATAAAATCTTCGAAAAATGAAAAACACCCTTGACATTTGAGGATCGAAGGCGTATCATACAATACATAGTAAACATATTTGATTTGCTTAGCACGTAATGCGGTGCGGCGGGGAACCCGAAATCGGGACCTTTGCCCTGGTCTATGAAAAAGATTCAAGGCCGGGCGGCATGACTAACTAGAGTTATGCTGCCCGGCCTTTTTGTTTCATCTCGATGGAGATGAAGCCGCATGGAGAGGAGTGATGCGGATGGTTTTTCGAGCAGCAGCGGCCAGCAGTGATGGCGTGCATATCGACAGGCACTTTGGCCACGCGGATACGTTTTTTATCTACGAGATAAAGGACGGATGCATCCATTTCATCGAAAAACGCGCGGGCATATCCCCCTGTCAACACGGGAAACATGAGGAAGGGGTGCTTTTGGCCGCAGCAGAGCTTCTCAAGGATTGCCGCTATGTATTCGTTGAGGCAATCGGGGGCCGCGCAGCGGATGCCCTTTCGGGGCTCGGCATCATCCCTCTCGAGATCGGGGCGGGAGAGGCAGAGATTGATGAAGCGCTGAGGGAAGTCGCAGGCTACGAAGAGCGGCGTGCGTCAGCCTTTGGCAGAAAGGAGGCCAATCATGGATAAGGAAAGAGTATGCGAAATGCATCCGTGCTTTGGCGCAAAGCAGAGCAGGGGCAGGGTTCACCTGCCGGTGTCGCCGGGCTGCAACCTCGAATGCCGGTTCTGCGACCGGACCATCAACGATGTCGAGGAACGCCCCGGTGTGACGGGGCGGGTCATCGAGCCGGAGGAAGCGGCGGATTATGTGGGAAAGGCGCTGACCTTCTGCCCGGAAATCGCAGTCGCGGGTATTGCGGGCCCCGGCGACACGCTGGCATCCGATCGGGCGCTCAAGACCTTCCGGCTCATTGATGAGCGCTATCCGCAGCTCCTGAAATGCATGAGTACCAATGGCCTTCTCCTGGATGAGAAAGCGGATGAGGTGATAAAGGCGGGAATCGACACGCTGACGGTGACGGTGAATGCCGTAGATCCGGTCATCGAGGCGCGGATCATCCGCGGGCTGGTCTACCACGGGAAACGCTATGAGGGCGAAGAGGCCGGAAGGATCTTGATCGAGCATCAGCTCGCCGGCATCCGGAAGGTCAGCGCGGCTGGTATCGTGGTGAAGATCAACACGGTGCTGATCAAGGAAATCAACCGGTTCCATATCCCGGTCATCGCCAAGACCGTAGCGGAAGCGGGGGCCTCTATCTACAACATCATCCCGCTGATCCCGCAGGGTGAGTTCCGCAACCTGTCGGCGCCGACCTGCCTGGATCTTTCCTTGGCGCGAGCGGAGGCGGGGAAATACATCGACGTATTCCGGCATTGCCAGCACTGCCGCGCGGACGCCGTGGGCGTGCCGGGCAAGAACAATTTCAGCCGGGAGGTCTATGGCGGGGCATTCAAGGTACGTGAAACCTTCTCGCACGGATGATGCCCCGGAAAACAAGATAAGTGCAGTGAGTATGAATGATAAAAAGAAAGAATAATCAATAAAGATAGAATATTCTGCAAGGAGAGAATGAAATGGCGAAAGAAAGTCTGAGACAGATAGCAATTTATGGGAAAGGCGGCATCGGCAAATCGACGACGACGCAGAACCTTACGGCGGGGCTCGCAGAGCTCGGCAAGAAAGTCATGGTCGTGGGGTGCGATCCGAAAGCGGACTCCACGCGCTTGCTTCTGGGCGGGCTCGCGCAGAAGACGGTATTGGATACCCTGCGCGATGAAGGCGAGGATATCGAGCTCGACCGCATCCTCAAAGAAGGATTCGAGGGCATCCGCTGCGTCGAGTCCGGCGGCCCGGAGCCGGGCGTCGGCTGCGCTGGGCGCGGCATCATCACATCCATCGGGCTGCTCGAGCGCCTCGGCGCCTACACTGATGACCTCGACTATGTGTTCTATGACGTCCTCGGCGACGTGGTCTGCGGCGGTTTCGCCATGCCGATCCGCGAGGGCAAGGCCAAGGAAATCTACATCGTCGCGAGCGGCGAGATGATGTCCCTTTACGCGGCGAACAATATCAGCAAGGGCATCGCCCGCTACGCGAAGAAAGGCGGCGTGCGCCTCGGCGGCATCATCTGCAACAGCCGCAACGTCGACCGCGAGATCGAGCTCCTGCGCGCCTTTGCCAGCGAGCTCGGCACGCAGCTCATCCATTTCGTGCCGCGCGACAACATCGTGCAGCACGCGGAGATCAAGAGAAAGACGGTCATCGAGTACAAGCCGTCGGCACATCAGGCGGACGAATACCGGGAACTGGCGAAGAAAATCGAGAACAACCGGCAGTTCGTCATCCCGAAACCCATGACGCAGGACCGGCTGGAGGAAATCCTTCTGGAGTACGGCCTCATGGACAACGTCGAGGATGATTACCGGATCTGAGCCGACAAAGGAGATCATTATGCCAAAGAAAATCAATCTGGATATGGCCGAGGTAGAACCGCGCGAACAGCGCCTCGGTACCATCATTGCCTGGGATGGCACGACAGAAGAATTGGAAAAGGCATCAAACTATGATGCGCGAGGAAAAGCGAAGCGCGGCTCGGGAAGCCCGTGCGACGGGTGCCGGCTCTGCGAACTATCCGGCCCGTTCACGCAGGGCTCGGTCTGCAGCGAGCAGATGGTAGAGTGCCAGGCGGGGCATATCCGCGATGCCGTGCTGATTCAGCACGCGCCGGTCGGATGCGGCGCCGGGCAGGTCGAGTACAATTCGCTGTACCGCAACGGCCTCGTGATGCGCGGCTTCCCGGCGGAGAACCTCCGCATCACCAATACGAACCTCAAGGAAAGCGACATGGTCTTCGGCGCTGCGGACAAGCTCCGGCAGTCCATCGATGATGCCGTGGAACGCTATCATCCGAAAGCGGTCTTCATCGCGTCGTCGTGCGCCACCGGCATCATCGGCGAGGATATCGAAAGTGTTGCCGAGGAGAAAGAAGAGGAGCACGGCATCCCTGTCATCCCGCTTGCCTGCGAAGGCTTCCGGAGCAAGCATTGGTCGACGGGCTTCGATGCGACGCAGCACGGCATCCTGCGGCAGATCGTCAAGAAGCATCCGAAGAAGCAGGAAGATCTCGTCAACGTGATCAACCTCTGGGGCTCCGACGTCTTCACGCCGATGCTGAAACACCTCAACCTGCGCGTGAACTACGTCGTAGACCTCGCCTCTGTCGACGAGCTGGCGCAGATGTCGGAGGCAGCGGCAACCGTAGGGTTCTGCTATACGCTGTCCTCCTATCTTGCGGCAGGGCTCGAGCAGCATTTCGGCGTGCCGGAGGTCAAGGCGCCGATGCCGTACGGCTTCCATGGCACAGACGCGTGGCTGCGCGAACTGGCGCGCGTCACGCACCGCGAGGAGCTGGCGGAGAAATTCATCGCTGAGGAACATGCGCGCGTCAAGCCGAAAGTCGAGGAGCTCCGGAAGAAGCTCAAAGGGGTCAAAGGTTTCGTTGCGACAGGTTCCGCCTATGCGCACGGCCTGATCGAGGTCATGAGGGAACTCGGCATCGAGGTCGACGGCTCGCTGACCTTCCATCACGATCCGGTCTACGACAGCGGCGATGCGCGCGAGGATTCGCTCGGACACCTCAATGAGCAGTACGGCAAGGTCAATCATTTCCACGTATCCAACCGGCAGCAGTATCAGCTCTACACGTTCCTCAAGGAGTCCCAGCCGGACTTCCTGCTCATCCGGCACAACGGCCTCGCGCCGCTGGCCTCGCGCCTCGGCATCCCGTCTGCGCCGCTCGGTGATGAGCATCTCGCCGTCGGTTACGATGGGATGATCAACATCGGTGAGACCGTGCTGGAAATCCTCGCGCACAAGAAATTCCACGACGATATCAAGGCCCATGTCGCCCTCCCCTACAAAGACTGGTGGCTCAAGCAGAAAGATGCCTATGTTCTGGCACGCCACCCGGAACTGATCCATGAAGATGGGGAAGGAAAGGAGGAAAAGCATGCCTAAAATAAAGAAAAATGCTCTAGGTCAGACGAATTCCATCAGCAAGATCCGATACGGCTGCGCGCTCGGCGCGTACCACACCGTCACCGCGATCCCGGGGGCCATGCCTATCACGCACTGCGGCCCGGGCTGCGTGGATAAGCAGTACATGTCCATCGCTTTCTATAACGGGTATCAGGGAGCTGGCTATGCGGACGGCTCAACGCTGCCATCTTCCAATCTGCAGGAGAAGGACGTCGTCTTCGGCGGCGTCAAGCATCTGGATGATCTCATCGCGGCCTCGCTGAAGATCCTCAAGGCCGATCTCTTCGTCGTCCTCAACGGATGCATTCCGGAGATCGTCGGTGATGATACGGCCTCGGTCGTCAGCAAGTACCAGAAGCAGGGGGTGCCTATCGTTGCCGCCGAGACAGGCGGCTTCAAAGGCAATAATTTCAAGGGTCATGAGATCGTCATGCAGGCGATTATCGAGCAGTACGTCGATAAATTTGCCGCTAAAGGTGAGAAGAAACGCGGTCTCATCAATGTGTTCAGCGAGATCCCGTACCAGAATACCTTCTGGCGCGGCGATCTCGCGGAACTCAAGCGTATCCTGACCGGTGCCGGCTGGGAGGTGAACATCCTCTTCGGCGGGAAATCTGGCGGTGTGAAGGAATGGCAGACCATCCCGCAGGCAGAGTTCAATCTCGTCGTAGGGCCGTGGCTCGGCCTCTCGACGGCGGAGCTGCTGAAGGAGAAATACGGTCAGCCGTACCTGCATCTGCCCGTGCTGCCCATCGGCGCCAAGCAGGTGGCGGAGTTCCTGCGTTCCATCGCGGCTTTCGCACACGAGAACGAGCAGGAGACCGAGCGCTTCATCGAGGCAGAGGAGAAAGAATACTATTACTATCTGGAGTACTTCACCGATTTCTATGCGGAATACTGGTGGGGGCTTCCCGCGAGCTATGCGGTGGCAGGGGATGCGACATACAACCTCGCGCTCAACAAGTTCCTCGCCAATCAGCTCGGCCTGATCCCGAAAACGCAGGTCATCACGGATGACACGCCGGAAAAATACCGTGCGGCAATCCGGGAAGAATACGCGCATCTCGCGGACGATGTCAGTGCCGAGGTCGAGTTCGCGGAGGATGGCTATATCGTGGACAAGATCTTGGGGGCCAACGACTATGGCCATAAGCCGCCAATCATCTTCGGATCCACTTGGGACCGCGATCTGGTCAAGAAGCTCAACGGAACCATCGTTGAGACCAGCTTCCCGGTTTCCTATGATGTAGTCCTGAACAAGAGCTACATCGGCTACCGCGGCGCGCTGACGCTGCTCGAGACGATATTCACGAACGCAATCAGCAAATCCGCATAATTTTCCAGAGAGGAGGAAACGATATGCCGAAAGAGAGCATGACCGCAAAGCTTTGCTCCTTTGCCCGCGCCTATCATTCGATGCTCGGCAAGGACAAGATCTTTGACGATTATCTGGCCTATGACATGATGGGCGGCGATGAATACAAAAGAATCAACCGTCTGGTCGACGGATGCGCCGATGTCAAGACCATCTACGGCTTTGAAAGCCTGCGCGTTTTTGAGGAGCTGAACAGCTGTTTCTCCCCGGTTGCGCTCTCTCGGACTGCTTTCGCGGAACGGGCGCTCCTGCGCTTTGCCGAAAGGAGTTCGGATTCCGAGTATGTGATCCTGGGGGCGGGCATGGACACCTTCGCTTTCCGGAATACCGATGAAAGCATCGAGATCTTCGAGGTCGACAAGCCCGCTACGCTTGATTACAAGCGCGAGCGGATCCGGGAACTCAACTGGGGCATTCCCGTAGGCCTGCATTTCGTGCCGCTGGACTTCGAGAAAGATGATCTCTCCGAGGAGCTTCTGCTCTCCGGATTCTCGCCGAAGAAACCGTCGTTCTTCTCCCTGCTTGGGGTAAGCTACTATCTGACGGAACCGGCACTTTTTGAGGTCATCGAAAGCTTTGCGTCGCTGGCGGCTCCCGGCAGCCAGTTTGTGCTGGATTATCCGGACGAGGAGCGGAGCGGCCTTTCTGCATCGCCGCGCGTCCGGCAGCTGATCACGATCACGCGGGAGATGGGGGAGCCCATGCAGCGCGGCTTTTCCTTGGCGCGGCTCCATCAGAAGCTGGAAGAGAACGGGCTATTCATCCGTCGGCATGCGACGCCGACGGCCATCGAGCGGGAATTTTTCACAGGGCGCACGGACAAGCAGCGGGCGATGGAGAATATCCATTATCTGCTCGTCGAGAAACGGTGAAGAAACGGTGATTGGGAGGAATCAACATGGCTGACATAGAAACACAGCTCATTCATGCAGGATACGCGGGAGATCCGGAAACCGGGGCGGTCAACGTCCCCATCTATCAGACATCTACCTATCGTCAGGACGGGCTCGGGGAGACGAGGAACGGCTGGGAATACAGCCGCACGGGCAATCCGACGCGTCTTGCACTGGAAAAGCTCATCGCTAAGCTGGAGGGAGGCGCAGCGGGTTTCGCTTTCGGTTCCGGCATGGCGGCTATCACGGCCGTGCTCGCGCTCTTCCGCACGGGTGACAAGATCCTGCTTTCCAGCAATGTCTATGGCGGGACGTTCCGCGTGCTCGCGCATGTCTTTGACCATTTCGGCCTCGACTACGCGCTGGTGCATCTGGAGGATGCGCAGGAGCTGCGCGCTGCTTTCGCGGATAACGTGCGCGCGGTCCTCCTCGAAAGCCCGGCCAATCCGCTGCTCACCATCACCGATATCGAAGCGGTGAGCAAGGTGGCGCATGCGCACGGTGCTCTCGTGATTGCGGACAACACCTTCATGACGCCGTATCTGCAGCGCCCGCTCGAGCTTGGTGCCGATATCGTCGTGCACAGCGCGACGAAGTATCTCGGCGGGCACAGCGATCTCGTCGCAGGATTGGCTGTCACGAAGACGCAGGAGCTTGCGGATCAGATTGCCTTCATCCAGAACTCCACGGGCGGCGTGCTCGGCCCCTTCGACTCGTTCCTCCTCATCCGCGGCATCCGGACGCTCGGCGTCCGGATGGACCGGCATGTCGCAAATGCCGCCGAGATCGCCGGCTTCCTCGTGCAGCATAAGGGCGTCTCGAAAGTATTTTATCCAGGCCGTCCGACGCATCCGGGCTATGAGATCCATCAGCGGCAGGCAAAGAACGGCGGTGCCATGCTTTCCTTTGAATTGACAAGCGGGCATGATATCAAGAAATTCTTCCATTCCCTGAAGCTGATCCAGCTCGCCGAGAGCCTCGGCGGCGTGGAGAGCCTCATCTGCCATCCGGCAACCATGACCCACGCTTCAATCCCGCGGGAAATCCGCGAGAAGGTCGGCATCACGGATCAGCTGATCCGCTTGTCGGCAGGCATTGAATCTGTGGAGGATATCAAGGAAGATCTCGCACAGGCAATTCGGGCAAGTGAGGTGTAATCATGCATTATTACGCATCCATGCAGGAACTGATTGGGCATACGCCGCTGGTGGAGCTCACGCATTTTCCCCTGCCGGAAGGCGTGAGGCTCTTTGCAAAACTGGAGTTCATGAATCCTGGCGGGAGCGCCAAAGACCGTATCGGGCGCTCGATGCTGCAGGCCGCGGAACAGGATGGCAGGCTGAAGCCCGGCGGCACCATCGTCGAGGCGACGGCTGGCAACACCGGAATCGGCATCGCCTTTGCCGCGCTGAACCGCGGCTATCGCATCATCTTTGTCGTGCCGGAGAAATTTTCCATCGAAAAGCAGACCATCATGCGTGCGCTGGGCGCCGAGATTGTCTCTGTCCCACGCGAGGGAGGGATGCTCGGTGCCGCCGCTGAGGCGCGGAAGATTGCAGCAGACATCCCGGGGGCTATCACGCTGGAGCAGTTCAAGAATCCAGCGAATCCGGCCGCGCATTATGAGACGACGGGCCCGGAAATCTACGAGGATCTGGACGGCAAAGTCGATTACCTCGTCGTAGGCGCGGGGAGCGGCGGTACGTTCTCCGGCATCGTCCGGTACCTGAAAGAGCGGAATCCCGCGATTCAGGGCATCCTCGCTGATCCATACGGATCGATCATCGGCGGAGGCGAGCACGGGGAATACGAGATCGAGGGAATCGGCAATGATTTCATCGCGGACACCATGGATACAAGCCTTATCGATAAGGCCTATAAGGTGAAAGATGAGGAGGCCTTCCAAGGGGTGCACGACCTGGCAAGACGCGAAGGCATCCTGACGGGCTCCTCCACCGGCGCCGCACTCGCGGCTTCCCTGAAGCTCGCACAGGATGGCGCGAAAGGAAATCTCGTTCTCGTGGCCGTTGACCGGGCGGAGCGTTATTTCAGCAAACATATCCTGTAAGCCTATAAAGATTACAGGTAAGAAAATATTCCATCTCCACGGTACCAGAACCGTCAGAAATTTTGGATCTGGTACTTTGGGGATTTTTGTGGTTGACTTTTTTTTCGGATTGTCCTATAATGACGTTAATCACTTAGAAAACATATTGATATTATATGATTAGCTGCGATGCCGCGGGTAATCCGACAAACGGAAGCCTGTGGAAAGCGTCGGAGAACAGGAAAGGTATGCTCGGATAAGTTCAGGTATGCTTCGGTTCCCCATGCTTTCCATGGGCTTTTTGCAAAAGGAAATGCGGGGCGGCAAGGCTTGGAGGAGGAAGCGCAATGAAACTGACGGTAAACGGGGATCCTTTGGAAATCGAGAAGCCGATTACGGTGAAGGAACTGCTCGTTGTCGCGAAGGCGGAGCAGCCGGAGTACGTGACGGTGGAGCTCAACGGGGAGTTCGTCGACCATTCCGGCTTTGAGACGACGACAGTGAAGGATGGCGACGTCGTGGAGTTCCTGTACTTCATGGGAGGCGGTGCGCGATGAGCAGCCTGACGAATGAACAGCTCGAGCGGTACTCCCGCCATATCATCCTGAAGCAGGTCGGCGGCAAGGGCCAGGTGAAGATCCTCGGCAGCAAGGTGCTCGTCATCGGGACGGGCGGGCTCGGCGCACCGGCGGCAATGTACCTCGCCGCGGCGGGCGTCGGCACAATCGGGCTCGTGGACTTCGATGTCGTGGATCTCTCGAACCTCCAGCGCCAGATCATCCACCAGACGGCGGATGTCGGCAAGCCGAAGGTCGAATCCGGCCGCGAGACCATCGAGGCGATGAACCCGGACGTCGACGTGCATACGTACAATGAGATGGTGACGTCAGCGAATATCCGCGACATTATCCGCGACCAGGACTACGATTTCATCATCGACGGCACGGACAATTTCCCGGCGAAATTCCTGATCAACGACGCCTGCGTCTTCGAGAAGAAGCCGTTCGTGCACGCCGGCATCATCCGTTTCTCGGGGCAGCTCATGACGTATGTACCGGGTCAGGGCCCATGCTACCGCTGCGTGTTCAAGACGATGCCGCCGAAAGATGCCGTGCCGACCTGCCGTCAGGCAGGCGTCCTCGGTGTCATGGGCGGCATCATCGGCACCCTGCAGGCGACGGAAGCCCTCAAATATATCCTCGGCGTCGGTGACTTGCTGACCGGGTATCTCTTGACCTATGACGCATTGACGATGAAGTTCCGCAAGGTGAAGATCCCGCGGGATCCGCATTGCGCGATCTGCGGCGAGCACCCGACCATCACGGAGCTCATCGACTACGAGCAGCCGGCCTGCGACCTGCGGAAGCACTGAGGGGGATGCGGCATGATCGTGAAGTTGAAGCTTTCGTACTACCTTGAGATGGTCCGGCACGCGCGCGGGCTCGCGCCGATCGAGGACTGCGGCCTGCTCGGCGGCACCATCGAGGACGGCGTGAAGACCGTCGAGAAGGTTTTTTATCTGACGAACACGGATCACAGCGAGGAGCATTTCTCGTTGGATCCGAAGGAGCAGTTCGCGGCGGTGAAAGAGCTGCGCGAAAAAGGCTGGAAGCTGCTCGGCAACTGGCACAGCCATCCCGCGAGCCCCTCGCGGCCGAGCGAAGAGGATAAGCGCCTGGCATTCGACAGCAAGGCGAGCTACCTGATCCTTTCGCTGAACGGCGGGGAGCCGGTGCTGAACAGCTTCCATGTGGACCGGGACAAGACGGTCACGAAAGAGGATCTGCGGATCCGTTGAAGATAGAAGATAACTGTGGAAAATGGAGGAGAGCATTATGGCAGTGGATTATAAGGCGCTCAAGAAGGGCGGCCTCATGCGGCAGCGGCAGAAGGACTGTTTCTCCATGCGCCTGAAGTCGGTCGGCGGGCATTTTACGGCGAAGCAGCTGGACGTCATCCAGCAGGTCGCGGAGAAGTACGGCAAGGGCTATGTGCATCTGACGAGCCGTCAGGGCATCGAGATCCCGTATATCAAGCTGCAGCAGATCGATGAAGTCAAGGCGGTGCTGAAGCAGGGCGGCGTCGAGATCGGCGTCTGCGGTCCGCGCGTGCGCACGATCACGGCTTGCCAGGGCGCGGCGACCTGCCCGTCCGGCCTCATCGACACGGTGAAGATGGCCAATGAATTCGACCGCCGCTATGGCGGGAAGGAACTCCCGCACAAGTTCAAGTTCGGCTTCACGGGCTGCCACAACAACTGCTTGAAAGCGGAGGAAAACGACCTCGGCGTCAAGGGCGGCGTCCTGCCGAAATGGGATGCTTCGTCCTGTACGTACTGCGGCGTCTGCGAGGCCGTCTGTCCGGAAAAGGCCATCGTGGTCGACAAGGACGGGCAGAAGCTCACCTTTGACGAGGATGCCTGCGTCTACTGCGGCAAATGCATCAAGAGCTGCCCGACCGATTCGTGGACGGGCGAGAACGGCTTTGTCATCTCGTTCGGCGGCCTGTACGGCAACCGCATCGCGGTCGGCCGGCATTTCCTGCCGATCGTCTTTGATGAGGAGAAAGTCTACGAGATCGTCGATGTCACGCTGAAGTTCTTCGAGGAGAACGCAAGGCCGAGCGAGCGTTTCGCGAACTGCCTCGACCGCGTGGGCTGGGATAAGTTTGAGAAGAAAGTGGAGGAAGTCTTATGAGTCAGCAGAAAGCCGATGCGACGATCGACATCACGGATGTCGTCTGTCCGATTACGTTCGTCAAGGTGAAGGTCGCGCTCGAGGATCTCGAGGACGGCCAGACGCTCGCCGTGCACCTGAATGACGGCGAGCCGATCCAGAATGTGCCGCGCAGCCTGAAGGACGAGGGGCATAAGGTGCTGTCTGTCGATAAGGAAGATGATGGCACGTATTCCCTGCTCGTGGAAAAAGGCGGCCTCTCATGAGGTTCACGACCCGGCTGCTGCATGAAGCGTTTTCGCCAGATCCGGCGACCGGTACGACCACGCAGCCGATTTACCAGACCTCGGCATTCTATCAGCCGACCGCGGAGAAGATGGCCGAGGTATTCGTCGGACGCAGTCCCGGATTTGTCTACACGCGTGTCAACAACCCGACGGTTGCCGGCTTCGAGCGGCGCATCAATGCGCTGGAGGGCGGCGTCGGCGCCGTTGCCTGTTCTTCCGGCATGGCAGCGGTATCCCATGCGGTGCTGAATATCCTGTCCCAGGGGGACGAGATCCTCGCGTCGGGCGGCCTTTACGGCGGCACGAGTTCGTTTTTCCGCGATCTCGCAAGCTACGGCATCGGCGTGCGCTATGCGGCGGGGGACCGCGTGGAGGACTTCCGCGCGGCGCTCAGTGCGCGGACGAAGATGATCTATGTCGAGACGATCGGAAACCCGAAGCTCGATGTGGTCGACCTCGCGGCGCTCGCGAAGCTCGCACATGAAAACGATGTGCCGCTTTTCGTGGACAATACCGTGACGACGCCGTATCTCTGCCAGCCGCTCTCGCTCGGGGCCGATGTCGTCATCCACTCGACATCGAAAGCCCTGAACGGCAATGCCAATTCCATCGGCGGCATCGTCGTTTCGGGCGGGAAATTCGCTTGGGACACGGCGCGTTATCCGAAGCTCCGCGAGTATCCGTTCGGCCCCATGAGCTATATCGTCCGTCTGCGCCAGCGCATGGTGACGGACTACGGCGGCTGCATGGCGCCGTTCAACGCCTACCTGACGGGCATCGGGCTCGACACGCTCTCCCTGCGGCTCGACCGCATCACGGACAACGCCATGGCGCTTGCAACGTACCTCGCGAAGCGCGGTGTGACGGTCAACTATCCGGGGCTCCCGGACAGCCCGGCCCACGAGGCCGCCAAGCGGCAGTTCGGCGGCCGGTACGGCGCGATGCTGACCCTGCGGCTCGGAACGAAGGAGCGCGCGTTCCGTTTCATCAACTCGCTGCACTATGCGCTGAACGTCTCGAATATCGGCGATGCGCGCACGCTCGTCCTGCATCCTGCCTCGACCATCTTCCTGCACGCGAGCGCGGAGGAGAAGGCGAACGCCGGCGTCACCGACGATCTCGTGCGCGTGAATGTCGGGCTCGAGGATATCGAGGATCTGCTGGAGGATTTCGAGCAGGCCTTCGATTCCTTAGAAAATGGTGTTGACAAATCGGAGTGAATGGCTTAAAATGCCATTATCAAGAAAACATATAAGTCATATATGAATAACTTCGGGTCATTCGAAAACGAAAGCCTGGGGCATCCATTCTGGCGTAGTGCTGCGCACAATGGGTGCACTGGGCTTTTTGTGTATGGAATTTTCCTTGTAGAAAGGGGCGGATCAAGATGAAGAAGTCAAAAATACTGGCGGCAGCCGCAGGCGTTCTCTTGCTGATCGGGGGGATTGCGGGCTGCGCCAGCAATGCAGGTCCGTCCGCGGATGGCAAGGATTTCCTCAACGTTTCGTATGACCCGACGCGGGAATTCTATCAGGCGTTCAATGAATCGTTTTCGGAGAAATGGCAGCAGGAGACCGGCGAGACGGTGAAATTCCAGCAATCGCACGGCGGCTCTGGCAAGCAGGCCCGCGCGGTGCGCGAGGGGCTTGAGGCCGATGTCGTGACGCTGGCGCTCGCCTATGATGTCGACCAGATCGCGGCGGAGGGGCTCATCGACAAGGACTGGATGGCGAAGTTCCCGGATCATTCGGCACCGTACACATCGACCATCGTTTTCCTCGTGCGCAAGGGCAATCCGAAGAACATCAAGGATTGGGACGACCTCGTGCGGGATGACGTGTCCGTCGTGACGCCGAACCCGAAGACGTCGGGCGGCGCGCGATGGAACTACCTCGCGGCATGGGCCTATGCGAGCGAGAAGGACGGCGGCGACGAGACCCAGACCAAAGCGTTCATGAAGAAGCTCTTTTCCCGCGTCGTAGCGCTGGACTCCGGTGCGCGCGGCGCGACGACCTCGTTCGTGCAGCGCGGGCAGGGCGATGTGCTGATCGCCTGGGAGAACGAGGCGCTGCTGTCCGTCAAGGATGCGCCGGATGAGTATGAAATCGTCACGCCGTCGCTGAGCATCCTCGCGGAACCGTCGGTCGCCATCGTGGATGACGTCGTCGACCGCAAGGGCACGCGCAAGCTCGCGGAGGCCTATATCGACTATCTTTATTCGAAGGAAGGTCAGGAACTTGCCGCGCAGCATTTCTACCGCCCGCGCGATGAGGAGATCGGGCAGAAATACGCCGCGCAGTTCCCGAAGCTCCGCCTCGTGACAATCGATGATGCATTCGGCGGCTGGGCGAACGCGCAGCAGAAGCATTTCGCGGACGGCGGCACGTTCGATCAGATTTACGAGAAACAGTAAAGTGTGAAGAGAAAGGAGAAATGCTTTCATGCGGTCTGCATCGGTGATTCCGGGCTATCGGTTTACCTTTGGCGTTACGCTTTTCTATCTGTCGCTGATCCTGCTGATCCCGCTGGCGGCATTCCTCCTTTATGCGAGCGGCATGGGCATCGGCAAGTTCTTTTCCATCGCGGCGGAGTGGCGTGTCGTGCACGCGTGCCTCGTGAGCTTCGGCACGTCGCTCGCCGCGGCTCTCGTGAACGCAGTGAGCGGCCTGCTGCTCGCCTGGGTGCTCGTCCGGTACGACTTCCCCGGCAAGCGGCTGCTCGACGGCCTGATTGATCTGCCGTTCGCCCTGCCGACTGCCGTCGCAGGCATCGCGCTGACGACGCTCTACGTGGAGAACGGCTGGCTCGGGCAGTTCTTCTACGCGGCGGGCATCCCGTCGGCGTTCTCCTTGCTCGGCATCACGATCGCCCTGATCTTCGTCGGCATCCCGTTTGTCCCGCGCAGCGTCCAGCCGGTGCTCCGGGAACTCAGCCCGAGCCTCGAGGAGGCAGCGGCGATTCTCGGCGCCGGCCGCTGGCTGACGTTCCGCCGCGTGATTTTCCCGGAGCTCGTATCTCCGCTGCTCACGGGGTTCGCGCTGGCTTTCGCGCGCGGCATCGGCGAGTACGGCAGCGTCGTGTTCATCGCGGGCAACCTGCCCTACCAGACAGAGATTGCGCCGCTGCTGATCATGGCGAAGCTTGAGGCATACGATTATCAGGCGGCGGCTGCCATCGCCATCCTGATGATGGGGGCGTCGTTCCTGATCCTGCTGGCGCTGAACGGCTATCAGCGCTGGCGCGTGCATCGGCAGGGGGTGTGAGCATGGAAAAGAAAAAAGGCAAAGGGGCATGGCTGCTGATTGCGCTCGCCGTATTGTTCCTGTTCGTCATGCTCGTGCTGCCACTCGTGCTCGTGGCGCATGAGGCGCTGGCGCGCGGCGTCCGTGCCTATCTCGCGGCCATCGAGGATCCGTTTGCCGTGAAGGCCTTGTATCTGACGCTTGAGGCCGCGGTTGCCGCCGTGGTACTGAACACGCTGTTCGGGCTGGCGTCCGCCTGGCTGCTCACGAAATACGATTTCCGCGGCAAGGCGCTGATCGGCTCGATGATCGACCTGCCTTTCGCGATCTCGCCTGTCGTGGCCGGCCTGTTCTTCGTCATGCTGTTCGGCCACATCAGTCCGCTCTATCCCTTGCTCCGCGAGGCGCATATCCAGATCCTGTTCGCGGTGCCGGCCATCATCCTCGCGACGATTTTCGTGACGTTCCCGTTCATCACGCGCGAGCTCGTGCCGGTCATGGAGAGCCAGGGCCGCAGCGAGGAGGAAGCCGCGGCGACGCTCGGCGCGAGCGGCTGGCAGACGTTCTTCCATGTGACGCTGCCGAATATCCGCTGGGCGCTGCTCTACGGCGTGATCCTGTGCGCGGCACGCGCGATGGGCGAGTTCGGCGCGGTCTCGGTCGTGTCCGGGCATATCCGCGGGAAAACGAATACGCTGCCGCTGCATATCGAGATCCTGTACAATGAGTACAATTTCACGGCGGCCTTTGCCGTGGCATCACTGCTCGTCCTGATGGCGGTCGTGATCCTCGTGTTGCGGAATGTCGTCGAGTGGCGTGCGAAAAGGGGGATGCATCATGCCGGTTGAGGTAGAACTTCGTCATATCCAGAAAAATTACGGGTCGTTCCGGGCATCCGATGATGTCAGCTTTACCGTGGAACGCGGGCGGCTCATCGGGCTGCTCGGGCCGTCCGGCGGCGGCAAGACGACCGTCCTGCGCATGATCGCCGGCCTTGAGGCGCCGGATGAAGGCGAGATCTTCATCGGCGGGCGGCGCATGAACGGCGTCGCACCAGGCAAGCGAGGCATCGGCTTCGTCTTTCAGGACTACGCGCTGTTCCGGCATATGACGGTGCGAGAGAACATCGCGTTCGGCCTGAAGATCCAGAACGTGCCGCAGGCCAAGCAGAAAGAGCGCGTCGAGTCGCTGATCGAGCTGATCGGGCTCGAGGGATTCGGCGGGCGCTATCCGATGCAGCTCTCCGGCGGACAGCGGCAGCGCGTTGCGTTCGCGCGGGCGCTCGCACCTGAGCCGGAGCTGCTGCTGCTCGATGAGCCGTTCGCCGCAATCGACGCGAAGGTCCGCAAGGAACTGCGCGGCTGGCTGCGGCAGACGATCCACCGGCTCGGTATCACGAGCATTTTCGTGACGCATGACCAGGACGAGGCCGTCGAGGTCGCGGACGATATCATCATCATGCAGCACGGCCATGTCGAGCAGGCGGGCACGCCACTCGAGATCTACCAATCCCCGCGCACGCCCTTTGTCGCGGACTTCGTCGGGACGTCGGTGCACGTTCCGGACTATACGGTGTTCAAGGGCTTCGGCGGCGAAGCCGGAGCGTCCGGCGGCGAGGGCATTATCCGGCCGGAGTTCCTCGAGATCGGCGCGGACGCCGATGAGATGCGCCTGCCGCTCGCATCCGAGGACGGCATCGTGCGCGGCGTCTATTTCCGCGGCGACTGCGTGCAGGTCGATGTCGAGGTCAAAGGACAGCTGCTGCACGGGCGGCGCAGCCTCGAGAAGCGCCCTCTGCGCGAAGGGGATGCGGCGAAGGTGTTCATCCACCGTATCTATACTTTTGCTGATGGCGGGACGAAAATTCTCGAGAATGCGGCAAAGCAGCAGGATTCGGTCGTGATTTGAGGTGATGGGTTTGAAACGAACGGAAGAAAGCGCCGATATCCTGATCATCGGCGGCGGGGCGGCAGGCTGTTATGCGGCGCTGACGCTTGCGGCGGAGCGGCCGGGAATCTCCGTCCTGCTCGCGGACAAGGCGGGCATCGAGCGGAGCGGCTGCCTCGCGGCGGGCGTCAATGCGCTGAACGCCTACATCACGCCGGGGCATAAGCCGGAGGATTACGCGGCGTACGCGGCAAAGGACGCCGCGGGCATCGTGCGCGCCGACCTGCTGCTCTCGATGTCGGAGCGGCTGAACGAGGTCACGCGGCAGATGGAGAAGCTCGGGCTCGTCATCCTGAAGGATGCGGACGGGAACTATGTCTCGCGCGGCTGGCGCAACATCAAGATCAACGGCGAGAACATCAAGCCTCTGCTCGCGGCGGCGGTGCGGCGGGCGAAGAACGTCCGGGTGCTCGAACACGTCGATATCGTGGATCTGCTGAAGACCGCGGATGGACGGGCCGCCGGGGCTTGGGGCATCGATCTGCGCGGCGATGCGGTCGTCTATATCCGCGCGCGGGCGGTCATCTGCGCGACGGGTGGCGCGGCCGGCCTCTACCGGCCGAATCACCCGGGGGCGGCGCGCCATACGATGTGGTATTCCCCGTTCAACACGGGGGCCGGCTATGCGATGGGGCTGCGCGCCGGGGCCGAGATGACCTCGTTCGAGATGCGGTTCATCGCCTTGCGGTGCAAGGATACGATCGCGCCGACGGGCACGCTTGCGCAGGGCGTCGGTGCCGCGCAGGTCAACGCGCGCGGCGAGAAATATCAGGCGCGCTACGGCAATACGACGTCGGAGCGCCTGTACGCGGTCGTCAGCGAGAACCGCGCGGGCCGCGGGCCGTGCTGCCTTGAGACGCGCGGCATCACGGAGGCGCAGGAAAAGTCCCTCGAGCGGGCCTATCTCAACATGGCGCCGGCGCAGACGATGCGCTGGCGGGAGACGGGGCTCGGCCCGCGCGCGGCCGATGTCGAGGTCGAGGGCACGGAGCCCTACGTCGTCGGCGGCCATACGGCGAGCGGCTATTGGGTCGATACGGATCGGCAGACAACGGTGCCAGGGCTTTTCGCGGCAGGCGATGTCGCAGGCGGCTGCCCGCAGAAATACGTGACCGGGGCATTCGTCGAGGGGGCCTATGCGGCCGAGGGCGCGGCGCGCTACGCGGCGGCGCTCGCGCTGCCCGTACCGGAGGAAAGCGCGGATGCGGTGCAGGCGCGCGTCGAGCGCTTGCGCGAGACGCCGGAGGAGGCGCCGCTCTTTACGGTCGATGCGCTCGAGGAGGCCATGCAGCAGGTCATGGACGAGGACGCGGGCGGCATCAGCACGGGTTACCGCTATACGGAACGCCAGCTCGAGACCGCCTCGCATCATATCGAGCGGCTCACACGGCTCAGCGAGGCGCTCCGCGCGGAGAACGCCTACGGCCTGCTGAAGATCTTCGAGCTGCGCGAGCGCCTGCTCGTCTGCCGCGTGCTCATCGAGCACATGAAGGCGCGGCGCGAGACGCGCTGGCACTGCTTCGCGGAGAATCTCGACTATCCGGAGCAGGACAGCCATTTTGAGAAATACGTCAATTCGCGGATCCGGAATGGCAAGGTCGAGATCCTCCTGCGCAATCTGGTGAAAGGGGGCAGCCGCTATGAGCATCCGGCTGGAAAATGAGAAATGCATCGGCTGCGGCCGCTGCGCGGATGTCTGTCCGGGCAACCTGCTCTTCATCGAGGGGCGGAAGGCGCATATCCGCGATGCGCGCGACTGCTGGGGCTGCACGGCCTGCGTCAAGGCATGCCCGCATTCGGCCATCTTCTACACGCTTGAGGCGTCGCTCGGCGGCGCGGGCGGCAGGCTTTACGCGGAGGACCAGAAGGATACGCTGACCTGGATCCTGAAGCTCGCGGATGGCGAGGAGCAGCGGATCACCGTCCAGAAGAATCAGGCCAACGAATATTGATACGATATTGAGGAGAGAAGAGACATGGGGAAATTATCACATCTCGATGCGTTGGAGGCGGAGGCCATCTACATCATCCGCGAAGTGGCGGCGGAATGTGAAAAGCCGGTGATGCTCTATTCCATCGGCAAGGACAGCACGGTCATGATGCATCTCGCGCTCAAGGCCTTCTATCCGGAGAAGCCGCCGTTCCCGTTCCTGCACATCAACACGACCTGGAAATTCCATGAGATGATCGATTTCCGGGACGCGCAGGCGAAGAAATACGGGCTCACGATGCTCGAGTACAAGAATGAGGAGGGTATCCGCGCGGGCATCAACCCGTTCGATCACGGTGCATCCTATACGGATATCATGAAGACGCAGGCGCTGAAGCAGGCGCTGACGAAATACGGCTTTACGGCGGCGTTCGGCGGCGGGCGCCGTGACGAGGAGAAGTCCCGCGCGAAGGAGCGCGTGTTCTCATTCCGCAACGCGGCACAGGCATGGGATCCGAAAAACCAGCGCCCGGAGATGTGGAAGCTCTACAACGCAGAGCTGCACAAGGGCGAGAGCATCCGCGTATTCCCGCTCTCGAACTGGACGGAGAAAGATATCTGGCAGTATATCCGCCGCGAGAACCTCGAGATCGTATCGCTCTATTTCGCGAAGGAACGCCCGTGCATCGAGCGGGACGGCAACATCATCATGATCGACGATGACCGCATCGTGAAGAAGCTGCATCTGCGCCCGGAGGATATCCAGCATAAGAAGATCCGGTTCCGCACGCTCGGCTGCTACCCGCTGACGGGCGGCATCGAGTCCGAGGCGGATACGCTCGACGCGATCGTCGAGGAGACGCTCGGCGCGGTCGAGTCCGAGCGCACGAGCCGCGTCATTGACCATGAAGGCGCCGGCAGCATGGAGCGCCGGAAACGGGAGGGTTATTTCTGATGAACGATTTACTGAAATTTATCACCTGCGGCAGCGTGGACGACGGGAAATCCACGCTGATCGGCCATCTGCTCTACGACGCGAAGCTCATCTACGCGGATCAGAAAGAGGCCCTGCTACTCGACTCGAAGGTCGGCAGCCGCGGCGGTGCCATCGACTACTCCCTGCTGCTCGACGGCCTGCTTGCAGAGCGCGAGCAGGGCATCACGATCGATGTCGCCTACCGCTATTTCACGACCGACCGCCGCAGCTTCATCTGCGCCGATACGCCGGGTCATGAGGAATACACGCGCAATATGGCCTGCGGCGCGTCGTTCGCAGATCTCGCCATCATCCTCGTGGATGCGGGCAAGGGCGTCCTGACGCAGACGCGGCGCCACGCGCGCATCTGCGCGCTCATGGGCATCCGCTATTTCGTGTTCGCCGTGAACAAGATGGACCTGATCGGGTACGATGAGGAGAAATTCCGCGCGATTGAGGCGCAGATCGGCGAGCTGCAGAAGGAGCTCGGCCTCGAGAATGTCGTGATCATCCCGGTCTCCGCGACGGAGGGCGACAACATCACGAAGCACTCAGACCGCATGCCATGGTACCAAGGCGAGGCGCTGCAGCCGTATCTCGAGACCGTCGACGTCACGGCGGGCTCCGCTGTGGAGCGCGGCTTCTACCTCCCCGTGCAGCGCGTCTGCCGCCCGAACCAGTCGTTCCGCGGTTTCCAGGGGCAGATCGAGAGCGGCAGCGTCGCGGTCGGTGACAAATTGCGCGCGCTGCCGAGCGGCGAGGAGGCCGAGGTCACGCATATCTTCGTCGCGGATCATGAGGAGCAGCAGGCCGTCACCGGTCAGCCGGTCACGCTGCAGCTCAGCCGCGAGGTCGATGTCTCGCGCGGCTGCGTGCTCGAGCGGGATAGCGGCCTCTCGCTTGCCAATGCGTTCGAGGCGGAGATCCTCTGGATGGACGATACGCCGCTGACCATCGGCAAGAATTTCCTTATAAAGCTCGGTACGAAGAAGATCCCGGGCATCCTCTCGGATATTTCCTACCGCATCGACATCCATACCGGCGCGCATCAGAAGGCGAGCCGGCTCGAGAAAAACGAGATCGCGCGCGTGACGATCGCCGTCACGGAACCCATCGTGATCGGGCTCTTTGAGGAACACCGGACGCAGGGCGAGCTGCTGCTGATCGACCGCGTCACGAACAGCACGGCGGCATGCGGCGTCGTGCGCCGGATCGGCGCAGGGGAGACCGCGCGGTTCCAGGCGACGCCGGCGATGCGCAGCGCGCTGAACTGGCAGAAGCCGCTCGTCGCGGTGTTCCGCCCCGGTGCGGACGGCACGACGAAGCAGGCCGTCACGGAGGCGGAGTACCGGCTCGTGCAGGGCGGCCGCCACACGTATCTCTACATCCCGGAGAGCGGGGAGGACTACGCGCGCACGGCTGCGCATCTCGCGGCGGCGGGATTGCTCGTCCTGCTCGTGCTGCCGGAGGACGCGGCAAAGCCTGACCTGCCAGAGGCAAAGGAATGGGCAGACATCGCGCCGGAGGGCGGCGCGAATGCACAGGCCATCGCCTCGCGGCTGATGGCGATGACGCTGCTCGATACCGCCTTTGCGCCGGATCAGTGGGTGATCTGATCTCGGCATGTACCATTTTGCCTTCCCGATGGGAGGGCTTTTTTCTTGACTTTCTGCTGTTTTTGCTTTAGGCTATACAAGGTGATAGAATAGGAAAGGGTGGTGATTCCATGACGTTCCGTACGGAGTATCATGTCAATTACTATGAGACCGACGCGATGGCCGTGGTGCATCATTCGAATTATGTGCGCTGGTTTGAGAACGGACGCGTCGATTTTCTGCATCAACTTGGGATTTCGCTCAACGATATGACGGCCGACGGGTATTCCTACCCGATTACCGAGGTCAGCGTGAAGTATCTCGAGCCGGCCCGCTTTGATGACATCGTGATCATCGAGACCATCCCGACCGCGCTGACGCGCGCGAAGATGGAGTTCGACTACCGCGTCATCAAGAAGGGGACGCAGGAACTGCTCGTGACCGGACATACCCAGAATGTGTTCACGAGCCTTGCGACCGGTCATATCACCCGCCTGCCGGAGAAATACTATGGAAAGCTCCGCGAGGTCATGAAGAAAGTCAAGGCAGAAAAGGCCCAGAAAGCCTGAAAAGCATAAGATTGTCGAATGGGAGGAATCATCGTGACAGTCGTAGATTGGATTGTCGGCCTGCTCGCCGCAGTCGTCATTATCGTTGTGCTCGCAAAGCTCATCCTTTGCGCGCTCGGGAAAGAGGATATCCGCGTCAAGACGGATGCGCCGTTTGAACTCGTTTCCAAGGATGGAAACAGCATGGTCATTCAGAAGAAATTGACCTATTACAACGAGGGCAAACAGTGCGCGACGCTCATGGACGCATTTGTCCGCCCACTGCTGCCGTACGAGCAGTACGACGGCATCGAGGCGCGCGGCAAGGCGGAGCGCGAGGGATATCCGCGTGAGGACGATTACTTCGAGGCCGTGCTGATCCAGAAAAAGGGCGACCGCAACCGCGAGGATGTGCTGAATGTCTACGCGAAGGTGAAGCTCACGGCCCGCAAAGGCATGAGCCTCGACGAGGCGCTTTCGAAGATGGTCGACCTGCCGCTCGACGTCATCTGGCAGGAGACCGGCCGCACGCCGTGGCATTACCGCAAGGTGCAGCTGATCCTCCCGGCAGAGGAGATCGCGAAGCTCGCGGGCGTTACGTTGAAACTGGACTGAGGGGGCAGAGGCATGGCTGAAGATAAATTGACATTGATTCCGGTGCCGACGCGCATCTTTACGGAAAAGGACGATATCGTCGACTGCATCGACCGCTATACGAAGGGGAAGGTCGGGCCCGATGACTTGATCTGCTCGGCGGAAAGCGTCATCGCAATCACGCAGGGCCGCTATGTGCGCCCGGAGGATCTGCAGATCTCTCGCGTCGCGCAGTTCTGCTGCCGCTTCATCCCGGATTACGGATCGCTTGCATCGCCGCACGGCATGCAGTCGCTGATGAACGTCGAGGGCAAGTGGCGCGTGGCATTCGCGCTGTTCGCGGGCTTCTTCGCGAAGCTCGTCGGCAAATCCGGCATGTTCTACAAATGGGGTGGCAAGGAGACCGCGATGATCGACGATGTCACGGGCACGATGCCGCCGTTCGACAAATGCATCGTCTACGGGCCGGCGGACGCAGATAACGTCGCAAAGGCCATCAAGGAGCGTACGGGTGCGTTCGGCGCGATGGTCGCCGACGTCAACGACCTCAAGCGCTCGCGCGTCGTCGGCATCACGCCGGAGGTCGACGGGGAGATCGCGCGGATGCTGCTGATCGACAACCCGTTCGGCAATGCGAGCCAGAAGACGCCGATCTGCATCATCAAGAACTATCGGCAGTATCAGGAAAGCAAAAAACATTGACCCGTTCCACCATTGAGAACGTCAGGACGAAAAAACCTTCCTTGCGGAAGGCTTTTTTCTTAAATGGGAAAACGTGGGCGGAGCCATCATGCAAATTACGCATGCAGCCTATGATGAGAAGGTATGTGTGACGCGGTCACCGCGTGTTAGAATAGGGGAGGTCAATTCCAATGAAACGCATCGTTTTGGCAACGAAGAACGAGGGCAAGCTCCGGGAAATCCGGGGCGCCTTCGCGCATCTGCCGGTGGAGGTCGTATCGCTCGCGGAGCTCGGGACATTCCCGGACGCCGTCGAGGATGGCGAGACCTTTGAGCAGAACGCGCGCATCAAGGCGGAGTTCTATCGGCAGCAGACGCATGAAGCGACGCTCGCCGATGATTCCGGCCTCGAGATTGCCGCGCTCGGCGGCGCTCCCGGCGTGCATTCCGCGCGCTTTGCGGGCGGCGTGCACGCGAGCGACGCGGCGAACAACCAGAAGATGCTCGAGGAGCTCGGCAAGAAGGGCGTCTCGGAGTCCCCGGCCGACTATCGCTGCGTCCTGCATTTCTGCGATACGGACGGCGCAGAGCTCACGGCGGAGGGCCGCGTCGACGGCGTGATCCGTACGCGGGCGCACGGCTCGAATGGCTTCGGCTACGACCCGTATTTCTATATCGGGGAGCGTACGATGGCCGATATGACGCCGGAGGAGAAGGGCGCAATCAGCCACCGTGGCAAGGCGCTCCGGGAACTAGTGAGGAAGTTGGAGGATTATCTGAAATGATCGTTGGAGTCGTAAGCGACAGCCATGGGAACACGCGTGCCATCGACCAGATGCTGACGTTCCTCGCAGAGCAGGGCATCGAGCCCGACGCGTGGCTCCATGCCGGCGATGTGGCGCCGGATGCCGATTACCTCGCGATGCTCACGCAGAAAGAGGTCTGCAAGGTCGCCGGGAACTGCGACTGGCCGGACTCGCGCGTGCCCTACGAGCGCATCGTAGAGCTTGCGGGGCACCGCATCCTGCTGACGCACGGCCATACCTACGGCGCGCAGTACACGCTCGAGCTCATGGTGCAGGCGGCATCGGCGAAGGACTGCGACGCGATCGTCTTCGGGCACACGCATGCCGCGACCTATTTCCCGGGCGCCATCACGATATTGAACCCGGGCAGCGTCGCGCGTCCGCGCGATGACGGGCAGGGATCGTTCGCCCTGCTGACACTCGAAAAAAATCAGGCGGTTTCCGCAAAAATTTTCCGGATTTAGAAGGAAAATTTTTGCGAATATCCAATATAGAACAATAGTGTAGTGTACATTTTTGGGTCTGTGAGGAAATCACAAAAAGTGAACTCGGTTCATATTTTATGCGGCTTCATGGCACATTCTTCCTGCTTGTAAGACAAGATGAAATGTGCTACTATAGAGCTAAAGGTGTATGATAAGTTGTATTTATGGGAGGGATTACTTTGCGAGAACTCGACGTAAAGACAATCACGGAAAACGTGGCCGAGATGTGCAAGGAAGCAGCTTACTATCTGCCGGAAGATGTTGTGGCGGCGCTCAAGAAGGGCCGCGAGACGGAGAAGTCTCCGGTAGGGCAGAACGTGCTCGACCAGATCATCAAGAATGCGGAGATCGCAAAGAATGAAGATCGTCCGTACTGCCAGGATACAGGCCTCACGATTGTCTTCCTCGAAGTCGGTCAGGACCTTCATATCGTCGGCGGCGATCTGGAAGAAGCGGTCAACAAGGGCATCGGCAAGGGCTACACGGATGGCTACCTGCGCAAATCCGTTGTCGGCGAGCCGCTGTTCAACCGCGTGAACACGGGCGACAACACGCCGGGCGTCATCTACACGAAGATCGTCCCGGGTGACAAGCTCAAGATCACGGTCGAGCCGAAGGGCTTCGGTTCGGAGAACAAGGGCGGCGTCAAGATGCTCGTTCCGGCCGATGGCGTTGAGGGCGTGAAGAAAGCCGTCATGGACATCATCCTCCATGCGAGCATGAACCCGTGCCCGCCGGAAGTCGTCGGTATCGGCATCGGCGGCACGATGGACAAGGCCGCGCTCATGAGCAAGGTCGCGCTGACGCGTTCCGTCGATTCGCACAACCCGATGCCGGAATACGCGAAACTCGAGGACGAACTCCTCGATCTCATCAACCAGACGGGTATCGGACCGCAGCTCGGCGGCTCGACGACCTGCCTCGGCGTCAACATCGAATGGGGCCCGACGCATATCGCTGGCCTGCCGGTCGCTGTGACGATCTGCTGCCACGCTTGCCGTCATAAGACCCGCACGCTTTGATGCGCGGACGTTTCGATGATCTGTGAGATAGGAGGATATAAAAATGGCAGAACCAATCAAAATCCATACGCCGTTTACGGAAGAGATGTCGCACAAGCTCCATATCGGTGACGCGGTGCTCATCACGGGCGAGATCTACGCGGCACGCGACGCAGCGCACAAGAAGATGACGGAGGCTCTCGCACGCGGCGAGGAGCTCCCGATCGACTGGCACAACAAGATGGTCTATTACCTCGGCCCGACGCCGGCAAAACCGGGCGACCCGATCGGTTCCTGCGGCCCGACGACCTCCGGCCGCATGGACGCTTACACGCCGACGATGCTCGACCAGGGCATCAAGGGCATGATCGGCAAAGGCTCCCGCACGAAGGAAGTCGTCGAGTCCATGAAGAAGAACGGTGTCACGTATTTCGCGGCAGTCGGCGGCGCAGCAGCCCTGATTGCGAAATCCGTCAAGAAATACGAAGTGCTAGCTTATCCGGAACTCGGTCCGGAGGCTCTCGCAAAGCTCACGGTTGAGGATTTCCCGGCCATCGTCGTCATCGACTGCGAGGGCAACAACCTCTATGACGTCAATCAGGAGAAGTTCCGCACGCTGAAAGGCTATTGATACAGGTATAAGATGGGATGACAGCAAGGCTCCCCGCGGCATACAGCCGCCCGTGGGCCTTGATGCATACCCTGGAGAGAGTTTTTAGGAGGTACAGAATGTATCATACAAGTTTCTATTTGCGCCGCCTGCATTCCTTAGTCGGTCTGCTCGTGCTCGGCGTGGTCATCTTCGAGCATATCTTCACGAACTCGATGGCTATGGGCGGCGCGGCAGCGCTGAACGGCGCACTCGCTATGATGGAACTCATCCCGCGTCCGGTATTCCTCGCGATTGAGGTATGCGGCATCGGCATTCCGCTGCTGTTCCATGGGATTTATGGTATCTACATCGCCCTGCAGGCCAACACGAATGCGCGCCATTACGGTTATTCCCGCAACTGGCAGTTCACGCTGCAGCGCGCGACGGCATGGTATCTGGTTGCCTTCCTGATCTGGCATGTCGGTTATCTCCGCGTCTTCACGAAGGGCGTGACGGGCACGCCGATTTCCTACGAGCTGCTCCAGAACCTATTCACGAGCAGCCCGATCACGACGATCCTCTACATCATCGGTATGTTTGCGGCAATCTTCCACTTCACGAACGGCATCACGACGTTCTGCATGACCTGGGGCATTGCCAAGGGGCCGCGCTGCCAGAAAGTCATCAACTTCCTCTCGATGTGCCTCTGCGTCGTCCTCTGCCTCATCACGCTTGCGTTCATGGCAAGCTACTTCGTGATGTAAGGCGAGCTGTGTAAGAAAAGGAGACAAATCCATGGCTAAAAAACCAGAAAAGAAGATTATCGTCGTAGGCGGCGGCCTTTCCGGCCTCATGGCTACGCTGAAGATTTGCGAGGACGGCGGCAAGGTCGACCTGTTCTCCTATTGCCCGGTCAAGCGCTCCCATTCCCTCTGCGCACAGGGTGGCATCAACGCCTGCATGGATACGAAGGGCGAGCATGACTCCATCTATGAGCATTTCGACGATACGGTCTACGGCGGCGACTTCCTCGCAGACCAGCTCGCAGTAAAGGGCATGGTCGAGGCTGCCCCGAAACTCATCAAGATGTTCGACCGCATGGGCGTCCCGTTCACGCGCACGGCTGAGGGCGTGCTCGACCTCCGCAACTTCGGCGGCCAGAAGAACAAGCGCACGGTCTTCGCGGGTTCCACGACGGGCCAGCAGCTCCTCTACGCGCTCGACGAGCAGGTCCGCCGCTGGGAAGTCAAGGGTGGCGTCAAGAAGTATGAGTTCTGGGAATTCATCAAGGTCATCAAGAACAAGGACGGCATCTGCCGCGGCATCGTCGCGCAGAACATGAACTCGAACGAGATCGTCGCGTTCCGTGCGGACGCGGTCATCCTCGCGACGGGCGGCCCGGGCCAGGTCTATGGCCGCTGCACGGCTTCGACCATCTGCAACGGCTCCGCGGTCTCTGCGGTCTATCAGCAGGGTGCAGACCTCGGCAACCCGGAGTTCCTGCAGATCCATCCGACGGCTATCCCGGGCTCCGACAAGAACCGCCTGATGAGCGAGGCTTGCCGCGGCGAGGGCGGACGCGTCTGGGTCTATCGCGAGAACCCGACGACGCACGAGAAAGAGCGCTGGTACTTCCTCGAGGATATGTATCCGGCATACGGCAACCTCGTGCCGCGTGACGTCGCATCCCGCGCCATCTACAAGGTCGTCGTGCACATGGGCCTCGGCATGCACAACCCGAACCGCGTCTACCTCGACCTCTCGCATATCCCGGCGGCTTACCTCGAGCGCAAGCTCGGCGGCATCCTCGAGATGTACAGCGACTTCATGGGCCAGGATCCGCGCAAGGTCCCGATGGAGATCTTCCCGTCGATCCACTATTCGATGGGCGGCATCTGGGTCGACCGCATGCATCATACGAACATCCCGGGCCTGCTCGCATCCGGCGAGTGCGATTATCAGTACCATGGCGCAAACCGTCTCGGTGCGAACTCGCTGCTCTCCGCTACGTATTCCGGCACGATCTCCGGCCCGGAGGCCCTGCGCGTCGCGCGCAGCGGCGAGCTCGGCGACGAGCTCACGGATGAGGAGCTCGAGGCAGCACGTCAGGAGTGCGTCGATGAGTTCGACAAGATCCGCAACATGAACGGTTCGGTCAACGCGCATCAGCTCCACCACAAGCTCGGCGACATCATGTACAAGTACGTATCCGTTGAGCGCGATAACAACGGCCTTGAGCAGTGCGTGACGGAGCTCAAGGACCTCCTGAAAGAGTGGAACGACATCGGCGTCACGGATCATGGCACCTGGGCAAACCAGGAGGCTATGTTCGTCCGCCAGCTCCGCAACATGATCATCTATGCGATGGCCATCACGAAATCCGCTCTGCTGCGTGACGAGAGCCGCGGTGCGCATGCGAAGATCGTCCTGAAATCCGACTGGGATCAGCTCGATGACGCGCGCAAGGAAGGCCTCAAGAAGAAGTACGGCAAGTTCCACTTCGACGAGAAGACGGGCCGCGCTATGACGGATGACGGCAAGGATGACCTCGTATTCTTCGAACGCGACGACAAGCGTTTCATGCAGACGACGATCGTCGACTTCGATGAGAAGACGGAAGAGCCGGTAGTCACGTACCGTGAATTCGAGCACTCTCTCATCAAGCCGCGTCTGCGCAACTACGCCGTAGCTAAGAAAGAGTAAGAGGGAGGATACATAGAATGGCAGAACAGAAAATGGTAAGATTCATCATCGAACGCCAGGACGGCCCGAAAGACAAGCCGTATGAGCAGCAGTTCGATGTTCCGTACCGCCCCGGACTCAATGTCGTTGCGGCGCTCATGGAAATCCAGAAGAACCCGGTGACCGTCGACGGCAAGCGCGTCGCTCCTGTCGTTTGGGAGTGCAACTGCCTTGAGAAGGTCTGCGGCGCCTGCATGATGGTCATCAACGGCAAAGCCCGTCAGGCCTGCTGCTCGCTCGTCGACAAGCTCGACCAGCCGATCCATCTGGCACCGGCCCGCACGTTCCCGGTCATCCGCGACCTGCTGATCGACCGCTCCGTGATGTTCGAGTCCCTGAAGCGCATCCACGGCTGGATTGAAGTCGACGGCACTTGGGAAGTCAAGGACGCGCCAATCCAGAACCCGTACACGGCTCAGACGGCTTATGAGATCTCGCACTGCATGACCTGCGGCTGCTGCCTCGAGGCATGCCCGAACGTCGGCCCGCAGTCCGACTTCATCGGCCCGGCTCCGACGGTTCAGGCCTATCTCTTCAACCTGCATCCGCTTGGGAAGTTCGATGCGCCGACGCGCCTGAATGCGCTGATGGAAAAAGGCGGCATCACGAGCTGCGGCAACAGCCAGAACTGCGTCGAGGTCTGCCCGAAGAACATCAAGCTGACGACCTACCTCGCACAGCTGAACCGCGACGTCAACAAGCAGGCTCTGCGCAACATCTTCGATCATTGATCAAGACCCGCGCGGCCTGAGAACAGACTCGATATGAAAAGCCCCATAGGGCATCCGCATTGCTGCGGGCCCTATGGGGCTTTTTCTGTCTGCAAGGGAAATGCTGCGGGAGAAACAGGATTCATCCGGTGCAGACGACAGAATCTGCCTCGGCTTCGTACTGCTCCAGTTCGTCGGCCAGGTTCAGGAGGTAGTCGTGCACGGATTTCTTGTCTTTGCGTTCCGGCGGGATATGGCGGATGCAGCGTTCGAGTGCGACGGAGGCGGCGGAGACGATGCTCGCCTCGTCGCTCATGCGGAACCCTTCTTTGTCCATCTGGATCAGCCAGGTATACTGCTTGCACCAGCAGTTGATGGCAGGCAGCGGCGCGTTGTCGGTCTCCGAGACCAGGACCACCGAAAAGTTGTCATAGCGGATCAGGTCGTTGGCCAGCGTGCGGAGCTGGTGTGCGTAACGGTGGGGATGGATCTTGACATGGATCCCGCTGGCAAGGGAAAGGCTGCCGCTGACGAATGGCTGCGTATGCGCGCGCCACTCCATTTCTTCCAGCTGGAAAGTCGAAAAGGAATGCCGTCGTCTGCTCACCGTTCTCCAGCAGCGGGATCGAGGATGGATGCTGCCCCGGGAGCTTCTGCAGCGAGAGCGCCTTCCGGAGCAGGAGCTTCGGGTCATCCTGCTCTGAGATCTTGTCCGAGGGCAGCAGCTGGGAGAGCGAGGATTGGAAGGATTGCGGGGACTGCCGGGCAGCGTCCGACAGATAGGCGATGACGTCGTCGAAGTAGACCGAACGCTCGGTGAGCGCGCGGCCGCCGCGCTGACGGAAATCGTCTATTTCGGCGAGCAGATCCGGCTGGTGGAAGGCATCGGCATGCTGCTCGTGCTGCTGGCGATTTTATCGCTGAATCTGGCATCGGCAAGAAAATAAACCTTTGTTCCTGTCAAAGAACTGTCATGGTACATAGTCTTGACAAAGCGGGCAAATGTATTGAATTCGTGTATCATATCCGTTATGATAAGGACAACAGTTGAACCGGTCTTCATCCGGAGGAAGCTCGAAAGCAGCTGTTCCCGTTTTTTCCCTGATGAGAGTGAGGTTGAGTATCATGGCAAACAAGGACTACAAATTCGTGGATCACTATAATTTCGATGAAACGCTGCTGAAAAAAGCTTTTGCGGAAGCCCGTGCAATCTACAAGGAACGCGGCTTCATGAGGAAGATGGGATATGGCAAGGCACCGGCCATCACGACGGTCGATATGGCGAAGGCCTGGATGAGCGAGGGTCACCCGTTCACCTGCGACCATTCCGAAGAGGTCTGTGCGGAGGCGCTGAAGGTACTGGAGGCCGGGCGCAAAGCTGGCGTGCCGGTCTTCCATACGACGACCGGCTATGTCGGCAAGACGCAGTGGGATTTGCCGCGCTGGGATGAAAAAATCCCGATGAGCACGCTCGATATCGACAGCGACTGGATGGAGATCGATCCGAAGCTCAAGCCGCGTCCGGAGGAGCCCGTCATCCACAAGAAATACGCTTCGAATTTCTTCGGCACGCATCTCGCGCAGACGCTCAATAATCTCGGTGTGGATACCGTCATCGTCATGGGCGCGACGGCCTGCGCCTGCGTCCGCCACACGGTCATGGATTCCACGGGCTATGGCTTCAAGACCATCGTACCGGAGGGGACGGTCGGCGACCGCGTCCCGGGCGTCATCGAATGGAACCTCTTCGATATGGAAGCGAAGTTCTGCGACGTCGTTCCCGTCGATGAAGTCGTGAAATATCTGGAAGGGATCGACAGCTCGGTGTATACGAAGCATGCCCGCGCGCTGGATTGAGCGGGAAAGCACAGGAGCTGGAACCAATGAAAAATGAACAGGAAGACAATGGTGTCTGCCTTTCTCAAAGCGTCAGGTTTTTCCTGGCGGTTTGAAAAAAGGCAGGCATTTTTGCTTGAAGGAGGTATTTGCGATGAAGCGGATGGGCGTAGATGTCGGCGGTACGTTTACAGATTTCATTTACGTAGACGACGCCGGAAAGATTGAAGTGTACAAGACCTCGACGACGCCGGAGAATCCTTCGATCGGCATGATGGAGGGCATCAACGCGATTTGCGACAAGCTCAATCTGCCGCATGACGCGATTGACGAGATTTTCCACGGCACGACGATTGCGACGAACATGGTGCTCGAGCATAAGGGCGCCCGCGCGGGCATGATCACGACGAAAGGGTTCCGCGATATCATCCATATCGCGCGCCATAAGCGGCCGACGAACTTCTCCATCGTTGAAGATATCCCCTGGCAGAATGCTCATGTACGGTAAGGAAGCAAGCAACCGAAAACAAGAGATAGACCGCCAGCACTACACTATTCCG
>Ga0310695_10001537_pt1 | contig 54197 bp, 55 predicted proteins | sample RumenRJG_04DNA_FD_203882 | JGI IMG/M metagenome (GOLD analysis project Ga0310695, IMG submission 203882) | Bovine rumen microbial communities from Lethbridge, Alberta, Canada - RJG_04 (v2) (version 2) | ecosystem: Host-associated > Mammals > Digestive system > Stomach > Rumen | place: Canada... | reverse complement strand
ATGTACATTATTTCATTCTAATTCTACCGATTACCATTGGAATCTTCGGAAATCGTCACTATTTTTCTACTGGTTTTTCCTCTGTCCATTCCCACCTGGGTCACATTAAGGGTCAGAATCTGGCCCCAAGAAAAGGAGAAATCACATGAAAACCATCTTTGAAGAACTGGGCGGAAGCTATTCGGAGGTCGCCGGTTACCGCCTCCCGAATCTAGCCATGCCGGACACCCCGTCAATCGGCATCTGGGGACAGCGGCACCTGCGCTGGCTGAAGCGAAACCGGCGCGTTACCTATACCAATCTTCTGACCACCGGCGAGCTGTGCGATTACCTGTATAAAATTGATACCCATGCCAATGAGCAGTTTGAACTTCTGATCCGGCAGTTGGCGGAAACCGAAGGGATTACCGAGCGAATGAAAGCTGAGAATCAAATGGAATGGGTCAGGCGGATGAACAGCATCCAGAACCGGGCGGAGGAGATCGTGCTGCGCGAACTCGTATACTGCTGAAGCGCCGCGGGAAAGGCGGGAAAGACAAATATCCTGTGCTTCTGGCGGGGTGAGGACTGGAAGCACAGGATACCTGGGAAAAAAGATGGAGGTTGAAGCGAAGCTGAGACAAGGCTTCGCTTTTTTTGTTGAAATCGGATTAGAGTCCGGCGACGAAAGCCCCGAAGCTGCCGCCCTCGGGCGCCGCGCCGAATCGGACCGCATAGCCCAGCAGTTCCTTCTGCAGGGCGTCGGTGACCTCATAGCCGACCTTGACGTTCTCGTCGAACTTCTTCATTTCGATCTCGCCCGGCATGAAGATCTCCTTGACGTTTTCCGCCCTGGTGCCGCCCTTGATGGAACGGATGTAGGCGTCGACGCCGGCCTTGAACTCTTCGATCGGCATGAAGCGCGCCGGGTCGATCAGGATCAGGGAGAAGCCGGTGTTCTCGTGCTGCCCTTTGCTGGCAAAGCCCACGCCGGGGCCATAGCCCGCGCCGGCCAGGAGCGCGGAGAACATCTCGATCATGACGGCCAGACCGTAGCCCTTGGGGCCCGCGATGGGCAGGACCGTCTTCGCCGCCTTTGCGTCGGTCGTCGGGCGGCCGGCCGCATCGAGCGCCCAGCCCGCGGGCAGTTCTTTCCCCTCGCGGGCAAACGCCTGCACCTTGCCGAAGGCCACATTGCTGGTCGAGATGTCCAGAAGCAGGGGCCGTTCTTCCTTGGCGGGTGCGGCGACGATCACGGGGTTGGTGCCCAGGACGCTGTCCGCGCCGCCGAAGGGGGCCACGCAGCGGGTCGTATTGCAGCAGAGCAGCATGATCAGGTCATCCGCCGCGGCCATGCGTCCGAAGAACGCGCCGCAGCCGATGTTGGAGGCGTGGTTGCCGGTGGCGATCACGATGCCGTACTCCCTGACCCGCTCCTTCATCTGCCGATAGACCTTGTCCACGGCGATGACACCGCAGCCGTCGTCGCAGTCAAAGGCGACGGTGGAGCCGTGATCGAGCGTCGGGCGGATCCCGGCGTTGAGATTGTAGGCGCCGTTGTCAAAGCGGTCCAGATAATTGGCGAAGCGGGAAAGGCCGTGGGAATAGATCCCGGTGAAGTCCGAGTAGGCGACGGAGGCGGAGAGGACCTCCGCATCCGCCCGATTCATGCCGCGCGCCGTCAGGAGTGTCTGGCACAGTTTGCACTCCTGTTCATAGCTTACCAGCATGCTGTCACCTCACACGGCGTTGTAGCCGGCTTCGAAGGCGGCCACATTCTTGGCCTCGAACTTGTTTTTGCCCTTCTTGCGGAACATGTCGTTCATGCCGTCCACGCCCTCATCATGGGTGAAGTCGCCCAGGATCTTGGTGATGGCGCCGATCATGACGATGTTCGCACCCTTGGGGTTGCCGGCCTGGTCGGCCAGCTGGTTGCAATGGACGGAGACGACGTTGATGTCGTCGCGGACATTGGTGTTCTCGGTCATCATGTCGGCATTGACCAGGATGGTGCCGCCGGGGCGGACCATGCTGACGAACTTCTTGAAGGAGGGGGTATTCATGGCCAGAACGAGATCAGGCTTCTGCTGACCGGGATTGGTGATCTTCTCCGCGCCGTAGTGGACGGTGCAGTTGGCGGTGCCGCCGCGCTGCGCCGCGCCGTAGGCGGGCATCCAGGTGGCGTTGACGCCCTTGTAGAGTGCGATCTGCGAGATGATGAGGCCGGCCGTCAGGACGCCCTGTCCGCCGAAGCCTGCGAATACGAGTTCTCTCATGATTATTCTCCTCTCTTTTTGATCTCACCCAGCTGATAGTACGGGATGACCTCGTCGATCAGCCGCTGCTTGGCCGCCACGGCGTCCATTCCCCAGTTGGTGGGGCAGGAGCACATGACTTCGACCATGGAGTAGCCCTCGTGGTTGAGCTGCGCCTCGAAGGCGTTCTTGATGTAACCCTTGAGCTTGTTGATCTCGGCGGGAGTGGTGACGGCGCCGCGGGCAACGTAGGCGGGCTTGAAGCTGTAAGCGATCAGTTCGGGGACCTTGATGGGGATACCGGTCAGATCGCAGTCACGGCCTTTGGGAGAAGTCGCGGTCTTCTGACCGGGCATGGTGGTCCAGGACATCTGGCCGCCGGTCATGCCGAAGTTGGAGTTGTTGATGGTGAACACGCAGATGTTCTCATTGCGGTAGGCGGCGTTGAGCGTCTCGGCCAGGCCGATGTTGTAGGCGTCGCCGTCGCCCTGATAGGTGAAGACGAAGTGGTCGGGCTCGGCGCGGCGGATACCGGTGGCGACCGCAGCGGCTCTGCCGTGGGGGGACTGCACCAGGTCGATGTTGATGCCGCTCTTGAGGTGGCAGCTGCAGCCGACGCCGATGGCGGCGATGACCTTCTGATCCAGGCCGTACTCTTCCAGACACTCGCAGATCAGGCGCAGCAGGACGCCGTGGCCGCAGCCCCCGCAGAACATGGCGTAGTTGAGCAGATCAGGCGCTTTCTTGATGATCTTGGTTTCGGTAGCCATATCAGTAGACCTCCTTAATCTCGCCGACTTTGACCTTGGCGTAATCCTCTTTGACCTTGTCGTCCTTGGGAATGTCGCAGACGTAAGCCAGCGCGTACACGGGGACGCTGCCCATACCGTACTTCTTGGCGTACAGGGCCACGTCGTCGACCATCTGGCCCTCGCCGTTGGTCTCGACGCTGATGAAGCCCTTCAGGTTCTTGTTCTTCTCTGCCAGCTCCGCGAAGGCCTTCTCGGGGTAGGGCCATACGCTGATCGGGCGGATATAGCCGACCTTCTCGCCGGCGGCGCGCAGTTCCTCGACCACGCCCTCGACCGCTCTGCCGGGCAGACCGATGGCGACGAAGACATAGTCCGCGTCCTCGGTATACTTGGACTCCCAGCGCTGTTCGTTTTCACGCATGGCGCGGATCTTTTCCATGTAGGTGTTGGATTCGGCCACCAGGTCGCGGCCCAGGAAGTCGCCGCGCTTGACCTTGTAGGTGCCGTCAAGGCCCCAGCTCTGCTTGGTGATCTCGCGGAACTCGGGGTACTCGCAGGGCTCCATCATCTGGCCCAGGCCGCTCTCGGTCATGATCTCGACGATCACACGGTACTTCTCGGCCAGGTCGAAGGCCTCATACATGAGATCGACCGCCTCCTGCACCGTGCTCGGGCAGAGGACCAGGTTGCGGTAGTCGCCGTTGCCGCCGCCGCGGGTCTCGCGGTGGTAGTCGGTCTGGGAGCCGTTCAGCGCGCCGAGGCCGTTGCCCCAGCGGACCACGTTCAGGATCACGGCGGGGAAATTCATCTGCTGCATGTAGGAGATACCCTCCTGCTTGAGGGAGATGCCCGGGCCGGAGGAAGCGGTCAGTACGCGGCGGCCGCAGGCGGAAACGCCCATGACGATGTTGATGGCGGCCAGCTCGCTCTCGGCCTGGATAAAGGTGCGATTCAGATCCGGCAGACGGCCGGAGAGATACTCCATTGCTTCGGTGGACGGCGTGATCGGATATCCTGCGTAGACTTCGATGCCGGCTCTGACCGCCGCTTCTGCCATGGCAATATTGCCCTTAACCATATCACCCATAACGATACCTCCTTATTTCTCCACGATGGTGAAGACCGCGTCGGGACATACGGTATAGCAGATCCCGCAGCCGATGCACTTCTCTTCGTCCACCGCGATGTGTTTATAGCCTCTGGTGTTGATGTCGTCTGTCATGGAGATGGCCTGCCGGGGGCAGTTGGACATACAGACCTTGCACTCCTTGCAGTTTTCGGGGTTGATAACCGCTTTTCTCATCGTGAAAATTCCTCCATTCATCATTCGCCGCAGGCCAGGATGGCCCAGGCGATCGAAGTTACTTTGCCGGTAATGGACGCCGCCCGCGAGGACATGACCACCGGGGCCGCCGCGCCGACGACGATGCCCGCCGTCTGGCAGTGACCGAAGTAGCCGATGGACTTGCCGAGGCAGTTGCCGGTCTCGATGTTCGGGACCAGGAACAGATCCACGTCGCCGCTGACACGGCTCCGGATATTCTTCTCGGCGGCGGCCTCCGGACGCATGGCCACGTCAAAGGCGATGGGGCCCTCATAGATGCCGTCGGGCAGCTCGCCCCGCTCGGCCATTTCACACAGAGCGCCGGCGTCCGCGGTGGCGGGGATCTTCGGATCGACCTTTTCGTTGGCCGCCAGGATGGCCACCTTGGGCTTCTCGATGCCCATGTTGTGCAGCACGGGGATGGCGTTCTTCAGGATCTCCACCTTGTCGGAGAGGGTCGGCGCCACGGTCATGCCGCCATCGGTGATGAAGAACAGCTTCTTCTCACTCGGCACGTCGTAGCAGGTCAGCACGTTCAGCTGCCGGCCGGTGCGCAGGCCGACCTCCTTGTTGAGCACGGCGCGCAGGAAGTCGCTGGTGTTCATCTTGCCCTTGACGAAGATGTCCGCCTTGCCGCTGTGGACCAGCTCCACTGCCGTCAGGCCCAGCTTTGCGGGATCCTTCTCGTCCACGACGCTGACCTTGTTCAGGTCGAAGTCCGCGGCGGCAGCCAGCGCGGCGATCTTTTCCGCGTCGCCCACCAGGATGACTTTGCACAGGTCGATGTCCGTGACCGCCTGGGCCACATGGATCATTTTGTCGTCGGCCGCGGCGGCGATGGCGATGGTGCGCTTGTTCGGCCGCGCAACGGCCGCGTTGATAATGTCTTGAAATTCAGCGTACATGTTTACTCCTCATTCTTCGCCGTAAATGTGGGCGCCTTCCGTTCCGTCGAGCACACGGGTGATGCCCTCGCAGAGCGCTTCCATCTCCTTTGCGCCGGGGACGACGACCACGGGCGCCAGGAAGCTGACATGCTCCGTGATCCGGTCGGTCAGCATCTGCGAATAGGCGCAGCCGCCGGTCAGGATGATGGCGTCGACCTGTCCGCAGACCACGGTGGCCAGGCCGCCGATGCCCTTGGCGATTTGATAGGCCATGGCGTCGAGGATGAAGTCGGCGTACTCGTCGCCGTTCTCGATCCGCTCGCACACTTCGATGAGGCTGCTCGTCCCCAGGTGGGACACAAGACCGCCCTGACCCTTGATGTGCTTCATCATTTCCGGCTTGGTGTACTTGCCGGAGAAGCAGAGGTCAACATAGGATTTGCCGTTCATGCCGCCGGCCCGCTCGGGGGACATGGGCCCCTCGTCGTCGGAGACGAGGTCGATGATCCGTCCGTGCCGGTGGAGATTGATGCTGATCCCGCCGCCGAGATGCGCGGCGATCAGGTTCAAGTCCTCGTAGCTGCGGCCCATGGAAGCGGCCACGTCCCTGGCGGTGGCGCGGGTATTGAGCACATGGGAGAAGGGGCGGCGCTTGATCTCCTTCAGGCCGGTCACACGGGCGATGTCCTCCACCTCATTGGTGCAGACCGCGTCGTAAATGTAGGCCTTGCAGTCATAGCTCCTGGCGAAGGTATCGGCGATAATGGCCGAGAGATTGGACGGATGGTCGGTCACGGGGTGACGGCAGGCCTCCAGCAGATTCTCTTCCACCAGATAGGCGCCGCCCCTGGCCATGCCGAAGGTCCCGCCTCTGGCCGCGACGGCGTCGAAGCCCGCCTCCAGAAGTCCGCGCTCTTCCAGGCATCTGCGGATCGCCTCATAGCGCAGCGGGTACTGGTCGAGCATCGTGGGACACTGCTTTATTTCTTCGACCGGATGATTGATATTCTCATCGAAGACGCTCTTTCCGTCTTCGAACACCGCGATCTTGGTCGAGGTCGATCCGGTGTTGATCACGAGAATCCTATGCAAGCGATCACTCCTTTTTTATATTGGGATATCCGCCGAGGCTGAAGTCGGAGGATATCCCGGCCGGGCGTGCTCCGGGCAGAGCACATCCGGCTTTGATTGTATAATAAAGGCTGAAGCCTCTCCGTGTCGAAAAATGCGCAAAAAAAACAGCTTTGCACTTTTTTTCGTGCAAAGCTGTTTTTCTGTTTCAGATATCCATACAGACGGCCCGGGCGGCCGCCCGTCCATTTAGGCTGCCTCAATAGCGCATTGCCCGCGACACCGTCAGCGCCAAATGCGTGCGCATGCGCTCCACCGCCAGTTCCTCATCCCGTCCGATGATGGCCGCATAGATCATCTTATGCCGGTCGAGCAGGTTGAGACAGGCGTTGACGTCCATGGCGGTATGCCGGAAGAAGTGAATCATGGGCCGCAGATGCTCATAGTTGTCGATCAGATAGCGGTTGTGGGAAGCCTGCATGATCAGGAGGTGGAATTCCTGATCCTTGAGGCCGATCTCGTGCAGGATCCCCTCCGCCCTCTTGTTATCGGTGATCTCAAAGTCGTCGTCCCACGCGGTGGTCATACCCGCGTCCAGGAGCTTTTTGGTGTCCAGAAGGTTTTTCTCGATCTTCTTGATCTCGGACATCCGGATGCGGGAGCAGGCCAGCCGGGTCGCCAGGGTCTCGAGCGCAGTGCGCAGATCCAGCAGCGCCATATAATCGCCGATCTTCATCACATAGACCGTGTAGCCCTGCGCGCCTTTGGCAAGGAAGCCCTCCTGCTCCAGCAGGGCAAAGGCCTCACGCACGGGACTGCGGCTCATATCCAGAGCGGCGGCGATCTCCTCCTGATTGAGCTTCTGGCCGGGTGCGATCCGATGCTCCACGATATCATCCCGCACAAGGCGGTAGACCAGCTCGGTATTGGAAATAAAAGGATTCTTTTCCCGCAGCTTATCCAGTTCCTTCTTGTTGATACTGCTTCTTGCCCTTGCCATTTTCGTCACCGCCTGTTGCTCTTTTTCTATATGATATGCACAAATTGAGCGCTTGTCAAGAACTGGGAAACAATAAAGCACACAAGCTTTGCGCTTGGCCTGACCAAAGCTTTTCGTGCCTTAAAAAAGACAGGAGTCGGAGAAATGTTCGTTTTTTTGGCCGAAGCGGAAATGGGGAACTATATTTTGACACAGGAAGGAGGTCCCGGGTACACTATACTCAAGAATGTACATTCGGGCAAATGTACACGGTAAGACCGCAGTACAGGCTGACGGAGCGATCCGGTACTTCGGGACACGATTCAAGAGAAATATAGGAGATGTAACAATGCAAAACAAAGTTTCCACTGGTAAGTGGGTCGCACTTGTCGTCGGTCTGTGCTTCATGTTTCTGACCGGCATCATCGCACCTCCTGCCGGACTGAGCCAGGCCGGGTTACAGGTTCTCGGCATTCTGATCGGCGCCATTATCCTCTTTCTGAGCTGGGGCACCGGCTGGCCCAGCATGATGATCGTCTTCGCTCTGATGACCGTTCCCGGCCTGACCGCCGCGAAGGTCACGCAGGCCACCTTCGGCAACAACACCGCCGTCTTCCTGGTCTTCTGCATGATGCTGGCCGCTACGCTTACCAAGAGCGGCGCTGCCCGTCGTATTGCGGTCTGGTTCCTGACCAACAAGCTCTCCCGCAAGAGCCCCTGGTGGACAGTCGCCATGTTCCTGATCGCGAACTTCATTTTGAACACTGTCCTGTCCTCCGCTGCCACCGTGTTCGTCATGCTCCCCATCGCCATTGAGATTCTCGAAAGTGTCGGCCTCAAGAAGGAAGATCACGACGCCGTGTCGGTCGTGCTGATGCTCGGCTTCCTCGTCACCGCTCTGACCGCGAACGCCGGCAACCCCATCTCCCACGCCACCACGCTGCAGGGCTTCAACGCGCTCAAGGCCTACACGGAGCAGACGATGGACTTCTTCACCTACTTCATCATCGGCACGCCCGTCGCCATCGTGACCTCTCTGGTCTTCTTCGCCGTGGTCAAGTTCATCTGGCGCCCCGACGTCTCCCTGCTCAAGAACTTCGACTATGACGCGCTGGCCGCCACCGTCGGCCCCCAGACCAAAAAGGAAAAGATCTCCGTCTGGTTCTACATCATCTGCGTCATCCTGTGGATGATGCCCGGTCTGAGCAAGTACATCCTCCCGAGCGCCGCCCCCTTCTTCGGCAAGATCATCGACTGCCTGCCCCCGCTGGCCGCCCTGTTCCTGATGAACTTCATCAAGGTCGACGGCGAGCCCGTCATGGCCTGGAAGGATGCGGTCGCTTCCGTCAACTGGCCCTCCTACATGTTCATCGCCGCCATCATGGGTCTCGGCTCCTTCATGGGCAACGCAGACATCGGCATCCCCGCATGGATGTCCAGCGTGCTCGGCCCCGTGTTCTCCAATGTCAGCCCCTTCGTGTTCCTGCTCGCAATGGTCCTCGTTGCCGACCTGCTCACGAACTTCACCTCCAACGTCGTTACGCTGAACGTCGTCATGGCCATCGGCATGCCCCTTGCCCTCGGCGTCTATGCCGGCAAGGTCAGCCCCGTGCTCACCTGCATCCTGATCACCCTGGCCGCCAACAACGGCTGGACCACCGCTCCCGCCAACCCCTCCGCCGCTGTTATCTACGGCTACGGCTGGGTCGATGACAAGACCATGCTCAAGTACGGCCTGCTGACCGCGGCGCTGCACGTCGTCCTCACCATGACCCTCGGCTACGCTCTCGGCAGCGCGGTCATTGGCTGAAATTGACTGAACAGAAATAAGGAGATTCCAAGTATGAAAATTGCATTTCTCGGCGCCGGCGCGACCGGCAGCGTCTTCGCCGCCTATCTGAAACTCGGCGGAGCCGACGATGTCTGGCTCATCGATCTGTATAAGGAGCATATGGACGCTGTTCGCGACAAGGGCCTTATCATGAAAGACCACAACGGCGAGCATCACATCACCGGCTTCCATACCGCATACAAGGCCGAAGAGGTCGGCCCTGTGGACGCGCTCGTTGTGCTGACCAAGTCCACCCACACCGTCTCCGCGCTCAAGGGCGCCGGTTGCTGTATCACAGACAAGACTGCTGTCATCTCCCTGCAGAACGGTCTGGGCAACGACCTGGATCTGGAGCAGTTCGTGGATGAAAAGCAGGTCGGCTGCGGCTGCGGCCGGATCGGCACGGTCCTCGAAGGCCCCGGCGTCTGCGTCTCCAAGCCCGCGCAGGGCATCGTCAACATGTACATCGGGCCTGTGGCCGGCGGCGAGATCGCGGCCGAAGCCTGCAAGTTCTTTGCCGAGTGCTTTGAAAAGGGCGGCCTGCGCAGCGAGTATCTGGACGATGTGCGTCCCGCCTTGTGGAAGAAGGCTGCCTCCAACAGCGGCTTCAACACCGTCTGCGCGGTGCTGGGCCTGACCATGAAGCAGGTCTATGAAGACGAGCATGCCCTGGGTCTGGTCAAGTCCATCCTCAAGGAGGCCAGCGATACCGCCGCTGCCCTGGGCGTCGCGGAGAACCTGTACGACGGCCTGGTCGCAGATATCCCCAAGACCGTTGCCAGCTACGGGGACTACTATCCCTCTCTTGCCCAGGACTACCTCATCTACAAGCGGCCGACGGAAGTCAACACGCTCTCCGGCGCGATCTCCCGCTTCGGCAAGATCGCGGGCGTAGCCACCCCCACCTGCGACGTGCTGTCCGAGGTCGTGCGGGCTGTACAGGCAAATTACGAAAAGCGCTACAAGGATCAGTAAAACGAAAAGGGGCGGTCAAGACTGACCGCCCCTGTATACATACGTTTCCGTTTCTGCATCGTTCCGGATGCCATAGGGCAGTCTTCTGTTGAACGCTGCAGATCGGACCAATAAGTACTCGAACCGATTCATAAGACTCAACAATAAGATGCGTATCACGTCTCCTGTTATGAGGCTTTGAATCAGGATATGTTCTTTGTCAAAATCAAAGGAAAGAGAGGAATTATGGAAAAGTCAAAGGACACATTTCTTGACTTCAGCGGCGTCCGTACCGGCGTAACGAATGTCAGGAAGTTTTATATCAGTCTCGCGGCTTCCGTCGTGATCTATTTCCTGTTCGCCCTCACGGATCCCATTGCCGCTTACGGCGAACTTGCCTCTAAAGCACTTGGCTTTTTTATCGCGTCGATCCTGTTCATGGTAACCAGCGGCGTTCCCCTCGCGCCGATTGCACTGCTGGTTGCTACGCTGGGCACGATGATCGGCTTCTGGCCATGGAGCACGGTCAGCGGGAAACTTGGTTCTTCTCAGTTGTACAACATGATGGGCATGCTCATTGTCGCTTCCGGCTGTGAGTTTACCCCCTTCGGACGGCGTGTCAGTTACTGGATCCTGAAGAAATTCGGGCAGAAGCCCGTCAGAATGGTGATTTTTGTCGGCATTTCCGCTGCGGTTCTGTCTTCGGTCATATCCAACGTCGCCATTATCATCCTGTATTCCTCCGTCATCAATGGCCTCCTGGAGGCCATGGGAGAGAAGCCGGGAGAAAGTCGTATCGGCAAAGCCATCATGTGTATCATCCCCATGTGCGCCTGCGTCGGCGGTATGGCTCTGTTCTGTGGATCTCCCACAGGAAACGGTGCCTCACTCTCGTTCATGACCGGTGCGCTTGGCGATGAAAGCTACGCAGCCAACTTTGCACAATGGGCGTGCATTTCTGTTCCGACCTTCCTGGTCGCGATCGTTCCCTGCCTCCTGATCTATATCAAGTATTTCCGTGTCAACAATCAAAGCTGTGTCTGCCTGCCGGAGGAGCATTACGATGCGCTTCTGAAAGAGCTTGGTCCCATTGGCGGCTCCGAGATCCGCTGGGTCATCTATGTTGTTGCGATGGTCACCGCTATGCTTCTCGGGATGAAAGGGCCATATGCCGCTCTGCTGTTTGCCGCGTTTACAATTTTCCCGGTCATCGGTGTTGCGAAAAGCGGCGATGTCATCAAAAAGCTCCCCTGGAATGCGCTGATCGCGATCTGCATTCTCCCTCTGCTCGGCAACCTGATTACAGATACCGGTATCTCCGACTGGGTATCAACGATTGTGAACCCTCTGCTTGAGCACGGGTCACCGTTCACTTTCAGCTTGATTGCCGCGCTGATCATGGCCATCCTCTGCAATCTGCTTGTAAACGCAATGATGGGAACCATGGCCCTGGTCATGACTGTTGCCGCACCGATCTGCGTGTCGCTGGGATACAATCCGACCATCGTTCTGCTTCCGGCCGCGTTTGCAGGCTCCTACTTCTGGTGCATGGGGGCCAATCAGTATGTGGCCATCAACAAGGATTACGGATGGTGGGAAATGAGAGATCCCATTGTTCCCGGGTTCGCGGTTGCGATCCTCATGGCAATTATGTCTGCGGCTGCTGCCTGCTTGCTGGGTCCCGTTTTCGGGATGCCCCTTTATCTCTGATCCATTGCATTATAATCTGTCGGAATAATGAACGCCCCCCTTGTCGAAAAGCATGCTTTGCTCTTGATAAGGGGGTGTGTTTCATTGGCAGCCGGCGCATAGACGACCGTGGATCTCGATCTGTAATATGCAGTACACGTCAGCTGAAGCACGTCAGCGCGGGCAGCGAGTTGATTTATTGTTATTCGTATCGGGGCAGCCGATCAACTGCCCTGTTTCCTTTTTGCGGAAACTCTGACATAAGCAGCTCGTCGACATCTGTATAGCTCCCGCAGCAATACATGTTTTACTGTTTCCGTTCGGTGTATTCCGGGTGTGTGGAATAAAAGCGATTCAGCATAGCGATGTCTTCGTTTAACTCTCGCAGCCGAGTGTGTTAATCAGGATCTTTACATTATCAATGAACTCTTCCATTCTCTCTCCGCGTTCGGACTCCACAAGCCATATGTTTATTGAGTGATCATCTGTGTTCATGCTTTTCTTGTTGGACGCATAAAGACTGAGAACAGAAAAGTCCTTTCCAATGTCAGCACTATCAATTATGCCATGCGCAGGGGAACCGCCGCCGATCCTCACAATCCTGAGAAGATCACATTCAAATACCAGAAGTACAGCATTGAAGATGTAAGTAAGACAGTTGACCGCCGCAAGGGAAACACCTATAAAGTCAGCCCTTACAGGCTGCTCATCAACGATGGCAATTATTATCTGCTTGCCTTTGATTAAGACCGTGCAGGAGAATCTGGGTCATGCAACGGCAGCTTTTACACTGGACGTGTATGGGCACGTTACAAGTCAGATGAAGCAAGCCAGCGCGAGCAGAATGGAACAATTTATCAGTGCCGTTTCGTCCTGATATTTCACGGGTTATACCGGTCTCTAAAGGCTAAAAATAAGTAAAAAAACGAATCTTGAGAGAGCGGTCTCAACTTTTTGGGCCGAAAAGTTGCTGATTCCCCCGGAAAATAAAAAAATCTGCATCTTTCGATGCAGATTAATTGGTGGACGATACAAGACTCGAACTTGTGACCTCCCGCACGTCAAGCGGATGCGCTACCAGCTGCGCCAATCGTCCAACTCGCTGTCAGCGAAAAGTATTTTACCCCATGGGGCCCTGCTTGTCAAGTTTTTTCCGCATATTGGATCGAAAAAGTTTATAGACAAACGAAGAACCTGCTCAAAGCAGGTTCTTCGTTTGTTTCATGCTCAGTTGACCAGATATACGGTCAGGCTGAAATCGGTGCCGTTGCAGCTGACAGTCAGGCTGACACCGCCGTTGCGGGTACCCAGGATCTCGCAGACGCAGTTCTTGGTGTCGTCGCTGGGCGTCAGCTTGAGCAGGGTATCGTCGCTGCACTTCCAGGTGAATCTGGCGTCCGTGAACTGCTCCACCGGGTAGGCGGTAGCGGTCAGTGTGACAGGCGCGTCGCCCATATGCATGGTAAAGTCAGTCTTGATCTCATTGTTGAAGTTAAAGATCTTGATGGACTCCACCGTCGGCGTCGGCGTGGGAGACGGCGTAGGCGGCATGTCAATGGTGGGCGGAGCCTCCGTGCTGACGGGAGGAGTGGTGGTCTTCACATTGGTGGTCCCGTTATCCAGCCCGTTCAGGCTGGTGGAGACCATCACGATCACCGCGAGGATCACGGCCGCGACCAGGATCAGGCCGAAGATGATCTGCCATTTTGTATTCGTCTCAGCCCGTTCATAAGAGGCGGTGCCTTTGACGGTAGACGGCGTAGTGCCGGGGGTGCGCGCACTCTGAGTCACCCTGCGTGTGCCGCAATTCGGGCAACGGCTGCGCAGTGCGGAAAAGCTTTCCCCGCAGCGGCGGCACTTCACTTCAGGAATAACGCTCATACTGTTTCCTCCATTCTATAGGGACTACAAATGGGCATAGCTACCTTTACATAATACATCGACTTTTTCTGTTCGTCAAGACTTGCGTCCTCACAAAGGGGCTGTTCTTGGGGCAATTTTGAGAAAAATCCCCCACCTGCACCCCAATTTTTTGTGATTTTGTCGAAATTGCGTCGAACCCGCTTCAGGTCCGGGGCCGTTCCTGCTCTTCCCAGGTGCGCTCGCTGATGATGTACCGGGGCCGCTGCTTGGTCTCCATATAGATCTTCCCGATATACTCGCCGATGATGCCCAGGCTGATCAGCTGTACGCCGCTGACAAAACACACGATGCAGGTCATGCTGGCCCAGCCGGCCACCGTCCTGCCGCAGAGGGCGGCGATCAAAGCCCAGAGGACGCCCACAAAGCTCAGCAGCGCCACGATCACGCCAAAGCCGGTGATCAGCCGCAGGGGTTTGACCGACAGGCTGGTGATCCCGTCCACAGCCAGGGCGATCATCTTTTTCAGCGGATAGTGGCTTTCCCCCGCCAGACGCTCCGCGCGGGAATAGCTGACCGTGGTGCTCTTGAAGCCCACCAGCGGGACCAAGCCCCGCAGGAACAGATTCACTTCCCTGAAGTTGGCAAACTCCTTGAGGACGCGGGAGCTGATCAGGCGGTAGTCCGCGTGGTTATACACCACCTCCGCGCCCATGACCGACAGGAACTTATAGAAGCTCTGCGCGGTGAAGCGCTTGAAGAAGGTGTCTGTGCGGCGGCTTGAGCGCACGCCGTAGACCACCTCGCAGCCGTCCAGATAGGCGTCCACCATTTGATCCATGGCGTCGATATCGTCCTGCCCGTCGCAGTCGATGGAAATGGTGATATCGCATTTGTCCCGGGCCTCCATCAGGCCGGCCAGCACCGCGTTTTGGTGGCCCCGGTTCCGGCTCTGGCTGATGCCGATATAATGGGGGTCGCTCGCTGCCAGCTCCCGGATGATCTCCCAGGTCCGGTCCTTGCTGCCGTCGTTGACAAACAGCACCCGACTGTCCTCGTGGATCTTCCCGACCTCCGTCAGATCCCGCAGCTTCTGCCGAAACTGGGGCGCGGTCAGAGGAAGTACCGCTTCCTCGTTGTAACAGGGGATCACGATGTACAAAATGGGAGTCATAGCTTACCTCCTGTCAGGGACCGGGCAGGCCAGAAACGCGGCCAACTCGTCCACTGTTTTAAAATACATGCTGCAATTGGCCCGCATAAAGGCCTCGATTTCAGGGATATCATTGGACCAGCCCACGCCGGCGAAATCCACCCCGCAGGCGGACGCCATATCGTAGCCCGGCTTCAGATCGTCGATCATCAGCAGCTCATGCGGTTTGAGATCAAAGCGCCGCATGATCTCCAGAAGCGGCCAGGGCTCGGGCTTGCGCCGCTCCGGCGGCTGTTCCCAGCCGAAAACCGCATCCGGCTCCGGCAGACCGTTGGCGGCATAATCCCGGCGGATATTGTCGTCATAGGAATGGGAGATCACGCACAACAGGCCGCCCTCGGCCTTCTGCCGCTCCATGATCTGCCGGATCCCCGGATAGGCGTCGGGAACGTGGTCCTTCACATAGTTCCGCCAGAACAGGCCCTCCCCTTCCAGCTCCTCGTCGCTCATACCGTATTCGCCCTTGCACATGGGGATGAAGCCCGGGTCGAAGTTTTTGAGGAAATACTCCTCCAGGCTGCAGGTCCTGCCGGGGAAATACAGATTCAGATACTCCACGAAACAGGGATGGTGGATGGTGGCGGTGCTGTTGACCACCGTGTCGTCATGGTCAAAGACCAGGCATTTATATCGCATAAGATTTCCTTTTACGGAAAGCCCCAAGGTCCCTTGGGGCTTTTTCTCAATAGAATGTGGCCACGTCCTGGGCGGGCGGCTCGCAGGGGCTGCTCTCCAGGTAAGTCAGCACTGGGCCCCGCTTGCCGTAGGCGCGGTTGAACTTATAGTTGAGCTTGGCGGTAAGGACCATCCAGGAATCGTCCTTCACCGTGTCCGCCTTGTCCCATTGGCAGACCAGAGCGGCAAACTGGATATCCTCCACGCAGCAGGTCATCACATGGCGGCCCACCACGAAGGTCTCCTTGGGCAGCTTCTGGCGCACCAGGGCGCGGCATTTGAAGCGGACGGTCTTGCCGTCGTACTTCTTGGGCTCCTCGCTCATGTCCCGGTACCACAGGGCATAGTCCTCGTCCCCGATCTCCACGATGGGCGCGTCCAGATCGAAGGGCAGCGGATCCTCGATGTCGTCATACTCCACATGGCCGCCCGGGAACTCGTAGGCGATGTCTGCCCGGCGGGAGGCGCCGCGGACGATCTTGTGGAACTCCATCTTGTCCATATTGGGCTTGAAGCGGTTGAACACCACCAGCTCGCAGCTTTTCAGCTTGTCGTACACCAGCTGGCGCATGTTGCTGTTGTAGCTGAGGAAGGTCCCCGCGTCGGCAAACATGAACTCCTGATACACCAGCCAGTTGGCCGGCATGGCGTTATACAGCGCGTCCAGCATCCACATGCCGTTGTATTCGATGACCACGCGCTCGGCCCCGGTCTCGGCCAGGAAGCGCAGCAGGTTTTCTTCGTTCAGCTCCGACTGGTCTTCCACCACCCGGATCTTTACCGAATCATCGGCAAACTGCTCGGGGGCATATTCTTCCTCGCCCTCCTCGCAGACCAGCAGCAGGGTCTTCTCCCCGTTGCAGAAGCGCTTATCCTCCAGGGTCTCCTGGATAAACTTGGTCTTGCCCGCTTCCAGAAAGCCGGTAAACAGGTAGACCGGTACATCTTGCCTATTACTCAATGTTAAACAGCTCCTTCAGTGCCTGCTCGTTGATCTTGGAGCCGATCACGCAGAACCGGCCGGTGACAGCGGCGCCGCCCCGGCGCAGGTCCACCTCGCCCGGCACATAGTCGAAATACAGCCACTGCCCGTCGCTGGCGTCCACGATGCCCTTGGCGCGGAGGATCACGCCGTATTTGGCCTCGTCCTCCAAGGCGTTCAAGATGCCGCGCAGTTCCTCCTCGCTGAACTTGCGGGGCGTCTCCATGCCCCAGCTGGTAAAGATCTCGTCCGCATGATGGTGGTGATGGTGATGGTGCTCATGTTCATCCTCGTCGTCATCATCGTCATGGTGATGGTGGCATTCGCACTCGGGATCATCGCACTCCTCGCCATCCTCGTGATGGTGGTGATGGTGATGGTGCTCATGTTCATCCTCGTCATCATCATCGTCATGGTGATGATGGCATTCGCATTCGGGATCGTCGCACTCTTCGTCATGGTCGTGGTGATGGTGGTGATGGTGCTCATGCTCCATGCGCTCCATCTCGGCCCGCAGGCCGTTTTCCTCCATGGCCTCCTTGATCTGGGCACCGTCCAGCTGGGCCCAGGGCGTGGTGATCAAACCCGCGTGGTCGTTGAGCCCCTTGAGCAGTTCAACCGCTTCCAGGATCTTGGCATCTTTGGCGGTGTCGGTACGGCTCATGACGATCAGGTCGGCATTGGCCACCTGGTCGTTGAAGAACTCGCCGAAGTTGCGCATGTACATCTTTGCCTTGCCCGCGTCCACCACGGTGACCTTGGCGCCGATCTGCGCGCCCTCGACCCGCTCCACAGCGGCGGCAACGTCGGAGAGCTTGCCCACGCCGGAAGGCTCGATGATGATGCGGTCGGGGGCAAAATCCTCCATGACCTTCTTCAGCGCCTTGGTGAAGTCACCCACCAGGGTGCAGCAAATGCAGCCGGAATTCATCTCGGTGATCTCCACGCCGGCGTCTTTCAGAAAGCCGCCGTCGATGGCGATCTCGCCGAACTCATTTTCGATCAGAACCAGCTTCTCGCCTTTGTAACCCTCGGCGATCAGTTTGCGGATCAGCGTAGTCTTGCCCGCGCCCAAAAAGCCGGAATAAATATCGATCTTCGTCATTGTGTTTCCTCCATTTATCTGCAATTAAGAATTTACAAATTAATCTTTCGGTACCGGCAGGTTGATGATGACGGTATCTCCCACGACCTTTACCGAATCCTGCAGCGGCCAGACATTCATACCGTCCAGCACGCCGCTCTGTTCAAGCTGTTGGAGCATGCCGCTGTCCACCGCCCGGTAGTCGCTGCCCAGGATGCTGCGCAGATACAGGGGCGCATAGATGTTGTCATACAGCAGGTTTCGCCGCAGCTGGTGGGCGTGGACCAGGATCTCATCGATCTCGTAAGCGCCCGCCGCCACCAGGGATTCATCCCCGCCGCCGGTGAAAGCGATGTATTTCACCGAGCCGTCGTCCAGCTCATGGATGCGGGTCAGCATCTCCGTGGCCGTCTCCCGGGAGCGCTCCATGCACTTGTCCATCTCAAAGTAGCAGGCGTTGGCCTGGAGCACAAATTTCAGCACCAGCAGGGCGAAGAATACAGCCGCCGCCGTGCTGTGCCGGGGCTTGCAGTACCGCTCAAACAGCAGCATAGAGAAGATATACAGCACACTCAGGCTCTGGAGCATCAGCATGTGATACACCACCTCGGGGGAAGCGTAAACCCACATGCAGACAAACACCGGGATCACCAGCAGGCTCAGCACCATCAAAAGCAGCCGCCAGCCCTCTTTGAAGAGGCCGGTCTTTACGCCTGCCAGGATCATGACCCCCGCAGTGCCCAGCAAAAACAGGATGTTCAGCGCCGCGTAAAGGCTCAGGCCGTATGTACGGATATCGCCGCCCAGGAAGAAGCGGACAACGACGGTCACAGTCTCCCGTACGGCCAGGGCCAGGGTACCCAGGCCCAGCCGCCCCAGCTCGCCGATGCCCTGATAGTCCGCCGCGTGGACATTCTCCACAGCCATGCAGAGCTTCCACATGAGCCAGTAGGCCAGCAGCCCGCCGCCATAGACGACCAGCTGCCGAAGGATCCAGCGGCCGTATTCTCGGCGCTCATAACGCTTGGAGAACAGCTCCCACATATAGTGACACATGCTCAGCAGCAGGGCAAAGGACACATAGGCCTGATAGATCCCGCAGGAAAAGCAGATCAGCAGCAGAGCGAGAAGCGTGTGCTTCCAGCTCCGGTCCCCCACCAGGGACAGGCGCACAGCCAGAGCGGCCAGGAACATGGCCAGCATGTAGCCGTCTGCCGCATACTGGAAAAAGAAGGTGTTGACGATGCAGGGGAAGCTGACCAGCAGTCCGCCGGTCAGGGCGATGGCCACGGGATTCTTCACGTCAAAGATATCCACGATCACCGCCGCGGTCAGTCCGATCCAAAACAGGGAGAACAGACCCGTGATCCAGGGCAGATCAAAGAAGGTACTGGGCCAGCAGGCTGCCATCAGAAACCAGCGGCCGATGGCCACGGTATTTTGGGTGGCGTACACATGGTACAGAGCATCGTGATTCAGAAGTGTGTTGGTAAACTTATAGAGATGTGCGATCAGGCCGATGACCAGCACGGAGAAAAACGCCAGCTTCCATGTGGATTTGATCCGTTCTCTGTACAGTCGCAGGATGCTCTCTCCCATGTTCGTCACCGCCTTTCCTTGCGTTTTTGATTTCAAACCGCTATCCTGCGGCGCACCGGCGCCGCAGGATCCTGTCTGTTCTCCGCCTCAGCAGAGCTGTGCGCCGGCAGGCACGCTGTCGTCCAGGATGAGCAGATGCAGTTCCTCCTTGCCGTCCACCTCGCGGACAGCGGAGAGCAGCATGCCGTTGGAGTCCTGGCCCATCATCTTGCGGGTGGGCAGGTTCAGGATGGCCACCACGGTCTTGCCCACCAGGTCCTCCGGCTCATAGAACTTGTGGATGCCGGAGAGGATCTGCCGCGGGGTGCCGCTGCCGTCGTCCAGAGTGAACTTCAGCAGCTTCTCGGACTTTTTCACCGCCTCGCAGCTGAGGATCTTGCACACGCGCATGTCGTTCTTGTAAAAGTCGTCGATGCTCACATCCGGCAGCACGGGCTTGACCGCGGGGGCCGCGGGCTTGTCGTGCTTCTCCAGCTCCTGAAGCATCTTGGCCATGTCGATGCGGGGGAAGAGGGTCTCGCCCTTGTGGACGGTGACCGTCGCGGGCAGGACGCCGTAGACGTTCGCCTTGTCCCAGGTGACAGCCTCACCCTGAGCGCCGATCTGGGCGAAGGCCTTCTCGCAGCTTTCGGGGATGAAGGGCGTCAGCAGCACCAGGGCCACACGCAGGGCCTCCAGCAGGTTGTACATGACGGTGGCGAGGCGGGCCTTCCTGCTCTCGTCCTTGGCCAGGATCCAGGGCGCGGTCTCGTCGATATACTTGTTGGCCCGCTGGATCAGCTTGAAGACCTCCTCCAGCGCCACGTGCAGCTGGAAAGCCTCCATCTGTTCCTCGTACTTGTCACGGGTGGACTTGATCATACCCAGCAGATCCTCGTCCAGGGCGTCGGCCTCCCGTTCAGCGGGCAGGGTGCCGCCGAAATACTTCTCCACCATGGCGGTGGTCCGGGACACCAGGTTGCCCAGGTCGTTGGCAAGGTCGGTATTGATGGTGGAGATCAGCAGCTCGTTGGAGAAGTTGCCGTCGGAGCCGAAGGGGAAGGTGCGCATCAGGAAGAAGCGCAGGGCGTCCACGCCGAACTTCTCCGCCAGCACATAGGGATCCACCACGTTGCCCTTGGACTTGGACATCTTGCCCCCGTCGATGATCAGCCAGCCGTGGCCATAGACCTTGTTGGGCAGCTTCATGCCCATGCTCATGAGCATGGCGGGCCAGATGATGGAGTGGAAGCGTACGATCTCCTTGCCCACGATGTGGTGCACATAGGGCCAGTACTTGTCAAAGTCGTCGTAGCGGTCATTCAGGAAGCCCAGAGCGGTGGCGTAGTTGAACAGGGCGTCCACCCACACATAGACCACATGGCCCGGGTCGAAGTCCACCGGGATGCCCCAGCTGAAGCTGGTGCGGGAGACGCACAGGTCCTCCAGGCCGGGCTTGATGAAGTTGTTGATCATCTCGTTGACACGGGAAGCGGGCTGCAGGAAGGTACCGGTCTCCAGCAGATCCTGCACGGGCTTGGCGTACTTGGAGAGGCGGAAGAAATAGGCCTCCTCCTCGGCGTACTTCACCGGGCGGCCGCAGTCCGGGCAGCAGCCGTTGACCAGTTGGCTCTCGGTCCAGAAGCTCTCGCAGGGGGTGCAGTACATGCCCTTGTAGGCGCCCTTATAGATGTCGCCGTTCTCGTACATCTTTTTGAAGATCCGCTGGATGGCCACCACATGATAGTCGTCGGTGGTGCGGATGAAACGGTCATTGGAGATGTTCATCAGCTTCCACAAATCCAGGATACCGCCCTTGCCGGTGACGATCTTATCCACGAATTCCTGGGGCGAGACGCCGGCCTCCTTGGCCTTCTCCTCGATCTTCTGGCCGTGCTCGTCCGTGCCGGTCAGGAACATCACGTCATAGCCGCACAGCCGCTTGTAGCGGGCGATGGTATCGGTAGCCACGGTGCAGTAGGTGTGGCCGATATGCAGCTTGTCCGAGGGGTAGTAGATCGGTGTGGTGATATAAAATCTTTTCTCTTCCATGCTCTCTTTCCTCCAACTGTATCAAAATATGATTTATCTTTTCACGCTCAGCGCTGGATATCTTCTTCGTGCTTGTGGTAGATGCCGTCCGGTTCTTCGATGGTTTCGATCAGATTGCCGTCCTTGTCGTAGACGTTCTTATGGCCGTACACGTGCCAGCCGATGATCACGTCGCTGCCGTCCTCGGTGAAGTAATAGCGGTCATAGGTCAGCTCCACATAGCTGCCGTCCTCGTCGGTGCCCCAGATCTCCATGGTCAGGGTCAGCTCCTCCGGATCGGCGTTGGCCACGATCTTGATGGGATAGTTGCGGCTGTTGCGGAACTTGAAATCCGGACTCGGCCAGCTGACCGTGGCGTCGTGGGCGGGCGGCAAATAGTTGACCAGGAAGTAATGGGCTTCCCGCTCCACAGTCTCCATGTTGGCGAACACCGTGGCGCAGTAGAGCGTGGAGGAAACCTGGCAGACGCCGCCGCCGATCTCCTGAACCACCTCGCCGTCCTGATAGGCGGCCGCCTCCTTGAAGCCGGCCTCCCGTGTACGCTGGCCCACGGTCTCATTGTAAGAGAACACCTCGCCCGGCATGAGGATGGTACCGTTGATCTTGGAGCAGGCCAGCTGAATGTTATTCACACGCTCCGGGGTGCTGCCGCCGAACAGGGTCGTCTGGGCGCCCAGCTTGTCCCGGTAGAGCATACCGGTCAGGGATTCCGCCGTGACCTCCGGATAGGTGATCTCCAGCGGGATGGCCACCGTCTCGGCGGGGCCGGCCTCCTCCCACAGCTTTTGGGCCTGCTCCACGTCAAAGGTGCAGCCCACGATCTCCTCGATCACCTCAAAGCCGCCCTCCACAAAGGAGGCGTCCACCGGGGTGACGTGCAGTTCCTTGTAGATGGCGTCGAAATCGGGCATGGTCAGCTCGTTGTCCGCGTGCTGATGGTCCACTTCCTTCTGCTCGCTGCCCAGAGCGGCCACGATCTCCGTGAACAGACGCTCCTGGTCGATCTCGATCTGGCCCGCGCCCTTCATCAGGCGCAGCTCCTTCTGCTCCTTGTCCACCTCATAGTCCCGTTCCGCGGTCTTTTCCTTAAGTTCCGCCACGGCCTTTTCGATGGCAGAGCGGATATAGTCCTCATTGAGGGTGCCGAACTTCTGGCTCACGTCTGTTGAGACCATCAGGCCCTTCAGATAGCGCAGCAGGTTTTCATACCAGTTGTCGCCGTGCCCGTAGCGGTAGGCGGCCTCCGCGGCCACATCCCTGGGCAGCATGGCGCCGGACTCGTACATGTCCAGCTCAAAGCTCACATCGGCGGGCAGCTTCACCGTCAGGGGGATCTCCGCGCTCTCGTCCCAGCCGGAGGCGCCCAGCTTGTCCATGGTCTCCTCCCGGGTCAGCCCGCTGACGTCCACCCCGTCCAGGAAGACCTTGGGCAGGTTCTTATCGCTGTGGGTCACAAAATAACCGCCTGCGGTGGCGCCGCCGGCGATGACCACCGCCAGCACCAGCACCACGATCAGGAAGATCTTCAGCCCATGGAGGAATTTCTTCGCCTTTTCCCGGCGGATCTCCGCCTTCCGGGCCCGCTCCGCCTCTTTGACGGCTTTGGCCTCGGCCTTGGCGGCTTCCGCCTCCAGCCGGGCCAGCTCCGCCTGTGCCTTTTCCGCAGCCCGCTGGGCCGCCTTGGCCTGGCGCTCCGCCTCTCTATCCGTGCGGCCGCGTCTCACGCCGCCGCTGTCTGTTTCCGGGCTCCGTCGTGAGCCCCTTGTATTCCTGTTATTCTCTGCCACGTGTCAAACCTCAACTTTTGGTTTTTTGTTCATACAGTTCCGCGAACAACTCGTCTTCGCCCTTGGGCAGGCTGATCTTCTTTTCCTGCCGGTCGGCCCGTTCCAGCCAGGGCGTCCCCTCGGCCAGGCCCTCCGCCTGCGCCTCCAGCATGATGCTGATGAGCGTATTGGAGATCAGGAAGCCCGGCACGGTGAAGTGCCAGCGGCCGTCCGTCTGTTCGGCCCAGCCCTTTTCCGCGAAGGCCCGCAGCACCCGGCTGATGGGCCGCCAGTCGCACTGGCAGCGGACCCGGTAGTCCTCCTCGGAGATGCCCCGGGAGGTGCGCATGCCCAGCATGATATATTCCACCGCCCGTTCCAGCGGGTCCACCTGCTGGTACTCGTCCACGATGCTGATCTTGCGGGTTACCCCGTAGATGTATTTTTTCAGATCCTTGATGAAGCTGTAGCGCAGCTTCCCCACACAGGAGGCCGCCCCCGGGCCGAAGCCCATATAGTCATCCAGGTTCCAGTATTTCAAATTGTGTCTCGACTCAAAGCCCGGCGCGCAGAAATTGGAGATCTCATACTGCCGGTAGCCGTAGCGGTCCAGCATCTCCGCGCAGTAGGAGTACATGTCCGCCTGCTCATCCTCATCCGGCAGGATGGGCGAGCCGTTGTAGTCGGCGTACATCTGCGTCCCCGGCTCCAGCTTCAGGCCGTAGCAGCTCAGGTGCTCCGGATGGAGCTCCACCGTCTTGGCCAGGGTGTCCGCCCAGTCGCTTTTGGTCTGGCTGGGCAGGCCGTACATCAGGTCCAGACTCAGGTTGTCGAAGCCCGCCCGGCGGGCGTCTTCAAAGGCGCGTACCGCCTGCTGGAAGTTGTGCCGCCGGCCGATCAGCTTCAGCAGGTCATTGTCCGTGGACTGCAGGCCGATGGACAGGCGGTTGACGCCCTCCTGCCGCAGCAGCTTCAGATCGGCCAGATCCACGCTGTCGGGATTGCACTCCACGGTGATCTCCGCGTCCATGCGCACGTTGCCGTTGGCCTTCAAGGTGTCCAGCAGGGCGATCAGATTCTCCGCGCCGTAATAGCTGGGGGTGCCGCCGCCGAAATAGATCGTGTCCACCTCGTAGTTCTTGATGGCGTAGGCGGATTCCTCCATGTGGGCGATCAGCGCCTTGTGGTATTCCGGCATCAGATCGTCGCAGCCTGCCAGGGAATAAAAATCGCAGTAGCTGCATTTGCTGGCGCAGAAGGGTATGTGGATGTAGATTCCAAGCCGTGGTTTCATCGCATATCCTTTCCTTCCGGGCGCCCTGTGCGGGGTACCCGGGAGTTTGGTTTAAAACAGCTCCGCCACCAATCCGGCAAAGCCCACCGGGTCTTCCACCTCGGTGCCGGCGGTCATTTCCGCCAGGACAGACAGGATCTTCGCCAGCTTCGCCGCTTTGTCCCTGTCGGTCTCATAGGCCTCTTTCAGCACGGTGAAGGCGTGATGGTCCGGGTTCAGCTCCAGGACGCGGGTGGCGCGGATCTTCCGGGCCTCCTCGCTGGGGCCGCGGCGGAAGTAGCGCTCCATTTCCAGGGTGATGCCGCCCTCGGTGGTCAGGCAGCAGGGCTGACTGTTCAGCTTGCGGGACAGGCGCACCTTGGCAACGCCCTCGCCCACGGACTCCTTCACAAAGTCCAGCAGCTCCTTGTTCTCGATGTCCCGCTCCTCGGCGGCCTTCTTTTCCTCCTCGGTCTCGAAGCCCAGATCGTCGGTGACTACATTGCAGAAGCGCTTGCCGTCCTGCTCCCGCAGGGCCTCCAGCACCAGCTCATCCAGAGGGCTGGTCAGGTAGATCAGCTCATAGCCGCGCTTGCGGACCTCCTCGCACTGGGGCAGGCTCATGGCGTGCTTGACCGAGTCGGCCGTGGCGAAGTAAATGGCCTTCTGGCTCTCGGGCATGCCTTCCGCGTATTCCTTCAAAGTGACCTGGCGGTCCTGATCCGTGTAGAAGATCAGCAGATCCCGCAGGAAATCCTTATACCGGCCGTACTCGTCGCAGACGCCCACCTTCAGATCGGTGCCGAAGTTGGCAAAGAAGGTCTCGTACCGGGGCCGGTCGTCCCGCATCATCTTTCCCAGCTCGCCCTTGATGCGCTTTTCCAGGTTCTGGCCGATGATGCGCAGCTGCCGGTCATGCTGCAGCAGCTCACGGGAGATGTTCAGGCTCAGATCCGGGGAATCCACCACGCCCTTGACAAAGTCAAAATACTCATGGACCAGCTTGTCGCACTTCTCCATGATCATGACGCCGTTGGCGTAGAGGGTGATGCCGCCCTTGTTGTCGCCGGCAAAGGCGTTCTCGTTCTCATCGCCGGGGATGAAGAGCAGGGCCTTGTAGCTGACCGCGCCCTCGGCGCTGATGCGCACCAGAGCCGCCGGGTCCTTGCGCCCGTGGTTCTTCTCCTTGTAAAACTGGATGCAGTCGTCATCGGTGACCTCGCTCTTGCTGCGCTGCCAGATGGGGACCATGCTGTTGATGGTCTCGTTTTCGGTGACCATCTTGTATTCATACTTGGGATTGCCCGCGTCGTCGGTCTCCCCGGTCTCATAGCGCTCCTGGTGCTCCACGTCCATCCTGATGGGCCAGCGCACATAGTCGGAATACTTGCGCACCAGGGCCTTGATTTTCCAGACCTCCAGATACGAGCCGTAAATCTCCTCCTCCGTATCTGGCTTGATGTGCATGATCACATCGGTGCCCACGGTATCCTTCTCGATGGGGGTGACCGTGTATCCGTCGGCGCCCTTGCTGTGCCACCGGACGCCCTGCTCCTCCCCGTACTTCCGGGACAGGACGGTGACCTCGTCGGACACCATGAAGGCGGAGTAGAAGCCCACGCCGAACTGGCCGATGATGCTCAGATCCTCGCCCTCGGCGGTCTCGGCGTCCATCTCGCCCTTGAAGGTATAGGAGCCGCTTTTGGCGATGACGCCCAGGTTGTTTTCCGCCTCGGCCTGGGTCATGCCGATGCCGTTGTCGCGCACGGTGATGGTGCGTGCCTCTTTATCCAGAATGATATCGATCTTATAATCCGCCCGACTGAGACCCACGTTCCCGTCGGTCAAGGACAGATAGCAAAGCTTGTCGATGGCATCGGACGCGTTGGAGATGATCTCCCGCAAAAAGATCTCCTTATTGGTGTAGATGGAGTTGATCATCAGGTCCAAAAGCCGCTTTGATTCCGCCTTGAATTGTTTCTTAGCCATGTTTTAACTAAACCTCCGTGCATGGTACTGCAAAGATACATTATACCACAAATCTCCACAATTTCAACAGAAAGGAATATATAAATCCGGCAGTTCACATTGTTCACAGTTCGTACATCTTGCCTGCGTTGACTTCCCGGGCGCGTGCTGTTAGAATAATGACAAGCCCTGCGCTTATTGTGATCGCCCAATAAACCAATACCAATATAGAATGGAGGAATGCGCATTGCTTATGAAAATCCGGCGCATCGGCGTCCTTGTGCTTGCAGTCCTGCTGATCGCAGTGCTGGTGTTCGGTTCCTTCTACAACGTGTCCGAGCAGCAGAACGCGGTAGTCACCATGTTCGGTGAGGTGCTGCGCACCGATACGGCGGGCCTGTATTTCAAGGTGCCGCTGATCCAGCAGGTCCGTCTGGTGGACATCACCACCCACGGCACGGGCATCGGCTATTCGGTGTCCCCCTCCGGGCAGAACATCACCAATTCCATGGACGGGATCATGATCACCAAGGACTTCAACCTGATCAACATCGATTTCTATCTGGAGTACAAGGTCAGCGACCCGGTGGCCTATCTGTACAATTCCCAGGAGCCCGAGGAGGTCCTGAAAAACATCGCCCTGGCCTCCATCCGCAGCACGGTCATCAACTACACCGTGGATGAGGCCATGACCACCGGCAAGAGCGCCATCCAGGCCGAGGTCAAGGAAAAGATGGTCCAGGAACTGAGCGAACAGAACATCGGTATCCAGGTGGTCAACATCACCGTACAGGACGCGGAGCCGCCCACGGCGGAGATCATCCGGGCCTTCAAGGAAGTGGAGACCGCCAAGCAGGGGGCCGAAACCAACATCAACCAGGCCCACAAGTATGAGAACCAGCAGATCCCCGCAGCCGAGGCGGAGGCGGACCGGATCGTACAGAGCGCCCAGGCGCAGAAGGCCACCCGCGTGGCCGAGGCCGAAGGCCAGGTGGCCCGCTTCAACGCCATGTTCGACCAGTACATCCTCAATCCCCTGATCACCAAGCAGCGCATGTTCTATGAGGCCATGGAGCAGCTGCTTCCCGGCATGAAGGTGATCATCACCGACGGCGACACCCAGACCATGCTGCCTTTGGACAGCTTTGCGGACTGAGAGGTGGACATATGGATATCAAGAAAACCATCAGACGGATCCTGAGCATCGTGCTGGTGCTGGTGCTGATCATCGTGCTGCTGGACTGCGTGTATACAGTCCCTCAGAAGCAGTATGTGGCCGTGCGTCAGTTCGGCCGCATCGTGAAGATCGTGGACACACCGGGACTCAAGTTCAAGGTCCCCTTCGTCCAGAGCATCCAGCGCATCAGCGCCGCCACCATCCTCTATGACATCCCCGCCTCAGACGTGATCACCAAGGACAAGAAGTCCATGATCTCCGACAACTACGTGCTCTGGCGGGTGGTCAACCCCACCCTGTACATCCAGACCCTCAACGCGGTGGAGACCCGGGCAGAGGAGCGCATCGAGGCCGCGGTCTACAACAGCCTGAAAAAGATCATCTCCTCCATGACCCAGGATGAGATCATCGCCGCCCGGGGCGAGCGGCTCACCACCCTGATCACAGACGACGCCAACGCCGACATCCAGGTCTACGGCGTTGAGATCATCCAGTCCCAGATCAAGGCCCTGGACCTGCCGGACGACAACAAGGAGGCCGTCTTCTCCCGCATGATCTCCGAGCGCGAGAACATCGCCGCCGGCTATGCCGCCGAGGGTGAGGCCGAAGCCCAGAAGATCCGCAACGACGCAGACCGGGAGGTGGCCATCATGAAGGCCGAGGCCGAGAAGGAGGCCGCCCAGATCATCGGCGAGGGCGAAGCGGAGTACATGGCCATCCTGCAGGAGGCCTACAACAGCGAGGAAAAGGCGGAGTTCTACAACTTCATCCGCTCTCTGGACGCGCTGAAAGAATCCCTGTCCGGCGGCGAGAAGACCATCATCCTGGACAAGGACTCCGAGCTTGCTCAACTGCTGTACGGAAATCTCGGGCAAGCCCGATAAAACATCATAAAAAAGCACAAGGAAGTGATCGAATGAATCTTACCCCTGAGCAGCAGGCCCTGCTGGACGGCAGCGAAGGCGAGGTCATGGCCAAGATCGTCAAGACCCTGGTCATGTACGGCGACACCTTCAATGCCCGGCGCATGGTGCCTGTCACAAGCAATCTGGGGCACACGGTCATCAGCTTCGGTCTGGAGGTCATGAAGCCGGTCTACGATCTGTATGACACGCTGATCGCTGCCGGTCTCCCCGAGGGCCAGAAGTTCACCGCCGACCCCAAGCCTCTGGACCCCAAGGTCCCCTCCACCCTGCTGGACGACCTGGTGTTCAAGAAGATCATGTACACCCAGCAGAAGCGCTACGAGGAGCAGATGCGCAGGCTGGGCATCACCAGCGACGACGACTACACCTGCGCCTGCTATCTGGATCAGGTGGGCAACACCCCCAAAAAGGGCGACGTGCTGTCCTGGGCGGAATCTTCCGCCGTGGTCTACGCCAACTCCGTGCTGGGCGCCCGCTGCAACCGCAACTCCGGCATGATCGAGCTGATGGGCTCCATCGCGGGTTTCGTGCCCGAGTTCGGCCTGCTGACCGACGAAGGCCGCAAGGCCACCTGGATCGTGGAGGTCAAGTGTGAGAAAAAGCCCGAGGCCCAGCTGCTGGGCTCCGCCATCGGCATGAAGGTCATGGAGGAGGTCCCCTATGTGAAGGGCCTGGACAAATGGCTGGGCACCGAACTGAACGACGACGCCAAGACCTACCTGAAGGACTTCGGCGCGGCCACCGCCTCCAACGGCGCCGTGGGCCTGTATCACATCGCGAACCTGACCCCCGAGGCCATGGAGCAGGGCGAGGCGCTGATCGCCGAGGGCGCCAAGGTCTACGTGATCGACGACGCGGAGCTGGAACGGGTCAAAGCCAATTACCCGGTCATCTGGAAAAAGCCCGACGCCAAGCCTCAGCTGTGCTTCGTGGGCTGCCCCCACATGACGCTCAAGCAGCTGCAGGATTGGACCGAGGCCGTAGGCGACAAGCTGCGGCAGAACGGCAGGGATAAGGTGACGGTGCCTACCGTGTTCACCGCGCCCATCCCCGTGATCCGGGAATTTGAGAAGACCATGGACGCCTACCGGCTGAAAAAGTACGGCGTGGTGCTCAGCTACATCTGCCCGCTGATGTACATGAACAACCCCCTGTGCAAGAGCAAGGCGGTCATCACCTCGTCCAACAAGCTGCGCACCTATACCAGCGCCCGCTACTACACCGAGGCGGAGATCCTGGACATCATCACCGGAGGGAGGGTCTGAGCATGAAACAGTTTCAAGGACGCGTCATCGTCCCCGGCACCTGCAAGGCCGAGGCTCTGGTGAGCCATGGCGGCTTCAACACCCTGGCCAGCTACCAGATGGCTCTGATGTTCGGCGACAAGCAGGTCAAGTGCGGCGATCAGAACAACGCCGACATCTATAAGCAGTCCATGATCGGCAAGGCCCTGTGCCTCCCCATGACCATCGGCTCCACCACCGGCGGCATGGTGCTCTACACCGTGTGCGCCCTGGGCAAGCAGCCCGCCTGCATGCTCTTCTCCATGCCCATCGACTCTCTGGCCGCCTCCGGCGCCATTTTGAGCGACGTGTGGACCGACAGCAAGATGCCCGTGGTGGACATGCTGGGCGAGGACTTCCTCAACTACGTCCAGACCGGCATGACCGTCACCGTGGGCGACGGCGGTCTGGTCACCGTGGAGTAAGCGCAGATCACGCAAAACAAGCAGAACGCCGCCTTGCCGCGGTGTTCTGCTTGACACTTTTTCCCATAAGTGATAAATTGGATGACGCCATGCCGGTGTGGTGGAATGGTAGACACCGGGGACTTAAAATCCCTTGGGAGTGATCCCGTACCGGTTCGAGTCCGGTCACCGGCACCAGATCTGGAACAGGAGATTGATACAAAGTATCGATCTCCTGTTTCGTTTTTTTATGCCCGGAAAAGCCTGATACCGCAAGGCTTTTGAAACGTGCATGATTCATTTGAACACGGAAAAGCACAACATGCAGCGGCATCTGGACAACAGTTTCAGTCATCGCCCTGCATGTTGTGCTTTTCTATCGTTAAATCATGGGGAATCGTTAAACTATGATGGGCTATCGTTGAATCATGGGAGCGCGTAGAGCTCTAACCATAAACAGCGGCGTGGAAGCAAAGTTGAGCTTCTCCTCCTCCGACCAGACGCGCTGCCAGATCTGCTCGTCCGCTTCCGCTTGTAGGCCGAGGCCATGTAGCAGCGTGAGATCCCACTCCGGGCGGCGGATGTTTGAAAGTGGCACGCGGCGGGCGATGCCCTCCATCACGTCGAAGTTCTCTCCCACGTTCTGATCCCACACGCCCTGCTCGGCGCTGTTGGCCCGGTCTCGCTCGTAGGCGGCCTGGGCCTCACCGTCGAAGAGATAGGCGTACCAGTTGGCGTCAAAGTTCAACAGCAGCCCGCCCGGCTTCAGGACCCGCGCCCACTCGGCATAGGCTTTGCCGGGGTGGGGCAGGTTCCAGGTCAGATTGCGGCTGACCACCACGTCGAAGCTCTCGTCCGCAAAGTTCAGTGCCTCCGCGTTCATTTCCATCCAGCAGATTTCGCCGGCAAGCTCGCCGGCATTTTTCTTCGCTTCCTCCAGCATGGCGGGGGTCAGGTCTATGGCCGTCACGTCATAGCCCAGTTCGCACAGGAGGATGGCGAAGAAGCCCGGGCCGGTGCCCACTTCCAGCACGCGCAGAGATTCCGGCGCACAGTCCGGGAACTGCCGTGCGATCTCGGCATGGAGACAGTCGCTCCATTTCTGCCGCTGCCGTGTAGAAAGCTCCAGTTGATTGACCTCGGAATAGGACGCGGCGCGGCCGGTCCAGTAAGATTTGTTTTCAGATAGGATTGTCTGTTGGCACCCCATAGCTCACCATCGGGCCTTTCTCAATGATATTCAGCGACGCGCACTGGTACAGCAGCACGCCATCGACGGGTGCATACTCCGTAAAGAGGCTGCGGCTGAAATAGTCGCGGATCTCGCCCAGCTTCTCGCCCTTTTGAAACCAGTCGCCCGGCTTCTTTTCCGGATACCAGCAGCCGGTGCAGGGAGCCTCGAGCAGCGTTTCGGACAACTCGGTCTTGGGATACGCTGCCCAGTCTCCATCCAGCACTCCGAGGCAGCGGAGGATGTTCCGCACATCGGCCTTGTCTGCCTCGATCTCCTCCCGGCTGAAGAGGCTCAGCTGCCCGCGCTCAATGAGCACGCTGGGGATCCCGTGGACGGAGGCCAGATTATAGGCCCCACCGGTGCGGCAGCGGGAGCGCACCACGTATTTCACGTTGACGCAGTCCACCATCCGCTTTGCCGTCTCTTCCGCGGGTGTGTCTCCCAGGTAATAGCAGAAGGGGACGAGAGTCTCATACCCGTCGCCGCAATGAAGGTCGATGAAGGCGTCCGCGTTTTTGATGAACACTTCAAAGAGCATGGCTGCCAGCTTGTCGGCCTCGCTACCATCCCGGTCACCGGGGAAGACGCGGTTGAGGTTCTTCCCGTCCTCAAAGACCCGGGACATGGTGCGGTTTTCAAAGCCGGAACGATTGGCCAGGGGGACGATGACCACGCTGCCGCGCAGTTCGGAAACCTTCAGCTCGTTGGAAAGCTCAATAGCTGACTGGATGCCCACGTACTCGGCATTGTGGATGCCGGCGGTGACCAGCACGGTCGGCCCCGGCTGCTCGCCGCAGAGCAGCACATGGGGCACGTGCAGCTCGGTGCCCTCCACGTGGATATGGTCTTTCACGGTTTTGCCGGGCGTCAGTTCATGCCCGGCGATGCTTTTACAGCTCATATTTTACTTCCCCTGTTTTGCCTGTCAAGCCCCTGAAAATGCTGTACGCCCTGCGGTGACCAAATCGCAGGGCGTGTGGGGTGAGAGGTGTTTTGAGAGATCTGTGACATCTGATCTGAGAGCAGTGTAGCATGGCGGACAAGCAGGCCGCAAGCCCCCCAGGGGGATAAAAAACATGCCTTTTTTCAAAAAATATCCCCCCAGGGGGGATTTTTTGAGCGGTTTTCTGCCGGGTCATATCCCCCCGGGGGGCTTGTGAGAGAAGTTTGCGGCGGCTAAAATAGGCACAGGTGAGAGAGATGAAAAAGTATGTCATTCAAAGATTCATTCAGCTGATCCCGGTCCTGATCGGGATCACCTTTCTGTCCTTTGCCATGATGCGCATCGCGGGCAGCGACGCCATCACGGAGATGTACGGAGACAAGGGCGCCGTAGCCCAGGAGGTCATCGACGCCAAGCGCGCCGAGCTGGGGTTGGACAAGCCCTTTCTCCAGCAGTACTTCTCGTGGCTGGGCGGCATGCTCACCGGCGACATGGGGACCAGCTACGTCTCCGGCCGGGACGTGTTCAAAACCTTTACCTCCAAGCTACCGGCGACACTGCTGCTGACAGCTCTCTCCATCCTTGCGACTGTCGTCATCTCCATCCCCCTGGGCGTTCTGGCGGCGGTGCGGCATGACAAATTCACAGACTATCTGCTCCGCTTTCTCAGCTTCATCGGCAACTCCATGCCGAACTTCTTCGTGGCCATGCTGCTGATGGAGCTGCTGGCCATCAAGCTGGGCTGGCTGCCGGTCATCTCAAACGGCACCACGGTGAGAAGCGCCATCATGCCCACCTTGACCCTAGCCATCGCCATGTCTGCCAAGTACATGCGCCAGGTGCGGGCAACCGTCCTGGAAGAGCTCAACAAGGACTACGTCACCGGGGCTCAGGCGCGCGGCGTGCGTGGCCGGGTGATCCTCTGGCGGAGTGTGCTCAAATCCTCCATGCTCACCATCATCACGCTGCTGGCCCTCTCCATCGGCTCCCTCCTGGGCGGCACCGCCATCATCGAGTCGATCTTCATGTGGGACGGCGTGGGCAAGCTGGCCGTGGACGCCATCACCATGCGTGACTACCCGCTGATCCAGTCCTATGTGGTCTGGATGGCGATCATCTATGTGCTGGTCAACCTCATCACGGACCTGCTGTATCACGCGCTGGATCCGCGGATCCGACTGGGGGTGAGCGAGGGATGAGCGAACCGACTGTCAGAATTCAGAGAATCAAGAGGGACACGGTCAAGACCTGCCTCATCCTCTTCGGTACGCTGGCGCTGATCCTTCTCGTCTGCTCCGTTTTCTCCGAACATTTGACCCCCTATGACCCCTATCTGCAGGACCTGACCAACGCCAAGGCGCCTCCCTCCGCGGAACATCTCTTCGGCACCGACCGCTACGGGCGGGACATGCTCTCCCGCGTGATCGTGGGCAGCCGCACCAGCATCTTCTCCACCCTGCTTCTGGTGGCCATCGTGACCGCTCTGGGCACCCTGGTGGGTGTCTTCTGCGGCTGGCACGGCAAGTGGATCGACACGGTGCTCATGCGCATTTCGGACATGTTCCTGGCTTTCCCCGGTCTGGTCTTCGCCATGGCGGTGGCGGGTGTTCTGGGCGGCGGACTGCAAAACGCCATCATCGCCCTGGTGGCCATCTCCTGGCCCAAGTACGCCCGCATCGCCCGCAGCCAGACCCTGGCCCAGAAGGAGACGCCCTATCTCAAGGCCGCGCGCCTCTCCGGCAGCGGCACCTGGAAGATCATCTTCAAACATATCCTCCCCAACATCATCGGCCCGATCCTGGTCACCTCCATGCTGGACATCGGCACCATGATGATGGAGCTGGCGGGGCTATCTTTCCTGGGCCTCGGCGCCAAGCCTCCCACGGCGGAGTGGGGCAGTATGATGAGCGACGCCCGCAGCCTGCTGTCCTCGGTGCCCTGGGTCACCCTGGCCCCCGGCTTTGCCATCTTTGTCTCCGTCATGATCTTCAACCTCCTGGGCGACACCATCCGGGACTATGCGGACCCGAAGAGCAGAGAGAGGTAGGACGATGGCAGAAATCTTAAGATATGAGCACGTCGATATTTCCTACAATGGCGTAAAGGCCATCAAGGACGTGAGCTTCACCGTTTCCGAGGGCGAGATTCTCGGTATCGTGGGCGAGTCCGGTTCCGGCAAGTCCACGCTCATCAAGGCCGCCATGGGCCTGCTGGGCCCGGCGGGTCTGGTGACCCGGGGAGATATCTGGTACAAGGGGAAGAACCTGCCCGACCTCTCCGCCGCGGAGCTCCGAAAACTCAACGGCCCGGAGATCGGCATGATCTTCCAGTACGCGGGCAGCTCCTTCTGCCCCATCCGCACCGTGGGCGCTCAGCTCTATGAGAGTATGAGCGAGCACGAAGCGGTTTCCAAAGAGGAATTTTGTAAGCGCGCGGTGGAGCTGCTGGGAAAGATCGGCTTTGAAAACGGGCAGCGCATTCTCGCGAGCTACCCCTTCGAGCTCTCCGGCGGCATGCAGCAGCGCGTGGGCATCGCGTCGGCGATGCTGCTCAACCCCGGCGTCCTTTTGGCGGACGAACCCACTTCGGCCCTGGACGTTTCCGTCCAGAAGCAGGTGGTGGAGGAGATGCTGCTGGTGCGCAAGACCTTCGGCACCTCCATCGTGCTGGTCACCCACAACATCGGTGTCATCGGCGCCATGGCCGACAAGGTGCTGGTGATGAAAAACGGCGAGATGGTGGAGTACGGCGAGGCGCAGCAGGTGCTGCGCGCCCCGAAAGAGGACTATACCCGGCTGCTGATGTCCGCCGTGCCCAGACTGCGGAGGTGAAGATGATGGCGCAGCCGATCTTAAAAGTGGATAAGCTGACCAAGATCTTCACCCGCAAGGGCCAGCCCGACTTTACCGCCGTGGACCATGTCAACTTTGAGCTCTACCCCGGCGAATGTCTGGGGCTCATCGGCGAGAGCGGCAGCGGCAAGACCACCGTGGTCAACATGATCACCCGCCTGCTGGATCCGACTGAGGGCAGCATCGTCCTCGACGGCGAGGACATCACCAATCTCAGTGGCCGGGAGCTGCGCCGGGCCTATGCCAATATGCAGATGGTCTTCCAGACCCCGACGGACTCCTTCGATCCCCGCTGCACCCTGGGCGACGGTATCGGCGAAAGTCTCAGGAACCGGGGCATGAGCCGGGCGGACACGAAAAAAGAGGTGGCGCGGCTGCTGACGGAATGCGGCCTCACGCCGGAATTTGCCGAGCGCTATCCCCACCAGGTCAGCGGCGGCCAGTGCCAGCGCGCGGCCATCGCCCGTGCCCTGGCGGTCAAACCCAAGCTGCTGATTTGCGACGAGGCGACCTCCTCCCTGGACGTGACCATCCAGAAGGAGATCATCGCGCTGTTGAACGAACTGCGATGGCAGCACGGCATCAATCTCTCGATCCTGTTTATCTGCCACGACATTGCCCTGGTGCAGCAGTTCTGCAATCGGGTGCTGGTACTCTACAAGGGGAAAATCGTGGAGCATGGCGAGCCGGATGAGATCATCCGCAATCCGCAGGATCCCTATACCAAACGGCTGATTGATTCAATTTTGTGAGAGGGAAGAGCATGGAACCGATCAAGCATCGCATCACCCATTACTGGTCCCACCGGGCAGAGGCCTTTCAGACCCAGCGTATCCGGGAGTTTGAGGACGAAAAACATGCGCGCTGGCTGGAGGAATTCAACCGCTACATTCCCCACGACCGGCCCCTGCGGGTGCTGGATCTGGGGACAGGCACGGGCTTTTTCGCCTTTGTCTTTGCCGCCGAGGGACACGAAGCCACCGGCATTGATTTGACCCCGGACATGATCGAGCGGGCCAGGGAGACCGTGAATATTCTGGGCCTGGACGCCACCTTCCACGTCATGGACGCGGAGCAGCCGGAATTTGATCCGGAAAGCTTCGACGTGCTGGTGACCCGCAATCTCACCTGGACCCTGCCCCATCTGGCGGAGGCCTACCGGGAGTGGTTCAAGCTCCTCAAGCCGGGCGGGGTGCTCATCAATTTCGACGCGGACTACTACAGCGCGCTGGAGCAGACCGAGGATGTCGAGCTGCCGGAAAACCACGCCCACAAGCTGGTGCCCGATTACATGCGGGCGGAAAACGACGCCATCACCATGGAGGTGGGCGCCTACCAGATGCCGCGGCCCCAGTGGGATGTGCAGCTGCTGGTGGAGGCGGGCTTCGAGCGCGTGAGTGTGGACATGGGCGTCTACAAGCGCATTTACAGGGAGATCGACGAGTTTTACAATCCCACGCCGATCTTTACCATCGCGGCCTTCAAGTAATCCCAAACGCCAAAAAGCGACTTCCCTGTGAGCCGTCGGAAAGCAACAGGGAAGCCGCCTGAGGAAACTGGCGAGCGGCGGAGAATCCGCCTCTGCCGCCTCCAGTATATCGGATTTTGCGGAAACAAGCAATATGTATGGAGGACAAGAAAACATGAAAAGAACCCTCGCCATCATCCTCGCACTGGTTCTTGCGGTCGGCCTGCTGGCCGGCTGCGGCGGCAGCAGCAACAGTGCCCCGGCACCGGCCGCTTCCGGCAACGAAGCCCAGAGCGCTGCCCCCGCCCCTGCCGCGAAAAAGACCATGATCATCGGCGACACCACCTTCAACGCAGAAAACTGGGAAGAGACCATCGACCCGCACCGCACCTACAACGGCTGGCCCTGCATCCGCTACGGCGTGGGCGAGACCCTGGTGCACTACACCGACAATATGGAGCTGGAGCCCTGGCTCGCCACATCCTGGGAGAATGACGGCAGCAACACCTGGACCATCACGCTGCGCGAAGGCGTGAAGTTCTCCTCCGGCCGCGACATGGACGCCGCCGCCGTCAAGCAGTGCTTTGAGCATCTGCTGGAAAACCACGACCGTGCCCCCGGCGACACCAAGATCGTGAGCATGGAGGCCGACGGCCAGGTGCTGACCATCGTCACCTCCGAGCCGAACCCTGCCCTCATGAACTATCTGGGCGACCCCTACGCCTGCATCATCGATGTGGACGCCTCCGACTTTGAGACCGGCATCTCCGTCGGCACCGGCCCCTACAAGGCCGTCGACATGCTGATGGACGACCACATCACCCTGGTTCCCAACGAGTACTACTGGGACGGCACCCCCAAGCTGGACGAGCTGACCATCCGCACCATCTCCGACCGCAACACCCTGGCCCTGGCTCTGGAGGGCGGCGAGGTGGACGCGGCCTATGGCGTGGCCTATGACGCCTACCCCAAGTTTGAGAATCCCAACTTCCAGTTCTCCAGCATCCAGACCTCCCGCGCCTTCTTCGGCTGCATGAACATGACGAGCCCTGTCATCCAGGATCCCGCCGTGCGCCAAGCCGTCGTCATGGGCATTGACCGTGAGGGTTTTGTGGCGGCCCTGCTGGAGGGCCACGGCACACCCGGCTACGGTCCCTTCCCCGAGGGCTTCTCCACCTTCGGCAGCGAGCACCTGAACACCCAGGGCTATGATCCTGAGGGTGCCAAAGCCGTTCTGGAGGCCGCCGGCTGGGTCGACACCGACGGCGACGGCATCCGCGAAAAGGACGGCCAGAAGCTGGTCATCCGCTGGCTGACCTACCCCAGCCGCGCGGAGCTGCCCCTGCTGGCTGAGTCTGCACAGGCCTCTCTGAAGAACATCGGCATCGACGTGGACATCAACTGCACCGCCAACCGCCGCGAGTTCCTGGCGGACATGACCTCCTTTGACATCTACGCCTCCGCTCTCGTGACTGCCCCCTCCGGCGATCCGCAGTACTTCTTCACCACCTCCTGCGTGCCCGGCATGAGCTACAACTTCGGCGCTTATGAGAATGAGCATGTCAACGATCTGCTCCACCAGCTCTCCACCGAGTTCGACACCGCCAAGCGCGCTCAGCTTGCCATCGAGCTGCAGCAGACTATCCTGGACGACAACGGCTATGTCTTCTGCTCCTTCCTCGAAATGAGCATGATCTCCAAGGCCGGCGTTTCCAACTGGAACGCCCACGCATGCGACTACTACGAGGTCACCGTGGATCTCGACATCAATTGAACACCTGCGAAAGCTCAATGTGCCCGGCGGGAAACTTCCCGCCGGGCATTTCTTGTGGCTGTTTCGATTTCTCTCATCCAAAGGAAACGTGTGACAAGGATTACCGGGGGAACATTTGCTCCCGCGGTATTGTGTCAGAGGAACAAAAGGTTAAGCAACTCTTTCTTCAAAACTGTTTCCTAAGTAACGAAATCCGAAAAACTGCCCATTCTAATTTGGCGATTCACCGGAGAAGAAAGTGATTCATTGTATCAAAGTACTGTTCCTTTGCCAAAAAAGGACTTCCTTTGGGAAGTCCTTTTTTGGTGCCCGCCTACGGCGGACCACGCTCTCTATCACGCTTTCCCGTCCGAGCCGAAAAGCCGGATCTTTTCCTCCGCCGCCGCTTTCATGGCGGCGATCTCATAGGGGATCAGGCTCATTATGGTCTCGGCCCCGGCGCGCAGGCCCTCTTCGATGCCAAGCCTGCCGGCCCTGTTCAGATCGGTAAAGATGTTCACCTTGCAGATCCCCTCGCTGACCGCCCGGCGAAAGTCGCCGTCGGCCAGGCCGCTGCCGCCGTGGAGCACCAGGGGCAGCTGTGTGAGCTCGGCGATCCTGCGGATCCGCTCAAAGTCCAGCTTGGGCGGGAACTTGTAATCGCCGTGGGCGTTGCCCACCGCCACGGCCAGGGCGTCGATCCCGGTGCGCGCAGCAAAGTCCGCGGCCAGGTCAGGGTCGGTGTAGAAGTCGCTGGGAGCAGCCAGTTTCCCAGCGCCCTCATTGTCGCCCACGTGGCCAAGCTCGCCCTCCACGGTGACGTCCTCGGCATGGCAGATCCGCACCATCTCCGCCAGCTTCGCTGCGTTTTCCTCATAAGGGGCGGTGGAGCAGTCGTACATGATGGAGCGAAAGCCCAGCTTGAAAGCCGCCATGCAGGTCTCAAAATCCAGGCCGTGGTCGAAGTGGACGCAGACCGGCACCCCGGCCTTCTGCGCCATAGGCAGCAGGCATTCCGCCGCCCGCTCCAGCGGCATGGCGGGCAGCATGGCCTGGGCAATGCCCACCATCACCGGGGCGCGCAGCGCCTCCGCTGTCTCGATAACGGCGCGAGCCATCTCCCCGCTGACAACATCGAAAAAGCCCACGCCGTATTTTCCCTCTTTCGCAGAGCGAAGCATATCCTTCATGTTGACCAGCATTTGTTGTTCCTCCTGATCCGCCGTCGGCCCACCGGCCGCTCTTCAGCGACAATATACCATAAAGACACGAGGATTTACAGTCCAAATCTTTCCGGATCGCCGACCGGTGGGCATTTACATTTACGGCGCTTCCTTATATAATGATCGTATGATGTCGAACTCTGCAAGGAGGTGCTTTTCTATGCGCCGGATCTTACCCATTCTGCTCCTGGTTCTGCTGCTCAGCGGCTGTGCCATGGGGCGTCTCGCGCCCACACCCACGCCGGAGCCCACGCCCTGTCCCCATCCCGCCTGGGAGGCCGGCGTCTGTACCGAGTGCGGAGCTGTCTGCGAACACCCTTCCTGGGAGGCGGGGGCCTGCGCCGTCTGCGGTCTGGCCTGTGAGCACCCCGCCTGGGAAGCTGGGCTCTGTACCGTCTGCGGTCTGGCCTGCCGGCACCCCGACTGGAAGGATGGGGTCTGCACGGTCTGCGGGACCGTCTGTGAGCATCCGATCCATGATCCCAAGGCCCGCAAATGCACTGTCTGCGGGCAAAGAGTGTTCCACGAATTTATCGGCGGCGTCTGCGCCTGCGGCGCAACGCCCCTGGTTTACGACTATGTGCTGCCTGACCGTTTCTATGAAGAGTGCGAGCATCCCGGCACCATCGAGACCTGGGAGTACCAGAACGCGGTGCCCGGCTGGGCGGAATACACCCGGCATCTGATGATCTACCTTCCCTATGGCTATGACCCCGGGGAGCAGTACGATCTGCTGATCCTGCTCCACGGCACCGGAGACGATGAGACCGCCTGGCTCACCTATCCCCATTACGTGCCCGACCGGGAGGGGGTGCAGGTGCGCACCATCTTCGACCGGATGATCGAGGAGGAGATCATCCGGCCTGTGATCATCGTCACCTTGTGCCTGTATGAGGATTTCGGCGCCTATGTGGGTGACCCCACCGAGGCAAGACTGGCCGAGGAACTGCGGGACTTCATCCTGCCGCACCTGATTGAAACCTACGCCACCTACGCCGCCGAGCCCACGCTGGAAGCGGTAGAAGCTGCCCGGCAGCACTTTGCCCTGGGCGGGCTTTCCTGGGGCTCCTACTTTACTTATGCCTGCGGGATGCGGCTGAACCTGCCCTACTTCGGCAACTTCATCTGCCTCAGCGGCAGCGACAATCCGGACCTGGTGCTCAGTTACATCAATTCCCCGGAACTGATCGACTATCCCATTTACCTGTACTACTCCGCCGCCGGCACCACGGACATGGCTCACAACGCCGGGATCATCAATTTCCAGCAGCTCGTCCTGTATACAGACCGGCTGATCGAGGGTCAGAACGCCTTCCTCCATGAAACCGAGGGCGGCCACGCCTGGAACGTCTGGTCCACAGAGATCTTCAACGCCCTGCAGTTGGCCTTCCACCCGGAAAAAAAGTAAAAGAAAGTAGTGAAATTTGCGGAAACATATAGTATAATCAAGTCACACCCCTACAAAAATCTTTAGGAGGACTCAAATGAATCTGCTTAGTGTACTTTTAAAAGTCATGCTGGCCGACGCTGCTATCAGCGCCCTGTCCGGCAAGACCGGCCTTTCTTCCGGCGCTCTGAAGAAGCTGCTGCCCCTGGCCATCCCCCTGCTCCTGCGTTACATGACCAGCAATGCCTCTACCCAGAGCGGCGCTCTGTCCCTGCTGGGCGCTCTGACCCAGCACAACACCGCCCGCTCCATGGATGAGATGTTTGCCGAAGCCGACGAAGAAGACGGCGGCAAGATCGTCAAGCACATCCTGGGCGACGACAGCTCCCGCGCTGTCCAGACCCTGGCGGCTGAGTCCGGCCTGAGCGCCGACGACGTGACCCGCGGTCTGGGCGCTCTGGCCCCGGCCCTGCTGGCCATGCTGGCTGCAGCCACCACTTCCGCCAGCAACCAGTCCACCGCGCAGAGTGGCACCCTGGACCTGACCGACCTGCTGACCATGTTCGGCGGCGCTTCCGCCCCTGCTTCTCAGCAGTCCATCGGCAGCAGCCTGCTGGGTTCCCTCCTGGGCGGCGGCGCCAGCACCCAGCAGCAGAGCAGCATGGGTCTGCTGGACGCCCTGCTGGGCGCCACCCCCACCCAGCAGCAGACCGCCAGCCAGCAGAGCCCCGGCCTGCTTGGCTCTCTCCTGGGCATCACTCCCACCCAGCCGGCACAGACCGCTCCCCAGCAGAGCGGCGGCCTGCTCAGCTCTCTCTTCGGCGCTCCCGCTGCCCAGCAGCAGGCCGCGCAGCAGCAGAGCCCCAGCCTGCTCGGCTCCCTTCTGGGCGTCACCCCTACCCAGCAGACCGTGCAGCAGAGCAGCGTCAACAACCTCAACGGCAACAATCTGCTGAGCCTGCTCCTGGGCGCCATGCAGTAAGCCCTTCCTGCGCAACACAAAAGCGGCTGTCAACAGGCAGCCGCTTTTTCTTTTTGCATTTTGAGCCGTTTCGCCTTTTCGCCGGGTAATAACAGGGAAAAGCTTTTCAAGGAAAAATCTCGCAGCATGCTGACAGACGAGCAGTTCACCCGGGCGGTGGAACAATATGCGGATATGGTTTACCGGATCGCGCTGAATTACCTGAAGACGCCGCCAAGGCAGCATTCGGCGTCCCCTGGTAAAACGCACAGCACAGCAAAAACGCCCGCGCACTTTCCCGGTGCGCGGGCGTTTTCCTTATTCTGCTCAGTCGCTGAAATCCGAGTCCAGCACGATATCGAAGCGGTAGTCCGGGTAACGTTCGGACAACTGCTCATGGACCTGGGCGACGATGGACTGGGCGTCAGCCGCAAAGTCGATGATCAGGTCGAACATGACCCGCTTTTCGTCCACATAAAAGCCATGCATCTGCAAGATGTCCGGGTACTGCTTGATGATCTCCTCCAGGTCGCTGCGGATCTTCACGCCCTCCTCGTCGGAGTCGTTGGCGGCGTAGATGCCCACCGTCAGGATGATGCCCAGGGCCTGGTACACGTCGGCGGCGATGCCGCGGGTCAGCCGGTGGATCTCCCGTGCGGGCAGCTCATCCGGCAGCTCCACATGGACCGAGCCGATGGTGCGGGTGGGACCGTAGTTGTGCAGGGTGATGTCATAGACGCCCCGCACCTGGGGATAGGCGGCCACCTTCTCCTTCAAAGCCTCCGTCAGCTCCGGGTCGGCCCGGGTGCCGGTGATGCTGTTGAGGGTCTCCAGCAGCATCTCGATACCGGCCTTGATGATAAACACGGAGATCGCCGCGCCGAAGACACCCTCCAACTTCCAGTGGAGCGTCAGGCTCAGCACCGCGGCCACCAGGGTGGTGGAGGACAGGATGGCGTCAAAGAAGGCGTCGGAACCGGAGGCCACCAGGGCCTGGGAATTGATCTGCTGGCCTACGCCCTTCACGTAGCGGCCGGTGAAGAACTTTACCGCCACGGCCACAGCCACGATGATCAGGGAGATCACCGTATAGCTGGCCTCCTCCGGGTGAAGGATCTTCTCCACCGACTCCTTCAGGGAGGTCAGACCCGCAAACAGCACGATCACCGCGATGAGCATGCCGGTGAGGTATTCGATGCGGCCATAGCCGTAGGGATGCTTTTTGTCCGGCCTGCGGTTGGCAAGCTTCGTGCCGATGATGGTGATGATGGAGGACAGGGCGTCGCTGAAATTGTTGACCGCGTCCAGCAGGATTGCGATGGAATTGGTGATCAGGCCGATAGCCGCCTTAAAAGCCACCAGCACCAGATTGACCGCGATGCCGATGATGCTGGTCCGAATGATCTTTTTGCTTCTGTCCGTAGGAATTCCCCCTTACAGGCGCTGGAGGATCTCCTCCACCTGCGCTCTTTTTTCATATAATACACAGCCGCCCTCGTGTTCGTCAAGCAGCAGTTCACCGGAGCGCAGGGCCAAAAACAGCGGAGAGCGCAGGGCCTCCCGCAAAGAGGTCTTGCTGACATTCAGGTCCGAATAGGGGGAGAAGGGGCAGGGCTCGGCCCCGCCGTGGGAGTTGATGTGGAAAAAGCCGCGGCCCGCCGCCAGGCAGCCGCCGGAACTCTTTTCGTCCCCGGGGAAGGAGATCAGCAGCATGGCCTCCTCTCTGGCGCGCAGGGCAGTGATGGCCTCCGCCAGCCGGGCGCGCTGCGTGTCGTCCAGGGCCAGGCTCTTCAGATCGTGGGCCGTGGGTACAAATTCCACATAGATGATACCCTTACAGCCCCTGTCCTGCAGGTCCTGCACGAATGCAGGCGAGGTGACCTCCTCCAGGTTCTCCGAGGTGACGGTGATGGACGCGCCGAAGGCGATGCGGTTTTCCCGCATGCGCTCCATGGCCTTCTTCACCCGCTCAAAGACGCCGCCGCCCCGGCGGTCGTCGGTCTTGCGCTGACCGCCCTCGATACTGAACACGGGGACCAGGTTCCGGTGCGCGTCCAGCAGATCAAAATAGCTGTCGTTGATCAAGGTCCCGTTGGTAAAGATGGGAAACAGGATCTCCGGATACTCGGCGGCCGTCTCGATCACGTCCCGGCGCACCATGGGCTCGCCCCCGGCCAGGAGAATAAAGCTGATCCCCAGGTCCCGGGCTTCGGCGAAAATCTTCCCCCAGTCCTCGGCGCTCAGCTGCTGCACCGGCTCCCCGTCCTCGCAGGTCTCCAGGGACCGGGCATAGCAGCCCGCGCAGTGCAGATTGCACACACTGGTGATGCTGGCAATCAGATAGCTGGGAATGTGCTCACCCTGCCGCTCATATGTGTGCCGCCGCTGGGCGGCCTTCTTGCTGGCCAGGGCGTACTTGGCCATAAACAGGCTCTCTGCCGGGTGGAATACGGACGTTTTCAGCAGATCCCGCACCACGTCCTCCACACCCCGGGTCAGATATTCTTCCAAATCAAATTCTTTTACAAATTCCATCTTGTATCCCCCGGATATATATTATAAAATCTAATTGTGTTCTGTTAATGTATCCTCATTATAGCGGAGCCCTCACCGACTGTCAACTTGAAAAAGCGCCTTGGCTGTGTTAAGATGGGCGAAGAAAGCGAGGCGAGGGATATGGAGGCGCCGAAGCCCCTGGAAAACGGCTTCACTGCAGATGGCTACATCCGGGATCAGGACTGCTTTTCCGGCGTCCGCTACCGAACCATGCCGGCCAGCATCAACGGCTGCGGCTGGATCGCGGCCTACAACCTGCGCCATGCCCTGGGCCAGGCGCCGGACTGGGAGCAGGTCTGCCGGGAGCTGGACGGTATGCACCGTCTGCGCATGCCGGGCCCCACGCTGATGGCTGTGATGCGCGCTTATCTGCGCCGCTACGCGCCCCAGGTCCGGGAGACCGCCGGGCGGGAGGAGGCCGTCACCACCGCCGCAGGGAGCGCCGCCGGGATCTTCCGCTACCGGGAGGGGCGGGAGCCGCACTTCATCAGCTTTGTCCGCATGGAGGACGGCCTGTTTCGCTTTTTCAACGTGACCGACGGCATGGAGGACTGCCGCATGTCCATGGAACAGTTTGCCGCGGAGCATCTGTTGGGCGGCACGGTGATCGCCTTCACGGTGGAACAGCTCCCATAAAGGCTTGCCTTTTATGGAAAAAATTGATAATGTAAGCAATAGAATCCAAAAGGAAGGATGACGACTATGAAGATCCAAAAATCCGCGGAGGATTATCTGGAGGCCATGCTGATGCTCAAGGAGAAGCACGGCTATATCCGCTCCATCGATATTGCCGGACAGTTGGGCGTCACCAAGCCCAGTGTCAGCTATGCCACCAAGCGGCTGCGGGAAAACGGCTATATCAGCATGGGAGCCGACGGCTTGATCACCCTGTCCGACACCGGCATGGAGATCGCCAGCCGCATATATGAGCGGCACAAGCTGCTGACCGAGATCCTGGTCAAGCTGGGAGTGGACGAAGCCGTCGCCCTGGAGGACGCCTGCAAGCTGGAGCATGATCTGAGTGAGGAATCCTTCGCCGCCATCCGCAAGTCGGCCAAGAAGCTGCTGTGACCGCAAGTCCCCTGCCCCGCGGCTTTTATCTGCGGGACGCCCTGCAGGCGGCGCCGGAGCTGCTGGGCAAGTTCCTATGCCACGAGACCCCGGAGGGGCTGATCGCCGGGCGGATCGTGGAGGTGGAGGCCTATGTGGGGCCGGAGGATGACGGCGCCCACTCCTATGGCGGCCGCCGCACAGAGCGCACGGAGATCCAATACGGCGAGGGCGGCTACGCCTATGTCTTCGGGATCTACGGCATGCACTGGTGCTTCAACGCCGTTACCGCCCTGCCGGGCAAGCCGGAGGTGGTGCTGGTGCGGGCGCTGGAGCCGGTGGAGGGCCTGGAGCTGATGGAAAAGCGGCGGAACACCCGCGCGCTTCGGAAGCTTTGCAGCGGGCCGGGTAAGCTGTGCCAGGCGCTGGGCATCACAAAGGCGCAGTACGGGCTGGACCTGTGCGGAAGCGAACTGTACATCGCAGAGGGTGAGCGTATCCCGCCGGAGCGCATCGCCGTGTCACCTCGGGTGAACATCGACTATGCCACGCAGTACAAGGACCGCTTGTGGCGGTTTTATATCGCGGATAACGAGTACGTCTCCAAAGTCCCCAAGCGCTTTGCCGCTCAAGGGACCCTTGGATAAGAAGCAGCGGCAAAACGGGTTTTCCGTTTTGCCGCTGCTTGTATTTCCTCACAGGTTTCGGATCTCGCAGGCGATTCCGCCGTTATCGAAGATCTGGATCCAGGCCCAGGTCAGCTTATAGCCCACGCCGGCAGTGCCGGGGTTGACGATCTTCACGCCGCCCATCTCCTCATACGCAGCCTGATGGGTATGACCGAACAGCGCCAATTGGGCCCCCGCCTCCTGGGCGGCGTAGGCCAGGGAGTCCAGCCGGCCATAACGCACATTGTACAGGTGTCCGTGGGTGATAAAGGCCTTCACCGGCCCCAGCTGCACCACGTCCCGGTCGGGCGCGATGGGCGCCGCATCGCAGTTGCCGCAGACCCGGTAAAGGGGGATCTCCGGGAACTTCCCGCGCAGGATCTCCGCGTCCCGGTCATGGTCCCCCAGATGGATGATCACGTCAGGCCTGTGCTGCCGGACGGCTTTGACCATCCGACCGATATTGGTATGGGTATCGGAAAAAACGGCAACATTCATGGAAAACCTCACGATTTCGAAATCATTTTTTCGGCCGCTGAATAGAATGATATGAAACGATCATCTCAGAGCAAAGGAGCGGCAACATGCAGGATCTGGAAAACATAAGCCGTCAGCTGCAGCAAAGCGGCAAGGCCGCCGATCTGCGCAGCCTGGCGGAATCCGAGGATGGACAGAAGCTCAGCCAAATGCTGGACGGCAAGGCTGTGGAGCAGGCCGCCAAAAGCGGCGACGGCGAGGCGCTCAAGCGCATGCTCGGTCAGGTGCTCAGCACCCGGGAAGGGCAGCGGCTGGCCGGACGCATTCAAGAGCTGATGCAGAAGTAAGGGACCCGCAGCCCGGGAGGTGAGCGCATGAGCGAATGGGAGGACCAGATCAACAGCATTCTCTCGGATCCGGAGCAGATGAGCCGGATCACCGAGCTTGCAAACTCCCTGTTGAGCGGCGGGGGCTCCGCCGGAGCCGCAGCGGAAGCGGATGCGGCAGGCAGCATGCCGGATCCGTCCCGGCTGGCCGAGAGTCTCCGGGGCGGCGTCAGCGCCGACTCCGCTCTGCTGGGCCGTCTGGGGCGGCTTCTCCACAGCGCCCAGGCAGAGAACGGCCGGGAGCAGGCGCTGCTGGAGGCCATGAAGCCCTATCTGTCCGAAAAGAGGCGCAGCAAAATGGACCGGGCCATGCAGCTGGCCCACATGGCAAAGCTGGCACAGCTGGCCATGGGAGAATTGGGAGGCGAGCAGGATGTATAAGCGTTATCAGGGCAACAGCGGAAAAGTCGTGTGGGTGGAAGACGCGCCCCGACCCTCTCCCCCGCCGGAGCCGCAGGACCCTGCGCGCCGTCCTCCTCCCGGCGGCACGGCGCAGCGGCGGCCCGCTTCCCGCCCGCCGGGCGGACTGCGCCTGCCCGGTGTGGACTTGGAGACGGAGGATCTGCTGCTTCTTTTGATCCTCTACCTCCTGTATCGGGAGAGCGGCGACAGCGAACTGCTGATGATCATCGGCGCGATGTTTCTTCTGTGAAACACCGCGCCGTTTTCTTTTGATTTATTTTTCGGGATACTCCTCCGCTTCCTCCTCCGGGCGGCCCGGATGCAGCCGGGTATTGCCCCGGAACACAAAGAGCCACACGGTGATGGAGATGGCAAAGGCGGCCACCAGGCAGGTGATGCGCACCCAGGCCACATTTCCGGCCAGCAGCACGGCGATCAGGCCCAGGATGGCGGACACGCCGTACAGCACGGCGACCACCTGCTTCTGGTTCATCCCCATGTCCAGCAGCCGGTGATGGAAATGTCCCCGGTCCGCGTGGAAGGGGCTTTGTCCATGGGCGATGCGCCGGAAAAAGGCAAAGACCGTATCCGCCAGGGGGACGGCCAGGGCCAGCAGCGGCACCAGGAAGGTGATGATGGCGTGGAATTTGAACAGGCCCATGATCGACACCGTGGACAGCACATAGCCCAAAAACTGGGAGCCCACATCGCCCATGAAGATCTTGGCCGGGTTGAGATTGTAGGGCATAAAGCCGATGCAGGCGCCGGTCAGCGCCGCCAGGATCACGGAGACCATAGGCTCTGACACGAACAGGGCCACGAACAGCATGGTCAGCGCGCTGATGGCAGACACGCCCACGGCCAGGCCGTCCAGGCCGTCCACCAGATTCACGGCGTTGGTGCAGCCCACGATCCACAGGATGGTCAGCGGGATGGACAGCCAGCCGATCTCGATCATGCCGTTGTTGGACAGCGGATTGGTGATCACCTGGAACACCAGGCCGCAGCGGATGGCCACCACGGCGGCGACGATCTGTCCGGCCAGCTTGACCCAGGGATTCAGGGACACGATATCGTCGATGGCGCCCATGGCGGCGATAATCACTGCGCCCAGCAGGATGCCGGTGACCTGGGTGCTCATATTCACAAACAGCAGCAGGGACACCACGAAGCCCAGGAAAATGGCAAGCCCGCCCATACGGGGGATCGGATGATCATGTACCCGCCGGGCGTCTCTGGGTACGTCGATGGCGCCTACCTTCTCGGCGAAAGCCTTCACCGGCGGCGTGGTAAAGTAACTGATGGCGAAGGCCACGGCCGCTGCCAGCAGGAGCTTTATCCATAAATCAAGATTTGGAAGCATCCATACTTCCTCCCACAAATCGTTTCTCTCAGCTGAGGTTCAGAAGGGCTTCTCCACAAAGCCCACGCGCTTGTATACCTTGCGCAGGGTGCGCCGCGCCACGGCGGCGGCGCGCTTCGCGCCGTCGGTATAGATCTGCTGCAGATAGGCCTTGTCCGCCAGCATGCGCTCGCTCTCCTCCCGGATGGGGCGCAGGGTCTCGATCACGGCCTCGCCCACGGCAGGTTTGAAGACGCCGTAGCCCTGACCGGCAAACTCCCGCTCGATCTCCTCAAAGCTCTTACCGGTGACGGAGGAATAGATGTTCATCAGGTTGGCCACGCCGGGTTTGTTCTCCGGATCGTAGCGCACGCAATTCTCCGTGTCGGAGTCGGTGACGGCCCGCTTGAACTTGCGGGCGATATCCTCGGGCTTGTCCAAGATGAACACGCAGCCCTGGGGATCGGACTTGGACATCTTGGCGGTGGGGGTGCCCAGGCTCATGATGCGGGCGCCCACCTTGGGGATATAGGGCTCGGGGACCTTGAAGGTCTCGCCGTAGAGATTGTTGAAGCGGATGGCCACGTCACGGGTCAGCTCGCAGTGCTGTTTCTGATCCTCCCCCACCGGGACGTAGTCCGCCTGGTACAGCAGGATGTCTGCCGCCATCAAAGCGGGGTAAGTAAAGAGGCCGCCGTTGATGTTCTCGGCATTCTTGCTGCTCTTGTCCTTGAACTGCGTCATGCGGCTGAGCTCGCCGAACATGGTGTAGCAGTTGAGGATCCAGCCCAGCTCCGCGTGCTCATGGACGTGGCTCTGGATAAAGAGGGTGTTCTTCTCCGGATCCAGGCCGCAGGCGATATACTGGGCCAGCTGGGACACGGAGCGCCGCCGCAGATCCGCGGGGTTCTGCCGCACGGTGATGCTGTGCAGATCCGCCATGAAATAATAACAGTCAAATTCTTCCGCCAGCTCCGCCCAGTTCTTCACCGCGCCCAGATAATTGCCCAGGTGCAGTTCGCCGGAGGGCTGGATGCCGGAGAGCATGACTTTTTTAGCTGTTGTGCTGTTTTCCATCTTTTCAAACCTCGATGCTTAATTGTTGACCATACATTTGTTTATTTTACCAAAATAAGTTCATCTTGACAACAGGCAAAATGTAAAATAAACTGTGTGAATAGACGTAATAATACAATTGGGAGGACATACGATGGATATGAGTTGGTTTGAGGAGATGGAGCGGCGCATCCCCAAAGGGAAGGTGCGCACCCGTTTTGCCCCCTCTCCCACCGGATACATGCACGTGGGCAACCTGCGCACCGCCCTGTACACCTGGCTGATCGCCCGGCACAGTGGCGGCACCTTCATCCTGCGCATCGAGGACACCGACCAGGGCCGTCTGGTGGAGGGCGCAGTGGACGTGATCTACAAGACCATGGCCCAGTGCCATCTGGACCACGACGAGGGCCCGGATCTGGGCGGTCCCGTAGGCCCCTACATCCAGACCGAGCGCCGGCCCCTGTACGGCAAGTACGCGGAGCTGCTGGTGGAGCGGGGCCACGCCTACCGCTGCTTCTGCGAAAAGGCCGAGAGCGAGGAGGACAGCGGCGACTTCGGCCGGGGCGACGATCCCTGCCGCAGCCTGACCGGGGAGGAGGCTCAGGCCCGCGCTGACGCCGGGGAGCCCTTCGTCATCCGCCAGCGGATCCCTCATGAGGGGACCACCACCTTCCACGATGAGATCTTCGGCGATATCACTGTGGAGAACACCACCCTGGACGACCAGGTCCTCATGAAGCGGGACGGTCTGCCCACCTACAACTTTGCCAACGTCATCGACGACCATCTGATGGGCATCACCCATGTGGTCCGGGGCAGCGAATATCTGTCCAGTGCGCCCAAGTATAACCTCCTGTACCAGGGCTTCGGCTGGGAGATCCCCAAGTACGTGCACTGCTCCCCCGTCATGCGCGACGCCCACAACAAAATGTCCAAGCGGCACGGCGACCCCTCCTATGAGGATCTGATCGCTCAGGGCTATCTGACCGACGCGGTGCTCAACTATGTGGCCCTGCTGGGCTGGAGCCCCGGCGGAGAGCAGGAGATCTACTCTCTGGACCAGCTGAAGGAGGTCTTCGACCTGCACGGCATCTCCAAGTCCCCGGCCATCTTCGATATCGAGAAGCTGCGCTACTTCAACAGCGCCTACATCCGCGCCATGAGCCCGGAGGCCTTTGCCGCTGTGGCCGAGCCCTATATCCGCCAGGCCGTGAAGGATGAGCGCTATGACGCCGCCGCCATCGCCGCCCTGCTCCAGCAGCGCACCGAGGTGCTGACGGATATCCCCGAGAAGCTGGACTTCTTCGATGTGCTGCCGGACTACGACGTGGAGCTGTTCACCCACAAAAAGTCCAAGTCCGACGCGGCCTCCTCCCTGGAGGTGCTGCAGAAGATCCTGCCCGTTTTTGAAGCCCTTGGCCCCTGGACGGACGATGCTCTGCTGGACGCCATGGTGAAGCTGGCCGAGGAGATGGGCGCCAAAAACGCCAAGGTCATGTGGCCTGTGCGCATCGCCGCCGCAGGCAAGGCCGTCACCCCCGGCGGCGCTGTGGAGATCTGCCGCATCCTGGGCAAGGATGAAGTGCTGCGCCGCCTGCGCATCGCCGTTGAAAAGCTGGCATAAGTTGCCGCAATAAAAAACGCCTCTTTGGGAAAAGCTGATCCCAAAGAGGTGTTTTTTTATGACGAGACGAGCAAGGATCCGTACCGCAAGCTACATCACCGCCGCCATTGCCGGTCTGGCCCTGCTGGCCTATGCCCGGAGCGCCGACCTGAATGATTCCCGCCTGGCAGCGGGCTACAGCGCAGGGCGGGCCTTTGAAGAGACGATCACCGCCGTGGACGCCCTCTCCGCCGCCCTGTCCAAAAGCGTATACGCCACCGACGGCGGCATGTGCGCGCGCATCTGCAGCGAGGCCTACGCCAATGCCCAGGCAGCCGAGAGCGCCCTGTCGGTGCTTCCCTTCTCCACCCAGGAGCTGGAGCAGATCTCCGCTTTCCTCAACGTGGCCGGGGACTACGCCTACAGCATCTGCGGCACGGCCGCCGCGGAGGGCTTTACCCGCCAGCAGCTGGACACGCTCACCGACATGGCGGCCACTGCCGGGGACCTGGTAAGATCCCTGCTGGAGCTGCAGGGCGGCGTCCACGGCGGGGACGTGGTCATGGACAGTCCGGCCCTGCGCCTGCAGAACGTCCGTGACGGCAGGCAGGCCGAGAATCTCAGCGAGCGGCTCTTGGCCTATGAGGCGCAGTTTGAGCCCCTGGCCGCTCTGGAATATGATGGCAAGTACGGCTGCACGGCGGAGGAGAACAGGGGCTATCTGACCGAGGAGGCCATGCTGGAGCTGGCCGCCCAGTACGCGGGCGTGCCGGCCTCGGCCTTGAAGGAGGCTTACGCCTATGAGGGCTCCAACGGCCGCCGCTGCTACCGCACGGGCGACCTGTATCTCTGCGTCAGCCGAAGCGGAGTGGAGAGCATGGCCCAGTCCCGGTTGGTGGGTGAAGCCCTGATCGGCGAGGAGGAGGCGCGTACCATCGCCGAGGACTTCCTGGCAGCGCGGGGTTTTCAGGACCTGAGCCTCACCGCCGCAGGCTACAACGGCGCGGTGGCGGCTATGGTGTATTCCCGGACCGAGAACGGCGCCGTGTGTCTGGATAACTGCGTGCAGATCGCCGTGGCCCTGGACGACGGCTCCATCTACAGCTTCAACGCCGCCGACTACTGCGGCGAGAAAAGCGGCGTCCGTTTTCTCATTGAAGAGGAGGAAGCCGCTCGAGCCCTGCCCGAAGGGCTGGAGCTGCTGGACAGCCGCCGGGTCATCCGCAAAAGCCCCGGCAAGCGGGATCTGGCCTGCTACGAGTTCTCCTGCGCCGACGCCGACGGGCGGCAGGTGCAGATCTGCGTGGACGCCGCCAGCGGCAGGCAGTGCCGCATCGACGTACAGCGGGAAGCCGTCCCCTCCGGGGAAATCTGAATCCAGGCTGCGTATGCGGAAAACCCGCCCGGCATTTTGCCGGGCGGGTTTTGCTTGTCTTATGGGGTTTACTCTTCGGCGGTGAACTCGTCCTTACCCACGCCGCAGACTTCGCAGACGAAATCCTCGGGCAGATCTTCCCACTTCACGCCGGCTTCTTCCTCGTCATAGACCCAGCCGCAAACGTTGCAAACATACTTCATGTTCGTATCCTCCTATGGTAGTGATATCAGGTAACTGTCCACGCGTTTTCTTTGGGGTTGGGACCATAGGCGTTCTCTCCGGGCTGGCTGTCCCGGCAGAACCAGACAATCAGCATAATCGCGCCCACGATCGGAATCAACACGATAAAATACCAAGCGCCGGATTTTCCGATGTCGTGCAGCCGCCGCCAACAAACTGCCAGGCCGGGCACCAGCAGGGCCAGAGAGGCCAGCCGCGCCAGCATCAACACCACCGTACCGAGAAACCCGTCTCCAAAAACAGTGCTCAAAATACCGAATCCCAAGGAAATCAGCAGGTTGAATAATGTGAAATACCAGTACTCGCTGCGCCGTGCCCGGCCGGAAAACGTGGCATAGTTGCTCAATACCGTTACGATTGCTTCCTTAAAGCCCATGAGCCCACTCCTTATCTGTTTTGTTTATCCAAAACTCAGACAGCTTACTTGAAATACCTCTCCAGCAGGCCCTTGAAAGCCTTGCCGTGGCGGGCCTCGTCACGAGCCATCTCATGGATGGTGTCGTGCAGGGCGTCCAGGTTGTACTTCTTGCAGAGCTTGGCCAGATCGGTCTTGCCCTGAGTGGCGCCGTTCTCGGCGTCCACGCGCATCTGCAGGTTCTTCTTGGTGCTGTCGGTGATGACCTCGCCCAGGAGCTCGGCAAACTTGGCGGCATGCTCGGCCTCTTCCAACCCGGCCTTCTCCCAGTACATACCGATCTCGGGATAGCCTTCGCGGAAGGCAACTCTGGCCATGGCCAGATACATGCCGACCTCGGAGCACTCACCCTCAAAATTGGAGCGCAGACCCGCGATGATCTCCTCCTGCACCTCGGCGGGGACGTCCTCACCGAAAACCTTGCCGACGCCGACCACATGCTCGGCAGCCCAGCTCATCTCCGCGGCCTGCTCCACGAACTTGGAGCCGGGGGCCTTGCAGACAGGGCACTTCTCAGGGGGCGTATCCCCCTCATGGACGTAACCGCAAACGGAACATACCCATTTCTTCATAGCTTATATCCTCCTGTAAAAACTACGGTAAACCTATTATTTCCGGGCGTTGATATGGTACCATGAGGACATAAATTTGTAAAGCGGGTTTTCAAAAAATTCACGGCTGATTAGCCCGGGCTTACCCCTCAGTCAACGGCGTTGAACTTGGAGGCCGTCACCTTGCAGATGGGGCAAAGCTCCGGAGGCGTGGCCCCCTCGTGCACATAGCCGCAGACCGGGCAGATCCACTTGCGGACAGGCTTGGCCGCCATGGGCTCCGCACC